>Ga0099797_100095_pt1 | contig 52898 bp, 23 predicted proteins | sample Uncmet_Sort48C_1_FD_89871 | JGI IMG/M metagenome (GOLD analysis project Ga0099797, IMG submission 89871) | Marine eukaryotic communities from CALCOFI LINE 67, Pacific Ocean - C012_Sort48C_1 | ecosystem: Environmental > Aquatic > Marine > Oceanic | place: Pacific Ocean: Monterey Bay | collected...
ATTCAATGGGAATGCGTTGGGTGCATGAAAACCGGCAGTCAGTAACAGTTTCAGAAATGATTGATGTCTCAAGGACAAAATCCGTTAATGTGTTTTGAAGTGTGTTGACGCGATGCCGCGGCTAATAATCCGCATGGACTGCAAGCATCAATTGCGAATAGCCGCTGCACATGACAAGGGGCGAAACGCCAACACTGGGGATAGGTCATGACGATTGTGACCAGAAATCATGAGATGCATGATGTGTGTGAGTGGCCCTTTGTCGCATTCAAATCTTCTTCGGAAATAATTGAAATTTTTCCATGAAAAAGAATTGAACATTTCTCACATGTTTTCACAGAAATTTATTGTGATAATTTTCTTTGGTCATAATCTTTGTTCACGTCAACATTCACCCCACGTATCAGTGGTGATAGGGAATGAATTACAGGCAGAATTATTATATCAAGGAAGCCCAGTTCAAAAATTACCGCATAGTGAGACTCCGTTTTTGAAAGTAGCGAGTGAGAAGACGCGGATGCAATTGTCAGATTTGATGGGTGATGTCGAAAAGGGTGGAACAACGACAAAGGCCGGACGAAATGAGAAATCCATACTTAAAAGCGATTTTGACAATGACGTAAATCCGGTCAGTAGTTCCAATGTGAAAAGAAAGAAGAAGCCGCGTGAAAAAGACGGAGTTGCACATGGAACAACACATCGTACGGAAGATCCTACTAGCAATCGGGCACCGACAGAGAGTGTGACAGTTGCAAAAAGTTTGCAATTGGGAAGACAGAAAGGTGTTGGAGGTGCGCAGCAGAAGGGACTTGGTGGAAAGAAGAATGATGGTTTGACAAATAGTGTGAGCATATCACGGGTTGGATTGAGTGCGTCCCCAAAAAGTTTTAGAGGTGGAGCTAAAGGTATTAAACAAAAAGGAACTGTTGCACAGAGTATGAAATTATCACAACAAGCTGTCAGTGGTGCTAGTCGGATCAGTGCTCAAAGTACTCAAGCTAGTACTGCCAATAACACACAAGCGGAAGTGAAAAAGAACATTTCCGAAGCTACTACTGTTAATCCACGGGATCATGCGGTCTCAGTACCGGGGATACTAAAAAAAGATACAAACTTGGACAAGAATACCACGGTGATCAGTGACGACGCGGTCGACAAAGCTGAGAAAACGACACGTGGAGAAGCAGGTGCTGTTTCCATAGTAACTGCATCAACAGTAGCTACGGCTTTGGAGAAAAAACAAAAAACTGATCCAGTAGCAGCGAAACCAGCAGAATGATTATAGCTTACGGGGAGAAATTTTTTTGAGTTACAATAATACCCATGGTCTATCAGGTATTCTTGTTTCATTGAAATTTGAAAAAGTAAAAAGCGTCGTCGGAGGACACATATGGTGTTCTAGGTCAGTGGATCGTATATTGACTTGCGTTTGAATTTGATTATAGTCCGTGTTGTCGTTGATCGTATGAGATTTTTGTCATGACTTCAGATCCCGTTTATCTCTAAACAAATGAAGGTTTTCAGTTGTTCTACGTTTGGTATTAAATTGACGTGCCATTTTCGAATCCGTTTCCATTCTGAAAAGACAGTTTTATTTAAATCTTAGTCAAGTTTTTTGTTTTAGCTTTTTTCGTCATCACCAATGAACAATATATTCAAAAATTAATTTTGATTTAAATTGAAATTTTTGATGTTGTTGATATCTAATCGATTGTCGGTCGACGTCAGTGACGATTGGAGTTGTTTGAGTGAATTATTCCAATCGTTCTATCCACAATCATCTGGAATTTATCAATAGGGACATAATCAACAACATGGGCAAAAATATTTCCTCTTTTCAAAATATTTTGTCAGTGATGAGTCAGTCATGACATCGAGCTAAATTTATTTTACATTGTCATATTTCATTTGGTAGTTGTTCTAATATCAGTTTTTCTGGTTATAATTTCAAGATGTCAGAACAAGAAGTAGTCAGAAATGTGTACACATCAGTTGACACAGACGACAGCGATTTTTTCCTGATTGATAAAGATTATGTCATCACAGAAAATGATCCCGCAGTTGTTCCAACTTCCAAACCTTCTGGATTTGACATTGGCTCTGTTATTACCGAAGATTCTCCTCAACAGCAGCATGGTCCACCTCGTTATGTTAAACTGTATTGTGGATTGTCGAATGCAGGCAAGCCTGTATTACTGAATATCGAAAGAATTTTTATGCGGAATAATCATGCACATGCAGTACACGCAGTAGACAATTTTCAGCCCCGTATTGCGCACCTTAAAGATTTTCTTGCGAACTGCGCATTCTTATCCAAGCCACCCAAGGGTCTTTTGGTCATTTTAAAAGGAGTCGATTTAGATTCTGCACGGAGTTCTTATGTCGAAGAAGGTGACGATAATTATTACGACAGGGCAGAAGACCACGAAGATGGTGAGGAGGCAACAGAGGACAAGGATTTTCTGTGCTATTTCGGCACTGATGATGACCAGAAGCAACAAGAGCAGCAACAACAACAGCAGCAACAGCAGGAAGGCCAAAATACTAAATCTAATCAAGATAAAACTTCCATCACTATTGAATACCATTATCATTGTCTGTTGAAAAGTGTGGATATTTCTAGTTTTTGCATTAACTACTATGGGGAGGTCGGTCAGGGCGAATTTAACATGCGCAATCTATTCGTGTTTCTCGCTGCACGCACGGTGGAAGAATGTCATCAGTTCTTCTTCCTACAAGGCCAGCAAGAAACTTTTTATTTGAGCCACAATTGGAAAGAGAATATCACCGTAAAACAAAGCGTGTCACATTGCCCCAATTATGATATGCTGCTCTTGTTTGAGGCTATCAAAGGAGAACATTGGAGATGTGTGGAAGGAATGATTCGAGCCGGTCATCGTAGCCCCCAACACAAGGGCTCCAACTACAAACCGCGTTTCCACCTGGACACAAACTATAATCCGAAATGTCTCGACACGACTGTGTTAATTGCATTGTGTCGCAGCAAGATTGTTCCAAGATCCTGTGTTGAGTCGTTATTCTTGTCCACACCCGCTGAGGAATTGAATGTAGACATCGTCCGTAGATTTGCTAGCGGAACGCCGTTGATGTTTGCTGTGACGAACAACCGCGACGATTTAGTTGAGTTGCTATTGATAAAAAAGGCAAATACAAATATTGCAATGTTTGGTGGGAAAAAAACTACACCGTTACACATAGCTCTGGGAATTCGAAGAGAGCTTGTGCTAAGAAATTATTCTAGCCCAGGTATGCACAAGGAAATTCTAGCAAATAGTATGATCCTGCAGAAATTGCTTGACTCCCGTGATGATTCCGAGTTGGATTTGCATTGCAATACAGGTCGAGATAAGTCAACGACGCTACATCTTGCATGCGAATTCCCTCCGTTTCCAGAATTAGTGCGAAGGTGTTTAGATACCAGAGAGAAATTACAAAGGATGGACATTAACGGAGCAAATGATATTGGTATTACACCATTGGGTAACGTCATGGTCGCAGCTACATGTTTGCATAAAGTTGTTTGTAGGGAAATGAATATTGCGTTTACAGAGGCGGAAATTACAGGAATGACAGAACAAAAACTGGGAAAAAAAACCCGGGTTGATTTCTTTAACGATACCATGAGAGTTTTTGAATTGTTGTTGAGTCAGAGCTCGAGCAATCCGTGTAGGAGTATCGATGTGAATAAGAAATGTAAAAAAATGGAGCTATTACTACGTGAACATATACCATGGACTTCTAAATGGAGCTATTACTGTGTGAAAGATATCAGTCCATTAGAGTTTTTACTGAATTGGAAGGAAAATATTGGAAAACTGAGAATCGAAGGCGAAAATTACGATGGAGGCGACATCTATGCTTCGATCGTGCGCGAGTTTGAGAAGGTGGGAATTGAGATAGGAGATAATGGGGACGATGGGGATGTGGTGAAGGAAGCAGAGACGGAATCGCATCAGCGGTCGAAAGATGCTTTATTGAACACGTTTGGAACAGACCAAGCAGAGGAGGCAGAGGAAGAAGCCGAAGAGGACGAGGAGGAAAGTGACGAATCTGATTGATAATGCACCAAGTTCGAATGGTGATGCTTGATTTTGTATGAAGTTAGAAGGCAAACGCGACACTGCAAGAAGCGTGAAAGTCGCCAACCAAAAAGTTAAAAACAAATGAAGATATAATAGTATGTTGGTTTTCGGACTGTTGCTCTGCGTTTGCCATTTGGCATTAGATATTGCATTGCCATTGACGTGCCAATTTCGAATCCGTTGTTGGGTCGGTTTATCAAATTCTGAAAAGGCAGAATCATAGTCAAATTGTGGAAAATGACAATGTGATCGAAATAGGTCGGATGCGCAACCAAAAAAAAAAAAGTCAGTTTTTTGTTTTAGATTTTTTCGTCATGATTTTTTATGGAAATTGAAATTTTCGATGTTGTTGAAATCATAATGACTGAATCGTTTAGTTTAATCGATTCGTTCGACCGCGTCAGTGACGATTGGATTTGTTTGAGTGAATTCCAACCGTTCTATCCACAATAGTCATTGAAACTCAATAGCGACATAATTAATAAATCATCATGGGCAATCATTTTCCTAAAGAGATAAATTGTTGCGCACAGCAAAACAAAAAGAGTACGAAGCGCCGCCGTCATGCATCGAGCACAAGTTCGGTTGGTCCGGTTAATTATGGCCGGACCAACCGAAGCCTGGTGTATCGAAAGCGTGTTCCACAACGAGAATCCGAAACGATCGAAGACTTACCAAAAACAAACGGCGAACCAATGACCTACGCAACGATCCCAACCCAGAGAGATGATGATGGTGTCAGCAATATTGATATTTGGCAGGTGGATTCGAAATATTTGGTGGAACAATATAGGGATGTTTGGAATATAAGGAAGAACATGGAAATGGAATATGGAAATGAAAACAGTTCCGGTAGTGGTAGTAGTAGTACTAGTAGTAGTAGCAGTTCCATTAATGACATCAACGTTGCGATTCTTCCCAAGTTATCAGATACTGAACAGACCAAAAAACAGCCTGCTCATTATATCAAACTTTATTGTGGTATGTCAACAGGAGGAGAACCTATGTTGATAAATATTGAGACAGCATTACAAAAGTGTAGTAGAATGAACCTCTATATTGGTAACAACAAAGAGGGCAAGTTCAAAATTTGGGCTTTAAAAGAGTTCCTTTCAGAATTTGTGTTCGTTGCGCGTCCGCCAATTGGGTTGATTTTGATTTTGAAAGGCGATATTAATTCGGACGCAATTGAGTATTTTGATGTTAATAATGATGATGATGACGATGACGACGTTCATGACGAAATGGAAACAAAGGAAAATGATGAAGTTGTGTATTATGGTAGCGAAAGAGTTATCAAATCTGTTGAAACGTTAAAGGATACTGATACAAAAGTGCCACAATCTGCAATGAAGCAAGATCATGATAGTAGTTCAGGAAAGTCTACAACTGTTGGCAAGAAGAAGCCAGTTGCTTTTAGTAATGAGAAAATTTCTAGTAATCATGATAAAGTTAGTAATGATAAAGCACGGAATGATAAAGTTATATCTGGACCTGAAAAGAAGCAGGACACTATTGATTCAGGAGCTGCGTTTAATACGGCTCCTGCACGGAAATCTTCCAGTAGTATTGTCAATACGACAACTGAAAATAGGATTGCAAATGATGCCTCCTCGGAATTACTTGGTGAGAGCAATAGAACCGTCTATTATCGATGTCTGTTGAAGTCGAGCAATTTTGATTTTTCTTCGGTAGTGAGTGGTTTTAATCAGCGTTCCGGTTACGTACGGGTGCTGAAATCACTTAACAAATCTGGATTGGACGCATGTATTGAGTTCATTTTTTTGGAGGTCCAAAGAGAAACATTGTACACGAGTGGAGCCTGGAAGGAAAGGGCCACGTGGATTCGTGAAGCAGCACACAGCAGCACACGTGGACTCGTGAAGGATAGGACTGGTTCAGCAGCTGCATTAGACAAGGATTTCTTACGATATGCAATCAACGAACACTTGTGGAATCTCGCAGTGGCAATGATTGTGGTTGGGGCGGCATCGAATAGACAGCAGCTGTTGTTGTGCGCAAGTTCTGCGTCTGGGTCTGGGGGTCGTGTGGATAATATAGCCAGCGGCAGCGATAATTATACTTCTTCAGGGAAGTCATCATCATCTGAGAATTGTGAAAAGATATCGCCAAGTGGGCAACGTGATCAGCTGACTCGCGGCCACCGCCGACGTTTTAATCTAAACGTCAATGAGACATTGTTTGAGAATTCGTGGTCAACGACTTCATTACTAGGTACGTTATGCACACTTCAGGGAAGAATGGATCGCCGTGGGCAGGCTATACATATACCCATGATATTGATCACGTCCTTATGCGAGTGCCACGACATTGATGTGAATCTTGGACAATCTACTCAAGTACTTTCTCCATTATGGTTGGCAATCCAAACGCACCGCGATGACATTGTAGAGATTCTACTAAAGAAAAAAGCGCACGCCGGGCTGCAAAGTGATACTATAGGGTCGCCCACAAAAAAAACTGCGTTAGCTTACGCCATGTCAAGAAGTCATGACTTCACTGAGTATAATGTATCGTCGTTGACCGACAATCGGTTATTCCAAATCCGGATTTCCCAAAAGAACATTATAGATTCATTGTTGAAACTTTCAGATTCAGCCTTAAATTTGGACACCGATTCTATCATCATTGACGGCGTTGGTCACAGGTCAACCACTTTACATATTGCATGTGAATTTCCTGTGTTTCCATCGGTTGTCGAAAGATGTTTGCAGAGTGATCATCAAAGAGTTGATGTGAATTCCCTCGATGCAAAAGGTCGTACTGCATTAGGTATTGCGATAATTTCATCAACTAAGTTGCATTACACATTGTATAAGCGTCGGGGTTTGAACATTGCAGAGAATGTGAAAGGACTCAATTGGGACGGACTCTTGCAAGAAGTGATTGATGTGATAAGTTTGCTATTGAAACATCCGGAGATTGACGTGGAGAAAAAATGTTCATCGATATCGTTGGAACCGGATTACAAAGTCGAGAATGTGAGTCCATTGGAGTTTGTGTTGGGATGGGAGAACTATATGCAGTATTTTTTTGGTCCGAAAAAGGAGACTGATCACCGGTCCGAGAAGCTGAGGAAGACAGTATTTGGAGAGTTTCAGAAAGCTGGCTTCATTAAGTGGTGATATATGGATTCATAGTAGTGAAAGTGAGTGTTTAATGGTGATGGATGATTAAAAGTGAAATTAGTTGTCGGTGGAACTGGAACATGAAAAAGGGTTAATAAAGAAGGATAGGATCCTTGTGTGTCTCGCAAGGCAGCGGGGTTGCGGGTGGCGACGATTTTTTGGGAGGTCAGTGACGCAGTCAATTGCCAGTGTATGCAGCTATTTAGAATGTCAGGAGACGCGTTGGCGCGTGTGATTTGTGAGTTGTTTTATGTGCATAATAGGGACGAGTATGATGTTGGATTTATTTTATTCATTTAGATACACACCGTTAAAATTTTATTGAAAATAAATTCGATGAGGTTTTGTTTTTTACGACAGACAATTTTACAGCTGAATTATTTTAAAGTTTTCATTCGATTTTTGGAACTTTTTGTATTGATCTCTAGTAGGTAATTGATTATTGAAGTGAGAGGTTCCGCATGATGTTATCATTTTTCGAGAGTCTTCTTCCCAATGAAGTTTGTTGTGTGCAAGATGGTAAAAAAAAAGATGGTAAACGATTGTCATCATTGAAGCAGAAAAATCAATTAGCTAATCGAAGTGGTCGCAGTTTGGTTTACGGCGCACAGGATGATTTATCCGATGGGTATGAAGCGGAAATCCTGGATGACGACGTTTGGCAGATAGACTCGAAGTATTTACTCGAACAAAGCATTAGAAACGACGAAAGCAGTAGTGGCAGCAGCAGCAGCAGCTCTGCAAGTGTTAATGATAACAGTGCTCCTCCATCAACGATGCCTGCTCGAATACTCCCCAATCCGAAGAATCGCCCCCCTCACATCAAACTCTACTGTGGCATCTCAACAGGAGGAAAACCGACATCAATAGATATTACGGAACTATTGAGAAGAACTAACAACGATCCAACTATTTACGATTTAAAAGATTGGCTCTGTAATTTTGTGTTGATATGCAAGCCTCCTAAAAGTGCCTTGGTAGTGTTGAAAGGAGTAGAATCTTCTGTTGATAACGACAATGCGGATGTTTTTGATGGTATATCACTAGACGGCGACAATGAAACAGAGGAAATCGAAACTCAAGATAAAGAAGTTCTTTCTTATATTGGTACAGGTGCCGTAGACAGCGCCGTAGGCAGTGCCGCAGGCACGGCAGATGATTCTGAAGACCATGTTGAAAACGTGGCGCCTCTGAATATAGGTCTTTACGATGCAAGTGTAGCTCGAAAGAAAGGTGCGTCTACAAAGATTGTGAAGGCGAATGAAGGTGTAGTTTTGGATTTGGGTGTCGCGACAAAAAAGATCCAGCAGCTTTGCTATTATCGCTGTATATTGCGACCATCGCACGATCTATACGCGCCAGATATGTTTCAGCGACTCATGAATCGCACGATCAATAATCGCCAATTTGATTCCAACTTCTGTAAGGAATTCATCTTTTTTGAAGCCCAGAGGGACACAGTATATAAGAGCGAATGGTGGCAAGAGATAGTAATTGTGGAAAAATATTTCCGCGAGAAGGACTCCAACGACCCCGTAGCTCAGGACATGGCATTTCTAATGTATGCAATAAATAAACAACAGTGGAAACTCGCCGAGGCCATGATAGTGGTCGGAATGAACTCTTTGAATCTGAGAATTGATAATCCGATTCAACGAGGCTATTTTAACAAGTCTGAAACCAACTCGGCGCGTAAGATTCGCGCAGATCTGGCAATTTCTAGCAATCCTCAGATTCCAGCTTTGGAAAACAGCCTGTCGAACAACAGCTATAATACCGGAAAAAAAGCACGGAAGAGTCGACGCCGTTTTCATTTGGAAGTCAATTACGCGGCGGCTAAAAGTGAGGATCACTTGACTTTGAAAACCACAACTCCATTGTGCCGGTTGTGCCATCTTTACGCACGCCTAAGTGGTTCAAGATCGATTGAGCAATGCTGGAAGTGTATGCAGCTGCTACTACAGTGTGACAGTATAGATGTGAACAAAGTGATGGATTATGAAGTTTCGCAGAGCTTCGCAATTGAGCCACCGTTGTGGTCTGCTATGCGGGTAGAATGGGTATACACACATAACCCTCGTCTTCATGATCTTGTTCGGCTGTTGTTGGAAAAAAAAGCGAATACTCAAGCGCAAAATGTGACTGCCTTCGAGACGGGTGAGAGAACTGCGTTAGCGTATGCTATGGGCAAAGTCCATGATTTGGCAAACGAGGTTGCAGCAGAAACATCATTTTGGAGTGCTGGCGAACGGTTCCAGGGCGACTTTCGAAACTCTGTGGATTCGCATCAGAAAATCATTTACGCGCTGCTAAGATTACGTACCGACACCGAATTGGATTTGTTGTGCACAAATTGTTTCCGAGCCACTAAAAGACGGCCACACGGTTCCGAGAGAACCACTTTGCAGATGGCATGTAGGTTCCCCGTGTTTCCGGAAGTAGTTAAAAGGTGTCTGGGAGCGGTATCGGCTGCGAAGAAAGCGGGGAGAGACTCTGCAGCGAGGACTGCCAAATTGAACAGTATTGGTGGAGAAGTAGATGTAGGCGAAGAAGCTCCTCTAAGCACCACCAACAACGGTACGGAATTTACCGACTATGACCACGTAAACGCTTTGAGTACTAACGGATTGACCCCTTTGCATCTGGCATTAATGTCAGCTACGTACCTACTGGAGCCTTTGTACGCAGAATTTAAAATAGAAAATTACGCAAGTGCGAGGGGATACTATTTGGATCCAACTTGGAAAAAACTCTTGGAAGAAGTGTGTGAGGTGATTGGTCTGTTGTTGGCACATCCAGAAATTGATGTGAACAAAAAATGCGTTGGGGAGGCAATGAAGTTGGATGAGAAGAAAGGACGTTTTTACAAGGCCAAGGATGTGAGTCCATTAGAATTCGTTTTGGGATGGGATAGGTTTTTGGTGAAGTGTGTGGGAAATGCACAAAAACGTGACCAAAGAAGCGAAACTGTGAAATGGGCTGTATTGAAGGAGTTCCAGAAGCGAAACTTGATTTAGTTTGTTGGTAGAATCTTGAAAGACTGCCATTGACATACCAATTCCTATCAGGAAATGAATTTAAGCGAATAAGATGTGACGCCATGATCGTCATGTGCAAGTTCTGGGCGAATGGAGTTTTCCGCCGAGTTACTGACAAGAAGGGAAATATTATATTTCTTGTGGGTGGTTTCCGAGCGATTCGTCAGTCGGTGGGATTGTCGTGGCATTGCATTATCATTGGCAATCAGAACGCGTGTGAAATTCTATAATACCAAAAACAAGTTAGTTTTGTTTTGATTTTTCTCTGATGAGTCACGACATTTTGTGTATCGTCATCGTGTTTTGAGTTTTGAGTTTGGATTTGTGTCTAGTCTCAAATTTTGCGGGTCGATTTACATTTTCTGTTATATTTTCATCAAATTAATTCTTTTCGCGCATCATCATGGCATCCATCCCCAGATATATGACTCCGCGAGATAAGACGCCGCGATTGAGGGACAGGCACAAAAGTACCGGTAGCACAGACATTCCTACTATGCAAAAGTCTTTTGCGCCGGCAGCAAGGACAGTTGCGTCGGCAGGAACTGCAGGAACTGCCGCACAACATCAGCAGAAGACGAGAAGGCCTCCACAAACCAGACGCGACGCTCATCAGGCGGCCAGTACTGGCGCCAGCAACATCAGTAGTGCTCACAGCAGCCCACGTGAACGTAGCGCGCGTGACCACAGTGAAAGAGGACAAAGAGGACAACCACGAAAGCCAGCACTGATTCACCAAGGAACGGGCTCAGCCCAACTGGGTGGTGTGCGGTCTCCGAGATCGCCAAAAGCAGGCAGTAATCACACAACAAACGCCATTCCGATACGCAAAAGGACCAGTGTTGAATCCGTTCAATCAGCAGTTCCACACGGCATTCACGGAGCTGCTTCGCAAGACTCAGCTTTGCAACCACACTATGCTAGTCCTAGAGTGAGAACGTCGAGAAGCCACGACAAGAACATCATTGATAGTCATCATCATGCAGGACTCCGGCCACATTCTCCGAAACAGACTGGAACATCACCAACAACTTCACCTTCACCACGCCATGAAATTCAATCACCACGACAACATCATCATCAGGTTCGAAACTTATCATCACCCCGCAGTGGAACAAGAAAACAAGCCACCGGAACCATTCATAACAGTCTAAGTTCTCCCGCGAAAAAGGTCAGAAAACAAGAAATTCACACTACAGCAGCTCCTATCACAACGAAGACAGTCGAAGAACTGCAACAGGAAAAGCAAACCCAAGCCGTCGCCCTGGCTTGTCTCGAAGCTCAGCGAGTAGGAAGCTCAGATCATGCAATGTTTTGTTCCGGATCGTCTGGAGGGCCCGAAGAATCGTGTTTTGGTAATACTGGGAATTTTACATTGAACAAATCTGACTATGAGAAATTCCTACATTTTACAGCGGAATTGTACACGATGTTGTTCAGGTATAAGGAGAGTTTTCGCGGGTTGAAGGTTGCACAGACTCGTGCAAAAACGAAGCCGGCGAAACCGAAAAACGCGTTTACCAATATTTATACGACAACGAAGAGTTTACAGGATTTCACAGGTGCAGCTGCTGGAATTCTGGTTGGAGCTGGCGTGGCATCAGGCTCAAACTACATGGACCCAGATGCGATGATACAATTCTCACCGAGACCAGTAATCAACAGCCCGCCGAAGTTATTGAGTCCCAGACCCGTCATAAATTTAAGTGGCAATTCTCGAAGTCCATCAAGGAATCCATCGAAAGACGGTAAATTGTCACGAAATCCTTCTAAAAACAGACCAGCTGAGATTAGTGAAATTTTCACGCTAGCTAAACAGAAGGATTTAGAAAAACAACAACAGCAGAAGCAGCAGCAGAATTCTCTACCATCGCAAACAGCGGAAATTACTAACTTACCACCTGCTGTTCCAAAACTCAAAGTAACACCGAGATTCTATCTACCACAAGGCGAAATACAGTTCGCTATGCCGGCCCAATCAGTACTTACACCATTGCCGCAATTTCGAACACTACTGCAAATGCAATCTGAAGAGAAATACAAATCTCCTGGGTCTTTGCAGAGTTCGCCAAGAAATCCTTTTGCATTGAATCCAGTGGTAATAGAAAAAACAGAGAAAGACAAACAGCAGGAGGATTTGCAAAAATTTGGTTTGATTCTACCAACAGCCTGCGGTGCAGCGTTAATCGGAAAAGGAAATTTATTTGAATATTACAACAGCAGAGTGCAAACAACAGCGCCATTGATTGGGTCTAATACGTATGCGTTTAACAATGTGAATAGCACATCGATTGGTACGTTTGGTACGTATGGGAAGAGTTTGGCAGCACCGCCATCAGCAATGTCGTCTCAAAAGACAACGACGGCAGCAAGCCCAGTAAGTTATGACGTAAGTCAAAACATGATTCGTAGTCCCATGTCGGTACAGTCTTTACAATCATCATCTATGCAGTCAAACTCGATGCATTACGATGACGCGGTTGGAATAGTTCTGCAAAAACAGCAGAACAATTCAAGTATTGGTACTGCCCAGAAAGGGCAGGTGCTCGATCCTGACTCTCTAAGTAGAGTCGGGAGTAGGGCGGGTAGCAAGGCTGGAAGTAGAAGTCAAAGCAAAGAGTCAGCGAAAAGTGCGGGGCGAATTGGTTTGAGTAACAGACCTACCAGCAAGAATTCAAGTAAAGATCGAAGCCCAAGTAAAGCTTCGAGTAAACATTCTGTGACTTATGCGAGAGCAGCGGATGGAAGTGATTCCGCGCGGCAGAAAAAACAGATGTCAAAACCTTCAATTAGCAATATACGTGGATTTTCGAAAACGTCAAATCGGTCAGACACCGACGGAATGATTGCACTTCCTCAGAGTGAGCCGAGCACAGTGGTGAATTCAAGAATTGCATCGAAGGAAGAACCGAAGGTGGAAAAAGATGTGGTTACTACTGCTGCTAGTACTCTTGTTCCGAAAATCAATTTGACAGGTGTGAACACCTCAACAGGAGCAACACTGACAGCAGCACCAGCGAAAGAAAGCGGTTCAACGAGCTCAGCAAAACGTAAAAAGAAAGCAAAAACTCCTGGTGCCGATTTGGATCCAATCGTATATCACGACGGCAAAATCATTCAAAGTCTGGCGCATACAAATATCTACAACGATACGGCGGTGAATGATGCAGAGCGAGTGACGTTATGGAAGTTGCTGATGAATAACAGAACGAGATCAACGTGGAAAGAGAATGATATCTATTTGCAAATGCGGAAGGTGACTTGTAAGGAGTTTGACGAGGAAGATGAAGAATTTTTTGAAAGTGGATTTCATGCAGCCGTTCATGCCGCACTACCAGCAGGAGGACACAATCTACTAAGCGAATTCGACCAAAATGGTATGGACGGAGCACCGGATGCACTGCCTTCAACGAGCAAAAGGATAGTTTCTCTTGATAATGATCATGGTGAATTTGGTACGCATGGCGGCTCTCATCATGGCAGTGCAAGTGCAAAAACATATCTTTTAACCGAAGAAGCACCACCAGCTGCGTCTCACCGAGCTACAAACACCGACGCAGCAGCAGAAGCCCCAATCTCATCAGACTCGCTGAAGTGGATCGCGTACTATGCACATAAGTACAAGAAGCGAGTGCATATTTTCAATTGCAACTTACATTTTTTCGGAAACACGGCGATGTCTTCTTCAAGCAACAAGTCCAACACTGCCCTAAAAATCCAAGGCGAAAATCAACCTATCATTTGCAAACTTTGCAATCTTCCCGGTATGGTCTACAAATGTCACGAAACGAGATATGTTGATTTTGCAGACAATTTGAAAATATGGCGACGGTTTCGAGATGGAGAATGTTGTTATTGTGGATTTCGGGCAGAGGACGCGGAGGAATTGGGGCTAGATTCAGATTCAGACGAAGAAGAGGGCGATAGCGATGGTGTGTTGGGAAACAGTATCGGTGGTAACGGGATTGATATGTTTGTCTAGGTTCTTGTGGTAGAGTTAGATAGTCGATTGGTTGAAGTATAGTGGGTTGCGATTGGTTCAAGTTTTAGTCTGGGTTTAAATTGTTGTGGGATAAGATTGAAGGATTGAAATGTACTGACACAGACGAGATTTATCAATGACAGTACTATTTGATGATTGAAATCTATTGACAGTGACAGTCCATGCGACAGTGTTTGTAGTGTCATTCTGATTCTGAGGAATCTGACAAGTGAAGTCATCATCAAATTCAGAAGTCCGTTCAGTTGATCGTGTGGTGAGATTTTTTTACGATCGAGAGGTTAGTGACGTCGGTGTGCATTGCATTGTGTGTGACCAGACTAGAGACGTGTGTATGTCATTATTCATCAATTTCAATGTATTATTCCCCACAAAAAAACACAGAGGAGCATAGATCAAGCAGGAAGTTTTTTTACAAAACAAGAAAGCTAATACGGATTGAATCTTCCAAGAAGATTCGATTTGTATACAAAAAAGTTTCTTCTTAAGCCGAATCGTTACGGGTAGTTTAAGTTAGCAGTAAAATTTACATCCATTTTCGAAGGGCATGATCAATACGTTCAGTGAAGCATAGTAGTTATATGACATCAGTTTTAGCAGTAAAATTTGAAAATATAAGAATAGACTCTGACACTTGTTAATGTTTTTGTTATCAAAAGTTTAGAATAAAAGTTTCGAACAACAGTTAATCTGGCACAGTCTATCCATTGTCAGATTCATTGATTGATATCGAAATATCAGAAACCCCAGTTGCATTGATTATATACTAGTTAGTAGCAGAATTGAAACTCTCGATATACCCAGTAGGAGTTCTTGTGAACTAAACTGCCACTTATTGCAGGTGGCAGTTGAGTTGTTCAGAGAAGAAGTTCGCAGTTGTTAACGAGTTCAAATAAAATCAATCATGTGGGGTGGTGCAAATCAATATTGGGCGCCAGGTGGAGCCCAAAGTTGGCAGGATCCGAATTGGGATCACGAAGACCTGAAGACGTATGAACTCGAAAATTATGCAAAATTGATTTACGAGTCGAATCGTGATTTAGTCAGGGAACAAAGAAGACAGAATAGTGTTGATGGGACATTGAATCAGGTATTGGTTGCAATTTTTTGGATTGTTTGGCAAATTGTTCACTTTGTTTTGTTGTTTGATTTGATCTTAATTCAAGACAGTATCGGAAAGCCGTGCGAGATTTGTCTGTCGTGAGACGTGAGTAATGAGTCGAAATCCACACCTATTTCAAAATAACAAACAATCAAAACACAGGTATCCATGCATCACAGAAATTGTGCAGATCTGAAAAATGGCCCATACGATGGTCACGATGTCCCCATCTTCAATCCAGCACTAATGGCAAAGAAAAACGTACACATCAACGAATACGATTTCGTCTTCACATTCAAACCAACGGATCTATTGAAAGCAAATCGTCAACAACTAAAAGGTAATGCTTCTTATCACACCTTGTCACTCCCCTCCTGTAGTTTGCCATCAAGTAGAGTTACAACCCCAAATCTGGGAGCTGTTGATATTTTGAAAGGACTGAATATGGATGCTGGTGCAGCTACCACTAACGTTGTTGAAACCGCCTCGAATCTCTTACAAAGAGAAAACAGCAGTGCATCTTCAAGTAGTAGTACCCATAGTACACCTCAAATGAATAGTTCGAAATTGGTTTTGGAACGAGATTTGAGTGGAGATTCAGCAATGAACGAGGATGATAATGTCAGCAATGTGCAGCAAACTCCTGCAGAACCATCTTCTAGTAATTCCGAATCTGAAGACCAGCAGCAATCTGCTTCTGAGGAAAATGGAAATTCCGACAACACCAATAGCAAACGACCAGAGGAAAACACAGACGAGGACAATACAGGAGTAACAGCAACAGCAGATAGCACTGCAAATACTGCAAATACAGATGATGTTGAGGCTAAAAAACTAATCAACAAATCTGTAACTGGTGATCTCTCTGTCGTAAGTACGACCGGAAGCGGCGGTACTAGTTCAGGTGGAAGTAAGTCTTCACCAGAAGTGGAAAACCAACAACAAGCTTCGTCCCCAACTTCAGACTCGGAGGAACATACCACTACCACAGAAACTCAAGTCGTTTCGGATCAAACCACAACAGTTTCCTCTTCTTCTTCGGCAAAACAGCTCGTTAAAACAGAAAAACTCAAAAACAAAAGCAAAATCACCATTTTAGAACAACAATGCACCAATGAACTTGTTGTGAGAACGACGACAACTACGACGACAAAAATGATTGTTAACAGTGGTGTTGCCAGTAGCAGTAGCAATAGTGGTACAGATGTAATGCCTGGTGGTGCGAGTAGTGATGAGGCCGGACCAAATACTACTATGGCCAACCAAATAAATAGTACAACAAACTCGAGCATGGTACAACAAAAATCTGCACAACAAACTGTGCCAAACCCAGTACAACTCTCCATAAATACGAACATGGCATCGATATCATACGGAAAAATCCACTGCAATGGCTTTTACGACATCATGTACAAATATGATGAGATGAGAAAAAAACCGAAGACAGAAATCTATGGATTGTATGATGAAAGTAGTGACAACAACGTTGAGTACGATGAGTATGGCAATCCGATAGTTCCTGCGACTCCGAAAAATCCAACAGACACTGCAACATCCGCAGCAACAGTAGGGAAAGGAAAAGGTGCCGGAAAAGGCGGTGTCACAACAACTCTAGTGACCCAAGCCGATGGGACCGTCGTCGCAGTACAGAACAAAGGAGGGAAAGGCGGAGTGCCAGGCGCTAGTCCAACAAATGCTGGAAAAACAACAAGTCCGAACAAAAATCTCAGTCCAGAAGAGAAAGAAAGATTGCAAGAAGAGCGACGGAAAAAGCTCGATGAATATTTGAATAAAGTCGGAAAGAAAAACAAATCAACTACTGAAGATACAACAACCGCCGCAAGTACCGGTGCGTCAGGTCCTGCAGGATCACCAACAGCAGAGACTGCGTTGGAAAAGCAGCAGCGGAATGCTATGTTGTTGAAAAGACTCAAAGAGCAAAAGGATAAATTAGCACCTACGACCAGTGTCACCTCCAATGCATCTTCGACTGGCAGCGGTACAAAAGCAGTTCCGGGTCTGACTTTGCCAAGTAGTGCATTGTTCAATGCGAATTTGTCAGGATCGGACACTGAATGTGACGAGTCATCTGATGAAAGCAGTGTCAACAACGACGCGGCTAATGCGGCGGCGAAAAAGAAAGGTGCACAGAGCGGTGGTGTTAAAGGCGCAGCTGCAGCAGCAGCAGCACTTCTCAAAGGTAAGGGAGGACTATTGGGTGTAAATACAGGTAAAGCCCCGACTCAATTTCAGGTGAATAAGCTTCTCGGCGGACTTGTACTACCAAGCACAGCAGCAGCAAAGGCAGCAGGACCTCCAAAAGGATTCAATCTGAGACGACGTGATGATAGTGATCTTTCCGATGACAGTTGTTTTGACGAGGAATACGAAGAGGAGTACGAGAAAGTTCCTGCCGATCAAATTTTGAAATCCAGTTCGTTGGCCAAAACGAACAGTGTCGTTAGTAATGCTAGTAGTGCTGGTGCGGCGGCGGCAAAATCTGCAGTTAATCCTGCTGTTGTCGGAGGTAAAATGAACAAAAGCCCACTTCCAACCAGCAGCAATCTGAAGAAAAAGGGCGGGGGTAATCACATTGCTGGTGTCGCTCCCGTTTTGAAAAATGGAAAGAATAAAAGTCCATCCAAAAAGAAGAAACATGCGCAAAAATCTGGCAAAAAGAATTCTTCTAAAATACAGCAAGATGACGACTTTACGGATGAGTCCGACTTTAGTGACAGTGAACTTGATGATGCACCTGTAGTTGCCCCAGTAAACAATGGCAAGAAGAAAAATAAGTCTGCCAAGAAAACAAAACTTAAACAACAGCATGTGCCAGAATCATCCGACGCTTTGTCAGATGGTGAAACCGTCATAAGCGAAATTAGTCCACGGATAACTGGTAACAATCTGAATAATCTGAATACCAAGAACAAGAATGCTGCTGTTGTGAATAATGCTAATATGAAAAAGAAAAAGGTGAGAAATAGTCTTAGCGCAAACGATGCCATTGCTGAAAAGTCAGCAGATTCTGAATTTGAAGACGAGATGGACAATAATGTAGTGAATAATGCATTGGGCGACAAGAAAAAGAAAAAGTCCGGTGACAAGAAGAAAAAACAAAAAGCTGTTATCATCGACGAGGCGACCGGCGAAGTCATTAGCTCTCCGAAAAAGAAAAAGAAGGTGAAAACTTATATCGATGCTGATGGTAATGTTGTTGAGAAGGTTAAGAAGTCGAAGAAGAATAAGATTGAGATGATACGACCTGATGACATTATCATTGAAGATGATCAGAGTATTTACAGTGAGTATAGCGATGTTGTTGAGAATAACAACAAAAATTCTTCAAATAACAACGTTATGACAACAAAAAAGAAGAAACTCAACAACTTAACAACCAAGAACAAAACCACCTCGAAAAGTCTTGGTCGTAGTGTCGGTCGATCTAATAACAATGTTAGTACCACAGTCAAGAAGGATGGTAAAAAATTGCGATCTCAAACTGCTGCAGGTAATACTATTAAGAATAAAAACTCTCCAATAGACGATGAAGACGATGATGATATGAGCGATGTTGAAGATATTTCACCTCCACCTGGTAACAAAAATTCAAATTTAAAGAACAATATTTCAACAAACAAGGGCGGTAAGGGCGGTCGAAATCAACGTAACTTACCAGCTGATCAAGAGTCCGTATATTCCGATGACTCTATGTATTCAGATAGAAGCACAGCAAATCAACCACCAAATAAACGACTCAAGAAAATGTCAAGTCCAAAAGCAAATCCTAAAAAGAAAGGTTTAGCGGCAGCTGCACTTTCAAGTGTCGTAGGAGGTGCTGTTGGTAAAAAGCAAAATGCCACTGTTGGAAAAAACAACATTAATACAAGAAATCGACCAAACACGAACAACAAAGACGATGAATCGATATATACAAGTGATGAAGAGATAAACAACAATAACAAGAATCCAAAAGTAAATCTAGTTGCAGCAAAAAATGGAAAGTCATTAAAAACAACTCCACCTAATGTAGGGAAAAAGAATGACGATTATTACTCGAGCGAAGAAGATGATCGTCGTGGTGGTGGAAATACTGCAAACACAAACACAAGAAATTCAAACGACGCAGATAAGGTCGTCCTACTAAAACGAAATACATCCAGTACACGTATCTCCATGTCGTCAAGGAATGTTGGGGATGCTATGGATATTAAGAATCAACGAGGCAATGGTGTAGATAATGATAATAGCGCACCTGTAACACTTATTTCAAACAAAGCTCGAAACAATGCTGGTGGTAGTAGTACGACAAATAAAGGTAGTAGTAATAAACGAGATGACTCTCGAGATCCACCGGCCGCTGCAAAAAAAAGTATTAGTGGTGGTGGTGGTAGTGGATCGTTGTTTAGTAAGCCAAATAATGGTGGTTCGAGTTCATTACGGGAAAGTGATCGCGTTTCGAAAAATCAACGATTTAGGAGTGTAGATAGAACAGCGGAAAAAGGAGGATCGTCGTCGTCTTCATCCAACAAAGTTGTTCTGTTGAAAAAGAAAGACGGTGGAGGAGGAGGTTCGAGCTCATCATCGTCGTCAGCTGTGAATGCAATCGGATCTCCATCCGCCGTGCCAAAAAAACGTGGTCGAGGTGCAAGTATTTTCGACAAAGTTACCAATCAAGATCTTGAACAACGATGGAAAACTGGTGACACCAGCGTAAATGATAACAACAATTTCAGTGACGACGACAACAATAACAATAATAGTAATAGTCGTGGAGCTCGTGATAGTGGTCGTGGAAGTGGTGGCGGCAATACTAATCATCGCGACGCAGATGACCACCCTCGTGACACAGCAAATCGTAGAAGTCGTGATGATTACACTAGAGATGATACAACAACACGTCGAAGAGATTCTGATGACAATGGAACAAGAAGCTCCAGAACTACTAAACCAGAAAATACTACCTCAAGTACACAAGCTACTAGTGACCACCGTAGAAGCAACAAATACGATGACGAATCTCCATCCACACGAGTGAAACGAAAACTGGATGCACCGTTGGAGGAAGCAGGTTATAGTCGTGGTGGGGATCGCCGTCGTGATGAATCATCTTCTTGGGGTGAAACACGTCGTAGTGATAGACATCGTGACGAATATGGTTATAGTAGCAGAGGTTATGGAAGTGGTTATGGTAGCGGTTCATACCGAGATTCTTATCGAGGATGGTAAATTCAAATTTGAGCTACTATTTGAGATTTTGAAGTTTCGGTGTGACTATATTAATTGTTGTTGTTGCTATAATATAAACTGGTGCGGAAACTGTATAGCAGCATATCAAGCTGCCGTTACCGATAATTGTCAATTTATCATGCAGCTATTAAAAGTTCAACTAAATTGCCAATATAATGCCACTGGTTGTATTCAATCATCCAGCGACGTGTAAGATACAAACTAGGCATTGAAAATATCTGAGCTAATGTTATGGCATGGGAAGAGCAGCGGGGATCCTACACAGTGATTCTTTCATGCCATAAGTTTACGAAATTAATCAAAAGTCTAGGACGATGTTTCTTGCCACCCTATGTGTGGCGTGTCGGATCAATTTGATGTCTCGTGGCAGATTAGATACATATATGCAGTTTATGAAATTATCGACGGAATGCACATGTGTCGATAGCATATTCAGCAGTATCAAAATAGCAAGAGCATCCTAACAAGAGTCAGTATATAACAGAGTTTTTTTGAAAATAAATGTATAGTAAGCGAGTTTCGTGAGTCTTATCATGTGTGTATCAACAGAAAAAAAAACAGTCCGAAGTTTGTTGGCATGAGAAAATGGAATCAGTTTCATTGTTTTCATGTTTTTTGCAGGTGTAGGACAAAAAACAAAAAAAAATTAAATATTGCAATACCATATGCTGATGTTTTAGGTTTTTTTGTTTTCTGAAGAGTATAATTATTTTGAAAATTTGTTGAAAGTTTTTGTTAACGTCTATGCATCTGAACTAGTAAATCAGAATTGATGTCATGCCAAGAAGTAATTATCAGTATATAAGACAGATTTTTTTACAAAACAGAGCAGAAAAAATTATCAATTGATCATGAGCCTGAGCCTGCATTGATTTGAGAGTTTAAATCAAAACAACAACATCACAGTATACTAGCACACAATCAATCAAACATTATGAACAGATTGTCATTTTGACAAAAGACTGTGTCATGTCGTTTGATTGATTTACAGTAATCGAAAAACCATACTATTCAGTCAGAAATTGATTATAACGATTGACTATGAATTGAAAAATCTAAGCTATTGGAAAGCTATCTATCTATCATTTTTCTATGCTATGTGAATTGAAAAGCTATGAATTGAAGAATCTTCTAAGCTATTACGGGTCCGAATTAACATCATTAAGTAATTGGATACTAATTGGAGTGAATCTTAATTGTGAATAGTTGGAAAAAATCATTGAGATACTATTGGAAAGCTATCATCATCCAAAAATCATTGGAAAGCTACTATCGTTGCAAATCTAAACGACTCGAAATTTACCACATTGGTAATCATTATATCGGCGTTTAGAATGTGCAATGGTATAGTATGGGAAGAAATTCTACGCTAGTATCTACGAAAAGTAGGCTAGCTTCATAGTTTGTTTAACAAACTATACGGGAAAACTCTATTAATGATCAAAACGTTCTGGGAGCAGAAGAACATTGTCAAAAAAGTCTGAGGAGAGACGAATTCTATCAGATTGTTTGATTTTTCTAACGCAGACAAAAGCTGCCATGATGATGCCATCGACGACTACGAGCAAACACCAACAAGACTATTTTCAGAATAGATCATCTTCAAAAGAGGTTGTATTCTGATCATTTTCATTAAAAAGTTGGTTTCGTTAAGTTGGTTGGTTGGTTTTTCAGTCTGTGTGAATTATAGGGAAGATATCATGTTGTTTTGGATAAAAACCAATAATAGAATTAAATTCAGGAGCGACACAGGTGGTGTGTCATGAGAAGTTGATTCAATTTCAAAAAATAAATTCTTGTACCATAGTGAGAAGTAATTTCGACAAATTGGAGCTAAAAAATCATTGTGTGGGAAGATAGATATAGACCTCCAATAGAGATTTCACAGGAGAATGCTAGATCCAAATCAAGAGGAAAGATGCGGTAGGCATCTACGGCGTATAGATCTAAGAAAGAAATCTAGACTGTTTAAAAACTCGAGGAGGCATATAACTACTATACTTTCAACTGAAAAAATAAAACTTGAAAAAAATAAAAAAAAATTCAAAACCTATATTAAAAAAGTGAAAAAATTCTTATAAAAACAAAATGACAAGCATGCAGGAGCTGCAACATGATTGGTTGGCCGCGTCCAATCGTTGTCAATCGGTAGAGCACCGATGGACGTTGTAGATTGCAGTATGCAATTGGAAATCTTCGCAGTGTTGGATCGTTGTCAGTGTGGGCTGTCGTTGGCGCTTGCGTACAAATCGTTATTGAGGGTCGTTCATTCTCGGATAAAATCAAATCTCGAAAATCAAAGCATCTACGACATTATTTCAGTCTCTTTTGATAATTTCCTTTGTTAGTAATAGTTTCCCCATACGTTTCGCATCATTTTCTTTGCGTTTTTATAAGTATTGACATCATCATCATGGTTTTTCGTTTTTTCATCGTTCGGTATTCTGGTGATAGTGACACATGATTTTTCCAAGTTCTTGTGATTCTATTGTTGTATTGTGTTTCCATGGTTGTAAAATATCTATGATAAATTGATCCCCAACAATTTCTTCCCAATCTTCACCTAATCCAAGAAAATCATCATGTTAGAACCGCAACCACCACCTCTGAAAAGAGTCGGAGGAGGTGGAGGAGCAGAGGTTACGGCTCCAACGGGCAAAAAACCGGATCAAGACATTAAAGTAAGCCCTAGGCCGCAAAATTTTAAAGACCCAAACAAGAAAACAGCAGGATTTAGTGATGTTGTGGATCATGTTGAAGTGTCATCGAGGATGGTATTTGATTTGTTGTGGTGGGTTTTGTTTATGATCAGTTTTTGGGTTTGAGTTTGTTTTTGTACAATGTGAATGTGTGACAATGTGTGATCAGATTGGGTATACCAAATCAAATCTTGTCCTTAAGTTTGTGTGTGAATTCAAAATAGAGAATTTTGAAGGAGAGTGTCAAGGTTAATACTAGCAACGAATTTCACGTGATGTCCAGCCGAAAAACTTTAATCAAGAACAAAAAAAACAAACAACAACAGAACATGTTTTCGACCGCTGAAGAAGATCCCAAATTTGATCCAATAAAAGCTCCAAAATCTGGGGTATTGCATGGGAAACAAAAAGATGAGTTAAGAGAAGAAGTCAAAGTTCGCGATGGTTCTAAAAACATTCAATTCAATCGCAGCAGAACACGTGAACTCCAACCTGCTGAGCTCCAACCTCGCCAAAGCGAAGTGAACACTATATTGAGTTACAGGTCCGTAGATACCAGTAAAAGTGGGACTGGGAGGACGACTTTGGGTACTGATGCTGGAGGAGTGGGTGCGAAAAGTAGGGGACAAAGTAGCATAGGGACCGGGGTTGATTCTGCAGGCATGAACCCATCGATACGTTTTCAAGGCAGTGTTGATGTGGCAGAATTGAGGCAAATGGAAAAGCAAGCGAATAAATCCATGTCAAGTGCGATTCCGCCGACTCGGTCACAGCCGACGAGGGCGACAGCAATGTCGTATTTTATGGGGGATCACGATAGCGACGATGAAGATGATAGCGATGGGGAAGGGGTTGAGTTTGGGATAGAGGGTAAGGTTGGTGAAACTTTTGAAAAACGGGATCCGAGTACGAGGACAACAACACGTATTACAATCACACCGGATATGCAAGAGGATGAAATCAAAAAATTGAAAGATGAGATGCGGGCGCAGAGAAAAACAGAGCGAAAAGAGGAGAAGAAGAAGAAAAAAATGATGGAAAAATTGAGCAGAGCTGACGATTTGAAGGAAGTGAAGTGCGATCTATGCGGGAAGAAATTTTTAGGTCAAGAAGCGTTAGAAACGCATAGAAAGCATTGTATGAGAGAAGCGAATTCATTTAGGGCCAATCAAGAGGAACTTTCCGAGTGGAAAGCAAAGAAAGAATTCTTGGAGACAGTGAAAGATCCGCTCACCGGTTTGATCAAGTGTGCTTTCTGTAAACAAGGATTTTCCGAATTCCGAATTCAAAACCATCAATTGAATTGCGATACGAGGCCAATCCATAGTGATTTCAGGATCGGATTGATGCCGGAAGCCGAATTGAGAGCATTGAATTTGGGCAATCCAGATGCTTTAAGGACTAAAAGTGTGAGACCCGAGAAGAAAAGTGACTCGAAAGACTCGGCTATTTCACGCGAAAAATCGAATGCGCCAGAAACAACAGGAGTGACATTAGCTGGAGGCGGCTTGAAACCTTTGAACGCACCAACAGGCGGGTCGAGGAATCCATCAAAAGACACAGAAAAAGATTCCTACTACACCGCTATGTCTCCGCGATCCGGTGGTCTCTCACCAACGCCACCGTTGTCTGCTAGATCCGAAGCCAACGCATTCCGACCGCAGGCAAAACAACACACACAAGGAATGACTGGGATGGGAATACAAAGTTCGCCAAGACCACTGGGTATCGGAAGCCCGGGCAATTCTTTGACCTTGACTGACCGTTATCAAGACGGTCAAGCTCCATCGATGTTCAATAACAAATCCTATAAGACTGCAGTTCGGACGCAGAACAAGAACATTGATGACGGTAGCGGGTATCATTTCGATATACCGGATGGTGAGCAAGGTGAGAAGGAGGAATCGTTGGACGAGGAAGAGAAGAAAGGTGTGAAGAAACAGAAATGCGAACTTTGTGGGAAAAAATTTGCTATCGACAAAATGGCAAAACATCGTGAATGGTGTGTGAAAAATAACGATGCAAACATGGCTGCATTGAAATCAGAGAGAGCGAAAGCGAAAAAGACCAATGAAACATTAGATGATTTCGTTGGATTTCAGGGATTTAAGAAAGATGGGGAGTCACCGGGGAAAAATTCTGCCACCGGAACCACACCCGGCTCGACGAAATCAGCAGAGCAGAAAATCCAAGACGCATTGAATATGGAGGATAGTGAAGATTTGCGACAAGCAAAATTGAAAGCAGAAAAAGAGAAAGAAGCTGCTTCTGCTGCCGCAAAGGCAAAAGCGGCACCACCGATGTCAGAAGAGGAAAAGAAAGCCAAGCAAAAGGAAGATCGGAAAAAAAAGTTTGAAAAGTTTGATCAAGAACAGGCGAAAGCAAAAGCTGCGCCACCGCCAGAACCTGCTGGGAAAAAACCGGCGGCAGCGGATGAAGACTCCGATGACGACGGGATCAAGCTATAGCAGAGGTCTTGGTATAATATGCTTTAAATCTATTTGTGTTTTTGACGGTAGACTGGAGGTTTTCTGTAAATTTGGTTAATAGACAATTCTCAGAGTTGAGGTTTAGGTTGGGATTTTGAGAATGTTTCATAGTAGGTGGTTATTGATTGTTGTATAATAAGTTTCAACAATGTGAGGGGTTTCGACATGGGCAGAGGCATCTGAAACGTTGATTTGATTTGCATCAGAGGGTCAGTTTCGATGAATATTTCTGTTTTTACCAGGAAAGCCGGATGAGAGCAAGATGGCTACCAGGACATTTGCGTGTTTCCATCAATGGAAGAGTTTGAAATTTGTGTGTTTTCGGTTAGTATGGCAGAAGAGGATTTGGAGCGGTGTGGAATGCATTATTTGAATGAGATTTGCATGGTGAGGAATTGTGTGCAGTGAGGATTTAGGATCTGGAACGTCGGACTAAGGATTTTAAGAAAAACTGATATAGATGTAGGCAAATTTCATCAATTAAAACAAAAATTGAAAAGATGACAGAACAGATTCGCGCCTTAACCAGATTCCTCCTGCTACAAACAGCATACTCCACCAACTATAAAAACCATGTGGGCTTCCAAAATCCTCCTGTTGCAACGTTTCCGACAGAAGCATGTGGGAACAATTCAAACGACGAGGCTGTTTGCTCTGCAGAGGTGCCAACACGCATAAATTTGTCACAACAAGGGGCGACAGTAACATGTGCACATTTGCTAACAGAAAACGAGGCGCCCTACGTCGGTTATGCGAGAGAAATCACCTTATCAAGCGGGGAAACACGAACTATTAGAACTTTATCCCAAAAGCCATATGTGTGGTTAGTCGAAGGATTGCTATCCGAGCGGGAAGTAGCTAGTCTGAACGGAGACAGCGGCCAACTGCATAGTGACAGCACCAATAGCAACTATGATGCGGTTGTTGGCGAATCAAAGCTAAACCACAAATTCACCGAGTCCGCAATCAGTGTGCAGAAGTCTACCTGGACAGCGTTGATGAAAGATCGTCGTAAAACGTGGAAACTTGCAGCACAGAAGGGATTCTTGTTGGCTTTTGGAAGGATGTTTGGCGATAACCAAGTTACTGCAGTGAAATCCAGAGTGAAAACGTACAAAAAATTTCTGGCAAAGTTTTTGAAGAACAAGAAGTCTGGATTGGAGAAGGACCAAATCCTTATAGCATTTCGGGAGATTTTTGATGTGCCGTTTTTGAATACAAAGCAAGCAGGTGAAATATTTGGTGTCCTGGATAGCAACCGTGATAAGATTGTAACCGTTGATGAATGGTGTTGCCGGGAGTATGGTAGTATTGGTCGTAGTGGCAAGAGTGATGATATAATGTCAGTTTCGTCTGAAGAGAACGATGTTGTGCTGAGCAAAAAGTGGAATAGGATAGCGGATCTGTTGGAAAAGTTTACAACGGGAGAAAACCGATGGCGACAATCACGATATTCAGAAACTTCAGCGTTACACGAGTATGAAGGGAGCATTGCGAGGAAAATTTCGGAAGTTCTGGGGTTGGGTGGCGTTGATGTCGCCAGCGAGGCTACCAAGTTAAAACCGAAAAACACATTTGGCGAGTCCCTGCAGATCCTGCGATACAAGGAGAAAGGTCATTTTGTCTGCCATTATGATTCGAAAACAGAAGACCGAGGGTTTTCTTTCGACAATAACAGCAGTGACAGTGTAGCAACCGACTTAACCAGCACTGAGAATCCAAGAGTCTATTCAGTGTTGATACAAATGAGTGAAGATGCTGGCGACAGCAATGAAAGGATTCATCAGAATCAGAACAGCAGCGATTTCTATTCAGGGTCAACGTGGTTTCCTCTTTCAAGTATTTCGTCGGAAAACAAAGCTCAATACACACCGGAAATGTTTCAAATGTTGAAACAATATTGTACTAGCGTGGGAACTGCGGACGAAGCATGGAGGGCTCTTAGCACGAATAGCAGGAGCGGCACAGATGTTGCCGCTAGTAAGAAGACTCCCATACTGACCGATGCACGTGGACTGACGATCAAAATGCAAAAAGGCGATGTGCTCATTTGGTTGAATCACGAGATCAGTACTAGCTCACACAACACATCTGCACCAACGACCGAACCTGTGAATATCAAAATAGGTCCACGCGATCTTACCTCACTACATGCTGGTTTAATGGTCGAAAAGGGTGAAAAATGGGTAGGAACGCAGTGGGTGCGGGCACAGAATATATTGGAAACATGCAATGGCAGATGATGAATTTTTGCACTATTGCCATATCGACGTGTAACATCAAACATCTCTCCAGAAACTCTCTAGCATTCCGCATGCGGCGACAACGAAAGACATTGACAATCTGTGATCTGTGATCATGTGGTGTGGATTTCCGGGGTGAACCCGAATTAAAAGTTCTTCGTCTTCTGTTAATCCCTCGAATTCAAGTTTCATTAAGCGAAATTCTACATGCAATCTCTCTTACAACGTTCCTCAAAAGAAAGAGTGTTATTCCATCAGATCTAATCGTTTTCAACAGCAAAGTGTATCAATAGTCAATTGTTTGCAACAATTCAATCTGCAGTTTATCTATAGTCAGAAGCAATATATTTCGTTTCTCACCATATTCGTTTCTAAGTTTCGATTTCCCCATAATATTTCAAAACAATTAGTTTAATCCATTTTATGCAACAAGATCCCACAATCACGATGGCAGAATCATCCGAAAATAACATCTCGTTCGTCAACACGGAAGATATCGTTTCTAAACTCGCGCGCAACATGATGACCTGCAATCCCCGCGGTCCTGTAAATCTTCAACAATCCCCGAGCACCAGTACGCTTGACACAGTCAACACCACAAGCAAGCCATCAACACCAGAAAAGGTAACCTCCAATAACGCAAGAGATGATCCTGCTGTAACATTTACCCAATCAACACCTGTAGCAGCAGCAGGCGATGATGCATCATTGTCAGCAACCCCGCCATTGACACAGCAATTCCAAATATTCTACGAAAAACTTAAAGACTGGGAAAGCTCCTGGTTCGTCATTGAAGCAACAGAAGCGACGGAAAAAAACCTTCAGCACCAGTCCACTATCTGGTTCGGCGCTACTCATAAGCGAAACAAGAAGTTCTATTCGCAATTGAATAGGAACTTTTCTCCAGTTTTGTGTGAAATCATGCCACAGAATAGTGGATACATTTTGGATACATTGATGAATGAAGTGAGGGATGTGAGTACTATTGCAAAATCCATAAATTGGGAGGTTCTGGAGCAGAAACTTTCGTTGTTGATCTTCCTCGATCAACAATCCAGGAATGAAAGAAGTGTGAGAACGTTGGAGTTCATGAATGGTGATCAAAATGCCGATGGTAGTGGAAAGGTGTCTTTCCAGCCATATGATGATCTCATGCAAAAAAGATGCGACAAGTTTGCGGTCCTATTGGCACAGCAAGTGTTTGAAGTATTGTTTGAAAATAACGATGGCGATAGTGAAAGACTTGCAATACATCAGTGGAAAATGAAGAATTGGCAAGGCCTACTGTTCTTGTCGTTGTGTTTTCGTCATACACGAAAAATGGAAAATGTTGACAAAGCAGTTGTGATTCTAGAAGATTTGGTGGAGGTAGTGTCGTATTTCGCCGCGGGCCCTGACAAAACCGTCGACGATTCTAGCTCCAGTTTTGAAAACATCAAAGCAAAACTTAGTCTGATAGAAAAGTTTATGACTGAAACTTTGGAATGTCGTAATCGATTGAGTGATTTGAGATTCGTCGAGGAGAGTTTAGCGGATGAGAAGTTTCCGGAGAGTTCACAGTTCAACAAAGCTCGAGAATTGAAAGATGAAAACTCCCAAGCTAATTGGTCGCATTTCAAGGACAAAATACTATCCAACAACAGTTTCGAATGTCTGGCGGAAAAATGCCACAAGTGGTTGCCGTCGAAGGATGAAGACTCAAAAGATAACACGTGCCCTACGTATTGCATAGAGAATTTCGAAACAGATTTTCGAACCGCATTTGAAAAGCTGGTAGACGCGGAGAGCGCCACCGAAAACAAATATACCGATTTGGAACAACGGGTCGTCACGAACGAAGCAGCCTCAAGCCTCAAACATAGGCTAAGGAAGAGAAAATTCATTCTCAGTTTCTCAATGGGAGTTGACTCAACAGCACATCTCTTGATCCTGAAATATCTCAAAGTTGATTTCTGTTGTTTGTATATCAAACACTCGAATCGCGACGATCAAGACGCAGAATTGCAATGGGCAAAATTCATTTGCGCGAAATATGAAGTGGATCTGTATTTTTACCATGTCAAATTGACGAGACCGCATAACACGAACGCAACGACAACTGTTACAGCAGATAGTCTTGAACCAACTTCCGTGGAAGGGCCTTCCACGGACTTGACTTCGCAACTCAAAGAAGCGTCAAAAGCCAGAATCAACACTATGAAAAAACTCCCAGGTCTAACGCGCGACGAATACGAGATGTATACAAAAATGATTCGGTTCCATATGTATAAGCAATGCGGTTTGATGGACCGGGTCGAGCAAAAAGATGACGACCCAATGGACCTTGTCATCATCCTCGGTCACCATAAAGACGACTGCGACGAGAACAGGCTGGAACAACTTTCGCGCGGACATCTATTGGGCGACTTAGACGGCATGTCGGAAATTTTACTGCACGACGAAAAACTGCTGAGCACGTTACATCATGGGGATAATAGCAGTGTGACATGCCAAAAATCCCATGAATCCCATGGTCAGAAAAGTCATGATGCAAGAATTGCAAACCTCTTCCAGTGGCGGCCATTTCTGAAGCGTAGAAAGCAAGACTTTCTCGACACGTTGGAACACTATAAAACTGTCTATGCACGAGACTCAACACCTGCATGGTCGGTGCGTGGTCGAACTAGAAATTTGTTGGACTTCATGTGTGATGAAAGATCAAATCCTGGTTGTCTAACAACGGCAGAGAAGAATGCCTTTTTGTGGTTACTAGACAACTACAGTAAGAAGAGCACGGAATTGTGGACACAGTTTGAGAAGAAGCTACATTTTGGTGGCGCAGCCGATGCAGCCGAGGATGCAGACTCGGCGGCAAGGGCAACAGAACCAGCACCAATCTTGCTCGGACATCCGGTGAAGATCGCATTGAAGTCCGCGAATGGTGGGAGCGGTAGTATGGTGAGAGTTGATGATGAAGTTAAGACTTATGTAGTGGATTTTGATGCTGTGAAGGTTTTCATTGGAGATCATGATGACGCTGCCGAGACGTTGGAGAACGTTGACCACGAGACAGCGGAGAAAAACGGCGCTGAAGAATCAGATGCAAGCACAAAAAAACTCGAAGACCTCAAAAGCATGTGGAATAGCATCAAAAACGTCTGGAACAGCCATTGTGATGCGTTTCTCGAAACATGCAGTAAGCCGCGCACACTTTACAGTAGCGATCAAGAAAAGTCAAAAATTTCGGAACTCAAAATCCCCGAAGACGCGTCAAAAGATTTGGATTTCATCTTGTTCGAGAAGGTCATTTTCAAACTGCTTGCGGTGATGAAAGTTGAGTTTTGCAGGAGTGTTGATGCAAGCAGTTCCTCGAACACCACAAATTTCGGTATCAATCGAAAATCCATCAAGCATCTGTGGACAAATATAAAAAGTGCGAAACAGGGTGGGGGAAAAAAGAGTGCACTGAAGAACAAGTTGAAGATCGGCGATGCTGACATACAATATGACTATTCTGGTGGCGGCTTTACAGAAGATCTTGGATATCTGTTCGTAGATTATAACTCCGTAACTAACAACCAACCAATCTTGCAGCAAAAACAAGTTCTGATATTTTACGATACGCGCAATCGATCGAGGGACTACAAAGCTATTAGGTCACACATCGTGCAAAAAGTATTGGAGAGGCAGTTTGTGAGGGTGGGAGAAAAACACAAATCGTAGATCGTTATTAGTGGCATTTAGGTGCTGATAAAATTATTTACAAAATTTGATTTACGTTTTAACAGATTAAGACACCGGAAACGCGATATCTATTACAAGTTTGGCAGGGTGTGATGCTAGTTCATACGATGTTCTCATTTGTGTAATCTTTCCTGTTTCCAATTCATTTTGATCTCATCTCGCAAGCGATCTTCATTGGCCATTCTTATTCTGCATTTTTGATTATCAGCATCCAAAATAGTTGCTCAGTTCATCTCCTTCGCAATTGAAACCAATGTTCAAATTGTAATGTCGATGAGTCTTTTCAATTCATTATGTGATAAGTCCAATCAAATTATCAATCTTTGCAGCTCTATATAATATTTGAAGTTTCTGATCGTTTCTTAAATATAGGAAAAGTATAGATTGTTATTGGTTCAGATTTCAGAGTCATTATCGAATTAAAATCGCACAGTAGAAATATTTTATCCAGTTCTACATTGAAACCATATATTTGGTAGTTTACACATCTCTCTCATAAGCACAAATAGAACAAACCAATCATGTCGAAGTACAATAGAATGATAATGCAACTATGCATTACGGTGTCAGCAGCATGCTTAGGTACATCATCTGGAGTTGACGGACGAAGTCTGCACACAATGTCCAAGGAGAGGAGAATGTTCGAAAACGAAAGGATAGGCGACAGAGACATTGTTAAGGACGCCCGTCAGTGCATAAAACTTGAAGTAAAGACTGCGTCAACAAACGGGAAAGAAAAAGTATCGCATGTCACCACAGCCACCGAAATAGAGAAGGTCTACGAACATACTCCTGACGGATTTGTGAACATTGGAGGACGGTCACAAGAAAAAGTCTACGAGTGCCATGCGGATATCCCTTTAGAAGCGAAAGTTCAAATGGATTTTTCGGCGTCTAAAGGTGAATCAGCTTGGTTTTTTGCGGAACAAGACCCAAACAAATCGCAAATCGCCTATGTAGTAAGTGAAGCAGATGTAGCTGCGTGGATTTCAGAGCGACCGAGTGGATTCGCACCGTTAGAGCTAAAGAATATAAGAATCATCTCATGTCTACCGAGTGTGTATGAAATGGAGGAACAAATAGAGTTTATTCCAAGAGTTTTGATCAATGCAGCAGACGCGACAGACGCATCTGATGAAAACAACCAAGAAACGATTCTCATTCTTAAAGATCCAGTGACGATACCCACAAACACGCAAAATAAGCCATTCCCCCGAGAGCAGCTTACGGCATACGGTTTGTCGGATTTGGTCAAAAAATATAAAGATACTCCAAGGGGGACAAAAGATGTGATGGGAAAACTAAATGAACTTCATCAACAGATTTTATTGAAAATGGCAGTGACTACTTCTTCTGAAGAAGTAGACACACAGGAGAGATCTCGTGGTACTGCGTTTCGTAAAATATGCGAGTCTATGTGCCAAATGCTGCGCCAAGGCCAGTAAATTGACTTAGATGATGACGATGACGATGATGATCGCTGCAGTTTTTGCAAAATAGAATGATCTGATTCGGAAAAAAGCCAACATTTGAATCGTCGGAGAAAATGAATCACACATTCTATATCAACTATAAACACGTTTCTGCATGAAACAAGTACTATAATGACAAAGGAATGGAGACTCAGATGGGTCGTTTATAGCAGTATCGAAATTCTTAATGAAAGTGATTACACAATAATGATCAAAAAAATGCATGACTTCCTTGAAATAACGTGACTAACAATATGACTTGTTTGTATTGTTTTTTAGCTCGCATTATTATCAAGTTAGTTCATCATTAATAGGTGTTTCCATTATAATAAATCTGAAACCAATGAATGATTGACACAGAAAAAGTTAATAGTTATAATATATAGCAAGGATTTGGCAACATCGTTGATATTTTGAAAAAAAATCAATCGATAAAGCCCCCTCGTCTTAGTACATTTCATAGTTTCTGACGTGCTATTAGTTGTGTTATATCTAACCAGTATTAAAAGTTATGAACAATGTTATACAACATACAAAAGAAAAATGTTTCTATAATAAAGAAAAATGTTTCTCTCCGTGAATGAATTCGCATAAATTGTTTTGAATTGATGAAAAAACTTTACGCAGAGATGTGAGTGGATCATATGAGCAGCCTGTGTCTTGGATCATATTCTCGATAGCCTTGGAAGAAATGGATTGCATGGAGCTGGTTTGATATACTGGTGTTTCTCTTCGATGACTGTATGGTGGTATGTGGTTCTGGTTTTGCAGTGCATGATGAGTCCTTCCAATCTATTCTGATTTGAAATCTGAAAAAACATGACATCCACGATGTGCAGGCAATAAGTATCGCATCCAATTTGTTATAGTGTCCCATTTATCTGCGGGTGTATCTTTGATTCTCCTTTCTTGAATCGATCCTCTGTGGCACTGTTTATTTATTGTTTGTTAGAACCTTGAACAAGCTGAGCAAATTTTCGTTTTTCTGAAGTTTGACATCGAGTTTTAACGATGGATCGTCATCGTGTTGGTGTATATCGATTTATTTTCTGATGTAAGTTTAATGCATTGATTGAGTTCTTTCAGAATAAATTTTCCTTTGTATGGTATTGATGTTGTAGATGCATCGTAATATCAATTGTGTAGTTATTAGGTGTTGTTTTGCGACACCGGAAAATTTCAATTGTTAAAACATTTAGAATTTTAGAAAAAATTTTCCCAATTTGCATCATTATTGATCTCTGATCAAGTATTTCAACCAATCATGGGCACATTAGTCGTGAGTGACAAGGGCAACAATGTTAATATTGTTGGTGAAGGAGGTTTATTGGAACAACAACAGCAACTCAGTAGCACATTGAAGTCAAATTCAACAGACAAGGATGTTACCACTACTATGAAAAAACAAAGTGAAAACCCAAACTCAAAACAAAAACTCTACACTTCTATTGACGCGAAAAAAGTTACAATCAGTGCAGTTTTATTTGTAATATTTGAAGTATGTCTAGCCGTGTCTGCAGCGATATGGGTTGGACAAAGTTTCAGTCGGAATCCCAGCCCTGGAGAAGAGGAGAAAACCAAAAAGTACCAATTCGTCCTCACGTTCAACATGGTAATTTCCCTATTGGTTGTCGGTGCCATTGGACATTGCCGATGGTCAGCTAATCATTGGATTTTCAGCCCATTAGGGTTCGAGTGCATTCCGTTTTTCGTGGAAATTTGTCTAGCCATCACCGAGCCAGGAAGCAAAATTCGTAGTGCAGAAGATCGATTCACTATTTTTGCGTTTTTGATATGTGTGACGAACATCGTGAGCGCTTTGGTTTTTGCTCTGATCTATGCGATTCCGATTGTAACTGGTGGAAGGAGTCAATACAATGCGCGTTATGATCTTTCCCGAGCATTTGGAAAATTGCCGCCGATTGTATGTGACAATGTTTTGTTGTTAATTGGATTTTTGTTGTTTTTCCCGTTTACAGGCATCGCGGTGAATGATTCGTTCTATCAAACTGGAACATATGCAGATTGGTTTGATAAGGATGTATGTGGAGTGAAAACGATTAAAATGGAAAATGCAACAAAAAGACAAATCTTCGAATGTTTTACGTTACAAATTGAATTGACAAAAATCGCAAATCTCTCTGCCGCAAGCGTGGTGCAAATTTTGTTGGCAGGTAGTTGTATAGTTTTTATGGCGATAGTTTCGAGAACGGAGTTGATGATGGTGGAGGGGGAAGGCGTAGAAGACGATGGTCCTAATTCGCCACGAAGATTGAATAAATCTCGTTTCCGAAAATCATTCCGAAAAAGTCTTGTGAGTTTCAACAATTGTTGCCACAAGCGGTTTTCAGGTGGTTTGTTTTTGAAGACATTGATCGTTGCAAATATTATCTCAATAGCTGTCGTTGGTGTGATATTGTTCACAGTACACAATAGAAAGGGAAAACCGCATTTTGGGAAAGCGATCGAAGAAGCTGCTGTGCGAAATTGGATTACTGGAAATATTGTGCGAGATGCTAGTGTGAATTTCGAAACGTATGCAAATAGTATTTTTGGCGTTCAAATTGGAAAAGTATTTGAAGAGAAGAAACGGAAGATTAAGCGTGTAGATGAAGATTCGGACGATGATAAAAAAAAACAAATCAGGGCGCGGTTGCTCACTGGTAGTGATACAGGCGGGGAAGAAGGTACTGCAACTGCTACGTTAACAACTAACGGAAAAGCCAGTGACTCTGGAACAGCAGCAGCAGCAGCCGCGGGAAGCGCAGGAACAGCCGCCGCTCCAGTTGCTGGTCAGACAGCTGCTGTTGTTGAAAAACCTGCTGACACTAATGAAAAAACTAATGAAAAAACATCAAAATCCATGTTGTTCACAATGATCCCCGGAAAGGCATGGATGTCCATTGTAACTGCGGTTTTGTTCGGGCCAGTTATGAACGTAGCCATCAACGTAGCAATCATGCAAAGAGCTTGGAAAAAACAATTTGGTGCGGACCTAGATATACGTGAATGCATTAGGACGCATAGTATTTTCCTTACACTCTTGGCCGTTGTGGGATTCACATGTTACATCGCGTGTGCCGATACGTTTATGCAATTGAAGATGAATGGTTTGAAACCAACAAATGCAATTGGAGCTGCTACTAAGAAGAAAAAAAACGCCAACAACGAAGACGCCGATGAAGAAGCGCAAGATGGCGTTAATAAGGAACAGAAAATTCAAGCATTGCAAGACAAGAGTGAAAGTAGTCCACCAGCAGTGCCAGTTCATCCTTCCTCACCAAAAAAGTCTCAATTACCGAAAGACGGGAGTCCACACTCATCGCAGAAGTCACCGGATTCTCGAAAGTCAACACCTATGGTTTCGGCAAAGAAAAAGAATAAGCTACGAAGCGTGCGAGTCAATTCAAGAGTATCCGGATTATCGACGAGTCCGAGGCTAAGTCCAGTGGCACCTGATAGAAGTCCGCAGGGGAGCAGTGGCAGTATACCAGAAAAAACTCCGGGTGTAGCAAAAAATTCTCCGACTGTTGTGAACTCCTCAGCGGTGTCCGAAAAGTCTACTAATTATACGTCGCCAACGTCGCCGAGAATCTCTCAAAAAGCAGTCGGAAAAGCAGGGTTGGCAAACTCGGACTCAGATATGGGCTCGGAGGAAGATTCGGATAGCAGAAGCGATACGGGCACTAAAGATGGATTATCGAAAGAAGGATCATTGTCGTCGACGTCGCGAAATAATGATCTTAGCTCTCAGAGCCACGTGAAAAAAGCGCCATTTCAGGCGTTATCAAATGCGTCGGCGGTAAGTGGTGAGGAGAACAAAAAAAGTTCAAGCAAGTCGGTTATGTCGAAAGAATCGAAGCCTGTTGAGGAGCTTGACGCTCGATATTTAGAACATGATGATCATGAATTTTCTCGATACAGTCCTGATAACAGTCCTATCCAAGGAAAAATGAATTCTCTACCGAACAAGCCAGCCATGATTGTTACCGGAATTTCACCGAGGACAAGTCAACCAAGGTCCAGACGCTCATCAGAACCGATCAGTCCGAGGACAAGTCAGCAGCTGCAGCAGTTGCAACAACAGAATTATCGTGGTAGCGCAGGAGTCGGAGGCCTCCTCGGCAAAAATAGGTACACAGCAAATACTGATACAGACAACACGCGCATGTCAACCTTGAGACCTTACCTCAAATCCAAATCAACGATGAGCGCTCGCGATGAATTCCGGCTGCGATTAGGATTACCATTTCAACGAACAACGATGGTAGCAGATCGCAAGACTGGAGCTGCAGAATTATTTGACTTTGCTAAAGTGAAATCCAACTCGCCACCGCAACAACCAGCAAGACACGATAATTCACAACCAACGAGGGCAACACCGAGTGGCAGCGCTCGGCAAAGTCCTCATCGTCAAGTTCCGCCATCAATGCTTACATCTGAGTTCGATTTTTTGAGAGGAAAGTCAAGTTCTCCGGAGATGCAGTATGAAAACTTGCAACAAATTGGGGCACCCGCGTCACAAGGGCATTATAATGCCAGTCGTCAGATGGCGTCCTCAGCACAATCATCGATAGCCTCCAAACACTCTTTCACAGAACAGTTGACTTTAGAGCCAGGCGATATCACCATTGATGCAGACGCTGGAGATGAGGAGTTGAATCCGAAAAGTCCTTTGAAAAGTCCTATAAAAAGCCCTTCCCATAACAAGTCCAATCCTGTACCTAGTCCTGTACGTGGAAGTTCCTTTGTGATGCTAGACAACGAGGCAGTTGCTGGAGCACCAAAAAATACTACGGAAAACAACGCGATTGACAAGAATGTAGAATCAACCGGAGATTTGGAAGAGGATGCCGATGCTCCTCCGCCAGCCACAGAAGAAGAAGTAAAGAAACAGGAAGCTCTTCGCAAGCTCTATATCACTTGGTTTTTCGGGCTCGGAATTCTCTTCCTAATCCCGTATGCATATTATGTCGTCCTATTCATTCCGCCTTGGTATGTCGGAGTTTTGATTGGTGGACTCGGTCTGGATATCGTGATAGATTGTTGGAAGTCGCAAACGGATGAAAGGATGTCCACAGCGGCAAAATTACAAGAGTGTTGTGAAATGGCAGAATCATGTGAGCATATATCGGAATTGTTAATGCATTGTGTTGAAGGATTTGGAGAGGAGGAAGAAGATCTGAAGGATGCTAATACAGCCATAGCAAAAAAGAAAACACAAAATTTAAGCAAGTCTATCAATCATATCGTCGTGAAATCTTATATCAAAAATGAAATCATTCCTTCCATTGTGACAAAAGACATGGTTAGTCAGCTCGAAGCTCTCAAACCGAAAACGAAGAAAGTGATTTACCTTGCGGCAGTTTACCCATGGGCAGCTGTTGTTTTCGCGATTTTCCATGTACCCGTTGCGGTAACGCTCTTCGTATTGGGCGTGTATTATTTGATCGTGAATGTGTTTTTAGGATTGAGCCAGGAAAATCTACGAGCGGATCTCTTGGTTTTGGACTTGATGTTTTCGTATTCGGCTAGTCGTTTGAATGATTTTACCGAAGTGTTGATGGAGTTTTATGATGAAAGGATGAAGATGAATAAAGGTTTATTGGCGGGAGCGGGTCAGGCAGGAACAATGTCTACACGGAGTAATTTTATCATCAAACGGGGTATGCTCAGTAGCGATTCGATGTGTGACGATGAAGATGTCCAGGAGCATCGAAAATTTGCAGCAGCATTAGTGAATACTTTTTTTGGCACAACAAACGTTGCTGCTGGTAAAGGTGCAAAAGGTGCAAGTCCGATTAATCCAGCTGCTGTAGCCCGGGCAAACGCTGGTGACAACCCAATTGATCTGGTAAACATGTCAACTACGGCAAATGCGATTACAAACGAATTTGGCAGGGTGAATCTTGGCGATGTTGGTGAATTTGAAAATGTAGAGAGGTTGCTAGAGAAACATACTGGGCACAAGAGGGATGAATTGGAAAAACTGGCATATGACATTGTTAGATCGAAACAAGTCGATCGTTATGATCGAAAAAGCAGGCGACATAGTCGCTTTATGTTTGGATCGGCGACTGGGGACGTAGCGGAGGTTTAATCATGATCCTGAGACCTGGGTAGGATCTGGGTGTTGGACAATGTGAAGGACTGACACATTGCAACGGAATCTTAGCATCAAATTTGGGGCGTCGCAATCGCGATGGGAATTTCTTGTGAGGAAGTAACTATATTGGAATGAATTTCCATGAAAGCGTATTGGCAGATGTTGTGTCGACCTGATTGAAGCGTTCTGCAGTTGTTGTTGTGTTGTGTTTTTTGTGCATGAAGTCGTAGGATCTCATCTGGTTTTTTGATCGACGAGGTGCACGTCATTGCCTGGTTGTCCTCGTCTCAAGTTGCGTGCAAATGATGTCTTATCGTTTTTTTGGTCCAACAATCAATAAATTAGTATCAATGAAGTTCCAATTTATTGATAGATTAGTAAGAAGTTTCTGGAGTAAATTGCAAGTATGTTTCTAGTTGTATAAGTCGTGTTTCTGTATAGTGCAATATTTCTATCCATTTAGCGGCATATTCAATATTTTGCGCAAATAACAATTAATGCATTCATGATTCTGTATTGATTTTTTAAGAGGAACTTTGTTTAAGCTGTTTTCAAATTCATTGGTTTCTTTGTAATAAAGTGTATTTATCAAGCATTTCGTTTCTAGTAAAGCAATCCGTATCTGATCCGCAAAACACAATATTTTCCCGACTCTTGTCCCAATTCAGCAACACGAGACAACAAAAATGGGACGATTAAAAAGACCTTCAGCATGGAATCGTATGAACAAGAAGTCTGATTCGAATCAGGAGAAAAAACTCTATTTCACTCCAGATTTCGATTCCATAGTAGAAAGTTTTGGCGATATCGCCGTTGATAATCCTCTGACTGCAAATTGCAACAGCCGATCCGTCGGCGATGCAGAGGAAAACAACGTGACTCATGGCAGTTTAAATTCAGCAGATTCAACTGAGCAAATAAGTTTCGATGAGACTCTGAGAAAGAAACTCTCAGAAGTTCAAGCTAAATCGAAAAATAATGACACAACGGTGGAGCAGTCTGGTGGTGGATCGAATCATTCGAATGCGAAGAAAAATTCTGCTCAATCTACGACCCATAGTAAAAATGCTAGTACACAAAATGGTGCACAGAACAAGAGCAAAAACAATAGCTCTAACAATAGTAACGCAAAAAATGGTAATGGATCTACTGATGCCAGTGTTTCCGGTACTAAAAAGCTATTTTCAAATAATGAAGATCTTCATGACCTATCTGCACAATTCGCATTGCTAGGATTGGCACGGAAAAATCCTGAGAAGATATTAACGACTGATTTGTTCCTCAGGAATTCATTGGAAGAGTATTTAGACGGTGTGGACAAAGAAGAGGAGGAGAGGAAAGCTGCATATGCTATGTCTCAAAATGATCAAACTGACTCCATACAACAACACAAGGACGAACAGTTACTGCAACAGAAGCAACAGAACCACCAGCAGCAACCTCCGAATTCCAAAAACAATAAGAAAAACTCTAATAAGTCGAACCAAAACAAAAACTCCAATTATATTACAAAAAATGGCAATAACAATAGTAGCTCCTCGACGAATACGAATACGAATAATACGAATAGTTCCACAGCAGTGCCTGTTACTAATACACAAACCGCGAATACCACAGCAACAAAATTAAATAAGTCAACTGGTGTACACACTATCCCTGATAATTTCCCCCTTCCAAGATATAAGGATGAAAGTTTAAGCAAGACTGAGAAAATCAAGGCGATTAAAGAAGAATTGATATCGTTATTCGGTTTTGAAATAGATCCCGAAAAGTTGAAAGGAAAAGATTTGAATTCGAACACAAGCTTACCCTCTACCAACTTACTTGTACTTTGCGTATTCAACTACGTTGAAAATCCACTAGGTCGAACGAAATGAAATTTTCAAAATGATTACTTCAACATATCACTGCAATCTGTTTTTATTGAAACGGATATTCACCGTATGATCTGGTTTTCGTGATCCTCCTCGTTGGAACATTTCAAACTCAATTGATGGAAAACAAACAATTTCATTTTTCATTTTTAGATAGTGCTAGGATGACAAATTTTTGAGTCACACAATTCACAGATTCATTTTCATTTTCGTTTTTTAAATGTATTGTTGCCATCCTAGTATGTGATTAGCAGTTGATAGTGTAATTTTTCAAAACGTCATTTCAAAGTTCAAAATTGTTAGTAATCATATTGGGGGAATTGTCAGTCGATGTATTGATAATGATTTGAGATTTTGAATCAATTATGCTGATAGGCCGAAAAAATTCACACGTTGCTCTTAGGTTTCGAAATAGATCCCGAAAAGTTGAAAGGAAAAGATTTGAATTATAAACTGCATCACGAATATTATTACTAACCAAAATTGCGTTGAGGAGGATCTTCCAGTTGCTATAGGTGGATTTCGGTTCACCACTGAACTCTGCTAATTCAGTTTTTAGATTTGCACCGCCGGACATGATGAAACTTTCCTTTTTCTATATGAGACTAAACTACGGGACTACCCACAGAAACAACTATAGAAACAAACTTTTGAAAGTTTACCTAGCTCGAGGCTCAGAAGGTGTAGTACTAGATTGTTAGCACAATCACGACACAACTGAACATCTCGAACACTATTCAATGAAACTACTGATGCTCCCCTAGCTCGCGCTACGGACTCAACTGTCCACTCAGAAACTCTTTACTCTATTCACAACCTACTACTCAGAAACCTGTTACCTGTCGACTGTCGAACTATACTATGGTACTAGTACTACACCTGCACGTGTTGATGCGAGACATGTCATGACTTGTTTCTATGGGGGATGAATGGAGAATCAGAACTGTGAACTCATTTGTGTGAACAGACAATTCGTCATTACATTGAAGAATGTGAACACTGATGAATGTGATTACTATGGCCAACAGGTTTCGAAATAGATCCCGAAAAGTTGAAAGGAAAAGATTTGAATTATAAAAATGGTAAATGGTATGTAAATGGTAAAGAATTGGAAGGGGGAACTCCTTATATTCCGGACCGGAATCCGGCTGGTTTGGATAAAAATAGTCCAGATAAAATGAGTCCTCCAGGAAAAAATTCTGTTAATAAAACGGATAATAATAGTGTTGGTACTGTGCCTGTTGATGATAGCACTAGCATTGTTGTTGACAATTGTTATGCTGAACAAACAACAGCAGCATCATCAGGAGATAATTCAGTATCAGCACAACCAACTTCCTACCCTTCTGGTGAGTGTGCATTCTGTGGTTTCCCCAAAGCTACGATGCTCTGTAGTAGGTGTTTGAAATCCTGGTATTGCTCAACGGACTGTCAAAATAGTGATTGGAAAGCTTCACACAGAAAAATTTGCAAGGAAATTGGCACAGCTTCTACCCAGGATAGCATTTTGACGAGCGGAACTACTGCAACTTCGAGGAAGAAAAAATCCAAAAATGCTGATACTGATGCATCTGCGTCAACCACATCAGCAGCAGACGCAGCAGTTGTTTCTAAGGACGATCAAAAAGACAATACTAATCAAAGTCAAGATGCTAATACAATACTATCACAAATCCCCGACTTCGTATCCAAAAGGTCTGCTCGAGTCGTTTATCCAAAAGAGTATTACGAAAACAATGATATTTCAAAAAGTGAGAAAGAACGTTTGGATGCGAAATATCAAAAAGATTTGGAACGTTTATCGAAAAAACTGCAGTCCAAAATGCAGCTGGAAACGAAAATAAAAGTCCAGTTCAAAGTTACAGAAAAAGACGAAGATAGAATCGAAAACGCCATCGTCAAGAATAAGAAAGTTTCGAAGAGTGATAGTAAGAGTGCAAGTCAAGTTTCATCATTTGCTGTATCCGATGCTTTGACATTTTTGAACGGAGATTGTAGTGACAAAAATGCAGCTTCGTCAATGTCACGGCAAGTTACTACAGTCTGGGGGAGCAGTCATGATAACAACAATAGTAAGACATTTCAGGAAACAAGTCAGCCGATTATGAATCACAGTGATACTACTGGTCAACAACAGCTCCAACAAAAGTTACAATACCAACAAAATTCAGCGACAGGTATGAGGTCCCAAAGCCAAAACATGATTGCTCAAACGTGTCAACAGCAGCATCAAAAACTTCAAACAGAAGCAACTACTCATGGTAATCAGAGTCAAAATCAAAATCAACACCCAAACACCGATATAAATCAAAACTTATTCTCCATGACACAAGGAAATACTAAACAACAGCAGCAAAATACCAGTACTCCTACAACAAAAGTGAATATCCAGCGACAAAGTTCTCCCGACTTCAAAAAACAAAAAGGTTTCGAACGTCCAGCCGCAGCCATAGAAGTGACTACAACAACTTTCAACCACCTCAAAATCAACTCCAAGGAAGATCTAAAAGGGATCGGACAACGTGTCAACGCTTTGGTGTCAACGGAGCATAGAATAAGAGGTGTTAATGGTGATAGAACCGATGAAGACCGGCGGAATCAACAGACTTCTACGATAACGCCCGGAGAAACTCCCCAAACCCTTCATATCAAACGCGACATGGCTACTGGTAACGTCGTAACATCGGGAGAAAACTATATCCACGTCATCAATGGACAAACTGGAGAAGAACGCTCCTTAGTAATCTTCAGAGATCCGAAAACTGATGAAGAATCTGTAGCAGTGAATCGTGGAAATGACACCGCCGTTATTCCAAAAGAAGACGCACAGAAGTTCTGCCCTTCGAATGCAAATGAATTCTTAAATTTTGCAGATTGCGGGGATATATTCAATTTCCTAGGAATTCAAAAGGGGAATTTGGGGAATTTGAGTAACTTCACGGATTACACGGATAAGTTTTTCGTGGCGGAGGGTAGTAGTGTTGGAGGAGCAGCGGAAAAACATACTACACAACAACAGCAAGGCCCTACTACAAAAAGCAATAACAGCAATGATACAACAACAGCAACTACTGCCCCAACCACCACTGCCCCAACCACTACTGCCCCAACCACCACAACTAAAGCTCCTACTACTAAAACCACCCAAATCCCCCCCACCGACCCATTCACCGAAAAAAGAAACAAACTCTTAACAAAAATCATTCAAGGTCGTGCAACAAAAGGAGATTTAGAGGACTATTATAGTAATGGTATTCCTGTTGATCCAACGAGCTCCAACAATTCCTCCGAAGAAAACCCCAATAAACCAACAAAGCCAATTAAACCAGCTTGTTTAAACTATTTGAAACAATTTCGCGGCACCCAATACTACCGCGCATTGAAAGCAGAATGGATGAAAATGAATAAACAAAGAGAGCAACAAATTGGATTAAATACCAAGCCTTTTCCAGAGGAGAAGTCTGCAGGTCGCAATGAAGACGACGGTTGTATTGATGATGATGATGGAAATGGAAGTGATGTAAATTCGGATGAGACTGAAAATGACACCGATGATGAGATTCCAGAAGTAGATACTTTTGAACTGCCGGAAAACAACACCAACGACGGTAGTAGAAGTGCGTCAAAAGATCCAAAACGCAAGTCAAAAGTTATACAAGATTTAACTCATATGGTAAACAAGTGTCACAATGACACTACTGGTGCCACAGCAAGCAACACAGGCGACAATGTGTTCCTGGAAAAATTCACTTATGAAAACGCACCTCCCCCGATCAAAATGATCTTCGATTCAATTCCAAGTAACGTCCAAGATCAAATCTTGACACAACTCAATTCCTGTTTTCCCGCAGGACCAACTAGTGAAAGATTTTTACGGAATGACGATGAAACTGCTGGAATGTCAATCGAAGAACAAAAAGAAATGTGGATTAAGAATACTACTGAAACAATCACAAATCATTTGAATTCCGAATTGCAAAATAAAAATCCAAAAACTGCTCGTCGAAAAAAGAATAAACAACAAAATAAAATTTCTAACGGTAGTACAGGAAATGCAGTTGATAGTACCTCGAATGCTGCAATTGATACTACTAAAAGCAACATAAATAACGCCAATGGAACTTCCTCATCAACTGGAGCAGCAGCGGCAACAGCAGCAACAGCAACAGCGTCAGCATCTACCAACGCCGTTGAAAAAAAACCAAAAGCTGCAGCTGCTGTTGAAAAAAAAGAAAGTACGGATATTTCTGAAACTGTACTGCCACTAGCTCTAGATCCCTCAATCATTACACAAGAAACTGATCCTAAATTGTGTAAATTCGAAGAAGTCTTTCTTGGCCACATGTTTCGAGCATTTGAAAATAAAGATCCAATGACATTTTTGAACTACTTAGATGAAGTAGCTCAAGAAGAAGAACGATCTTTAGCTTCTGAAGAAGCTAAGTCTAAGGGAAATTCTTCGTGCAAAGCTGACATCGAGTCAACCGACAGAGGCTCTGAAAACGATAATAAGAAACCTCCCTCAATTCTTGCGACGAAAACAAACGATTCTAAGGCAACTACTGCTAGTTCCAAGAGTAGCAGTGGTGTTCCTGACATTGTATCGTCAACATCCACAAGTAAGGATTCTGCAGTAAGTGGAGGCGCGAGCAATACAAAGGTTGCAAACAATGATGCCACGAGCACCAAAGCTACAGCAAAGTCAACAACGCCTTCTGATGCAAATGCCACAGCGAAATCTGCTGACACACCCGCAGCAGTGGCAACAGCAAAATTAACTGCGCCAGCATCATCATCGAATGGCAAGACTGGTAATGAAGCAGAAACGGCTGCAGCAGCAGGAGGAGCTGCAACAGCACCACCCACAGTTTCAAAACCATCATCAGCCAATTTACCAGTAGCAAAAGCGACCGCAGTGAGTTCTTCAAAGACATCAAAAGCGAATAAAAGGAAGAAACTCCGGGAAAAGCTCAAGCAGGAAGCCGCTGAGATCGCTGAGAAAGCAGCAGCTTCTGAGAAAGCAGCGGCTTCGCCGACACCGACAACACCTGCTACGTCATCAACCACTACCAATGCTATTCAGAATCAAACGAGTCAAACTGGTACTAAATCAAACAGCCCCCCTGTTACCACTGCCACTGCAACCAACACTACAAAAAAATCAACTGACATTAGTGATGCTGCTAGTAACATCTTCAGTCAGATTGAAATTGACAAGATCAAAAGTGGAAATAGTAGTAATTCGCAGAGTGGAAATTCAAAACTGTCTGGCGCGAATAACTCAGTGAATACTAGTGCCGCTAGTTCGAGCACAGCACAGCAAAAGCCGTCTGTAGCAGCAAGTTCAACAGCAGGACAAGCTTCTGTTGATAAGAATGCTGCTACAGCACCAAAACCTCAAAGCGCTGCTGCTCCACAACAGCAGCAGCAGCAGCAGAGTCAAAACTCTTCAGCAAAAGCACAGCCGCAGCAGCAACCCCAAGCTCAACAGCAGCAGCAGCAGCAGTCGAAAAAGAATCGCAGCAATGCAACTGGGAACCCCAATCAGAACAGTCTGAGCCCAAACACAACCAATAAAAACACAGGCGGTAACAACGTCAAGAACAACAATGGCACTACAGCCAATAGTACCAACACCAACAACAGTACCAGCACAAACTCAGGAGGTACTAACACATCCACAAATAACAAACCCCAAGCTAAGTCTCAGAACAGTAAATCCACTGGAGGCTCCAGCAAGCAAAACAAGAAAGATACCAAGAAAGCAAACAACATGCGGAATATGGAAAAATCGTTGATCAATCTATTAAGCGACACAGACAACGGAGTCGCTGGGTTGTTAGCGAGAAACAATTTGTCTTTGAAAGATTTAGTTCAAGCGAAAGCGGATGCGCAAGCTGGGAAGGTGAATAGTAAATTTGCAGCAGCGTTGTCGAAAAATATGAATGTCAATGGTGGTGATAGTAGTGCCTCGGCTTCGGCGGCTTCTGGGTCGTCGTCGACGTCCGGTGGAAATGGGAATATGACAAATTTTGATCCAATAGCATGGGCAACGAGCTCTGGTGCTTCGGCGAGTCAGTTTGGGAATAGTAGTAACAGTGGGCAAAATACAGGAGCATCATCAACGTCTACCACGAAAGCAAACCAACAAAATGCGTCGTCCCAACAGCAGCAACAAACCTCTGCTGGATCAAATCAAAATCAAAATAACAATCAAGGCAATAACAACAATCCACTTCTATTAGGACAGCAACAACCAACCAATCTACTAGATGGACCGCTTCCAACAATGCCAGAACCATCTTGCTCAATCGAAGCGTTTGTTTCTGCCCTTACTGGTGCAGATATTAACCATGTTAAAGAATTAGACTTAAAAAACAAACTGGATTTTTCTAAGGGACCTGATAGATTGAGAGAAACTTTAATGGGTGTTTTAGGTGTGGATAGAAACAGCGGTAGTAAGAGTTCTCAAAATAGGGCCGCATATTCAAAGTTGTTTGGAAATAGTGGTGGGGTGAGCAATAGTTCGAGTAGTAGCAATCCTTTAGCACCAAATAATCCAAGCACAACGAACCCACTACATGTTGATTCGACTGTGCAGCAACAAAACCCGCTAGCACCAAATTTCAACCCAAGCAGTGTGAGTACAGCGAGTAATGTAAATTCTATAAACACTGCCAACAACAATAACGCGACCCCGCAACAGCAGCAGCAGCAGAAGCAAGGCGTAAAGCAGGGAGCGCAACAAGGCGTGAGCACTGTCGGCAATCAGCAAGTTCAACTCCAACAACAACAGCAACAGCTAGTAAATCAACAACAGCAACAATGTCTCGCAATTCAAAAAAAAGACGAACAAGCCTCGAATAGCTTGCTTCAAGCGATCAATACTAAGAGTAACAATAATTCCAATACAAACAACAAAAAAAACTCCAACAATAACAACAATTCAAACAATTCAAATTCACATGGTGGCAATTCAATGAAAACTGGATTAGAGCGGTGCTCGTTGAGACAAATTGCAGACATCATCAAGGCTGGAGACGAAGCAAAAGTTCACGAATTCAGAAACGCGGTGTTAGAGGTTCGGAAAAGACTCTCTGAGTCAACAACCACGACTTTGAACGGGAAGAAAACCACACCCAAACAAATCACACAGGCTTGTGTGAAGCTTGGTTTGGTCCCAATATTTGTGGAACTATTGTCATTAGGTCTAAGTAATGAAGGAAATCATTATTACGCTTTGGCAGCGTTGACGCAACAAATTGCGAATACACAGAGGGCTGATGCGATTGCAAAAGAGATCGGGGGACAGGGTGCGCAGGGTGTGCAAGGCCAGGATAGTAAAGATTCAAACAAAGATTTAAACGGAGCAACTCATCCGAATTCAACCCCGAGTACAGCATCGAATAGCGTTTCTACAGCGAATGCAAATACGTACAAGACTGTGAACTCGGGTACTGGGTCTGCGCAAACCTGTAGTAACAATACCGGACCACCATTGGACATTTTCGCAAAAGACACAGGTCTCCAGTGTCAAATGGAAGTCAACGATCTTTTGACCCCCGACGAAATTCTCGCAGAGAGCATCAAAATATTTCAATCAGCGGTCTTGCAGCCACAGGTGGCGGCTCTACAGCAACAAGGTAGTCCGAGTTATATGTCGTATGCAAGAACGCCGTATGGACAGCAAATGAGCAATCCATCGCCTGAAAAAGCTGCAAACCCCGAAGCTCTTGCAATCCAGAAAAATGATGCAAACGCAAACAGCGATTTACCAGGTACTGCAATTCGCCGTTCTCATCCCTACAGTCCCGGCTTACTTTCAGAAGAAACCCGATTCCAACTTGCGTGGGCTTTGACGAATTTGGCAGCGAATGCCGCGACAGAAGAAGATAGAGGTTTTCGGGATGGCGGGACAATGGCAGTGGTGAATGCTGGAGGAATTGAGTTGTTTATCAGAGTACTGGAAGAAAATTTGGGTATGACTGATTTCACCTTCGACGTTGGCGTGGCGCAAAGGAGTAAATTGGGAGTTGTTGGTGGTGGAGCTGAAGATTCGAATGGCAGCAGTTCCAATCTAAGCAACAACAACGCCGGTAATTCAAATTCAAAAAAGTCGAAAAACAAAAAAAACAAAGCGGCCCAAGCAGCAGGTGCAAACACAGCAACCGCTTCAGATACTACAAGTCCGCAAAACGTTCATTCTGGCGCTCTCGATTGTATGTCCATTGGTGTAAATCCGTCATCCGGTACCGTCGCTTGGAAAGACACCCAAGGGAACAAACACGAATCCTCCCTAACTCCATTAGATGTGTTCGAAATCTTGAAAAGTAAGAGATTCGATAATTGTCCTCGGTTTATCCGCGGTAGCATGCGAATGGTCACACAAGCTTTGTGGGCTTTGGGAAATATCGCGGGGGATACGGACTTGAAATCGAATACGTATATTTATAAGGAAAAATTGATACCACGGATAGGGGACTTGTTCATGAAGATTTACATTGTTGTAAAGATGGAATGGGAAAGCAGCAGTGATAAGAGTCATGTTTTGGAATGTTTGAGGGTATAGATTTTTGTGGGAAAGTAGTAGTGATAAAAGTCATGTTTTGGAATGTTTGAGGGTATAGATTTTTGTGGGAAAGTAGTAGTGATAAAAGTCATGTGTTGGAATGTTTGAGGGTATAGGTTTTTTTGGTAGTAGTGATAAAAGTCATGTTTTGGAATGTTTGAGGGTATAGATTTTTTTGGGGAGGGAGGTTTTTTGGGTTGTGAGTCGATCATGACGACATTGATACAAGATGTAGGTGGAATATTCGAATTGGCGTAGCACAAATCTGAGTCTTATCGATTTTCGAAAACATCCGAAAATTCAACAAAAACCGTTGATTCTCAAACACAGGTATTAGTATGGTTGTTAGGAAATCTTTGCCGTGGTGGAGATGGAGTTAGCGATGACGAAGTTGATGGACATTTATTGAACAAAGCCTTCTTACCATTGTTCTTCATATTTGGAGAGGTATTCAGTTTTTTTGATTTTTCGTTTCTAAAGTGCATTCAGTTCGGAGTCAAGTCAATCGTGCATATCTGAATTTTGATTGCGAATGATTGATGATGGCATGCAGTGCTACTAAAGACTGATTGAAAATTTGACAACAACAACAAAAAATCCAAATTTAGGTAATCATATCGGATTTCGATAATGAAATGTCGTTGGATGGATTGTGGGGCTTGAAGTACCTGGTGCAAAGGGAAAACGACAAGACAATTAATGCAAAAACGGTGGATAGTATCAACAATGAAAGATGTTTGCTGTTGCTGAAGGTATGTTTTTGAGTTGAGTTGCTGATTCATGACCGGGTATTGCTGGGTACAGAGAAAAAAACCTCTTAAGTTGCGAGTGTTTATTTAAATGAGTTATCAAGGAACTTTAATCCCGAGGCGCAATATTTTTTTATTCTTTCATATCTTGCAGCACTTGAATATCGGCGCCGTTCAATTCTCAATATAGCAACGGAATTTTCCTACTATACCAAACCACAGGCCGGCCGACATCTTGGCGTTCTCAAAGGAGGAATCGGATATCACAATTTAGACTGGATCCGATCCGGTGAGTGGATCACATCCGATGCCAATCCATGGCTCAGAATTCGCGCCGTACAACAAGAAAGTGAATTGATCCTCGTTACCAAGGGCGGATCGAATCTTGCGAAATGTCCGAAGTGCCGAGCCAAGCAGAGGATCCGTTTGGAAGCCAAGAATGCGCAGCCGAATACGTTGAATTCTACCACTGACGCAAAAGCGACGACGATAGGCGTTCGGGAAATCGAGAACGACGATTCTTGTTTGGAAGATGTCTTAGAATGTGCAGTTTGTTCGAAGAGTTTGGAATTCAATTCCAATATTATCGTGAGTTCGGCAGTGGCTGTGAAAGTAACAACGAATTCGTCATCATCAGCGTCAGCGAAAGACACAGCCACTGAAGCATCTGCAAGCAACACGACCAAAGTCTTACCTGTAAATCCCGACGGAACCACAAACAGAGTGATCACCGCTGCACTTAGTGGTAAACGAAAGATTGGAGAGAATCCTTACAAATCGGGTTGTAACAATGGTGGAGATGAAGCTAGTGTAGCTCAAGCGACGCGAGCATTGATGCTGGACCGTGTGGAACAGATGAAGACAAGCAATGACAACGTGTTGATAGATTCACTGATATTAGCATTTGTGACGAACGGGACGTTACGAAGCGTTACATTGAAGATTTTCTCGCTGTTGATTATGGCATCGGATGCTTTAATCAGTGATGTATGCGTGCGGCATAGATGGTATTTTTGTTGAGATTTTTGCGTTCTGAGTTTATTGAGTTTCCTTGTTGATAATGCATTCTTAGACCAATCGCGTTCTTCGCCGCCAATTTTCTTCCCGCGACTCAAAAGACGTGAATCTATAGAAATTTCCAGTAAAACCTTTTAGGAGAAACTAATTCAAAATTTACACAGGTTTGTTCCGGCATTGGCATCATTTTTGGAAATTGATCTAAACGATATGACGACAGCAGATCAAGTTGTTAACAAAGGAAAAGTTATTACCCCAGCTGGATTTGCATTTGATATGCGAGAGTATTTGTTGGTTTGTTTTGTTGGTTTAGTTTTATCAGCTGATTTACCCAATTTCCTTCTCTCTTAGTGCGTTCTTCTTCTGGTGTTTTTCTTTTATGTCTGATGTGTGTGCGTGCGCAATCTAACACCAGATTCGAACATTGCGCCCGTTGGCAAAAGCTCCGGAAATGCGGCAAGGTTATGTCATATATGATGTTGTATTTCGTTACATTGGACCTCTCGCAAGTTGTCGAGGGCTACGCAGAAACAAACCACACTGGTGAACGCATGCATCGTTGAATCATCCCCCGGTCCCTCCTCATCCGTTCCACAATTTCTTGCCTTTGTCTCTCCTGATGTTGATCGCAAAGACGACCCGAAAGACTCCTGATATTATCAGCTGTGAGACGCAGTTTCTCATTTCCATCCGTCAGGATTTTTGTGGGGGCAGAGAAGTTGATGAATTTGTGGTGTTTCGACCAGACATGTAGTCAGAAGGACAAAGTCTCCGTTCCAAGAGCGACGTGTTGAATCGATGTCCTGTTTCTCTTTCGGTTTTATTCAATAGAAGTCTGCGAAGTTGTTTGCGAATTAAGTCCGAGAGATCGTTGTGTGGATCTGTCAGCATGCCAAGTGCATCATCCTCGTCGTAGAGTTTTCTTTTGGAGCCGCGGTGAGGCCAGCCGTCTTCCTCCATTTTCGCCTCGGCGACCGTTACTCCTCAGTGCGTCCACCGGTGCCCCTGCGAACGGTCAAACTATTAGAAGTGGCAAAACCAGCGAATACACATGATTTGTCATCGAACACCACCATAGAAGAGACAACAAACTTTTTTACTACCGTAAAAATGATAGAAACGTATAATACTATGGGAAAATTTTAACGATAAACTGTCGACACGGGTATTACTACGACAACATCGAGTCCCCAATACACCGACCCAGCCGACTTGGGCCGGTTATGATAGTCTCCGTCTTAGTTGATTGTGTATACGATAGATATGAATGTTGCATGTCTTTTTGTGCCACAACGCAAATAATGTAATGTAAAAA
>Ga0099797_100096_pt1 | contig 52852 bp, 40 predicted proteins | sample Uncmet_Sort48C_1_FD_89871 | JGI IMG/M metagenome (GOLD analysis project Ga0099797, IMG submission 89871) | Marine eukaryotic communities from CALCOFI LINE 67, Pacific Ocean - C012_Sort48C_1 | ecosystem: Environmental > Aquatic > Marine > Oceanic | place: Pacific Ocean: Monterey Bay | collected...
CAGCATGTGTACGCCAACCCACCTCCCCAACACACCAGACAGCAGCCAATTGCCCATTTTCAAGTGGGGCAAAAAGTGAAGTGCATTCCTTCAATGGAAAATGTGCTTTTGGCAGATATGAAAGCTGAAGAGGACGAATATTATGAGAGAATCCAGTGGCTTGACCAACCCCGGTGGTTGAAGCGCAGGGTGGTAGCAGGTGAGCCTATGTCAGGTGAAATTATTGAAAAAAACAATGATATTCTCAAAGCGCACCTCAGGTACGAGCAGAGAAGTGGTAATTTTGTCATGAGGGCTGAAGATGATTTCAGTTTCCGCGAACTAACATGAGAAGAAGTGAGGGTATTATTCTGAAGTTGAAATACAAAAGTACATTGCCCAAATAGGGGCGCAAGAGACATTTAAATCATTGAAATTGAAAAAGATTGTCCAGGCAGGGGTTCGAACCCTGGCAGCTTGCGCTAGTAGATCTTAAGTCTACCCCCTTAGACCAACTCGGGCACCTGGACATTTATCTTTTTTCCCTCAAATTCTGTTCCCTCTTTAAAGTTTCCTCAACATCATCCATCTCCCACAACAAATCTTGAAGATCATCTTCTATTCTCTGGTCCCCAATCTTGGCAAGATCAGCAAATGGAATATCTAACCTCCATTTAACACTGCGTAGAAAAGGATCATCAGCACTTGTAGTTATAATGACCTGCTTTGGTCTCGTTGCTTGTTGTATTTCCACAACACTCCCTATTTCATGCTGCTGATCTTCTTTGAGAATCTGTTTTTCTCCATCCTCATTATACTTAGTGATGTTCAACACCTTTGCTTTAATTGTTTTTCTCTTTTCTTTGCCTTTGAATGTTTTCATGGTTTCAAATGAGGTTGTAATGATTTCAAATGAGATCTCTAATCTCACCCAGAAGTGCCTGTCCCCTGTTCCTTTAAAGTCTGCACCTTCAAAGTGCACCTTGGCCTTGTGTACATACTTTGCATTTTTGGGTGGAAAATATGACACACCCTCATAGCCTGGCAGCCTGTGAAGGGTTCTTCGATGTCTTATAGGACTACCGAACGCTTCATTGACGTTTAGGTAGTGCAGAGACTTTTGAATGTGGTGTTTTGCTTTGATTAAATTTCCAAAACTTCGGGAGGACCCTTGCATCCCTTCACCACCAGGACATGTTGCTTGCAATGGGGGATTTTCGGTCCAATTTAATCGACAGTGTGGGCATGACCACTGATGCCCTTGATTTTCATCATCTTTCAGATCAAGTAAGTCCTCATTGTTAATAGGCAATCTTTCTAATAATGTCCATGCGGATTGTAGATTGGCAAGAAGATTTTCCATCCTCCCACGAGATCGCCATTGACTATCTATTTCTTTGTGAGTATTATGAAATAAAACACTAGAATCTGCATTTTCGATTCCTTGCATCCCTTCATTTTGAATTCCTTGCATTGAATACCAGTCCAACCTATTTCTCCAATCCAATGGCCTTGTATCTTCTTCGGCATCAGGTGCAGAATCCCTCCATGGAGTAATAGTGTACTTGATTGGAAAAGGAGGTGTACTTGCATATTCTTTCAGTTTTGCATTATCTTCTGCAGTCAATTTCTTAACAGCCCAGAATTCATCCACAGCTTGTACCGCCAATGCAGCGTCCTTCAGAATACTTAAGTGTATCTTTTCTGCTTTGTCATGATTATGCTTATACTGAGGGTGTGCAGGGTTGCGGTGCCATGAATGTGATACAGGCTGTTGATATGATGGTTGCTGAAAAAAGTTCCATCCGCCTGGGAGCAATTCAATTTGTTCCAGCAAGTGCATAATGTCGTACATCAAAGGGGCAAACCTATCATTGCTTCTTCTGTATACTACCTTGGCATTATTTATTAGATGCTTTTCTCTTGGAGTATCCGAATAAATGGGAAACCTTTGTATAGCAGAAATCTTTGCGTTTAATTCCATGTACTTCTCAAGTAATCTTTGCATAGTCTCAAGGACATACAAGTGTAATTCTTTTTCCAAATCGGCAACCTTTTTTACCTGTTCTTCATACCTTCTCTTTTGGGGGTACCTTTGTTTCCCCAGATTATGTAAACGTTTTGTTGCTTTCCACTGTTGCACACACGAATGATGAAAGCATGTGTAACACCGCAAACATTGCACATACATCCTATTAGAACTGCGAAGAATGGGTTCCAAGCATTGCGGGCATGCAACGTCTGAACTGCAGCAATTCCTTCTTTGCGTTGCATCTTCAATTGTTAGGCGTCGGTTCCGAGCATTCAGTTGTACATAATCTGTGTAATCTGTGTAATAATCATCAGGATTAACATCAGGATTAACATCAGGATTAACTTGATAAGAATCAGACATTATTTTTCTACACTGGAGAAAAAATTGTAAACATAAAAATATATTACATAAAAATAAAATGAAGACAATTCGAGAAGTTTTTTCTGAATTCATAAATGACCCATATGATGTGCTTTCCAAAGCTGTGAAAGGGAATAATCTCAGTTTTGGCGATGAAGATTACACCGATCCTTATCAGCTATTTTTGGGTTGGGGAATTGTTACACTTGTGATATTTGTGCTCCTCATTGCATGGGTCTTAACACAGATCCTAAGGCTTGGAGAGCCTGCACAAGGCGCTAATCCACAGTTTTATAAGATTGCCTCAAGATTTGTAGCTGCAGGGGTTGCTTTTTCTGTTTGTCCTGTTTTAGGCTACATTCCAGCAATTGTTTTTTTCTTTTGTGCAGAAATTTACCTTTCAGGTGCTAAGCAAAGCAGTCATGGTGATGACCATAATTTTGCTGCAGTACTCAAATATGTGATGACAAGACCAACAAACTTGCCAATGGCGCAAGCAATGCAATTCGAGAATCCAGTTGATATACCACAACCTCCTCCAGGTTTCTTACGTACTAAAGTTGACATGAGTCATTTTTGACATTAAGTTTTGGACTGCCTAAACTGAGAGAGTCCACAGACCTGAATGTTTCATTGCACTTACTTTATCTCTTGTCCAATTGAAGTGTACCATCATGGGTCCTGCACTGCCACCATGTTTGCTGTTGGTCTCATCGGTATCATCGGTATCATCGGTATCATAGGTATCATAGGTATCAATATCATCAGTAGCATCAGTAGCATCAGTAGCATCAGTAGTAGCATTATTGCACATGTTGCCCATATTGCCTGTATTGCAATTTTTGGTACAAATGATATTCTGATAGTACTTGCCGTTTGGAAAGAGAGCTAGAGGTAACAGTTTGAAATCTAGTTGCGTCTTGATTTCGTTCATGTATACCTGATCATCAAATTGGATCTCGTTGATGCGATGCATTGTGTTTTCTGGGTCAAATAGTTTCAACGTTTTTGCATTTTTGCGGATGAACATGAAGCCTGAACACACGTTATCAGTGCAAGTGTCTTCCATTGTGTCATTTTGTATCAGTAAATCTGAGTCACCTATGTTGTCAATGAGGTAGCTCCAGAAATCCCTACAAAATACCACATCACCATCAGTTATGCATACAAAGTCATTGACAAGCAAATTCATATGAATTATGCAAATTTTCTTCTGTGTCAAAGTTCCCCACAACCCTTTGCGAAAGAACTGCCGTTCGGATAGAAGTGCGCCTGTATCTAGCACAATTGCAGGATATCCTTCAAGTTGAACATCTTTAGCTGCTGAAGTCCCAATACAATATGTTTTCAATTGCGGTCCTGAAATACCCTTGAGAGATCGAAGACAATTAAGTGTGATGTGCACATAGTCGTTATTTGTCAGAGTTATAAACGCAATCTGAGGTTCATTTTTCAGTACTGTCATTGCTTCCTGTAGTGATAACAGGCGCCTCATTCTTGGTTCATTCGTCAATTGATTGGATTCATCTTCATTGCTGTCATTTGAGACTGGATTTGGAGAGCTTGCAAAGACATTGGTTAATACAACAGCACCGAAGAACAGTAGGGAGCTGTAAAGCCCTATTGTGAGGAAGAAATCTAACATGTTGCAAATTGTTGCAAATTGTTGCAAATTTCTTTCTGTTTTGGATTTATCAATTTTTTTGGAGTTTAGGGTTTAGGGTTGTGTAAATGTGTAATTGCATTTTTAAGTGCATTTCATTGCAATGCTATGTAGAACCATTCCAATTAGTTCACGTGAACGCGTGTATTTCAGAAACGAAGGTGATAGGGTAATTGAAGGATGTAGTTTGATGTGCACTACATCTTTAGAACATGTTGGAAGTTCATGATCTGCGCGATCCACATCATGTGGGATGTCACAATGATCTGATGTGTCAGAAATTCCAGAGAATATCATATCACCTGTTACAGGTGCAGTTTTCTTTGTTCTCTTGGATCTTTTAACAGGTTTTACTTTTTGTGCTGAAGTGACAGGTTCAGTAGTGTTCTCATTCGTGTTTGCAGCATTCATGTTTGCAGCATTCGTGTTTGCAGCAAAGCAATTGAAGAAATGACAGAGGTGATTTTCGAGTGTGGTGTTGCTTTCACTTTTGTTGAATGGTGCCACTTCTTTGACCCTTGTTGAATGTATTTGACCTGCACTGCCTTCTTCATAAAGTTCCAAGTAGCACGTGTCATATTCTTTTTTGGACTGGATTTTCTTAAGTGTTGCAAGAATTAAATGTGCAAGACGTGTGACAAGAGGAGGGTGACATAGGTGCTGCATTACCATGAATTTTTTGTACTCACATCGCATTGACTTACAAAGTTTCGCTACAGCTGATTTCAGTAGTGGTTCAGATGAGTACAAAAGTTCACCTTCATGTGGTTTATCTATGCACAATAGGCACAATGAGACACGATCACTTACATCTCCATCTAAACCATTTGTAGTTTTTGCTTGGTATATGCAGAAATCCTTGATGTTGATAATACATTTGGCATTTTTCAAGACATGCTGACATATATAGATCTTTTCCAAGCAATCTTGCAGCTCATAGTTGTTCAGAAATTGTACTCTTTCATCGTTTTGAAGAACTATGTCACATTCTTCACCAGTCATGTCCTCACCCATAACGTCATTGTTCTGTAAAAAACCGCAAAAATCGTCGCGCAAGATCTCATGGTCTCTATGACCTATACTGGTCATATGCTGTTGCCATATATTGTAGAACCGTGCGCCATAGTTGCCATGAAGCCCAAGAATAGTTGCGTTGGAATTGCTCAGGTAGGTTTGAAAGTACCATTTTCCGTTTATGTACTTTCCTGCCTGTTTTCTGTATAGGTCAGGAATACAGGTGAGTAAGTCATGCAACTCCCATGGATTCACCATTGCTTTAGATTTTTCGAAGTGTAAATTGGCTTGCTCTATGTACGCCATGTCACTTGCAATTTTGGTGAAATTGCCAATTTTTTGTTTTATCTTGTTGTCAGAGTGTTTGGTAGGTTTTAGAGTGGAAAACAAAAGAAAACCCAGAACAAACCAAAAAAACACAAAGTGCCCAACATTTTTTCATTGTTGATGATTTTCACCAATGATTCAGTGGAAACAGGAGATAAAGGGCCTTAGAAATGTTGTTAGTTGTCATGAATCACTAATAAAACAGGTGCGTTTGATAGACCTACCATGTGATATACTTGATTTAATTCTGGGTCATTTACAAGTCAAACTGAGAAGACAGTTCACTGGCGCAATAAGAAAACTTATTGAAGGTCTAGAGAAAGGCATCGTGCGCTATCTGTCAGTTGAAGATTCTTCTGCAAGGCGAAATGCCATATACAAGCTGATTCAATTGTGCTGCATCTTTCCATGTGCATCATTTTGGCACCTAAGAAGCGTACCACGTCTTCTGGATTCATTCACTTGCAAGCTCAATGAATTAATTCTAATTTTCCAGTATGAAACACCTAAAAGATTCAGTCACAAGTCACTCGAAAAACTTGGACAGAAATGGTCCAGTTTATGCATAGAGCATTCTCATTCTGTCTTTGGACTGAGCACAAATTGTATCTGCAAACAACCAAAATCAAAAAAGAACAAATAGAACAAATCCATAATCATACCCGTCCAATTGATCCAATGGAGTACTTCAATATCAAAGGTATGGAGTTGCGCAAATACAGCTCAACAAATCCGGACAGAGACGCTGATTTTGCGAAAAGATTCAGGTATTTGAGGCTGAACTTTCCTGTTATGAGTTCATCTGAGCTTGACTGAAACGTCAGTCCATTGATACGTTCACCAAAAACTAGTTTTTGACTTGCAAAGTCGCCTGAGGCTGATAACGAGAAGGTCCCTTTGTGTGCTGATATTTCCACAAAATCAGCTACATTTGACAAATCACGGATGTTTTTTTGAAATTCATGTGAAGGGACCAAAAGAATACACTGGAACTCTATTTTCGGAATACATATTGAATCATCATCTAAGTCGAGTGTGTTAAGCTCAGACTCGATTCGCATACATCGATCACGGCAATCTATACTCACTCTTAATTTCTCAGGGCTTGATTTGAGAATGTATAGGCTTATCAAATCATTCACTGTTATTGATTTTACAAGCTTGAAGAGAGCACTAACCGATATCCCAATGGTGATAGGGAGAGGGCATATAAACGACTCGCATTTGTCCGCATCAATCTTCAGGTAAACAATTGCAGTTCGCGAGTAATCTAGTGTACATATTTTAAGACCTTCAGAGCTAATGTGCATTGAGATATCCAACAGAACATCTTTCAATGCCTCTATAGTGCATCGTAAAGCATGTGATTGAACAGTGTGCAGATAGAACGCGCAATCGTCAGGGAGTGGTGCACTAGTCATTTTTGAGCTGAGTTGAAAACTTTCTTTTTGAAAGAATGTACATTTATAGTAATTATGAGCATTGTTTACAAGAACCATATTCACGCTGTAGTTTTTTCTGAACAGATCTAATCTTTGCCATTATAAGGCATGAGGTAACACTTAGCAAAAGAAGTACAATAATAAAAACTGAGCAAAATTCCATAATTGTATTGGGGGTTACATTTTTGTTATTGACATTTTTGTTATCAATTTTAGTTTTATGATGCATAAGTTTGTGCGGGAACTCTACCCATTCCAGAAGCTCCCAAATCCGGCGGTCCTCATGTGCGCATTGTCCGTCTTCAAGAAGGCTTCGATTGGGCACAAAATATCCGCGGACGATAGAAGCCGCGATTCGGACACATACAGCGCGGGTACGAAGAGGGACAGGAAGAGGGAACACGAACGACGCAACTTGGCGAGTGTGTTCACGCCGGAGTCGCATTGGATGGGACACGTACCAAGTAGGCGCAATAGAATGCGCACGTTCGGAAATGAGGACATGGTACCGACCGACTCTATTCCGCGAAGTGCACTCAGGAGCCGCATGGCCACGAAGAATCCAACGCGCCACATGGCCATAGCGAAGACACGTGTCATACCAGGCCTTGAAGGCCTATCTGCTCTCACTGAAAGTATGTACCCACCTTTTCACTTCTGTGTTTATCTTACTCTGGCCTTACCAAAAAGCATTCAAAACCTCGCGAATTAACTAGGTGCACGGACAGTGAACCGAGCTGAGGGAGGGAACAACAATGGCGAAGGATCCACAACACATCAGACACTCATCTCCTTGCTTGCTAGGTGTATAGGGGACAATGCAATAGAGGATCGCATTGAGACTCTTCTTGTGCCGGCTTCACTGATACATTCTTGTCTCAAGTGCATCACCACAAGTTCAAGTACATCAACCCCATCAAGTGCATCAAGTTGCAAATCAGGCGAATCAACATGACTACCGGGTCGCTTTGTTGAGGCTTCGTAAAATTACATCGCACAAATTTGTGCTCTAAAGAATTAAATGAAGAGATACTCTCATTGGGTTCTTCGCATCAATGAAAGGTCGTCTAGAATCGAAAGCGAGCATGTGCTCAATGCAATAAAGCATTTGATAAAGTGCACTTCAGTGCGGCGACATTTTTGCAGCAACCCTGAGAAGTGGGTTCTTGTGCGTGAGCCTGACTCAGATGTACTGAGTCGCCCTGTCTTCAAGATATTCACAGCTGAAAAGCAATTCAGGGGAATTATTTATCCCTTGGTGTTTGGCGAAGAAGCTGACACAAGTGTGCTAGAGCAATACATTGATGCAATTGACACAAGTTTGAATGATGAAATATTAGCACATATTCAAAGTGCAGTTGCAAGGTGTGATAAGATTGGTCAAAAGATTGGTCAACATGCAACAAAGCCTTCAAGTCCCACAAAACCCGAAAAACCCGAAAACAAAAAAACGAAGCCTAGAAAGAAAGACACTGACAATCAGAAAAATGAAAAAATAGAAATTGTCCAACAAACAGCACAAAATTCACAAACAACAGTTATTTCACTTATTGGTGACTATCAAAGCATGCTTCCACTAGTCACACAGGTAGCAACAGTAATCCGTGGCTCCCCTGTGCAAATGACTGTTATGAACTCAATCTCGTAAATATCAATAAAGCAATAAATTTAATAAAAAATCAGTTTAGGGTTTAGGGTTTAGGGTTTAGGGTTTAGGGTTTAGGGTTTAGGAATCTGTGTCCAATCGAGAACGTCTCCCAATATCGATGGAATAGTCAACCTTTTTAGGACTTATATATTCAGAGCTGAACTCTTCAAACTCTTCCATCTTTATACCTCCAATCTCTTGTGTGGCTGCAAACAGTGCACTCATTAACGGCTTCACATCGGTGTTACAACTTTGAAGAAGTGCATTTGTGCTTTCGACATTGGTACTAAATGGGCTATTGTTCAAATTAGCATCATCAAGGTACAATTCCAAACGAGAGTAGTCCTGCTTAGGCCAATCACCCTTCATACAGTTGAGACGTCGGATGCGCCCAAGTGCCTGCTTTGCAGATGCACATTTTTGCACACTTGCAATGATCTGTTGAAGTGCAAACTGCTTCAGATCTATCGACTTCTTCCATGCCATGGATGTCACATAAATATGTGCAATCTCATCAGGCTGCATATTGGGTGTTTGATTCAGAATACAATCCACCTGATTTTTGATGATTGAAGATTTTGGAATGTATGTTATGTTTGTTGTTTTTTCATTTTCCTTTTTCACATCTTGATTAACCCTTGGGACTTTCAGAATAGACTGCACAACACCAGCAATAAGGGCTGAATGGTCATCTTCAGTTAGATCACCAGTAGTTGGAGTCGGTTCTTTACAGATACCCCCAAACTTAACAATTTGAATGCGTTCAACTGCTGACTTTGAATGTTTATTCTCATACTCATAAACATTTTGAATGATTTGAAGCACAATTGCAGCTCTTTCACTATACCTGCTTATCAATTTCTGTTGCACTGCATCAACATCATCAGGATCAGCATTTTTCGGATCAAAGTCTTCATCAATCATTATCAATGTACGACAGGGTGAGCCGTTCTTCTGATCAATATCTCTCACATACTTCAGGCGAAAAGCTGCAATAACTGTTTTGATTAGAAAACGTAGAAACCAGCTGCTCGCAGTGGGCTTGCCAGGGTGAGTTAGAAACTTTGTGCACATAAGACGAAGCGAACTTGATGCAACATTGTTCACTGTTTTGTTCACATTGTTCTCATCTAGTGCCATTGCGATGTTGGCAGCAACATCTTTATAGCTCACATGCTGGCCTATACGATCATGTCGTGCTTCCACTGATGCATCTGAATCAAGATGACACACCTTGTTCCCAACCTGCACGAATGTGACACCACGTCCAAAAAATGTCCTAAGGCGGTTTACAGTTCTCACATATTGTGCATCGCTGGTGCACTCCACTGTTGGTGTAATTGTGCGCTGAATACGATCAGGTCCATGCTGGTAAATGAGAATTCCTTCATATTCTGCAGCCATGACAGAAAAAAGCTTTGCCTGCCTTGGATTGTCATCAAAGAATTCAGGCGGTATAGGTGGGAAGGCACATATAGGCAGTTTTTCCTTTTTGTCTTTGCCTGTCCATAGATTAGGCATATTTAAATTGCCATTCACTTTGTGCAACACATGCATAAGACCATCCTTTGATAAGTTTGACATAACACAATTAGTATTAAAGACGTAAGGAGGTGCACCTGGACCATGAAACCATTCCATAATTGCATTCTTATTTTGTCTTTTAACAAGAGTGTTCATGTACACCTGCAGTGCATCTTTTTCAATAGCAGGTGTAGCTGTCAGAATGACGAGTCTCACATTAGGGTGTATCGCAAGATACTCTATAAACCTCTGCAAACGCTTACGGTACTTCACACCACCATGATACTGCTTTTCATTGTTACCAGCCATTGGGTACTGATCATCTTCATAGATCGTATGGAACTCATCAACAATCACAAGAACTTCTTGACCTGCACAAAGTGCTTTCAGAACATCTGTGAACATCGATCCTGAGCCTGTACTGCTTATGTACCTATACTGCCAATCCTGAAACTTGCTTGTTGATGCCGCCTTATTTCTAGAAGCAATCATATCATCATTGCTCATTGTATCCTCATACGCAAATGCGTGACCCCATAATCGACTCCATTCCAAATTCCTCTCATCATCTGTCCAATCCATCTCTACATGTTTCACCACCATATGGCCACCTTTTCTATTAGGGTGCAGTGTGAGCCCCTCCATAGTTTTCAATTTCCTTGCCTCAAAGTATTGATGAACAGATTTATTGAACTTTTCATGCTTATCACGTTCTGCCCTATCCTGTATATATGTAGGAGAATCAGGGACTCCAAGTTCCTCCACTGTTTCTGGAGGCTTTGGATTATCAAGTCGGTTCAGTCGTTTTGAACATGCAGAGTGAAACATCTGATCTTTATCCGATGCATTAAACCTTTCATGTGCGTACATCTGCATAGTGTTTGCTGCACCTGCATCTCCTTTTCTGTACTGTGGTGGTTGACGGTTGATGAACTGTTCATCGTCATCAAGCAAATCATTAATTTCTTTCAAGATAGTGTTATTGCTTGGGAAATCAGGTACCATCATGACTGCCATATTTCGTTCGTTTTGATTCAAAAAGAATCTTGTAACAATAGCAGTAAGTAATGTCTTACCACCTCCAGTTGCAATATCAATCAACGAGTTCGGTGATTCCGAACTTCCATCATCATATTGTATACGCTTGCGAAGTATTGTGGCTGTTGCAGCATACTGATGCTTCAGAAACTCTCTTTCATTACCAGATCCGTCTGGAATATCAGACAACGCAGCAGGGATCTCACTGTTTGCAATTATGTCATCATTGATCTCCTTATATGATTTCCCTTCTTGTAGGTACTCATACAACTTGTTCAGCCATTTGGAGGATCGTGCTGTCATTGTTGGTATTTCATCTCCGTTTCTTGATCGTGAGCTACTAGCGCTACTTGCACTGCTTGTACTGCTTGTATCATATGATCTCACATCTTCACCAGGTGTATCACGTCTATCTGGCATGTCACTATCAGGTGTCCCACCACGTGCCCCAAGTCCCCCAAGTGCCCCAAGTGCCCCAAGTGCCCCAAGTTTCCCAAGTTTCCCAAGTTTCCCAAGTTTCCCAGGGGACCCAGGGGTGTCATTGTTTTGGGCATTGTCAGCACCCTTGTTCAATTCGACCTTCAATTTGTTACGGTCATCATTATCTGTGAATGTCTTTTCATTAAAACGTATAGCACCCATTTTCCGCTTTCGCAAATTCAACGTCATTTAGAGACACCAAAGAATTTTTTTTCAAAGACTCGTCACTTATTCCCACTTTTTTTTAAATATTTCAGTCAATATGGTTGACAATGTGAAAATATCGACTCTAATTTGTATCACATCTGCATTTATTTTTGATGCTGTTCGGAAAATGTGGGAAGTCAATAAATCGCAAGTGAAATTGTCATTTGGTGTATTTCAAATCAAAGCTGCTATAGGGACCGAAGCATTTTTGCATTATGAACTTCTTCGCTTTGGCGAAACATGCGAGATACCACTTGCACAACTACTTGCATCCGCTTTACTTTGCGTAATTTCAAACAAATCCAAAGTATCATTAGACATATATCCAGCCGTATTTCTCAAAGACATCTGGACAAAAGTAATTGCAAGAACTGAACAAAGTATCATCGAGCGAAGCTCTTGCACACTATTCGATATAACACAGGCGGTTAGCCTTTATGTTTACACACAATGTGCACTTTGCTCGCAAGGTGCCCAATCACCTTCAGATTAGATATGCGTCTATGAATGCGCTTTTTTTTTCATTCAACAATCTCAAAGCAGCATATGCCTATCGCATTGGGAACTGCGGAATCCTCAAACAACTTTTTCGCAAATCAACGTGACACATTTGTGCATGAAAATGCATTTGTGATTAGTGATGTACATGATATTGAGGCGCGAAAGGCATATAAATTTAACAAAATGGAGGAAGGCCGAACTGCTTTTTTTGTGTTTATCTTTGTCAAGACCGACATACCAAAAGACTTGATATTCAGTACACAATTCAAAAACTCCTTCAGAACTTGTATTCCCAACACACTATATGCACCCTTCGATATGAAAGTGTTTGAGTCATTGACTGATATGGAAGATCATTCAATAATAAATGTATCAGATTCAGATGCAACCATCGCTGTTATTCAGGTCCCTGTTATGTCTCTTGTCTTAGAAGACATCACATCATCCGTCTATATCGACACATATGCCGAAATGATCATTCTATATGACACCCCCTTACATGGATTCGTCAATTTCAAAGATTCTGTACTCACTGTGTCAAAGGAAGTTCAGGTAATATTCACACAAGCAACATATGTGTCACAGCTCTGTGTAAGTTGCACAAGGCATAACAATGTACAATTCTTAAGTAACAAACACAAACCAATAAAACAAAAGAAGATCGCAACATATGTGGACAATCATATAGTTCTGGAATTTCTGGACACAGGAGTTCACATGACATCATACATAGTCAAAATAAGAAAAGCCGCTCAATCAGCACTTCTTCTGCACCGCATATCAAGTGATCTAAGCGGTCAGCTCGTATTGCAGGATGAAGATGGAAACAGAGCAGTGGATGCAATTGTGAAGAGGGTTTTCACTGAAACTACAGGTACACAAATCGAATCATACTTTGTCAACCAGGGAATGATCCATTTCACTGCATCAGACCCGGATTTGCAAATACAAATTGAACTTGAAGCTCAGACAGGAATAAACATTCTAACTGTACAACTCAAAATGGGTGTTATAAAAATGAAGGGATCAGTTTTTGAATACGTCGATTTTTTACATAAAGACACAAATGAAACATATCGCGTACAAATAAAGGAAGCTCCCAATCTACAGGTTTTCAAAATAGGGGAAGAAGAGGAAGTGCACATCCCGCCAACTCAAATGCATTTGGGTGGTATAACCTTGTCAAGTGATGGCCATGATCTCTTGGTGGACGGCGATGCAATTGCAAATTCAAAAATTCTGCTGGACCCGCTCGAGACAGAAACAGCAATACAAATGGCACGAACACGTCTCGTGTTCACTGAAAGGAACCGCATACGCGTCGACCAAAAAACCAACGGTCAATGGACAAAAGGTGACTATGTCTACAAGAATAACCTGGTAGAACTACCGCTTCGATTTGGGTTTGTTGATGAGGTGTACGCAAGTGTAACTGAAGGTGACCTTCAAATAGATGGGGTTGGTGCAATAAGCGTGGCTGGCAAATGCTGAACAATAACAATAAAGATTTTTAGAATTTCTTTGTTGATCACAAATTGATTTCATGCTTTTTGCTCTCAGCAAATGTTCTTTTTAACCCTTTTTGCAGTCACTTTCCGCAACGCCTTTTTAATTCTCGCTTTGCAAACGGCACTTGAAAACAGCCAACTCCCCTTTCTCATATTGAATGTTGTCCTCAATCTTGTCACCCTCATACTCAATCTCATGACCGTAGAGGCACTCGAAATCAGTTTCTTTATAAAGGTACGCCTCATAAGGTCTGGATGTGATCTGCACACAAAATCACATGAAAACAACTAAACATCATGACACAATGACAAACCTGAGAGTGTCTCGCAGCTGCTTCCTGCTTGCTCCATCTCGGGAAAGCATAGGATTTGTCAATTTCATGCTGGACCAGCGCAAGGATAATCTCGATGTGTGTGTATCCAGCTAATTTGAAGCTCATTCGATCTATGCAGACCGTGTACAAACCGCCATCTGGGGTAGGCAAAGTGAAAGGCCTTGGTATGTGGAAGCACGCAAGATTGTGCAGTGGCACTGAGCATATTTTGACGCCTTCTTTGGTGCACACATCAGCACATGCGTTCGTATGCGACAGGCACATGATCCGAACCTCGTGTGTCAATCCAATTCGAAATCGTGGGAGACCAAAAGCCAGCACTTTGGATCCAACAGGGAAGAACAATTCTTCGGCGTTGAACACATTCTTCACGATCTCGTTCGCTTCTCCTTCTGTCTTGGTCGCGGTAATGATTGTCGGAGTCGGAATGTCCCTGGGAGGCAATGACAATTCAGGGATTGTGTTGTGCATCACCACGAATATCGCGCCGCCGAAATTCTTGATCGCATACGCGCAGTGGTATGCCTCATCATGAGCATCGAATTGTATGCCGTGGTAACAGGCGCGCTTTTCTCCGTCACTTGGTAGAATGATCGGCTTGGCACTGGGTCGTATGAACGGCTCGCTTTCGCTCATCGTTAGAGAATGCCGATGGTGTATAATCTGCGGAACACTCGATGGTGCTACTTGCACAAATGCAAAGATGCAGTGTCTGCTCTCTCCAACAACACGTGTGAGGTTCTTGTCCAGCTCACATGGGCCGTTGAATTCCAGGACAAGCTCACTCGTCTCATGGTCGAACGACGCCCTTACACCTAACTCAGTCGGGAACATGACCGGTGTGTCTGATGAAGCGCGCGTTTCCCGCCTCTTCCGACTTTTGAAAGAACTCAACTTGGTATTATAATCACACTTTATTTTAATGTTTTTAATGCCCGCCTTTCATTCATAGTGTATTTTGGACACGGGCCTTGCAATGCAGAATCCGCTCTTCGCGCATTCCTCTTCCGCGGAACCTCCATGGAACATGCATGATGAAGAAGTGATCATACAGGTGTGCGTTGATTGTGTTCCGCAAAAAGCACAAAAGCAGCAATCCGCAGGTCAGGAATCTTGCGCCATCACATTATACGCTTCTCGCAACACAATCTCTTCTCACTGCAGTACGTCCATTATCGTTAGCTTATCTTCTGCTCATGCACACACTCCGCACTTGCAGGACCTCATGATGCCTCACTACAATGTTGATAGACCATGCTACGATGAATCAATGCAACACCTCACCGTGGACCCAATTGTGCACCCACACACCTCGCCCCAGAGAGTATTCCAATCCGACTCTTCAGCAAGTATACAGCATCTGCTAGGGAGAATCGCAACATCCATGGAGGATCGCGACAGAGCAACATACACGAAGGGCTTCACCGAATTGACGCACCGCCTAGTTGCCTGCTTTCACATGAACGCTGACACCGTTTCTGCGCTCATCGTGAAGAACAGCGCAACAGTCGCTTCTTGCGCGATTTACATCAACGAAATCATATGTATCCTCGAGCAGATGGGACACGTTGTAGCATCCGCTTATGTGCGCAAATACGACAGCTGCGCTATCGCCGATGACTTCAACATTCGCATTCATCCATATCCTGCAATGCGTCAGAGGTCTTCTATCATTGCAGCGTATATTCCTGGAAAGGAGCTCGTCGCAATGCTTCTTCATGCAAGGAGTGACTATGACACAACGAAGCAATACATTCATGATCGCATTCAACGTTATGTACCACAAGCAACGGCAATCATTGATACACTGCATGGCGCATGTTACACATTCTCTCTCTTGCTCGACGCACTTGTGCTTCAGTTGTGCAGCACTTTCATCATCCCCCCGCACCTCGTTCAGATGCTATATCATCCTTCTGCTGCAGCGAACATCAACATATCAGAGCATGTTGTTATTGCAGCAGAAGTTGTCGGTTGGGGTATATCGACGTTTCCTCAACAGTTTGTCGACAATATTTTCCACCACCTCAACCCAAACAAGCAGTATCTCTTCGCCACATCCTGCAAGATGCTGTTCCGTCTACATCGGCAGCATGCTCTGAGGGACACAAAAATACTCAAGGAGACTCATGGTCCACTGCTGACACACTACGAACAGACTGTGGCAGCAATGACATTTATGAAGAGAATGTATTAAAACTGAACCTTTGATGAAATCTACAATTTGCTTCATTTTGTTTTTGATTATGGGGTCTTGCCCCAGCGCCAACTATCCAGCCCTTTTTGATTGTCCATTCTATTCTAGCAACACAGTTCCACAATACCATGGAGGTGCTTTGTCATTTTGTTGATTTTATATCTTTTACCAAATAAAAAAATGACACGTGCGTTGGCTCATTTGCGAAGAGCTGAAGCTATAATGGAAAAGGTAGGGTATGGTCATTCATTGATGTATCCTCAAACAGGCAATACACCACCCAGATCAACCAATATTTCAACAAAAACTACAAATACACGCACTACTGCACATACAAGTCCACGTCCAAGTCCATTTCAAAGGGGTCTTAAAAAAGACAAAATTGTCACAGTCTTCAGTTCACATCGCAAACCTGATGGAGTCCATGCAATTTTAAAATGGCACAATGGTGCGGCTCAAGTGTTTTATGAGTTTACAGTTGATAAAAATGTTAATGATGGGGTGGATCTTACACTTCAAGATTCTGATAGGCAAAATACACTTTTACTTCATGAGGCTCAGGTTATTACAACACAGGCTAGCACATCAACACAGAGAGTTCCAACATCAATTCATGTGAGGCCTGTGCGTGCTTTACCACACATGTTCAAATTAACATCGCTTGGGAAAACTTTTCTTTTTCATGTCACTGATTGGAATGGCAGCGAACAAAATCCAATAGTGAATGGTGAAATATTGGCATCATTGACATCAAACTCTCCTCACAATATAAAAGTCCAACTTCATAGACCAGTTGGATCAAATGCACAAACTGTTCTCATAACAGATTCTAAAGGACTGGAACAAAAATGGACATGTAATGCGAAATTCAGTGAGATTGTTGACTATGTTAAGCGAAAAAAAGCACGAGCAGCAGCACGGACTACAACATCAGCACAACCACAGACTTCAAGAGCATTGAAAGTTATGCATCTTCAAAAAGGATCAATTGTCTCAGCAATTAAAAGAAACCTTGTCGAAGTGCATTATCCAACTAGGCCTTCAAAGTTTTTTTATGTGTTGTGGAAATCTGAACCACCATACAACACCCATAAGCTGCATTTCATTGTAACTTCAATTTCCCTTAACGAAGTCAACCTACAACTCCTTGATCAACGAGCAAAAGATTTCACGTTCAAGCCATATCTCACAAAGCCAGCTGTTGTGGTGGAAGACATTAGAAATAGATTCAATGAACTGCTTAGTGCATCATGGCTGCATGAAAATCTCAAACAAATGCCATCAAAGGAGGAGAAGAAAGAAATAATTGATTACATGAAACATGTTCTGGCAAGTACTGAGAACCTTCAAACAGGACATGGCAGTCCACAGCTACTTAACAAAGCGAAACTAAAGGCATCTTACCAATCCCTCTCAAACAAACTGTTCCTGACAGTGATTGACATTTTTGAAAGGCCGTCCGCGAGGGGACTTTCAATTTGGGACGAAATAGAGCAGTTCAATCTGGATGAAGATTACCAAAGAGCCCAAGATGGCCTGAAATTAGTTCAATATGAAATTATTTATTTTAAACAACAAATACAAGATTTTTATGTTTTTCCTCCACCTCCACCTCCTGATTCCGATTTCACTGCTGATGAAGACCCGGAAGATACAATTTTTTGAGGCATTTTTGAGATATCCTGCTTCTAAGCAGCTTCCCATTGTGACTCCTTTCAGAAAAAAACTACGTACCTTTTGCTTTTGACTGTTTGCTTCTATGGGTTATGGGCTTGCTCATTTTCAAGCATACACGCAGGCATTGATTTAGGATCGGCAACTTCTTGTGCCACTTTCTCAAGCATCTCTTTGGTTAATTTGTGAACTTGTGGATTCTGTTCTGTGTGTTCGTACAACCTAACATGCTTGAACGGGTAAGCATCCAACCATGCTGTTTTTTTGTAGTTTTTCTTTGTTGTTCCTGTCAGCATTCGCTCATAAACACCAGTGTGTAAGTGCAATGTTGTAATACCATCATCTTCATCCGAAACTGCCTTATTCTTGATCATGATATCCATTCCTATTTCACAGTATAGCAGGAAATACCATATTTCATTGTTAACTTGGCATGCGATGATAGACGCAAAAAAGAAAGCATCAATTGGATCGTCTGAGCTGTATGGTTGCTTAACACAGCCATTCTTGATGTGACAAAGGCTTGCCTGACCTGATTTAACATCATGTGTTTTCACTTGAATTCGTCTTTCATCAAAAAAACAATCGAAAGCTTGCTGGTTTTGTCTTGGAACATCAACATTGTTGTAAGCTGTTTTCAATGCTTGAATAATGGCCACTTCTTTGAAGTGTTTGTCTGAAACATCAAACCAGGCATCATCGAAAGAAACATGATTTTCCTCTTGTTTCATAAATTCATGGATTCTATCAATCAGGCCTTGAACATCTACTTGAGGGATTTTTTGAGGCCCCAATGTCCCATCTGGGTGCTCATTTAAATCATTTGTGGTGATTTTTGATCCATGTTCAACCCAAATGCACCTTTTGATCTCACCGACATGTCTTGATTTGACGAATGTTCCAAGCATATATCTGTATCCTGATGTGCCAATAAAATGTGCATTACCTCCATCATTATTTTGAGTGCTGTTATCTGGTTTTGGTGTCCCATCTTTATGGAATGCACCGTCGGTTTTCAGCTGGATTTGAATGTATTTACCATTCGGACACTTAGCAACCATATCAGATCCGCGATGTTCAGGCATAACTTCAATTTCGAAATGCTGTGATAATACTGGAACAAGGAAATTCCTCATGACTTCATCTTCAGTTTCAAAAGAAGGTCTTTGGACTTGTTTGGCATTGATTACTGCGCGCACTTCTGCCTTTTTCTTCTTTTTTGCCATGTTAGATTCAGTTGTACGACCACTCTTCCGATCTCTTTCATATTGGTTGACACATGCCTTGCATTTGCTAGGTAAACCTTTGTGAAATTCTTCAATATCTTTCACCGGATTTGCACAAGGTAAGTTCGAGCAAATCCACATCCCCAATTTGAGAGCTTCCATTCTAAGTTTGTGAAATGCTGCAACTCTCCCTAAATCCACACGAGTCTCCATGCTTGTGCACACACGCATGACCTCATCATGCAAAGCTTCTGCATTCATGTAAACTAACTAAGCAATTTTTCTTTCAACTTTTGAACGAAAAGTTAGATTACATGAAATGAGTGTTTTGTAGTTTAAAATTGTTTTGTGAAGTTATATTTTAGTTAAGTTAAACTTGGGTTGTTTCAGGCTTTACTTCTGCTGTGCCTTTCAGCTTGGTGACAAGCTCGCCAAGTGTGGCACAAGTTGGAGCGTCGAATTGTCTGCTCGGTACCAGCTTCTGTGATTGCAAAGCAAGCGTGATGCAATCAACCACTGAATCACATTCAGCTTGTGTGAGCTCGCACTCACCACGTGAGGCTTTAGCAATGTTTGTGATCAAAGATCCCAATGCAGGAAGATCCTCTGCCTTCATTGAGACGGTTGCGTATGACAGACAAGTGTGCATATTTGAATAGTCAGACGATCCAAACTTAGCCATTTTTTTAATAATAACATTCATATTTTTTAATTGTTGTATAACGAGCTTTTGGAAAGTTTTTTTCTGCAATGGGGCAATGTTTGCATTTATTGATTATCTCAATGTAGTTGCGCAGATATCAACCTCAAATGTACATGAACTTATCACTCAGTGTGCTGCGAAATCAATTGGCATTCGAATCGATCTTGGCGGTGTTTGCATAGTTGATCGACCATTTAATGAAAAATATGAAATCAATGTCACTTTATGCAACTCGAAGGTAATCCCGAGACCAATCTACAAACAACAAGATGCGGTTCTGCATGATAAACAGTGCATTAAAAACGAGCTACACAAAGTCTCATTCCCTATGAACGTTGAGATGAACGGCAATCATGTGACTGCTTTTTTTGCGGATGGCGTAAACCATATTGCAATACCAGACTTGGAAGAAGCATGTGAAATTGCAAATATGCTGGGTGTCTACGATGAAATGATAAAGAAGAGATCCGTGAATGCAGCAATCGCAACGTTTGTGAAATCGAAATTGCCGAATCTTTGTTTCCAAAGTTGTTCTGACATCGTACTTACAAAAACAGCATTTGTTTTCAAAACTGACAAGGCGGATCAACTCACAGACTCGTCAGTTGTTGACTGTATAGATGTGCGACGGTGCTATTCAACTGCTCTAGTACACTTCGATTCAAGCTGGACACATTTCAGTTGTTTCGATGATATAGACACAGCTACCATTTCTGATGTGATGAAACATGCTGGTCGTTATTACATAACAACAAAGAACTACTTCCCTTTAAAAGGACCTGGTTGGTATTATCATAGCATTTTAAGGTACGCAAAAGCAAAGAACATACTGTTCAAAGTACATTTTGGCCAGAAGGCATCTGTTGTCTATCCACCCAACCTTTTCCATGCAGTTGTAAAAGAGATAAAAGACAAACTCCCAAGTATGCATTCCAAAACAGTGACAAACAGGTTTATTGGCATGCTCAAAACCAAATCCAAAGAAACTACAAGATGCTTTGTCACGAAAAATATGAATGAAGCTAATGCTTTTTTAAAAAGCTCTTTTCAGTCCTATATGTCGTATGATAATGGATTGTATTTCTGTCAAGCACCAAAGATAGAAACGTCAGTGAAAGTAAGTTCAAGACATATATATGACCAGATAATTGAGAGATCATGGATCCTAGTTCATGAGCTGTGGATTTCACAAATGAAATGTAACGCACAGCTCGTGCAAATTAAGACTGACGCAGTCACAGTTGAGTTTGCAACAGAAGACGATATGCGATCATACAAGATTGATGAAGAAAGATACCGGCGTGAAAAGGTGCAAATAATCAGTTCTTCAGTTGCCGATGAAACTATGCCAATGCCGGTGTTACCTGAAGATGTTTCATTTTTCAATATCGATCACAATTACAAATGGGATGGAAACCCACTTTGCTTTGTTGGACGAGCAGGAACAGCAAAGTCAACGAAATTGAGAGAAATATTGGAAGAACATGACGGAGTTGTGATCTCTCCAACGAATCGTGCTGCGTCATCATTTAAGAATGGAATGACGATTCACAAGTTCTTTGGCATTAAAGACATTAATTGCACAGCGGTGAAAAGCAAGAAGATACACCAGATCTCTCAGAAAACCAAACTTCTTCTGGTAGATGAAGTATTCATGTGTTCAGCTTGGATGCTTGAAGCACTCTATCAATTACACTTGCTTGGGACCATGATCGTGTGTGCGGGTGATCCGTACCAGCTTCCTGCCGTTTCGGGCCGAGCATTAACTTGTAGCAGCATGACCTTACGTGCATGTGTAAACGACAGATTCATGCTTCTTTCAGAAAACATGAGATGTGAATTAGATTTGTCAAAACAGCTAAGTGTTTCAGTAGAGAAGGGGGAGTTTGTTGTTCCTGAACATATAGAGTACAGAGAGTGTGACTTTTCTATAAGGTGTCATCTTACGTTCACAAACATCTGCACGTTCAAAATAAACGATTTAGTTCTTAAAAATGAAATCAGACGGCAAAGAACAGCGTTGTATTTTGATGAATGTGGAAATTGGTTTGTAGTGAAAGGCATCAGAGAGATTCCAGATACGTGCATAGCCTTCACGAAAACTTCTCCGGTGACTGTTCGGGAATCGTGTGCATATGGAATGCGAAATGAGCGAGTGATAATCAATTCATTCAATTCGACACACATATGGATCAATTCGAAAAGGTTCAAAATTTGTAGTGACATGTCATTGTTATTGCGACTCGCGTATTCAATGACGATTCACAAATCTCAAGGATCCACGATCAATGAAAGGCACCAAATACATGAAATCAGCAAAATCAAGCATAATAAGATCGGTGCGAAGCTACTGTATGTTGCACTGACCCGTACCTCACATATCCACTTCGTGTGCATCTGCAAGGACTGCAAATGTGAACACAATTCAGCAAAGCAGCTATCTTCTCGTGATATGTTTGTATGACTTTTGTTTGTATGACTTTTGAAAAAAAAGCAAATACAACACTACCAAAAAACAACCCTGGATATTATATATATAATTGCGCGATGATTCCCAGCCACAGGGAGGAATTTTTCTCAGCAGGGATACCTAACTCCTCAGGACCGGTCATCTGATCAGGGATGTTTGCGTTCGGGGGGTTGGCTGCATTTGTGCACGCCATACTGGCGAACAGAATACACGCGCACTATATACACCGCGTCGTTGACAAGTCAATTAGTGATGAAAGCGACGCCCCATTCACGCCACTCCGTCACCTCTACTGGTGCGCACTCTACGTTACACGCGCACAACGTGATGCACACTGTGTAGGAATGCACCAGGTACGACGTAAAGCACAACAAACGGGAGATCATGAGACAGAAGGCGATTGATGAGAGATGCAAGCGCGTGGACGAGGCTATGTTTGAGCAGATGGGGTGGACCCCTGATACGATCTTACCGATATGGCCTTTGACGGAGGAAGACGAGACTGATGATTCAATCCACTAAATCGACCATCTTCGGCTTTCTTTTGCGCACCTTCTTTATATCACCTCCATCTTGCACATTGGATTGTATGGGTTCCGTTCCAGCAGCGGGCGCTTCTGCAGTTGCTTCATTCGGAGCACTGGACCCGGGCACATCAGGCTTGGGGTCCTTATGCACATGCACTAGTTCGGCTCGGTGACTAGGGGGTTCTGGTGCCAGAGGAGGGGCAGGCTCTGGTGTTGTTGGGACTGTGACAGGTGTTGGGTGAGGGGCAGGTGCCGGGACATGTTCAGGTGCATGGACAGGGGCAAGGGGCTTGTGCTCATCTTGTTTGGAAATGGATGCCTCTTGAAGCACTTGATCCAACTCACAGTTGTCCTCTTCACATTCATAAGGCAACTCCACACTCCCTTGATGTTTTTGAGTCTCTGAAGTGTGTAAAGCAAACAGAGGTTCAGGGCTTGTATGGAAGGGCATATACAAAGAATCAGATGCTTCCCCTTGAGTTGAATCAACAATCATTTCCTCCATTTGGCTCAAGGCATCGTTCTGTGATTGCATATGTGAACCGATGAAGTCATTCATAAGGTCACTCTTGCATATTGCTGAGGCTGGAGCAGCAGGTTTGTAGAAACGGTGCTTGAGGTCATTGAAGGAGTTTATCAAGAAATGCACAATTTCCTTGGATTTCCATGCTATGATTGCACAAACAAAAATAAATATTAACGACAACCATTTGGTCCATTCTGGCTTCGGTTTGGTTTGAGAAATAGTGACATCAGCAATCATATCAGCATTTACATCAACATTAACATCAGATTTGACATCAGCATTCACATCCGCAAAATGATCCATTTGCGTATTATCACACAAAAGAAAATGCCCGATTTGAACGAGGTCAAAAAACCCTTACACAAAAAACCTGCATGGTTGACCAAAAATGTCAGAAGACAACGAGGTTTGTCTCGTAAGCGATCTTCTCATAAAAGTGAAGCTCGAAACAGCAGCCAAGCAACTGCACAGGGTCGTGGTAGAAAGAAAGATACCAGGAACACAAAAAGAAGTCGAATCCCACACTTACTTCTGCAAAAATGCACTTGAATGTTTCATTAAAAGTAAAACTATAAATGATTACATTGCGGTACTGCGCAGACAACTACATGCATCGTGTAATGAAATAGGATACGGAATACATGTTCTGGGGACACATAAACTGTACCATATTCTTCTAGAAAGAGTTAGTTCTGAAGGCATGCTCATTTTGGGTATCAAGAAAAGCAGCCACAAATCATTAATTTGGATGCACATAGTATGGTACGCCGAAATCACAAACATGATAATGAATAACTTATGGCTTCACTGGGACTCTGCGAAAATCGCAGAGGGCAGTGGGTGGATCATCTTCTTAAGTAGGAACCAGTTCTTTGTACATTGCTCTGATTTAAAGGTGAACATTTTGGAAATTTGTGAATCTTTGCAGATAGATTTAAATACACTCAGGCAAAAAACAATTGAAAATGCCGCAATATTGAACTTTTTTTGAAGATTCTAAAAATCTGTTAAACTGCGTTTCAGTGTAACAGAAAGTTTTGTTACGTAACAATATAAATGGACGCAATGATGTCGCAGATGCTATCACAATTGAGTAAGGAACAGAAGGCTGACGAAAATGGAGAACCTCAACCTGACATGCCTGATATGAGCAAGCTCATTAATCAGGTGACACAAAGTCTCTTTGCCAACCCACAGATGCAAGGTCTTCTCAAACCAAACAACACAATATCACATGTGCAGAGCAACAAGCCAAAGCTGCTTGTCCACAAGCTTATTGTCACACTTTCAGAACTGTACAATGGTTGTGAACGTAGTGTGAAAATGCGCAGGCAGGTATACAATGCAGAACAAAATAAGAATGCTTGGGAAAAAACAGTGATTCCAGTAAGTGTTGTACGTGGTATGCGGTATGGAGAGCACATACTTGTGCAAGGGGTTGGTGATGTACTAAAAGATAAGGAACCTGGGGATTTGGAAATCGTGCTCAATCCGGCAAAGGAAACTGGAATCTTTATGCTGGATGGAGAAGATGATCTAAAAATGCATATTGATGTAACATTGTCGGAGATGTTTTCATACTCAGCTGCTATTGAGCATTTAGATGGAGAAACATACACCGTTCAACACAACAACTCTTCAGATGCACTAAATGGCACATTCAAGGTGGTTGATCTCGGGCTCCCACGTTCAGATGGGACATTTGGAGATCTAATAATTGAAGTCTCTGTCCAAATACCTACAACTCATGAGGAATTGATGCAAGAAATGAGCACACTGAATAATCAGCAAGCTGCACAAGACGAAGATGATGCATACAGATTAGAACGTGTTATCAAATGACCATTTCACACATCAAACAGAATTCAGGTAATGCAGAATGCCATTGCTTAGTGTATACATATACACAGAGAACTCCAAAATGTCAGACGCAGACTTCAAAGCACGATCCAAGATCTCCTTCATCTGTGGCATGAGCTTCACATGCTGTTTCTGCAAACAATTTGCAAACAACCTCATCAAATGACCTCCATTTGCAAATTGACCAAAAAAATTTAAGACTTACATATGATATAGCTCGCCTGATCTTGTTGTGCATATCATCAAATACAACCCCTGATAAAATTAATCGTTCATAATCATGGTAATCCTGAAGAAACCAATCATAGTTCTCCTCAGCATCCCACATTTGTGACTCATTAAGTAATTCACACAAATCATCCATTTTTGCCAAAAGAACGCTTTTGCGCAATAATATAAATCGAAAATTTTCAGTCTGTTTTTTATCCCCAGTATTCCATTGGTGATGGTGGGTTAGACAAGCTAGAAGCCTCTTTATTCTGCTCAAAAAGACGTGGGTGTAACTCATACGATCTTGTTAGTGCCGGCAAAAGCATGTCTAGTGTGTGCTTCTGAACAGTTAGTGTCTTTGTTAACAACTCTATAGCACCAGGTCTTGTGACACAGTAACAGTTCATGCAATACCCACTAACCATGTATAGTTCAGGATGTACCATTGAAGGTGAAAGTGAACGTTTAGACATACATGGTGACAAGTTCACAAGGTTGAACTTATCTGAGTTAGACTGAAGCCAGTTGCACCAGTAATAGAACACCTGTACTTCTCTTTCATTTGGTATTTCATTATCATCTTCAAAAATGATGCAAAGATCATCATCTGATTCAAGAAAAGTGTTAAGGGCATTACGATGGGAAATTGAGCATGCTAGTTTGGACTTTTTGGCACGGTAATCAGGAGCAACAAACGCATACTTGGTGGTTTGTATGTTATGTATGGTTCGGTAGATATCATACGTTTTCTTTGGGTATTCTGGAATGTCATCTGCTAGGCATGGTTCAATGTACTGCACCACTGCACATGGGGGTTGAAGTGCTTGGAAGAACTTTCTACAGTGCTCTACTCTAGCAGGCAGACATATGCAATAAATCTTCATTGAATTAATGCGAAACATTTTTGTATTTTCATTTTCCTTTAATCGTCAGATTTGTCTTCTGCATTCCAGTCCCTCTGAAGGTGCTGCAGTGCACGCTTTGTGTTGTATTGTTCTGGCATTTATTATCAATGCAGACATTTTTTCTTTTTTTCCATTCTACAAGTGGACTGATTTTCTTTTTTGATCACTGATCAATTTTTTTCTACTCTGAGATAAATCGCAACATAAATTTTTTGTTGTGATCAGTCAAACCTCTCACCAGCACCTTACCATCCCCAAGAACAATTCTCACCAACAGATGCTGATGCTCTGTAGGGTCAGGTTCTAACCCTTGCCATACAACATTGTGTAATGAAGGCTTGTTCAAATTATGGACTTCCACCTTTGAAGGTCCATGCCTTTGTGGAATCGGCGAAATGACTGTCCCTGCTGTGATGTTCATCTCTGCCAGTTCTGCAAATGTTTTTGTTCGAACAGCATCCAGTATACGAGCCTTCCGTATTTCATACTCTTTTTGTACCATTGATGGCCTATTGGAAGCTTTTTTTTTTAAACGGTCAATTTCTTTTCGTATACGCCTTCTTTTCTCTTCTGTGCCACTCTCTTCCATCTCATACTGCCTAAGAGCCTCCTCATATCTTTTTGTCTCACCCCTTTTCCATTCTACAAGCCCATCTAATTGTCTTTTTTGATCACTGCTCAATCGTTCATATTCAAAAGCACTATCAATCAGGCCCATCAGGTCATCGAGGCCACCAACACCGAACCTTTGGGTGGATTTATTCAGCATTTGTGCACCAAGGTACCTCGTTGCACTATTTAAATGAGCAAGCGCTTTTGATTTTGTGTTGCTGCTGTGTTTCATTGGACTATATCAGACATACATGAGATATTTTCTTTCGACAATTTAGTTAGTGAATGTTGAGCACATCATGGGCTCAACGTAAGTGCACCTTATGTTCTCAGATTTGTTACATTCCCATTCTGCTCCAGTCCCACCCTCCTTGTGCATGCAGATGGTCATTTCGAGTGTATATGTGCACATTGAATATGTGCACTTCAGGCATAAATGCACCTACGCATTTCATCTCTAGCTGATTTTCAAGTTCTCGCATTGCGTCTCTATTGTGCACACTTTCTGTATAAATTTTGATTGTAAGTGTGTTATGCTCAACATATGCTACCTCCTCATGAGAGATGTCAATTGCTTGGATTTGGAAATCTGTGTTTGTATTGATCACATCTCGAGTTACTGATCTCGATTCAAGGGGATTCTCTGATAGATATGTGCCAGGTACAGTTTCAAAAATGGCTTTGATGTAAACTCGACCACCTCTTCTTGATGGATGTTCAGCTTTTGGCGCCTTCCCCTTGTCCCGTGAGGCGGTACCAAACTGAAGTGAGCCTTCAGAAAGAAGCTTTGGTCCATATTGCATTATGCTTTGAGCCCTTTGAAGGTGCTTAAGTGCACGCTTTGTGTTGAATGGTTCTTGCATTTTTAATGATTGCAGACATTTTTTGCTCTCAAGTGAAAAAGGTAACAAACTAAAGAAGTCCCCAATCATCTGTATGTGGCCCAGATTCACAAGAGAGCAACACATTGTCCTGATCAGATGATATGTGGATTGTGCACATTAAGAAATGCATTGTAACAAGATTGGTGCTTGTAAGTTTCAGCTTTTTATGTATATCAATCTCAAAGCAGTTCTCGGACGTTTTCACGTCAAACAGCATGGTGCTGCCACCATCCATCACATATCGATCACTGAATGTTCTGGTCAACTTCGTGAACAGCAGAGCCATACTTGCTTGAGTCAGGAACGGAAGGATGCACTTGTGGAGCGCACCTGTTAAAAGCGATTCTAAATGATTAACATCACTAACAGTTGTGCCGTTCACAACAACTGTGCTCCGTGGCACATCTATCTCAAGTTGGTGCATCAATTTGTGACTAGATAGACTATGTACAAATGCAAAGTAGTTTATCCTCCATAGGCATATCATTTCTTACATAGCTTTGAAATTTTTTTACTGTGACACAACCTGACGACGCAAAATGCCGCCTTTAAGGAGCACATGCAAAGTTCGGAACATCTCGGAAGGTGACTGACCCTTTGTACTGTCAGCAAAGAATTGGAGCAAGTGCATCTGCTTCAAGAACCCGCAAAAGAAATGCCTCCCATGAATGTACAGTAGAGTATCAGTTGCCAGGCTCGTCAGGTCATACGATCGGAGAATAACTGTAGCTCGACCACGTTCAGCTTTTATGATCTTAGTGTATTCGTTTCTCATGCCAATGCTGCTGGTACACTCCTTGAAGTTCCACTTCTTAGGAACACATGATGCAGGACCAAGTCTGAACACATACATCCTTCCATCACGTTCCTTGACAACCATATCATACGCCGGCTGAGATCGCTGAAGTTCTTCGAGATCTTCTGTCCAATGTGGTGGAGGAACACCACTAGCAATGAAAGGACGTGTATGCGTCCACCGAATCTCCATACTCGCTCTCGCGCCTTTCGTTGGATGCATGGACACTTTGATCTGTATGATGGTGTGATTCGCGGGATCGTTTTTGTCAATGTGCTCGCGCACAATCACAACACGTATATCATCGCCAAACGATACACGAGGCATGGCCGCCCACTCCCCATTCTTCTTAGCGATGATATACCGCACTACACTGCACGTGAATATGATCATCACGTGCATGCATGCCCAGCACAACCATGGGAGGAGACACGGCGCAAGCGCGATCTGCGCGGTTCGGGTGAGGATCACGAAGAAGAGGGCGGCGAAGAACATTGGCGTGAACAGATGTTACTTGGGATGAGTGGTTGTAGTACAAATTGGATGGAAGCAATTCGAGCAATTCCGAATGAAATTCGCGCCAAATTGCTGTGCAAACATTTTGGATTTTGAGTTTTTTGGTTTTTTATTTTGGGTTTTTTTGGATTTTGGATGAATCACAAAAAAACTCGTTTGGGCCTCACAGCACGAAAATTCTTATTGCCCCAGGTCCTTCTAAAGTGGTAGGTCCTTCCAAAGTCACTGTCTGACCAGTCACCATCACTGTCTTCGCCAGGGGCACTGTCATATTGTGTGTGCTTCTGTATGTCTTTGAGTGCAGCTTGCAACCCACTTTGCACTGTCTGGGGTTCTGGTTTTGGGACTCTTTCACTGACTGCATGGAGTTTTTTGCCTCCTTGAATAATTGCAGCCATCAAATCGCCTCCTCCCCCAGTTGCTTGGTCTTTTAATTTAGCGAGTTTTCGTTTTTTTTTACGAATTTGTGTAACATGCGGTAACTCGCTCTCACTTATGTCATCATCATCATCACTTTCCGATTGAGATTCTGGTGTTGGACTTTTATTCCACTTCTTTTTCTTTTCAATCTTTTTTTCCTGATCAGTTTTGTATTGTTCTATCATTGTTTCTTCAAGACCATTTATACCACCATGTTTTTCGACCCACCAGGGAATGCTATCATTATTATCAGGAACAGAATCAAGCTTTGGAGTGATACAAATTCCAAAAAGACCAGGGGCATGATAACCACCCTTTTCGTCCAGAATTCGACTAGCGTGACCTGTAGTGGCGTCAATTGATTCCTTATACCCTTTATCAAAGTTTTGGGCGTTTGCTCCCCACACACAAATGTGTTTCCTTGAAGCTTTTGAGAAATCCACCAAACTATTGGTATGCACTGTCAATGTCACTTTTTGTTGGGCACATTTTGTTTTCAATTCTTCAATTTCGTTAGTTATTTTGGTTTGGATTGCATCATGAAGTTTACCGTTTCCCATGTTCTCTTCAATTTCAACTGTATTCACTTTACTTTCATTTTGATCTTTAGATTGGACAAGCTTCTTCAGTAACACAAAACGTTTTTCAATATGTGCAACAAGTGCATCTTCTTTTTCTTTGATCCTTGCTTTCTGCGTTTCTTCAAGAGCCGCCATGTCTGCATGACACCACCATGGTGTAGGGTTTATGTTATCATCATCATTGAGATTCTTTCCTTCAGGATTGGGAACTGTTATAATTGAAAAAAGACCAGGGACGTGATACCCAAATGAGGCTGCCATTATTGCTTTAGTATCACCTTTACCAGAAATGATTTCTGTACTGTCTTTGTTGAAATTATCAATATCAGCCCCCCAAACACAAATGTTTTCCATTGAGGCTAATGAAAAATCTACACATTTTTGTTGACCTTTGTCTTCACATTTATGTAGGCGTTTATTTTTCGTTTTACAAAACTTTTCCAGTTCTTCAATCTGGTGATCTAATGCTTTAAGGAAAAGCTTTTTATTTTTCTTGCTCACCCATTTTTCGTTTTTACCCATAGTAGACGAAATATGCACTGTTTGCACTTGTTCTTCACTGATAATTTCTTTAAGCAAAGCGAAGCGTTTTTCAAGATGTTCAAGCATCTTGGTTGTGGTATTGGAACTGGTTTGAAACATTGACAAAAATTGACCAATGGCACCAACTGTCTCTGTAGCTGCCTTTGTAACTTTCTCTGAAACTGTTTTCAATAACGTTGACTCAGATTTGCTTTGCATGTTCTCTTGCTCATTCACTTTTTCGTCAATATCTTCTTGACTATATCCTCCTTGAACTTTGTTAGGAACCCACCATGGCACCTTAGCATTATCTTCATTGTTAGGGATACCTTCAAAGGGGGTAGTGATGATAGAAAACAGGCCTGGAACATGCAAACCATTCAGATCTTCACAGATACCATCCACTTGACCTCCGCCGTCAATTGTTTCATCGAAATCATTGTCATAGTTACCTTTATTTGCACCCCATACACGAATGTTCTTTTTGTCTGTACTTTGGAACTCAACATGGTCACTCCCTTTCCTAAATATTATTGTTTTGGTGCTAGTGTTGTGATTTTTTTCCAATTGTGTAATTGCTTTGTCAAGGTATTCCACAAATTTTTGGCGATCTTCCTCATCTTTGTCATCTTCACCCCATTGTTGTTGATCTTTTGCTAAGCCAGCACCCATATTTTCACTAATTTGAACACTGTCTACACCCATTTCGGTAATGATTTTTTCAAGTAACTCAAATCGCCTTCTTAAATGTTCACGCATCTTCTTTAGTCTATCGCTCTCTCCCTTAGGAGGTGCACTTTCTTCATCTCCTTCCTCCACTTTTCCTTCCGCAGGTTTCATCCCATCAATGGCTGCAGCTATCTCGTTTCCATCAAGATCAACAAGTGCCACACCACAATCACCTTCCGGCAGACACAAGACCTTGCCATCTTCTTCTTCTTTATGTATAATGAACTTGGCATCGCTGGAGAAAGGAAGATTAGTCATGGGTGATTTCAAGATTTTTTGTGTCAATTCTGTCACGTCATCGTTATAGAAAAATGACTTGACACATACTGCTTCTGCAACATGTGATGCTTGATTTGGTTTGCCCAATGCGTACACAAGATAGCACTTAAATGCGTGTTTCTTAATATCATTTAATGTGGACATCCCTTGTATTTTCAAAAAATTCCCGGTTGACTTCGCGATTGATCCTCCACTATGAGGTAAGGGTTTCATTACATTTGAAGCAATTTTATCCCATTTATCTTTTTGTGCGATGAGATATCTATGAGAGAATGTATGGGTTGGCTGGGTGTTTCCAAGTTTTCGTTTTTCCCAAATGTATTTCTTCTGACCATCATCCCAATAATAACACGGCATGTCTGCTTTTGCACTTTTAAGATTACAGTCAGCAATGTATTTTTGAATACGTGCATCATCAATAAGAGTCGTTTCAGGAACTTCGATTGGGCAATCAGGATACACAAATACTTCAGAAACACCACATGCAACAAAATAAAGATTCACAATCACATAGATGAAGTCCTTTATGTTTTCCATTTGTTTAAGTTCGTTTAGATCTGAAGCTGTTACTGGGTGTGCTGGTGGATCTTCTTCTGCATTTGGCTTTTCTTGTACTGGCTCATCTTCTATTGGCAAAAAAAGTTTCTGTTTCCAGTGTCTAGCCTGTTTAGTTTGGTAGATTGCAAGCAGTGCCTTTATGTTATTATTGTTGACACCTACCTTCGCACTTATTATTTGATCTAGAACATCATGCAATTGAAGCTTCATTTTGTACACTTGTGCACCCTCATTACGGCTAATGGAATCCATGTACAAGTATTCTTTTTCATCTCTCCCTTTCCAGGTTCCTTTGTATGATCTGGTTATTGCTGTGTAATGGTACCCAATTTCAGCATTATCGTCTTCGAAGTTAATCACTACACCAAGGCAGTTCCTCCCTTTCAGCTCTTCATCCAGATTAGCCTTTATTATTTTCTTTGTTCTGAAACCAACATGCTGAAGTGCTATTTCAAGCACATCTATTGAATAATTACCAGTGCTGTCACATGTCACAAGTGCTTGCAAAATGGCTTCAGCTTCAGGGCCTTTTGCTGCTTTATCTCTAAGAAGTTTACAGTAGTAGCGAATGTTATGTTTTTTGGCCATTTCTTTTACGCTTTCATCTGGATTCACATAAAAGAAACCATGTGGGTGCTGAAGAACGTGATTGATTGCATGCACCCCGCATTCTTTACCCCTTTGCGGCTCCTGATATAAATCATTTTGTTCAAATTCATTTTCTTCTTTTTCCTCTTCGCTTTTTTTTCGCTCTCTTTCTTCTTGTGTCTCTTTCTTCTTTCGTGCTGCTTCTTCTTTTTGTGCTGCTTCTGCTTTTAGTGCTTCTTGCTCTTTTCGTGCTGCTTCTGCTTTTAGTGCTGCTTGCTTTTTTCGTTCTTGCTCTTTTCGTTCTTGCTCTTTTTGTGCTGCTTCTTTCGCTTCTTGTTCTTTTCGTTCTGCTTCTTTCGCTGCTTGTTCTTTCGCTGCTTGTTCTGCCTGGGCCACTTTAAGCTTTGCCTGATTAGCTAATTCTTCTACTTCTGCTTGGGCTGCAACTGCAGCTGCGGCTGCTTTCCTTTTCGTCTCTGCTACTTTCCTTTCTTCTTCTGCTTTTTGTTCGGCTTTTATTGCTTCGGCTGCTTCTTCTGATGCTTTTGCTTCTAACGCTTCTATTTGCTCCTCTGATTGCTTCCTTTCTTTTGCAAGTTCTACATGTGCAATTCGTTTTCCATGTTCTGCATGTTGCCTTTTGGCATCAGCTTCTGCTATCTGCAATTTTGCCTCTTGTTCAGATGCTTGAAATGACGCTAGAGCTGTTTCATTAGCCTTTTTGACAGCTTCTAATTGAACTTGCGCTTCTTTTTCCTTAGCATCTTGCAAAGCTTTGTATGCCTTTAAATTTTCTTGTGCTGCTGCTTCTGCTTCTGCTGCTGCTTCTGCTAGTATTTCGGAGGTTAATATGGATTCTTCTAAATTCCTCTTAGCTTCCTCACGATCTCTTTCTGCTGCTTCTGCTTTTCTTTTAGCTTCCTCCAGTTCAGCACGCACTCTTTGCACCTCTCTCTCTAATTCTCTCTCTTTTCTTTTGGCCTCCTCTTTTTCTCTTGTTACCCTATCAATTGCAGTTCCATCGCCTAATCTTCGTGCTGCTGCCAGCTCTCCCTCAAGAGTACGCATATGATTTACAGCACTGGTGTGTTCAGTTTTTGTTTTTGCATGTTCTTCTTTAGATTCGCGTAACTTTCTGCTGAGTTCATCTATCATTGATTCTGCCCTCGATTTGGGCGCCTTTTTGAATTCTTGAGTGTGCTGAAACTCCACTTGCTTCTGCAAGACCTCCTTGCAGATCCCTTGCATTTGAGACTCCAGACGGGACATATCAACTTTATTCATGCAGTCCTTCACGTTGTCCACATTTTTCAGTGTATCCATCTGGATACAATTCATTAGGTCTTTGAAGGTTTTGCCAAGCACAATGTCCCTATTACGGCATATGGCCTTGAGAGAATCAATGTGCACAGTCAGTGTGTTTTGGAATATTGCCGTCTCACTCTCTGGACCAAACTTGGCCTCAAAAGATTGCCATAGACTTTCAATCTTGCCTTGGAGCTGCTTCCTGTCATGATCAAAATTTCTTCTTTCATAATTAGGAGGGGCTGTGGATTTCACACTATCAAACCATGGCAACTTAAGTGCACCTTCTTTAAGTTTAGCTAATGCCCACCGCCGGCGCTGAACTTTTTCATTGTGTGTCACATAGTCCACATCACACACTTCACGAATGCACTTCTTGACCTCATGTATGAAATGTGTAAAAAATGTTTCTGTTTCATCTTTGAAGCAAGAGTACTTATTCTGCAGGCCATAAGACAGGCTCTCATATTTCGAAACTGCATGTTGCAACACCTGCTCCAAATTTACCACGTACTGATGATCTAATTTTAAAAAATTAAATTTACCACTAAATTTCAACACACTCTTTTTGTGCTGTTCTTCTATGGTGTCACTGTATGTACTACATGACCTATACAGTGAGTTCACCTCATGAGAAACTAGCGGAGCTTCTGTTCGGATCCTCTTATGTGAACCTTGCATTTTGGCATATGCTTGTGCTTTGGTTATGGAGTTGTTATAAAGCGGATGTTGTTCAATATACGTTTTGTCAAGGTACGGAAGTGCCTTGGCTTTATTTAGCAACCTTATATTTTGTTCTTCCTTTTCATGATGGTAGGGAGAGTACTCTGCCATTTTCTTTCATACGTACATTTTTTTGTTCACTTAATCTCTGAACAAAAAAACATTTAAATTATTTATTAAACTTTTCACATTAAAAGCAACAATCAAAGAACAGTCCTACGAAACTTTGGTGTTTGTTGAACATGTGTTTGTCGCACATGTGTTTGTTGAACATGCCGGTGAGACCTTGCTTGTCTTGGATGTCTCAAATGTTCACTTTCAGTCTCACCAAAACTAACCAATGACATCAATGCACCCCAAATTCCACCAGTTTTCTTCGACACTCCAGGAGTTTCTCCGTTGTCAGGTCCATTTGGTGTTGAAGCATCTGAACCTGGGCTCTCATCTGATGGCTTTGGTGTTGAAAGATCTACAGAAGGTTCCCCAGCTCCTTGCGGTAGCACTTCATCACTCTTCTTCAGATCCTTCTTTGGATCATTTTCTTTAAGATCTACTGCTTTTGTTTTCTCCCAAACATCTTCTGCTTTCTTGCTATTACTTGTCCATTTGCTCATATTCTGATTATCCTTATCAAACAATGTCCATTCTTTTTTATCATGCTCCCCCTTTTTGTTAGAAAGAATTATTTGGTCATTAGGATGGATACCTGCACCATTAGAAGCTTCAAGGCATTTGCCTTCGGATTTTATCTCCCAATCTGAATCGGGATTGTATTTAAAGCTTTTGTTGATCTCCACTTGGACCTCGTGAAATCCTAACCCTTCTTTCTTTTTTTTTATCACAAATACCACTGATTGCGTTGGATCTGTTTTTTTCAATTTGCCTGCCTTTGCAGCAACAGCACTTGGGTCAAAACCACCTGGTTTGTTTTCTTTTGGTTCATTTTTTACTAATTGCGATGATGCTTTTGATGCGTTTTTTTGCCTGTTCAAGGCTTCAAAAGATGCTCCTTTTGCAGGTGGTGGTGGTGGCGGTGGTGCTCCCTTTCCTCTTGCCGGTGTAGATACTTTTGCTGGCACTGCTGGTGGTTTATCTCCTTCTGATGATGGTTCTGTCAGTTTGGATTTGTTTTGTTCTGACTTTGCCAATTTTTCTTTAAGTGTCTCTATTTCTTTTTTTAACGCTGCCTCTTGTTGGCTTCCTTCTCGTGCTTTATCCTTTTTATCCTTGAGTGTTTCTATCTGTTCAAGTAACTTTGCTATCCTTACCTCATACTCCTCCAGTTGTAATCCAGCCTTGGTTCCCATTTCCATAAATAACCTCCTGCCCTCCTCTTCTGATTCCTTCCCTGCCTCTGCAAGCTCAAATGCGTTTTGTTTCCACTTTTCCAGCCCTGCTTTTGTCTCTTTCAAGTCGTTCTCAAGTTCACTTTGTTTGGTTTGACAAGCACTCATTTCTACCTCACAAGTAGCTGCCTTTGCCTTGATATGTGCCAAATCTTGCTCCAGACTTTGCTCTTTAGTGTTGGCATCGTTCAAACCCTGCTTTGCTGTAGCAAGATCTGTTCTCAATTGATTAAGTTGTGACTCCAGATCTGCTCTTGCATCTGCTGGAGCTTTGTCAAGCAACTGGGCTTGCAACTGGGCTTCCAAATCCGACACTTTGGCTTGGAAAATATCTTCTCTTGCATTTGCATTTGTTGCTTCTGTTCTTGCACTTGCCAGATCACTCTCCACAGCTGCTTTTTCGGTTTGTATAGCGGCGCGTTCAGCTTCTTTTGTAGCTACTTCAGCTCTTGCAGCATTAAGTTTGGTTTTGATTTCCTCCAATTCAGTTTGTGCATCCCTGAGTTCTTGTTTGCGTGCATTTCTTTCATTTGCCCATGAATTTCTTTCCCCTTCAAATGTGACCTCTCTTTGTCGCAATGCTGATTGAGCTGCTTCTCTTTCTTTCATAGCTTCGTCTTTTGCTGTTTGTGATGTATGTAAAGCTTTTTGAGCATTTTCCAATTCTGCGGTGCTTGATTCTAAGTCAGTCGTCTTTGCATCTAAATCAGTCGTCTTTGAATCTAATTGGTTTTTCAATTCACGAACTTCATTTTGTAAAGCAGTAGTTTCTACAGACCCTCCCATAAGAGGCCTTTTGGTCGTTGGCTTAGCACAATCTTGAATTTTTTTGATGCATTTTGATGAAAGTTCAGCCACTCTACTTTCTGTGGCATTCCTTAAGAACTCTATTAGATGACTGTATACTTGTTCAATGTAATTGTACCAATCAGCCTCTTCAGTTGTGTTCACCATAAAGTGTGTGAGCAGTTCCTGCTTCATTGATAAGTATGCTTCCTGCCATGTTCCAAACTGTAAATCTATCTTACCATTGATCATTGTTTGCAGTTGGTCAATATTCACGCGTTGTTTATATTGAATGAAAGTATCACACTCAGTTACCCACAACGTCCATTCCGCTTCAAGTGCTGCTTTTTCGCCATTCAATCTATCTCTTTCACTTTCATATTTTGCAGAAGAGTACTTGTCCAGAAATTCAGTTAGTTTGGATGCCATACCTTCGCTTCGACCTCCACCGAACCCCATTTGCCCATACTGGTCTAGTGTCTCAGTTGTGCCTAATGTGTTTATTGTGTCCATTGTGTCCATTGTGTCAGTGTCCATTGTGTCCATTGTGTCAGTGTCAAATTTGTTTGCATAGCTTGTGTAGCTTGTGTCACTTATGTCACTTCTTGTGCTTCTTGTGCTTGTCATGTCATTTGCAGATGGATTCATATAACCAAATGAAGTACCAAGCAATGGATGCACATATTGTGTATGTTTATCATTGGTGTATGTGAACAGTTTGTTTTTTCTGTCGAACCCAACTTTCCAATTGTTAAGATTTTTTCGAGAAAGTTTTCTTTCAACAGCTTTTTTCTGGCTTTGTAAATGTGACGGATATGATGAGTGAAAATGCATATCAGGTGATTGAAACAGGATGCCATCACCTGTCAATTGAGCTTGCCACCCTCGTTGAATAGCACCTATTTTCATGTCAAAGTCAAGATCCCTTTGTCTATCACGAACTTCCGCATGCAATGCACCTTCATTCAATGCATGCGAAACCACATCACCAAATGATGTAGGGGTTGCAGTTGCAAGTGCTGTTTTAGTACTCTCAAATACCACGAAGACTTTATTGTCTCCTTGAAGATCTCCGAGTTCTCTCATGCTGTTTTGAAGCTCAATTTTTTTCGATGTAATTTCCTCACCTTTTTCAATGTGTTTCTTCAATTCTAGTTCTTCTTTGTTGTACTCTTGCAGTTCTCCCACAATTGATTGGTTCCACTGGGGACATATGCCAATGTGTTTTACATATGCTAAATTGAATTTATGTGTGTTGTTGTTTTTAAAGTGTGCTTCGGTTGAATCTCTCTGCTGAAGTTGAAGATTTTTCAAATGTGTTTCTATTGACTCTCTCTGCTTCTTCAGCACAGTATCATCAAATTGTGAAAGTTTCTCACTGTGCAACAAAAGTTCGTTTGCTACCTTATCTAGTTCTTTCTTACGTATTTGACAAAGAAGCTCAAACAACTCCACAATCTTTTCTCCAGCTTTCATTTTGCCGTTAGATCTCCCCAACTTACTATATTGAAGTGTTAAGTCTTCGTAATTTTGCAGACGATCTTGCAAAGGCAGCCATTTGTTTCGGTTTTCTTGGATGTAATGTCCAACAGCTTTTGTCAATTCTGATGACTCATCCATAATTGAAATAACAAAAGAAAAAAAAATTCTGTAATTGCTAAGAACAAATGAACATTATTGTTTTAATTGGGGTCCGTGGTGATTCGGGCTTTTTGAGCAGGCAGATGAATGCACAGATGCCCAATTGGTCTAATTGGTCAAACAAAAGGAATGAGAGGCGAAAGCTGGTGATGGTAGGTCCATCATTTGGTTCAATGCCTGTTGCATGCACCCCAAAAGAGCACCCAAAGGAGCTACCAGATAGTGAGGTTCTGCATTTCATAATAGATGCAATACGTAACCCTTCTATTGACTTCTACATGGTCCCAGCTGCAATTGACAAATGTGTGCTTCGGAACTTCCGTGAATATGCCAAATTTCTATCTGGAAGTTCCAGGCAGAAATCTAGTTTTGCAAGGACACTCAATGCACATGCTAAAGAGATACAGTCAGTCATGCACAGCAGCCTGAAGTCACCTGTAACTGTCACTAAGGCAAAGGACACAGAAGAGTGCTGCACTCTCCTGAAAAATATACCAAGTGAATTCTGGCCAACAGCATATGAGATCAATGGTACAGTAGTACAACCACTTGGTGCATCGTGTTACTTCGGATCAGGAGGAAATGAGTTACAGGGGATGCTTGCCACGACACTGCTGAAGTCATTGCGCGAATGCCGCACTGAGCCTCAAAAATTCGGTGATACTTACATTGATGAGTCAAGCAATATGCTCAGTGAATACCAGCACGAAATTGCTAGATTGCAGAACACATGCTATGTATATGATGGAGCAACACAGAAGCTCAAGAATGATGTGTCACTCACCCCTCGGCACAACTTAAATTGGCCTCGAATGAAATTTGTGTTCTACAGCAGGTACGGGAGTGACATATCCAGAAAAATAGGACCTTTGAAAAAATCACGTCTTTATAGTCTTCTAGATCAAATAATGCAAAAACAGGAAAAAATAGGAACAAATGCGCGTCGCAAAAGTATAAAGGAAAAAAACCTTTCATCCAATACCAAAACGGAAAAGAATGACGAAAACCTTGGCAACATTGCAGCAACTTCTCGACTTTGATGTGAAGAAGATTAGCTTTGGACCAATGAAGAAACCTGATGCAAGCACAAAAGCAGGACCTGTGTCTGCGCGCCCCTCAAGAATACCATTGAGGTACGATGGTGAAATTTTGAAATTACAAACAGGTACAATGTACCTCCCATTTCACCATGAAGCTGATGCAAACAATACAAGCATGACATTCTGCACTAAGGTCAATGATATGTCAGACACACAGAGAGTGTATGCAGAAGCAATTATCAAAGTGCTCAAAGATGTGCAGGATGAATGCGAGAAGAAGGCTCTTGAGAATAGTATGGAATGGTTTGGCAAGTCCAAGACAGCTTTTCAAGAGGCAAGTGACTCATTCACTAAGCCTTTGAAAGAGCATACGGAAAATCGGTACCCTCCACATCTTAAGGTCAAGTATTATCGAGATGATCAGAATCTGCCGCAGTTCCCAGTATATGATGGTAACACAATGCAACCACTGCACACACGTCAAGCACCAAACACTAAGTTCAACACGGCAGAGAATTTCGCAATCAATACCAGGCACGTTGCTATAATTGATTGCTCAGGAATATGGAGCTTGAACAAGCGCGGCGGGATGACATGGCGCCTAAATGATGTTTTATCATACCCAGCTGTGCAATCGTTTCCTTTTAAGAATGTTGACTCTGTTGCAGCAGATGATACCTGGCGGAACCCGTCCAGTTCCGAGAATGACTTTGAAGTGACTGCAACCATTCCTTACAAAGATGCAGAGATGATGGACGAGGAAGAAAATGTGGAAATTGCTGCTTAAAAATGATTTTCGAGTCAATGAGACTGAAAGAACTGCTTGATAGGCTCATAAATTTCTGTTGCTTTACGTGTTAGATCAAAAATACCAAATTTGACGTCATTCCCACTTTCCCATTCAATATTGTCTATCAATGTCCAAACAAGCACACCTTGCACCTGTGGAAAAAGGTTAAATGTGTTCAGAATATTTTGCATTACAACACGCCGGGTAATCCCCTCTTTTTGATCTATTTGAGAGACCCCACATTCAGTCACTATAACCGGCAAATTTACTTCCGAACATACCGATTCTAAGGTCTTGAACCATGAGTCCGCTGTTACATACCAGCCTGCCTTTGTGTAAGCTGAACCATAGGTCAAACATTGGGGCCGTAATTCAACATTTATGGGGTTTGTTATACCTGTTGTAAATGTCATTTCAGTGTAGTGATTCACCCCTACAAAGTCACAAACTGGAAATGTGTGTGTGTTGTGTCTTATGTATGTACCAAGAAGCCAGAAGGAAATGTGCCCTGTGTTCAAGAAATTATAAAACGATTGGTTGAACCAGTTGGAGAACTGGTACTTCAAGCATTGCTCAAATGGGTTCAGAACACAGTCAGCATGAACTGGCATGAAATTCTTGGCAATGCCAACAATGGATTTGCTATCATGGTGCTTACAGAACTGATATATTTCACAATGGTCCACAAGCATATTCTTGAGCACAATCAATCCTGTTTTGGGTGATTTACGGAAAGGGGGTCTTGACCCAGTAATGTACCCATGCAGGGCGTATAGGAAAGGCTCATTCAAAGTGATCCATATAGGATCGAAGGTGCACAGTGCACATATTACCTTCTTTGAAAACTTAACAAACCATGGCTGCTTATGTGTCCACACATTTGTAGCCCAGTCAGGCAGAACAAAATGAAACAATGTGATTATAGGTCGAAGTTCAAGGGATTGCAGCAAAGCACATACTGACACATAATAAGAGATATCGAAATCATAAAAATTGGGTGATACCCTAGCCCATTCAACAGAAAATCTATAAGAATTGCCTCCCATTGCTTTCAGTTCTTGTAAATCCGATTGCAACTGTGATAGATCAATATGATTAGGGCTCTGGAGTGTTGAATGAACAGTGTTCACAAACCGTTGCCAATGACTTCGTGGGAAAGGAATGCTTTCGTTTTGAAACCCAGCCTGTGCAGTTCCCTTCACATACGGCATCTCAACTCTTACTGTGTGTGACAGGTTTTTCTTCTGATTGACAAAGAGGCAAAGTAAAACTACAACAACGAAAAAAGTAAGCATGCGTATCATTTTAATGTATGTTAATACAAAATAATTATTAACAAAACTTGCATCATTGTGGGTGCATGTATATGTTCATTCGATCAAACGATTTTTCGCGATTGGTTGATAGTGTGCGCATGTCATGTGTGTCCTGAAATTGTGCACGCTTCGATTTTTCCACAACACTCTGCACAGATGCTGATCGATACACCGCTGGTGTTGACATTGTTTTGGCAGCCTCATTCATTATTAGGTTGATGTCAACATTGGGTTGAATCATGGCGTTTGGCCTCAGTGATGTTGGATCATATCTACTAATAGGGTAGAACCGACGATATGTGTTATGAAGTGCAGACATTACCTCTGATCGCGTGATTTTAGAATTGTAGGTCTTTGCATTTTGTTCCAGTAATTCCACAGAACCTGCTGGTAAAAATGAAAAGTCAATTTGGTGTTCGTTCATATTGTTTAAAACAAACACATTTTTTTCACATACTCAATGACTGACTCATTAGTCCAGGCAAGTGAAGATCTGCTCGAAACTGTACTGAAATCAGCTGCAGAACAGATGGATGAGGATCAATGCAAGAAATTGGGTACCCGTAGTAGAGCGCGGATTCAGCAATTGAAAATGCTGAACAGTGGAAATCGAAAAAAGCTTGTGCAATTGCTGAAAAGAGATATTGGATCTTCTTTTGGTAAAGAAATGGCCGATATAACCGACATGCAGAACTTTGTGCAAACTGCAACTGCAAATTCAATACTGAATCTCCTAAAAATTCAGGCAAATCTACCTAACAGTGTCGTAAACGATGATGTGCGCACTTCTCTGGAGAAGTTAATTACAGTCCTTGACTGACCCCTGGCATATGATGAATGTATTTCATCATGGATTGTAAATGATGGTCAGCTTGCACTACCTCTTGTTGTTGCTTTTCACCAGATAATGCAGGGTGCAGCTTTCTAAGAGAAACACGTAACTTTTTGATATTTTTGGTCAATTCGTTCTCAATTGATTTCATATATCAAAAAGAAACATATTTTTTTTCATGCAAAATGCTCTGTTTACATTGCAATAGACAGGCTAGAAAAGAACAATACTGCACTCTGCACTACCCAAAAAAGTGCAAATGTGGCAATGTATCAGCTGGCAAGTGTGCATCTTGCACCAAAAACAAAAGAAGATCAAAGGTGCATGAGATGAATATGAAGAATATTCTCTGCACAAATGGCATTGAGGATTTTGTCCATAACAAAAAGTTGATAGGCACAAATATTTCACCTGATTTTATCTGGGAACGTGAGACACATTTTGTTATTTTGGAGGTGGATGAACATGGCCATAAATCATATGACCCGCAAAAAGAACAACTCAGAATGCAGCTCATTTCACTTAATCTAAGAAAAATGGTAATCTTTGTGAGAATCACAATGCCTTGCAGCACAAATACTATTGACATTTGTCTGCAAATCATGCAAAATGCTCTCGAAAACATTCACGAAATTCACGAGATTCTAGGAATGGAAATCAATGACGAGAAAATAAAAATACTCGCCTTCTTTGCCGGCTTGCAGGAGGGAGTCTCACAACATACGTCTACTATAGCCAACAGTAGCGTTGACGAAAAAAAAGAGTAACAGTATAACAATCAGTGCAGCCCACCAGTACTGCTCTTGATCTAGAATATCAGCAACTTGGTTCACTCCAATTGCAACAACTTCATTTGGTTTGCATTCATGGTTGGCGGTCAATGCATCAATATGACCAAACTGATTCATTTATTCAAAAATAAAGCCAAAAAAAAATGCACCCAGAATACTTGTTGTTTTTTCTTGTTGGTTTTGCTTTTCATTGGTTTTCATGGTTTTACATGAAATGGATACGTCTTATCTGCATTAGGATACGACCATGAACTAGAAGTAAGTGGCACTGTTTGCCTGTATAATGGATATGCACAGGCCTCATCGAACCCACCTCTCCCTGATGTGCAGTTGTTGCTAATCAGAGCCTTCCGATTCGCGAGTCGCTTCAGCATCGTCCCTTTGGTTTCTGACCCACTGTAACCGAAACTACCACCTCTGGAGTTCTCTAAAAGTGTCTGCCGGTTGTTCCCCAAAAGTGTCTCCCGGTTCTCCAATGAATCTGATATTCTATCTTGCTGTGCCTGCAGCTGCTGATTGAGTGTTAGATCTTGGAACTGCCTCACCTGTGAGGGAGGAGGGGCGGAAGCACGCTCTATCTCGGAAAAGTAATCAGGTGAAGCTCGGGGTTGCATATCCACACCTGCATTATTAGCTCGGCCTACCTTCACATTCAACTCCATAGGCTTCCTAAGGTATTGTGACGCTCTAGTCCCTCTTTGTGCTACATTGGAAACCTCACCTTCCAGAGTGTAATATGTGGGCCGCATAACCATACGATCGGTTGTGTCCACTTGGTTGTTTGTCTTTTCAATCCACTCAGCTATTTCATTGTGCCGCTTCTCAAGAAGTCGCAGATCAAACATTGCAGGTGTGCCCTCACCTTGAGATGGCCTAACTCGGGGCACATCAGAACTGAACAGAGGGTACTGGCAAAGCTCAGTGTTGGGATCAACAATTCCAGTTGTACACCCTTGAGAGACAAATGCTTTTCGTTTAGCTATATCAGTAAGATACGATGAACCAAAACTTGCAGCATGCCCAGAATGATAACCCATACCAAATGATTCAAGTGTATCACGCAGCTTCTTGTAATGTGCATGCACCTCTGATTTAGTCACTCTACCCATGCCTTTTGATGATGGCACAATTCCCATTTCTACAAGCCTTTGCAAATGTGCATTCTTAGTATTCCCTAGACCACGGCCCTGGCCACTTCCCTCAACAGTGCCACCATAACCAACCCCTTGTTTTCTCATCTCTTCATATGTCTGTCTCTTTTCATACGGGTAGTTGCCTGTAGCTGGTGGCATACCAAGGTGTTGATTAGGACTATCCTGCTTCGCCAACCTGTTCTCCGCTTCTGCATAGGATGCAGAAATACGTTCCTCCATATCATCTAACTCATCAAGATTAATAGAGTAAGGCCCACTGAAGTGTCGGATTGGATTCCATAAATGCAGATTTGCTGGGCCATACTCATTGGGTGTAGACTGACCAGGGTAATAACACATTTCATCAATTCCCTGCTTGCAATGTGTCCGAATCTTTTCACTCTTCAAGATGGAATCTGCTACATGTGCTGCACTATCCCTCTCACTGTACCCAAACCCTGCACCTCGAAGTGCTCCTTTGATTAAATGATGATCTTGTACATGCTCATTGTATAGTTGGCCAAATCCAGTATGAGGATCATTGTCAATGGAATTCACAACAACAAATATAATAGTAAATATAACTGCAAATCCCACCATACCAAACAGTATACGCACCCAATATTTTTTCAACCATTTTTCTATTTTCTCTAGTTTAGGGTTTTCGTTTTTATACCCACTTTCAATGCTATACTTCCCTTTTTTGTCAATCAGTTTTCGGCTGTCTGAGTCCTTAGGTGCCTCTACATTGTCAGTGACAGGAGTGTCATTCTCTACAACTCCAAAGCGTCGAAAGGGATTCGAGGCATTAATTCTTCTCAACGAAGTCATTTTGATAATCATCCACAGAAAAAAAAGTGCAGCTATTTATTTGACAAACACACCCAATGCTTTGCGAACCTTTGTGCTGTGCATTGGTGCAAAAGGCAGCTGTGAGATCCATTTCTGAATAAGTGCCTCCTTGGTTCTATCTGTATTGCCAGAAAACGCACACTTGTTGCACTTCATGTTCAATTGCTTACATGAGGCGCACTTCTTGCACATTAAGTAGGCTGTCATAATGGGAATTTGCTTGAAATCGTAAGAGACAGTAATGGGAGCAAATCCCATCCAAAAACATCGTGAGGTGTACACTATTATGTCATCATTTTCCAATGAAAGGTGATTGTATGCACGTTTCATGTTATGATGAATATGATAACGAGGACATACCATAAATATCTCAGTGATATCCTTATACGCTGACTGGATATTGGCTGAATTGAAAATAAACCCAAAATCAAGTTGCGATAGATGTGAAAATGGAGAAACAAGTTCACTTTGGCCGAAAGACTCTGTCATTGTAACCATTTCAGGTTCCTCTCTATCCTTCACCTCAGTATTCGACGCTTTCGCTTGTGTTCTGCGTGTTTTCAATGATTTGGAGGTTCTTCCTTTACCCTTAGATGCCTTAGCCTTTGATGCCTTTGATGACTTTGATGACTTTGATGCTTTTGATTCTTTTGATGCTTTTGATTCTTTTGATTCTTTCAATCCTTTCGATCCTTTCGATCCTTTCAATGTTTTTCGTTTCACATCAGATGTCTTTGATGCAAGCTTCTTGCTGCCATGACATACCTTCAACTTGGATGACCTTGATGACCTTGGCTTCAACACATTCAATCCATTTCGCTCCTTCTCCTTCCGCAATTTCTTCGATTTGGATTGACCAGGCCTCAGTTTCCTTGTATTTGGTTCATTGGAGACTAAACAATGCGCATTTTTAAAATCTTCTGAATCGCCTTTGTTGTCAAAGTCATAGTGGAACATTAACATAAAAACATGTTTTGTTTTGGGCACATCAAACATCAAATTGCAATTTTTTTCAATGTCGGTGTCCGCAATTCTCCAAGATGCAGGTGATGGGTACAACATAAGCATACGTGCACGTGCAGGTGCAGGCAAAACAACAACAATTCTTTCAATCGCAAAGGCTCTTGTTGGCAAGAAAATTGAAATTCTCACTTACAATAGGGCACTAGCAAACGATTGTACTGCAAAAATCGCTCTCCAGCAAATTGACGCTACATGCTCAACCATACATGCTAAATTCTCTTCTTGCTGTGGTGTTATCTGCAATGACGATTTTTTACTTTTAGAACAGACTGAAGTCTCACGATTTGAAGCTGATATAGTAATGATTGATGAAGTTCAGGATATGCGACCTTTACTATTTGACGCTCTCATGAAAATGATACCACTTCACAAACAAATCATTGTTGTCGGTGATGAGCTCCAAATCCTGTACAATTATATAATCGGTGATGCAGCCACTGATCATGTCCTCATGAACCCTCACATAGCCTTTGCGAATGTCACCCAAAATGAGTGGAAAACGCATACACTTGAAGGTTCATTTAGGTTGACAAAAAGCTGCTGCTCTTTTGTGAATTGTATATGGAACTCAAACATTCAATCTCTATCTAAAGAGCCTGATTCACCCGTCGATTTTGTTATCACAAACCCATGGCAAATAGGCATAACAAAACTCATTCAGCAAACAATAGATAAGTACGGACCTTCCAACACTATGATACTAGCACGTACACTCACAGGAAACACACCTGTACGCATACATGTCAACAAATTGCTAAAGCAAGATTATCTATTCAACATCAAAGAATTTGCTAGGGGTTTCGATAACTCGGAAGAATTCAAAAATAAAACAAGAGTTTGGTCATTTTGCTCGTCCAAAGGTTGCGAGGCTGATGCAGTCATTGTCTTTGGACTAGATATGGCTCAAAATGCAAATGACCTTGGCGTTGCATGCAGTCGCGCAAAGAAGAAAATGATACTTATACATGACATCAGATCACCAGTAAACAAGGCTTTTGAAAATATACCTTATCACATAAGGTTCGTTCAGCTCAACCGCTACGGCGAACTCTCACCTCACAATACTGAAATTGATTTTGGTGATATCGAGATACATGAGATCAATAACGACAGATTTGCAGTATCTGACCGACTCACAATTAGCTCTCAAGTCTTGTATTCTCTCTTCAGAAATTTCGTCTTTGAAAGCACCATTGTACATGAAGGCAGAGAACTGAACACCATAGTTGAGTTTGGCGACTGCAGTGAAGACGTAAGTGCGTTATATGGCAAACAGATGGAGTATCTTCTCCAGGTCCATTGTGGACATGTATGTCCTGATGCACAAATCATACAGTTTCCATCAGCACAAATAACTACTATCAAACAAGTGACTGACTTTTTCGCAAAGAATGATATATCATGCTTGAACATTGATGCCCTGAATGATATAGAACTTCCCATTCCTGGATCTGCAATAAAACGCATGTCTAGAACACAGAAGATCATTCTTGAAAAGAATGGGAGGTTGATACGACTTGTATCAGATGCATGCGATGATGTTCATGCAATTCATCACAAATTGCAATCATCAAAATCTGAGTCGGACGCTATGCAACTCGCAAATTTCATTCTTGCACTTGATTCATACGAGGACCGCAAAACAGTTATCAAAAATTACAACTGGATTTCGCCTTCTATATCAGCAATTCTTCAAAATGCACTGGCAACTGTTCCAAACCTCAAAGACGGATGCTTTGAACATTACATGCAATACAAGCATGAAAATCACAATTCAAAGACAATAACTGCAAAGGTTGACTGGATGTTGGATGATACAGTAATGGATTTCAAAATGACATCGGAAATAATACCAGATAACAAACAGCAGATCATCACATATACTGCACTTCATGCATTCAACACCCAAAATGATGCAATTGGTATTCTGTATTATTTACGTCTTGGAACAATGTTGAAGGTAAAGATCTCATATGAAGATGCAATTCACTTTTTGCAAGACTACCTGAATATGCGACTGTTGGCAAACTGAACTTTAATGAATTTTTTAAATCTTAAATTTGAAATCATCTTTTGCATTATGTCAATGTCAAACTTGAATTTTTGGAAAAAGACAAGCTATCTTTCATCATGTTTTCTTTTCCAGAAAATGACCCAATCATGCCAATCAAATGCCAATGTATCAAGTTGATTCCCACTTAGAACTCACTGTTCAACAAGACAATGCCAATTGTATTTTTGGACCTGTTTGCGATATAAAAAAAATCAACGGAAAATGGCAGAATTGAACGCAGCTTCATCTTCTGCATCTTGTGACACAATATCAACATGTCGGCTGTGTTCTGCCATTGCACGACTCATTCTTTTTTGATAATGTGTTGTTGAACATTTCCCAAATATGAACTTGCAGTCTGTAGAGAGTGCATCTTTTAATTCTTTACTGATAGATCTTGAATCACGTGCTCGCAGATCTTGAAGAACATAGTTGACGTGAATAATCACTTCCAGTAGTTGTTGCATCGACAATGTTTTGAAGGCATTTGAAATGTCTACGTATTTTCCCATTACAAAATCAGCTTGCAACAGGTCAGTATTTCGAGGGTACGCTGAATTATCAGTACGATGCTCTGAATCACATTCTTCTGCAATGCCATACAGCATCATAGCTGCATTAATACACTCTTTATTCACTTTGTTCACTAAGTCGTCATCAGGATCATTGAGCTTTTTCTTCACAACTCTTTTCACCACTTTACGGCATACATTCAGAAATGCAGCAACATTATCGTACCTTGACCGTTCAGTAATTTCTTTGAAGTCTTTCAGTGACACAACATCCCATGAACCATCAGTCTTCTTCCATGGAACTGAAGTTCCAAAGGATTGAAGAGCTCTTTCAAGGTGTTTTCGGGCTTTTGTTTGTAAACTCATTTTCACATAACAAACATTTTATTTTGCAATTCTTATGACCTTAATTCAACATGCAGGCTGGGATTGAATTGGGATCAGAAACATCCTGTGCGACCATCTCAAGCTTCTCTTTGGTCAATTTGTGTACTTGTGGGTTTTGTTCTGTATGTTCATAAAGCCTGACGTGCTTGAACAGGTAAGCATCCAACCATGCTGTTTTTTTTGTAGTTTTCTTGCGTCTGCCACTCAGCATTTGTTCATAAACACCAGGGTGTAAATACAATACTGTAATACCCTCTTCAATATCTGACACTGCCTTATTTTTGATCATTACATCCATTCCTATTTCACAGTATAGCAGGAAATACCATGTTTCATTGTTAACTTCACATGCAATGATACACGGAAAACAGAAAGCATCAATTGGATCGTCTGAGCTGTATGGTTGTCCCAATATACCGTTCTTGCTGTGGTTCAAGCTTGCCTTTCCTGATTTGACATTATATGTTTTCACTTGAATTCGTCTTTTGTCAAAGAAACAATCAAAAGCTTGCTGGTTTTGTCTTGGAACATTGACATTGTAAGCTGTTTGCAATGCTTGGATATTTGCAACTTCTTTGAAATGTGTGCTTTTGCGAACATCAAGCCAGGCATCAATAAAGGAAACATGATTTTCCTCTTGTTTCATCATTTCACGGATTCTATCAATCAGTCCTGGAACATCAACTTGAGGGATCTTCGAAGGCCCTAAAGTCCCATCTGGGTGCTCATTCAACGCACTTGTGGTGATCTTCGATCCATGTTCGAACCAAATGCACCTTTTCATGATCTCACCAACAAGTCTTGATTTAATTGGGATGACAGGCATTTCATATTTTGATGTGTGATGAAAAATTGCTGTGCCCCTTTCACCCTTCTTTCGTGTGCTGTTATCTGGTTTTGGTGTTCCATCTTTATGATATGCACCATCTGTCTTGAGCTGGATTTGAATGTACTTACCATTTGGGCACTTAGCAACCATGTCAGATCTGCGCGCCTCAGGCATAACTTCAACTTCGAATTCCTGTGATAACACTGGAACCAAGAAATTCTTCATGACTTCATCTTCAGTTTCATGAGTAGGCCTCTTTACTTCTCTTGCATTTACCTTTGCGCTTACTTCTGCTTTTCGCTTCTTTTTTGCCCTCTTGGATTCACTTGTACGCCCATTTCTCTGATCATTCTGTTTTTGATTGCGACATTCTTTGCATTGGCTAGGTAACTGTGAGCCACTTAACACAAATTCTGCCAAATCTTTCACAGGGTTCAGACAAACCATGTTGGAGCAAATCCACATCCCAAATTTCAGAGCTTCGATTCTGATATTTTTAAATTCTGGAATTATCCCCAACTGCAGACTAGTGTCCATGTTTGCGCGCACATGCATGACCTCATCATGCAAGGCAGCTTCATTCATTTCAGTTTCTGAAAGTTACTTAAGAAGGGCGATTTTTATTTCATCTTTTTAAACGCAAAATTACAAGTGTAACGCCATCTGTTGTAGCTTTGTTAGAGGTATGCGAACTGGCCCAGCATACCAAAACATCCGGTCAACATGTGGAGAGATTGTAATGGATTTTCCACCTGGCCACCACTCACTGCGCAATTTCTCCGTCATCCAATCATTGAAGAACACTGAAACTGTTGATTCACGATTTTGTGCAGGATCTGCAGCTTCAATCGCAATGAAAAGCAACTTTCCTTCTGTGTCGATTGCACTTGGATTATAATTAATATAAGCAAAGCCACCGAACTGCATAGTGACTATTTCAGTGTCAATAACACAGTTGATGTTATCTAGTTGGAATATTTCTTTTCTGTCATTAAACCCAAGCTTTATAGACATAATCATGCTATGGTATTCGCCATTGGGTGTCTGTCCACCAGCCCAATTCCAAGTGAGCTGACGGTTCTCATATTTCATTCGATACTTCACAGTTTGGTTTTCCACGCGAATTGCTTCATAGTACTTGTCACTACCTGGAGGTGCCAAGCAATCATCAACAAAGCATTCTTTTTCTTGAATAGGTTTGGGTGCTTCGCACTGCGAGCCATCTGTTTCAAAAACATTGATACCACATTTGATTTTTCGAAATTGCAGACAGTCAGCATTACATCGTTCCCATGGTTGCGGAATCCATTTGCATCTAATGGGACAAGTGTGTGTTTCAGAAACACCATTCTTGGTCCTAACAGTCGTACCACCACATTCAGAGCAATCTGTATAGCTTGAATATGTTTTTTCGGTTTCAATAAAACCCAAACGAGCATGTGTCAATCCTGTGCTTGATTCAGTCACCTGTAGTTCAAATTTCGTAGCCTTAACTTCTTTGAATTCAAACTTTTTGAATTTTTGACTTTGGTCAACGTTGCCAACCATCAACAGCACCTTTGAGCCGTCAATGTACGTCCAAAAAGAAAAGAGTGGTTGCTTTTCAGTTTTCTGCAATTTTGAAGCGATCGCAACACAATTAACCGTGACTGCTTGTGGGTATTCAATACCAACCCTGCCACCTTCATTGAAATGAACCGAAAGGCCATTTCCAATAAACACATTCAGCAACCGTCGGTTGAAATCTTTATTTTCTTTCGATGTTCCAGACTCAACTTTGAGGTGGCTCATTTTTATAACATTGACTAGAGCATCCGGACCGTAACCATAAATCTGTGAAATTGGCTTTTGATTTTCAATTCCAAGCTTTCTGTTACTGCTTGTACTTTTTTCTGTATTTCGTTCAAGGTATGAAATCGGATCACCGTCGATCCACTCTAAAAGGATCTCATCTGTTGACGCAACAGTGAACTGATATACACACTCACAGCCGGGCTCACACTTTGAGGGATCGCATTTGTTTGGAGTGCTTAAAAAGGCAGTTATTTTGGATTTAGGTTGCATCGGTGGTAAAATACAGTAAAAATGTTGAGCTTGTAAGACTGTTTTGAATGCTTTTATTTGCCATTTTAAATTCTTTGTCATGATTTTGACAATTCCGTCAAAAACCTCCAAGATCATATTGCCTTTTGCAACTTTATATCCAACAATTTGAACGTTGGAAAATCCAGTCGTGCTCTTCGCGACTTTGTGTGGAAACATCTGTGGAAACCGTTCAATAACGACTTTGTGTGCATTACTTGCATCTGCAAGTCCCGAATCTATGAAGAGATTGCGAACATCTTTTGCTTTTCTGCCAGCAATTAGAGTTGTATCATTCCACTCTGCAGGCAAAGTGTAAGATGTAAAAATAGGGGATTGTTCATCTACATTATCAAAATCATATACATCACTTATATGTTCGTTAGTTGCAACAACAAAAACAAATCCAGATTCTTGTGTTTCAATGTGAAGACGTGTATTATTTTGAATTGGTAATGGCACTTTATATTCAATAGAAATTTCTGAGTACGACAAGTCAAGATCACCAAATAAAGGAAGGTCTTGTGTTGTTTTTTCAATTTCTTGTGCTTTCAAACTGATTTCAAT
>Ga0099797_100097_pt1 | contig 52846 bp, 43 predicted proteins | sample Uncmet_Sort48C_1_FD_89871 | JGI IMG/M metagenome (GOLD analysis project Ga0099797, IMG submission 89871) | Marine eukaryotic communities from CALCOFI LINE 67, Pacific Ocean - C012_Sort48C_1 | ecosystem: Environmental > Aquatic > Marine > Oceanic | place: Pacific Ocean: Monterey Bay | collected...
ACGGTGACCGTAACGGGGACCATCCGGAAGAGCGCCGGAGCCGCGAGCGGCAACGGGACAAGGAGAGGAACAGGGAGAAGGAAAAGAACCGAAGGTCTCCATAATATTTTTCAAATAGTCCGTTTTTTCAGACTATGATATAGATACGCAACTCAACTTAATATCAACATAATATTTTCTGGACCCTATTGATGAGCTAGTACCGCATATTGATGAGCTAGTACCGCATATTGATGAGCTAGTACCGCATATTGATGAGCTAGTACCGCAGTGAGTCTAGCAGTCAGCCACCATAGTTGACAGTTTTTCAAACCAGATTTTTTATTAATTTTTGAAAGTATGCAGTGTTGTATTGACTTTGCAGCTTGAGCGGTCGCGCTTGAGCGGTATGATATCTAATTTATTAATAAGTATAGGCGCGACCGCGATGACAGCTCGAGCGAGGAAGAGAGTGAGCGAAAGCACCGAGAGTCGCGCAAATCGCGTGATCGTGGGAAACCGGAGAAGGTCACCTTTATGATGTCTTTTTATTAGTACATCGTGGGATATGGCTCTGGCGAGTGGCGATCAGCATTTAGTTATTTATAGGATTTTTAAAGAATTTTTTTATGCAGACTATTCATTTTTGAAAAGAGTCATATCACTCATATGATATACTACACTCCAGTTCTTCAAAAAACCCGGAATAAATATTCTGCTAGGGACCCTCCAAGAAGGAGAAGAAGAAGAAGCAGAAGGATGTGGACGCGGAGACCGAGCTGATGCGGAAGATGATGGGGTTTTCCGGGTTCTCCTCCACGAAGGGGGAGGACCACACTGCGGACGCTCAGGAGGGTATCAAGAAGCAGACACAGCGCAAATATCGGCAGTATATGAACCGCCGCGGCGGTATCAAGAGCAGCGACATCTAGCAGTATGCTTGATATATAATGAAAATTACATATTGTGAGAGTGTTATGGAGACCTTGTACCATTAAAGCAATGGGGACCCTTTCTTTGTTGAAGAAAGGTCTTTGTCGATTTTAAAAAATAGGTTCTAAGACTCGACAGTATGAGCGGGAGCTGTCATTCGTGAGAATATACGTCTCTCGCGGATACGGCATTGCTCTCAATGACTGTTGCTGTGACTATTAAAGAAAATGTGTGCATAACAGAACATATAATGAAGGCGGCCATATGAATGTGCAGGTTTTCGGAAAATAAAGACATCCTCATCCTCCAATATTGAATATTTGCAGACCCCATTGCTGCGCGAGACGCAGGCCCCAAATGTTGCCTCAGATTTATCTATTATACCATTTCTGTATAATAATTATGGTATAGCGAACGACCTTCGTCGGTGACAAAAGCATGGGAACGACGGAGCAAAATGTATTGAGATTATATACACGCACTAAGTGTTCTATGGGGATTCAATCAGTCAATGGAGGAGAAAATTAAGTTTCTATGGGGAGAAATGAATTCGAGTCCGAAAGAAAATGGCACCCAATAGAGACACCCGGGGCCGGACTAGCTGCGACGTGGCGCCCGCAGCTGCTGTGCCGTATCCTTATATTATATAGCATCAGTGGTCTGAAGTATATGGTTCAACACGATGAATCGTCACACCTAGCTAGTATTTCAGAGTACAAAGTAGACACCATGGCCGACGCCGGGTCCCCGGCGCGCTCTGCGGCTGCTTCCGCGGGCACCCGCGGGTCCCCTGCAGGGTCCCCCTCTGTGGGCGGCAAGTCGCGTGCCGCGAGTACGAACGTGCTGACCAGAGCCGGAGCGTCCTCGCCTCCTATAAACAGACCCGACTCCCCGCTGACCAGCTTCCAGGCGAACGGAGGCAAGAACGGTCTGGTAAACTCCAAAAAAAGCCGCAGCTCGCTGGCCTTCCCGGAAGAAATGTGCCGCAAGCAAAAAGTACTCTTCTTCACGAAAAATTGTATACAGCTAATACGTATGCAAGTAATTAGCAGACTGTAAAACAATGATTTGACAGTGTAGTAGCGGTCATGGGACCCAGATTTGAACATCGAGCAAGTGCAGCCGAGGGTCAATATTATATATGACTCATACTGTGTGTTTAGAAAAAGTTCTCATACTGGGGTTGCTGTATTAATAGTACGAAAAGTATTTAATAGCATAATGTTAGAGATGTTCCAAAATGATATATGATCATACATTCATATTAAGGTGAATGCGCGCTTTGTGGCGGCAGTGGAGCGCGCGGACCTGATCAAAATGGCCGAACTGGTGTTGCGGGAAGGGGCCGATTTGGAAGCGCGCGACCGTTTCGGACGAGATCTGAAACAGATTATTTTCGAATCGCCCATGCTGCTGCCCGCGCAGAAGGTCTCATAAAGACCGGTCTCAGACTATAGGCGGATAAATCTTAATCTCTTATGCATTTCATATCAGTGAATAGCTCTTCTATACCATGAAGGGACCCATCAGAATAGACACTCTGCGGAGTAGAAATATGTATATTAAGGACTTATAATGTAAGAGGCCCACAACATGTCGTTCTGTATATAGAACCGACTTTTGCTGAAAAAAAAAAGGACGAAACCCGGGAGTTTTTGGAGGAGCTTCCCGCACGCCTCGCCGCGGAGACTATGGAGACGCGGTATAGCGGCCTGAAGCGGAACACCAACACGCTGAAACACAAGTACACGCTGCGCAACCAGGAGTGGTTCCGTATTTTCACAGACTCGATAAGAGAGGGGTCGAAGGATGCGGCGATGGGGTCGGGCGAACTGTCCCCGGAACAGCTGGCGTCCTTCGTCACCTACAAGGCGCCGCACGTGTACTTCGTGCCGACGCACGCGGTCCGCCAGAATTTTCCGGCGTGGGTCCACGCCCTGGGGGCCGAGGTGGCCTGCTTGATGGTGGCCCGGAATCCGAAATTGTTTCTAGAACACTTTGAGACCATCACGGACAACGCACAAAGCATCGCGCAGCAGGTAGGGCACCGGCAGGTGGCGGCCTACTATTTGACCCGGGAGCCCGCTCTGATTCGAAGAGCACCCAACGACCGCGTGAAGGCGTGGCAGGCCGTTCTGGACGTGGTCGGCGACAAGGACGTGGTCAAATGGTGCTTCCAGCAGTCCTTCCTACCGCGCTTCATCGAAGTATCCGGACGCGCCAGCTATGGCTCACGGTACCAAGGCCGCTACACGCGCGTGGACGGTGCCCAAGAGAATTTGAAGGTTGTTATTTCTGTATTTGATACACAGTGACTTCGTAGATCGATAATATTTTGATATCAAGATCCTCGAATTCTCCGCGCAGCGGGCATTAACTATATGTGTAAAGAAGACCCGAGACAAGAATATTATTCGTCTTTTTAACCATATGTCATAGAGAACGTCTACACAAGTTATAGTTGTCAAGGCCGTCTACAAGCGGGACCGGATTCCTCCCCGGGTGGTACCGTACAGCAGTGAGCCGCCCCAGCCCGCGTACCTACAGAAAATCACGAGCGGAAGCCCCAAACTGAGAGAAATATGGACCGGGTCCAGTGCGAGCAGCAACTTTGACCAGCAAGTGGACGTGTATCTCTTTTTAGACGAGCAAAACAACTGGTGCCTCTCCACGACCCGAGAGCCCATCAGCCGCGTGCCTTTGGAGAGAGTGAAGCCCATCGCGCGTCTAAAGGGTTTGGAAAACGAAGACATACGGGGCATCATCGACCCGACGCAGCACTTCTTAAAAGCGTACCAGTGGGAGCTTAGCGATGCCAATGGTAATTTCAACGCCGACGACAAATTGCTGTGCAACCTTGCTGTTGACGACGAGCGGGCCCCTGTACGTTCATTATTCATGACGTCGGCTGCCAGCATACAGAACGCGTATCGCATTGTAAAAGAGATGCTGGGATTCGCCTGGGTCAGTTACGACAGCGCGCGCAACTATAAGGTGAATACGAATCTGAAAGCCAGGGACTCCTGGTTGCAGGCGAACCAAGGCCCCTCGTTCAAGCGCACCGGAAAGTTTCAGGCGGCCAAGGGCTATCTTTTCTTTAGCGGAAACAACCTGGACCTCGGCAAAAAGGAGGCTGACGACGCGGAACTCTTCACCATGATCTGCTGGGAACCGACGAGCGTCAGCCTGCTGTTCTGGTTCTTTTTCATAGTATGCCATTGTATTATGATTGCTAATAATATGCTTCGACGTCATGTATGACATTGCAAAGTGTGTCAGACACTATAATACGTATTGAAAAAGCTGAACACTTCTAATCACTGGACGGTTATTATGGCTATAGTATCGCAGGATTTATTAATTGATTCTTTAATAATGATTTGGTTTCCCGCCGACGACGAAAATGCCGCCCCGCCAACAGAGGACCACCCCAACTTCGGTCACCCCGCTCTTCCTGGCTGGCCCGAAGAGGTGCTGAGCGAAGATGCCATCCCGCGTTTCTTCAAAGGGGGCGAGGCGGAGCAGGCCGGCTATCCGGGCGACAAACAAGTGAAGTGGCGCTGCTTCACTAAAGTATTAATTCCATCATTGAATTTTGTCTGTGAATTAATTTGCATCTATATGAACATATAGTAAGTACCCCACATCGATTTTATATTATGATATGAAGAGCGGCGGACTAAGAAACTAAATATCATATGGTTTGACTTCAATATTTAATAGTTATGCAATCAGTTTGATATGCACGGGACTGTATAAATCGACTAGCAGCTTGAAGAAAAAACCAGTATTAAGGTCTTTCCGCGCGGCACTCACAGAATCTTCGGGAAAGAAGGCTTCCGACAACCGCTGGTGTTCGCCAAATTAGCGGTCACTTGCTTCACGGAGGCCTTCGCTGCGGATCGGCAGCAGCTCCCCGTGCAGGAGCGCCTCCTTGTCGACGGCCCGCTGTTCACGGTGTTAGAGAAAGAGCGCAAGGAAGCGGCGGAGCGGGCGTTGGCGCTTGCAGAGGGCGGCCCGGCCGGCGGCGACGCGAAGAAAGGATCCGCCGCAAAAAAACCGTCGAAGGGTAAAGTGACGGGGCACCACGACGATCATGATGCTGCTACCAATCACTGGGACGGCGAGTACGCTTTCGTGTCGTTAGGATCGTTCGGGACCGAGACCAGTTTCGTGCCGCTGGTGTACGAGGATTTGGGGATCGTAGTGCCGAGCGCAGCAGAGGTGCCTAGTGCAGCAGCTTCGAAGGAGCCTACTAGTGCGGGCAACAAATCGTTGAGTAAGAGCAAGAGCAAACTTGCGGAAGGGGCCGAGGAAGACGCGGAAAAGTTCGACGTTTTTCGGGAATTCCGCGACGACCCGAGGAGGCAAGAAAAAACGAAAAATTTGGTCTCCTTAGAAATTGCGGAGCCGTCCACGGTTTTCTTGACGTACTTCCAGAGTGCGTACAAAAATGAAAACGCGGAACAGAGCTTGCCGGACGAAGTAAAATTGTGGCACAAGAATGATCATTGGAAGCTGCCGGACCGCCTGGCCGAGCCGGTGATCCTGCACAAAAAAACGAACCGCAAGCTGCACGCCATCGTCACCGTGATGAGGGAGGTCATGCCGGGGAATCTGATCATTCCACAGCAGCACGGCGCCGTGTGCGGGTTGTTCGTCCGAACCTTACCTTGGGTGAAGGAATTGACATTGCCCAGCGTGGCCGAACTTTCGAAGAGACCGAGGATGTTCGATGAGTTTGATGAAATGACCAAATTTTTTCATACTTTACGGAAAGAAGTGGGGGACGTGCGGGCGCGTAATATGATATTGGAAAAAAACGAGGACGACGACTACCTCTGGGTAACGCTCCGGGACAACCTGGTCGGGTGGCTGCGCCCGCTGAAATTGGCGGCCTTCAAAAAGTTGGTCCATCCCGCACTAGAAGACCGCAGGGATTTCAACGACAACTTGGAGGCCTATCTGGCGAACTACCACGGGATCTTGAAAGTCCCCTTGAAAAATTTCACCGAGACGCCCGCTGCGTTGGAGGAGCTGGGCATTTTTGGAGCTGGAGCGGAGGAGCGAGGGGCCCGGCTCTCCGCGGTGGCGGAGGCGATTCTGAACGACCCCTATTTACTCGTAGCGGACGCGGGGGCGCTGATTGGTGTGCAAAAGTTTCTCGATGAAGCCTTCTGTGAGGGCCCGCTGCACAGCGTAGAGAGCCAAGCAGAGGCCGAGGGGGACCCTCAATCCAAGAAGAAAGGCGGTGATACTAAAAAGAAAGCCGAAGAGGCCGAAGAAGCGCCAGAGGAAAAGGAGCCGGCGGCACCGGTGGTTCCGCCGAAATTCTTTCACGAAGACCCCGAGCGGTGTGCCGCCGCATTTTGCTTTCAGGAATTACTAGATTGCGGCGTCCGCCGCTTTGGCGCCCAGTTTCTAAAAAAACGGTTCCGCGGGCTCTGGTCTGCAGGTGGAATCTGGACCAGCGAGGAGCAGCGGCCACCGCCGCCGCCGAGCCGCCCACCGACCCCTTTGGCCGAAGAAGGGGACCCCAAGGACGCCAAGAAGTCCAAGGACGCTAAGAAGGGGGCCAATTCCAAAGAAGAAGAGGAGGACCTCCCGCCCCCGCCCCCTGCGCCCTGGCACGAAAGTTTACTCAAGTCTGTGGAAATCTCTGACGCAGTTCACGATAGCGAGGAGCAGCGGGCGAGGATACGCGCCTGGTTCGATTCCGTCGTCTTGGCGTGGGAGCGTGAGCAGGGCACGCGTGTCTTCGGCGACCAAATGGAGGAGGTGGAGGAGCCGGCAGATGCGAAGAAAGCGTCGAAGGGTAAGAAATAGTAATAACCCTCAATCACTGGCTCTACATTAGGGGGAAGGGGAAAAAAGCTCTCCATGATATATGCAATTGGTTTAATCTATTTGAACTATATGTAGCGTCTATATATGTTCGCGAGACGCGAACTACAATATTACTCCCATGTATTTGATTCATTCAGCACCTAGAAATTCGACACTCAGCTTTAGTTTTGATACTGTAGGATACACATTCATCTTCTTAGATAACATTTCGATAATATGCGCTGATCTGACGTACATATATAAGCAATAAATTACCTGGATTTTGTTCTATCGTTTCACACATAATACCTCTTTACATTACCGTTGGACTCAATAATATTCGTAGTGCTTTAGCATTTTTCGCTTGTACAACAATCTTATGGTCAAGGTCGTAGAGTATACGTAACTGTGTATCTGTATCTCTATAACATCACTCTCTAAGCTCTATACAGTTCGGAACTGAGAGTTGGGGATCTCCTTTAAATGTGTTCGCTCGCGCACATAGGAGGCTACGACCGGGTGGGATCACATTTTCCCAATGTCAGTCGTCTTTGGGACCCTAATGTGGACCCAGGCACACCGGTATTAGCGTTTTCATACGATATTCCCAGAATACGGGAGGAACATGATTTTTTTCTTTCAATGTATACTCTCAGTGGGTGTATAAATATTGAATCCACAGTTTTATTCTGGCACAATATAATTTTAACAAGTATACACCCCTATGTCTGAAGACGTGGTTTTGCCCGCCGCCGAGGACGCCGGTGGGCGTTTTCTCTTGCTGGAAAAAAAGCGTGAGGAACTCGCAGTGGAGTTTGAGAAGAAGAAGGTGGAATTTCTTAGTGTAAAGTAATGTAGAAGAAGGTACACAATGCAACGTACTCTCGATAGTAATCTTTTCATTGATATATCAAACAATGCAACCGCACAATGCGGACTAAATGATACGAATAGATATTAAATATAGTGAATGATCTCGAGGATCTCACCAGTAGTATGATCTCGTCCACAGTATCAAAATTACATCGGTATAGGCGTTGGCCGCCATCCGACAAGAGTCACGGGATCGCTCCCGGCACTTCCTACAGCTGCAGAGCAACAAACGCCACCGGCAGCTGGTAGGGGCCAATACGCAAGCACGGGCACGCAACGACCAGTTCAAGAAGCTGTGCGAAGATGTCAGCTGCGTCAAGTATTTCTTATTACATATTTGATGGTATGTGTCATGCTGTGCAAACGTTTTCATCCGTATCGATGAAAAACACAATGATTATCACATGATTTTGTTGCCGATAGGTAGGTACTCATCTTCTTATCAAATTTGATTCTCTAAATGCAGAGGTATTCAAACGTGGAACAGCGTCTCTGTTCCCGCTGGAAGGAGTTTCTGTTACACGCGCAGAAAGAGTACCCTCAGCAGGTTAGTTCTCTTGTGAGTACACCTCTTCCAGTTTGAACGCTTCTAGTCTGCCAATGGCAATTTTGCACAACAACTGTCGATATGAATCATTTGATATTACAGTTATATCGCCAGATTATATTTCTGAAGTGGAGTATTCATACTCTAATACTGTTCGTCTTTGTAGTATGTGTGCATGTATGTGTGGAGTCACATGTAATAATTATCAAAAGGTCTCTCGCGAGCGTGTACATCAAATCGTAGATCGCATCCGCAGCAAGCAGGAGGCGTTGTCGTCCTCAGCCAGTCCCGAGGCGTTTGGGGGGCAAAATTACGTGTTCCACCACACCGACCATGCCCACGTCGCCGACCACGGCCGGGGAGAAGGGTTCACCAGTCACTTCGCGTGGGAAGGTTTTTATGCAGCGTTTTTCGAGCGATGAGCGATGTGGTTTCTGTTTCGAGTATTAGTCCGTGTATTCTAATGTATGATTTTTCACGGTTAAGGATTGATGATGTAATATGGACGTGCTGGCCATACGGCAGGCCATGATGGATGATGTCGTCTTGATGTGTAGGAGATATAAATGGTGAAAAAACAAAGGTAACATGCAGCCTGTTCCGCAGGCGGCGCTCGGGGAGTTTTCCGTAAAAGCGGAATCTGCCGAAGAAGCAGCAGCCAAAAGTAGCTCGCCGAACTTCGCGGCGCCCGCTCCGGACCGGGAGCTGGCCGCGAAAAAACCGCTCCTCACGGAGCTAATCGCCGAGTTGACGGAGCAGACCGCACACTCCGCGCAGCTGCGGAGGTCCCAGAATCTGCTCAAGGCCCACGTCAGCAAGTACCCGGGCCGCGACGCCACGGTCCAGACCACACAGCAGCAGCACAAGCAGCACGGTATGAATGCCGGCGGCGTCCCGACAGCAACGCGACAGGAGCCTGCCGCGCATGGAAACCTGCCTGGCGAGAGCCCACAGGCAGTTCCTAGTGGTGCCGGTGCCGCAACGGGGGCGGGCCAGGCCGCAGTCAGCACGGGACCCCAGCCAGACGCAACAGGCACTGCTCACAGTAGGCAGAACCAGGCCCAGAACTCTACCGAATCGAACACGCTGCCTAGTCCGGTAAAATTTCGCCTCGACAATGTTGATAGTCTGAATTCGAACGACTTGTCGAGTAACCAGAACAAGCTGCAACAGCGGAATAACGTTCCCACCGCCGGTTCCCACGCCTACTCCACCTTCGTGAAACTCCGGGATCTTGAATCGGAGATGGAGTCCGACCTGAAACTGATGGACTCGCTGGCAATCTCTGCCGGGCTACCAAGCCGCATCGACACGGCGATAGGGCAGCGCCCGGTTCACGACGCCGTAGCGTGGAACAACGCCGCGGTTGCCGGTGGAACGGCCTGGACTGGTGCGGACCCGCAGCAACTGCCGGACCAGGCACAACAGGGGCCTTTTTCGCCCGACGAACAAGGAGTACTACAAGTAGTTAACAATAATAATATGACAAGTACCGTTGCGGTGACAAGCGTACGCACGCCCAGCGGCAAGCTTCCCTCTCCGGCGACGACTGGACAGCAGCGATCTTCTGGAAAACAGCCCGGCTGGACTGGCATGGCCGTCGGCAGCGATTCGGAAGCGGGCGGCCGCGCGTACTCGAGCGCCAGCGGCTCTGCGGTGGGCGTTTTCCCTGCCCCTGCGCGGCCGCAAAACTTCCACAACTTGAAGAAGGCGGAGGATTGTTTATCAGAGAATTATGATGCAGCGCGTCAATTGTCATCACATCAGAGTCGATTTCCAAAATTATCGGTGGCACCCGCGGATACGAAACTAAAAGAGGGCTTCACCTCCAAGTCTCTGTCCGAGTTTAGCATGTCCGCCGACAGCGGGCGAAATAATAATGGGTGGAACCAGTCTGGCTTGACGCTGAGCAGGACGCTGCAGGAGGAACCGGGGACCTCCGAGCCGAGCGTCTCTCGCCAGCACTCCATCAGTAACGTCCTGAATTCGCAGCACAAGCAATCGCAACAGTCACTAACGGGCGACTCCAAGGACTTCAACGCTAGCCAGGTGAGCTCGATCCGGCAGCGGAGAGACGTCGACAACTCGGCCGAGCAAAGTTGGGACGCGGAAAACTTACTCGAGCGGTTTTCTTTCGGCGCCGCGGGCCCCAACGACGCAGGCATCGCAAAGAACAAGCGCTACACCACCGCGGCCACGTCCAGCGTAGACTCCGTCGCGGCGGCCAACTTAGTGGGAGGACCGTCACCGGTGACTGGTGGCAATCCACAGCAGAAGGCAGCGGAGTCGGTGGAAACGCTCCCGAGTCAACCAGTGGGCGGCTCATTGGAGTCGCTACAATCGCGCGACTCCAGAACGAAACGGGCAGGCTCGCAGGAAGGGGCGTTCAGCGGCCTGCAGTCCGCACAGCAGAGCACCGAGTCCGAGCTCCTGCTGAGTCGCGGCTCCGACCCGTCCATGCTTGGGACCCATTATCATATTGGCGCCGTTGCTAGTGCCCAATCGGAGACTACCGCAAAAGCAACTGCCGCAAAAGAGACAATTGATGAACTGAGCCCGAGCCGGGGGCCCGGCATGGTCTCCGCGCTTGTCAACCATTTCGAGCAGCAGTCGCCCAAGAACCAGACGATGGTGAACGCACTAAAGTACCCCGAGACAGGGCCGCCCGGCAGTAGTAAGCTGCCAATCGTGCCCGAGGAGGAGAACGAGGGTAGCGCGTTCCTCACCCAGCGTTCGGATGGCGAACTTCCCTGGGCTACTAGTGTAGACAAATTTGGCGATGATGGCAAAAATGTGATGAGTGCCCGCAGCGGCGCCGCCGAGTCGGACGGCCAGGTGGTTCACTACGCCGACAGCAACGGGGGCTCCGCGCGCGGCCTGGCACCCGTCGGAGAGTCCGTGGACTCGTATCGCGCGGCTCTCCTCACGGAGGCGAAAGCGCTGATGGCTGCGACGGACCCGGCCGTCGCGAAGAAAGCGGCTGGTCCGGCCAGGGATTTGGAAAGCGTGCGTAGCAGCGCTGCTGCAGAGGAGGAGGCAGCAGCGGCCAGGGACGCGGACGCCGTCGAACGCGAGCAGCCCGCCCCCCGGCCCGCCACAATGGAAACTGAGATCAATTCGAAATCCTATTCTCTCGAAAGAGAATTCGTTGAAGAGGCGGTCAATGTCAGCAACACGCAAGAACTTGGGGAAGGTTTGTACGTGCCGCCGCCCGCAAAAAAGGAACCGACTGGTGGTGCACTGCCGCTGCGCAGGGACTCGCAGGAACCGATCAACGCGGAACTACTAAAGGAACTTGACAATAATCAAGCGTCAAGCTCGGACGAAGAAGAGGTGTGGGGCGGGCAGCGCCCGTTGGGCGGGTCCCAGGCTCCGGCAGGAACGGTGAAATCGAACCGTTACACGAACCTAAACGTTGCGGGCAGTCGCGAGCGTGTCCCTGTCCTCTCACTCGATCTGATGGGGCCAGACTCTCCAGACAAGAAACGCTCTCCCGAGAGCTCTTCCAGCCCGGCGGCGGTCAAAAAAGACGCTACTGCAAAAAAGAAAGATCTGTCAAACGTCGTCGACACCTTCGATGCGGACATCAAGGCTATGTTCGAAGTCGACGAAGTTGAGTCGCCCAGCAAGGCAGTTGACGCAAAAGCCACAGCAAGCCCAGTGTCCTCCGACGACGAGTCCTTCGACCTACCGGGGTTGAACGACCGCGACCAAGCACCGGAAAGGCGCCCGCGCCGCTCCTTGCGGCCGCAGCCGCAGACCTACCCCACCCGGGATCCTGCCAAAACTGTGAAGACGGAGCCGCCGGCGCTCCCCCAGCCTTCCTTCAGCTCCAGCGAAACGGACGAGGCACTGTTCAGCACTGCCAAATCGCAACACCAACTTGGTATAAATAACGATACGAAGAAGAAGAAGCAGCTGGATATCCCGGAGAGCAGCGTTAAAGATGAATTCCAAGCCGGGCTGCTCGACCCGTCGGCCAGCACTACGGTGGCCACGACGACGTTCGGGTTTAGCTACACCGAGGACATTCAGGCAGCATCTTCTTCTGCGAAAAGGCAGGAGACCCCTTCTTCCCCTTCGCGGGGCCCGGCTGCTGCGAGCGGGGACCCAACAATGAAAAAGACGTCCCCGCCCAATACTGGGCTTAAGCCGAAAAAGAAGGCGCCGCCGCTGCGCCTGGGGGGCGGCGGCTTGAGCGGAATCGGCAGCAGCACTTTCGTGTCTTCTTCGCTGAAGGCAGAGGCCGGACTTGCCAAGTATACACAAAATGCGAACAAGGGGCGTGCCGGTGCCACGGTGTCCAGCTCGCTGGGGAGCCTGAACTTGGGGGGCAAGTACGGTGGCAGTGTACCCAGTACGGGGGAGCCCAAGTCCCCCGCGGACGCGGCCACGTCCAGGTACGGAGGAGGCATCATCAATGGCGCGAAGAAGAAGAGTGGAGGCGCCGGTGGATCATCCTCCCAAGTAGGGGGGAGCAGCGGGCTGGGCTCTTTGGATTTCTCGGCCGGTGGTTTCCCGGAGGACCGGTAAAAGTATGTATATAGTATCATGACAGCGGAGGGCTGCAGCAAGGAGGCCATGGATGATTCTGCTGGTAAATGGGTATTTTAAAGGGTCATTGATCACGATCATCCTGGCTATTCTTTTCTGCATCTTAAAAATTGTAATAGAACTTTATTTGACGGAAGTCGCATTGTCAGCTAAATCACAAGCAAGCTTAGCTGGGGAATCCTGCAACGGCTGTTATTATATTCTCGTACTAGCGAGTGTTTTTCTGCAAATTCAAAAGCGATATGGAATCTGAATGGATGACTTTGCTGATATATTGAAGCTATGACATAATATTCGATGATGTTAATACATTAAATAAATCATATTGATTGTGAAGCACGGTCCCGAATTTTGTTAAGATGTCAGTTTTTTTTCTCAAGAATCGTTATTGTGACCGTGATCTCCGGCAATTCGTCTCGATTCACAGGTCTTGTAATTTTCGAAATGGATCATCATATAATATGGATCTCATTTTCGGACATGATAAGATAAACTATGCAGGCGGTGGTGATGTTTTCGCGGATTTTTTGGAATGTTGTTTCTATGGTGCTCACCATAGCAGGTCGAAACCAGGGGAAGTCAATTTCTACAGACCGACGGATCAATCAATTTATTATCAATTTAGTTGTACTGTACAGGATTTAATAGACCCGGGCGCGCTACCTATAGATAAAAAAGAAAAATTGCATAATATGTAGGCGCACGGGCTATTGATTCTAATGTAGTATTCTTATACATATATGTATTAACCCGCGTGCGTATATGCGTCGCCGCTCGCTAGTATTTTATTTAACATGATGGATGAATGAATGAGCGTTGCCCGCGGGAGAGGATGGAGAGAACAAGGGCTCCATTCGTGGCGCATCGGGGTCCTCGTCCGGCGCTGGGAGAAGCTGGAGAGTACCACCATCGATTCTATTTAATATTATTGGTGCAAGTTGCTACAATTGAGGTTAGTTCGCTGCCAAAACTTTGATATAATAAGTCATTCCAGGAGTTCGAGCGTTTGTATATTATATAATTTTAAATAATGACCCCATCATGTAGCCACCATATCTCGCTGAATCATGGTATGGACGGGGTCCCTCCATGAAACTATAAAGTTTCATTCAACGACTGGACCTCATCAGAGTGAGATGTCTTTTGGGTATGCCCCCTCGTTAGCTCAACCGAATTCAATATTATTCGCAATTTCGCATTAATGAGCCATGGACGTACAGAATTAACATGAATTACAGAGCACTGGGAGCATTTTCAGAAAGACAGCGACGACGCGAGCCTCCTTCAGCTTGAGAGCCTCACACGTTTTTTTTGACTATTGTCATCCAGCCCTCCTTGTCTTCATGTGAATTTTGCCGCGTAATAGACTAATCGTGTATATATTACATATTGTATACAAGTCTTGTGGGGGCGCGCCCAGCGCGCCCCCTGTCGTGGGCCCGATGTTCCAACTAAATTCGTGCGGCGATGAGTCGCGCTAAACCGTATAATACTATAGCGTATCTCCCCGTGTATGTAAGCGTAGGAGCGGTGTTTTGTTTATGGGTTTACGCGTAGGAGTGTAAAGCCCCTGCTCCATTGGCGCGCCCAGCGCGCTCTATAGATAGTCTCGGCGCTCTTGCGCCGATGATTTGGAAACTAGGAAAGGAAATTATTCTATTATCAAAGTATATCTCTCGAAGCTGTCGTACCCAAAAATATAATACATTTTACAGATAGTCTCGCCGGTCTTGTGGGTCTCTTGGCGGAGTCCAGTGCAGCGAGTGGGGGAGAAGGAGGCGCCCCGGTGGAACGCCCACAGGCGTCTTCGTCCAGCGGAGCGCTCCTGGCGCCCCCCTCCAGGGGGGCCCCAGCGTCCTCTTCCAGTATTGAATTTCCTCCTCCCTCGCTTCCCGTTGAACAAGCAAGTAGTGATGAATATCGTGTCATAAATGATAAATAATTCGTATTATAGTGCGATTCGGTTCCCTTTACGTGTTTCTATGTGAACGCGACCTGCGTACATGTCATGAATTGAATCCCTGAAAAAATGAAACTAGGGGCGCTCGAGCATGAGCAATGGTACGAGCGTCAGGTGGAGAGCGTCGTGAGCTCGCACCCGGGCAGGGTCCCGCCCGTGTCTCACCATGAAGGCAGGGGCCCCCCTCCTGCGGGTGAGCCGTTATTTTTGAGTTAATGCTATCATCCAAAATTGACAGTATTTCTCCCAATATTGTATTATGTTGTAAGCTGGTCTCATATTATAGTTTTGAAGGTTCCAGACTGAGGCACGGTTCTCCGCAGCGTTTGGTTTCTGAAAAATTTAAATAATTTTTTATTTTGAAAAAAAATTGAAATTAGACCCCCGATACGAGAATCCGCCGCGCGATCTGTACGGCTCGGGACTGCGGATGGGGCAGTTCAGCTCTTGTGAGGAGGAGCGCCACAGCGCGGCACATGGCGCAGCACCCACACTGGAAACGGCACCTGCACCGAGTCGCCCGCCACGTCCCGCGCCTGCCCTGGGAAGTCCGGATCACGCCTGCCCTCTGTACGGGGGCCCGCCATGTCACGGAGAAGACGTGCCTTGGCAGTCTAGGCAGGCCTTCTCTTCGCCAGACGGCTCTTCGTCAAGCAGCCAGCAAAAAAACGCTACAGCCACTAGTAATCCCGCGCCGGGCCCCTCGCGCATTCTGGTCGGTAGTGACAGTCTGGTTGAAGATCCGCCGCACAGAATTTCACCCGCAGCGCACGCACACCGAATTCGCACTCCTCCGGAGGAGGTATTATCCGGGCCGCACCCGGCACCGCAGGAAGGCGCCGTGCAGCCAGATTTTCTTACCATGGGCTCCCAGCGGAGCCGCGCAGAGGCTTTATTTTCGCCAGTCTATCTTCGACATGATTTGAAATATTTGATCAATGTGCAGACCATTGTTCATTGCGCAAGTAAGCGACAGAGATGGGCCGAATAATATGAAATGCCCTACAGGCTATAGTACACTACTCCAGTCTTACGTGTTTGTATGTGGTGTCGGTTCTTTTTGTACAAAGTATATTTGGTCCCTGTGAACGGATGGATACATTCATACGTGAAATTGATACACGGTATGAAATAGTGAGGACTGGGGAAAAACCAAAAATTATTTTGAAGGAACGACGGGCACAAAGTCCCACCACCCAGCGTTCCCTAGAATACGACGGAGCCTACTCCCGCGCCGGGTCCAGTGGGTCCGCTTGGTCCTCCGGCGCGGGGGGTGGTTCGGGCGCACCGCCCCCCGGACTGTTGCCGTTGCGGTGGGCCTCACGCAGTGCCTCCTCAGCGAGCCAGGTAAAGTTTCGTTCGTATTCGTTCACTATTCAATTTAAACCGCGGTATTCCGTATATTATAATAATATTGCATCATGTTACCGAATGATACAATGAGAACGCGTTCAGCCTGCAATTCATAAATTCATAGCATTCTGCATGAGAAGGTAGCGGCGACGAAGCGAAATTTATAATAGACTGAATGCGAAATTATAGTTTAAGAAAGGTGTTGATTTCTTATTATGTACAGATTCCGTCTGAAGTATTTTATCTGCGATAATATAATAAGGGGAGTGGATATTTCCGGTGCAGGTGGTTTTAGGTGCAGGTGGTTTACGGTGCACTTAGGGGATGGGGTGTAGTGGAGGGTGGTTTACGGTGCACGTAGGGGATGGGGTATGGTGGAGGGGGGTTTGCGGTGCACTTGGGGGATGGGTTATGGTGGAGGGTGGTTTGCGGTGCACTTAGGGATGGGGTGTAGTGGAGGGTGGTTTACGGTGCGTCTGAGCGATGGGACGTGGAAGAGGGTGGTTTACGGTGCGTCTGAAAGATGGGACGTGGAGGAGGGTGGTTTACGGTGCGTCTGAACAATGGGGCGTGGGAGAGGGTGGTTTACGGTGCGTCTGAGGGATGGGAGCCTGGGAAGACGTTCGAACTACGACGCCAGCTGCCGGAAAAACGTGTCACGTCCCATCTGCATTCCTGGCTGCAACAAAGGTGCAAACGAAGAGAGACGATCGAGCTGCGATCCCAGCTGCAGCGAAATGACGGGCCCCAGGAAAGACGACCAAGCCAAATCCCTGGCTGAAAGGGAGGGTCCCCGGATCACAGGCGCTGGCTACCAAAGAATTCCAATTCGAAGCCGCCAATGGTCCGCGCATGGGCCCAATGAGGCAGGAGCGATGGCGGCAGGGACTTTCCGAAGTAGACGAGGGAGGAACACGAGCGGCAGGGGTTTTTCGAGGCAGATGAAGGGAGGGATAACAGCAGCACTGCAGGGATTTTTCGAGGCAGAAAACAATATTGGAAAGAGAAGAATTCGGAAGAAAAATGCGGGAAGATAGAACCGAAACTACACTATTTACACTATAAAATAAGAGGATCATACGCTCCAAGGCTGCACCAGCCATAGGGCATAGACTATGAATGGGCACAAGCCAGTTATCCCTGTGGTGACTTTTGTAGGTGAAACCAGTTATCCCATCCGAATTCCGAACCACACTGAAACCACCCGAATTGCGAACCCCGAATCGCCCTCCAGCCTATCCGAACCCCGAACCCCGAATCACTCTGAAACTACCCGAGCTCCATCTTGGCCATGTCATGTTCACACGCGCTCCAAGGCTGCACCAGTCATAAGGCATAGACTATAAATGGGCACAAGCCAGTTATCCCTGTGGTCACTTTTGTAGGTGAAACCGGCTATCCCATCCGAATTCCGAACCCCGAACCACACTGAAACCACCCGAATTGCGAACCCCGAACCACCCTCCAGCCTATCCGTACCCCGAACCCCGAATCAATCTGAAACTACCCGAACTCCATCTTGGCCATGTCATGTTCACACGCGCTCCAAGGCTGCACCAGCCATAAGGTGTAGGCTATAAATGGGCACAAGCCAGTTATCCGTGCGGCAACTTTTGCAGATGAAACCGGCTATCCCATCCGAATTCCGAACCCCGAACCACATTGAAACCACCCGAATTGCGAACCCCGAATCACCCTCCAACCTATCCGAACCCCGAATCACTCTGAAACTACCCGAACTCCATCTTGGCCATGTCATGTTCACACGCGCTCCAAAACTGCACCAGCCATAAGATATAGACTATAAATGGGCACAAGCCAGTTATCCCTGTGGTAAGTTTTGCAGGTGAAACCAGTTATCCCATCCGAATTCCGAACCACACTGAAACCATCCGAATTCCGAATTCCGAACCACACTGAAACCATCCGAACTCCGAACCCCGAACCACATTGAAACCACCCGAATTGCGAACCCCGAATCACCCTCCAGCCTATCCGAACCCGATGCAAACGAGGCTGATGGTGATGATGATGGTTTCTCCCATGTTGGGGGGAACCATCATCATCACCATCAGCACCATATTTCGTCATAAAAACCGCTGACAGCACCTCGTGCAAACGAGGCTGATGATGATGATGGTGGGTTCCCCCATGTTGGGAGACACCATCATCACCACCACCATCGCCTAGGGGATCGGGATGGGACAAGATGGAGGGTGGTTTGCGGTGCGTCTGGGGGATGGGAGGTGGAAGAGGGTGGTTTGCGGTGCGTCTGGGGGATGGGAGGTGGAAGAGGGTGGTTTGCGGTGCGTATGGGGGATGGGAGGTGGGAGAGGGTGGTTTGCGGTGCGTATGGGGGATGGGAGGTGGAAGAGGGTGGTTTGCGGTGCGTCTGGCGGATGGGACGTGGAAGAGGGTGGTTTACGGTGCGTCTGAGGGATGGGACGTTGAAGAGGGTGTTTGAGCACGGCTCGTCTCTTCGGATATTTTCTCAGCAGGGTGAAAACGGAATTCGAACGGATACTAAAATCCGTGTGCCAACAACATACTGCAAACGCTCTTGCACCGGAAACCACCTACACCGGAAAAATACACGTGCCATATAATAATTATGTGATCTTCACAGGTGCGAGCAGTGAAATATGAGAAATTTTCAATCAGGAGCCCCACCTCCCGCGAAACCGAATGAACAGTCGCGGCATGCCACCCCCTCAGTATTACGGCAATAATAACAATGATGCGTATTGTGATACTAACTACGGGAGGCCAGGCCCTACGCGTGGCGGCTTCGGTAATTATTACGCGGGAGAGGACAGAGTAGCAGCAGGAGGAGCCCCCGCGTTCAGGGCAGGTTCTTCTGCTGGCTCCGGGCCTTCTCGTGCGGCGCTCGGTCCCCCTCCCGGACTTGTTCACCCCCACTACGAGAGATCCACTAGAGAGGAGCTGCATGACATTCTGCGACGCTACCCGCGCAACGAACGCTAGCAATGCTCGTAGCAGTGCTGGGTCCCGCGAAGAATAATTTTCTTGAAAATATTACTGTTCATCTTCGGCATTTGTTTTATAATATTAACCGGTATACTTTGTGTTGTTTTTTTAGCAATGCTTCATGCTATGTTTCGAGCTGTAAATAGCTACCTTAAAGATTCTGTAGCATGGAGTTTGAATGTGTCTTACACAGTATGTTTTGCGTAGAAGGTCGTTTGAATGTGTCAACAAAAAGATATCGCGCATTTTTATCTTCCTTCGATGGCGCATCGGGATTGCTTGCGTTCTTCAGCAGAACCGCGATTAAAAAGCGCGCACTCAATTATGTTGCAGTGCCTTCTTATGGTTGGTTGCGCAAAAACAATAGTTCATCTTTACGCAAAATCTGCAGACTTGAATATCAGTATATTATGGTACCGCATATCGATCTTGATTCAGACAGATTATATATTATACCCTATTACCAATCTCATTAGTTGCAGCCGCAGGGTCAGGTTCGGTTGGTTTGGACGTGGAGAGTGAGCCGTCCTTGCATACTTGACTCGGAATCTCCTCAAATAGTTTTTGTTGTCACCAAAGCCTAAATTATTCGGTTTTCCCCCTAGCGCTATTCACAGGCACGTGGTCGTTGATTGAAAATCTTCTGGCTAGTTCGAAGAAAAATGGCTCCCCACAAGCGGATATACAAGGAACTGCAGCAACTCGTACGCGACAGTTCACTGCAAAACGACGCACTTTTGCTGATCGACGCCTGTCTTGTGGGAGAGGAGCAAAACTCGTCCGGCAAGGTCTTATATTATATGTGGTACTAACCGTCTTTAGATTTTGTCGGAACCTATACATCGTCTACTAACAAGATAGAAGTATATAGATATATAGGGAGCCAGGGTCCGTGCGGTATAGTCGAACAAACATTATAGTCGCATGTTGTGGTTGATCAGCATACATTTCCGTATACTATAGATATTTAATACAAAAGGTCTTCCCGCGCGATCTCGAGCTGCACGAGGCGGCCCAAACCTCGGCACGCCACCCCGGCTGGATCAACACGCGCCGAGCACTAAAAAAGTTGCTGAACGCGTCCTGCGAAGAACGCGAAAAGAAGAAGGTGCAAGAGAGCGGTCGGACCGTCCTTCAGTGGGACCCGCCTAGTAGAGATGAGCGGGCCGCAAAGAAACGGAAACAACCCCCTGAGGGGGGTCGTCCCACGACATCGACAGGACAAGCGAAGGATAGTAGTAGTCCCGACGCCGGCTCTGTGAAAAACTTCACAGAACACTGGCTCCCGTCTTCCGGTAAAAAGCTGAAGTTGAAAATGGAGTTCATCGTGAAGGGACCTTGGAAAACGCTGCTCGAGGGCTACTTGCTAAAAATGGTGGTGGAAATCCAGCTCTCCGAGGTTTCATTTTTAGACCGGATCGTAGAATATTTTGGTAATACTTAATTTTCCATCATTAATTAATTTAGCTATAAAACTATATGGACGCGCATGCAAGATACGTTCATCAATAATTATTCAGAAACAACTTAATACACATAAACTATTAGTATATTAATATTATTTAAAAAGGCCCCGTATCCATATCACGGACCCACCATCAAGCTGGTCCCATTCAGTTTTTCGTTGCGACAACACGATCTCGACGTGCGCAAGCGCCTGCGCGCGCTGTACAAAAGCGCTGCGAAGGTGCAAAAGCGGGACCTGGACACCACCGCAGACTTCTTCGCAGAAGGCGCTGACGTCACGAGCCGCGCGCGCTTCGTGTGCGACAGCGTCGGCTTCGGACCAGGCGACCTGGACTTCTCGGACGACTTCGGCCCTTACTGGGACTTCTCAGAGCTGAAACCAACCGAGCAGGCGTATTTACCGGAGGCGCTCCACACAAGTAATGACGCGGACGAAAATGTCCTGCTCGAGAAGCTCGGGATGTTGCATCACCCGAACGTCGAGAAAAAGAGCGGACGGGTCTGCCACTACGCAGACTTCTACAGTAGTTTCACGCCCGCTATGAATTTGAAACACTGGGTGATGTTGATGGTCGCCACGCTGGTAGACCCAGCCACGGACCCGACCAGGTACAGTAATTATTGTATATATAGTTTCTTTGCTTTTTTCAACAATTTTTCATTGTGAGACATCTGAATGACATGATGTATATGGCATATGCCTATGGAATCAAATATTTGTCAGAAAACGTCATATACCAATCTCAAAAAAAAAAAGCAACGCCTCCGCGCTTACGGACCTGTTGACGGACCGCACCGCCTATTGTTCGAAGTTCGTGGGCACGCTGGAGGCCCCCGGATTCGCGTTTCCGATCACCGCCCTTACTGAGCTGCGGTTCACGCGATTCTTGCATTGCCCTGTGCAGTGGCTCGGTCCCGTCACGAAAACTACTGGGGATAGTGGTGGTAGTAAGCGCACGGATGAGAACAAAGGCAGTCCGTTGATGAGAGGGGGAGGGAAAGAAAAAAACTGGCTCGCAAAGTATAACGACAGCATCCGCAAGTTACGACAAGAAAACATCCGGAAGTGCCTGGAACACGCGCGGAACGCCGCTAGCAGCAGCGCCAGCGTTGCTACCGGTTCGACGCGAAACGACGCCACCGGAATGTGGACAAGCAACAAGCCCGTGGAGCTTCCCAGAAATTATTCCCCAAGTACGAATACTGATAATTGTCAAGAAACCATCGCAGCTGACCCCCTGCTGGCAACCGGTGTGGCCGCACTTCCTCGGCGCTCCTCGGACATTATTATTGACGCGCACTTGAATATCCAGCATTGCGAAGAAGAAGAGCCGCCACAAGGGCCAGCGCTGCAATGTCACGACGGCGATAATTTGGACACACTCAGCAATGGCACGGTCTCTGATTGTGGGTGGGAGATGCTTGAGGAGGAGCGGTTGAGCAGTTATAACCCTAGTGACTGGGACGGAGGCGATTCTCGGGTGGAAGGGGCTCTAAAGAGCAAGTGGAAGCAGGAAATGCAGGCCAGCAGCAGCAGCAGCGCTACGGTCTCAAAAGACAGTGCGCCGGGTACAACCGAGGGGCGGGGCGTCGGCGCCGCGTCGCCGACAGCCAGGGAGTTGCCGATGGCCGAGTCTCCATCCGACTCCGAGGGGCCGCATGAATCGGCCCCCGCTACGCCCCGAGAGGGCGATTTGTTGTTCGACTGCAGTAGCGACTTCCCTACCTATGGTCACGAGTACATCATTCCTGACACGTGGTCTTTGTACTACAACAACGCCGGCTCCTGCCCAGGCTCCTCTTCTGCTTTAGTACTGCAACCGGGAGTGGCGCAGCAGCGGGCCCCGTCTGACCTCGGAGACTCGGCCATACAGGTAGAGGAGGAGGTGCCCACGCGCAGCGACGTTGGGGGCGAGGAGCCCCTGCCGGCGCATGTGGTCGATTTCATTAAAAACGGGCCGCCACCACTCTTTTTCACGAGTGTGGAGTATAGGGGCCAAGGCACTTATGGTCAAGGTTCGGTGGGTACCAAGGCCTTTCTCAACGCTCTGCACGAAAGTATAGCGGAGCACCGCAGCCTTTTCTTCAAGCTGGTGTCGCGCGCGCGCGGCGGGCCGGGAGAAGACCCGGTCGCTGCGCAGCTCGTTTTTTTGACTTCTCCGCAGGAGCGCACGCCCTCCGAGCAGATGCGGTGGCTCTCCAAACTCACCAACTTGGGCACCCCCGAAGAGAGCAACGTGCTTTCCAAGGAAATCAAGAAGCGCTTTCCTGCCAAATTAGAGGAGCTCCGCGCCGCGGAGTTGCTGAAACGCGAAAAAAGGCTCGCGGCCGAGGAGAAGGAGAAAGAGCGGTGGCGTCTCGCGGAGCAGTTGGCGAAGCAGCCGAAGCCGTGTGCGCTGGTCACGCGGGACGTGGTGGTGAAAGTGAAGGCGCTGCCGGAGCACCTGTTTGACATGGAGGGCATGAATATTTCAATTTCGGTCGTGGAGAGCGTGAACATGGAGACCGTGAAGTGGGACCAGCTGCGGGCGGATCTCGCCGAGGATCATTTTTACAAACGGTTCGTATCCGACCTGTGGCTCCCGAAGGAGTTTCGCCACGAACTGCACACCGCCGTTCCGCGCTGCGGACGACTTTCCGAGATGAATTCTTCCGCGGTCGCTCCCTATCTCTACAGGAGCATGGTAGCGCGCCACGAAGAAAAGAGTGGCGGCCCGGTGCTGAGCTGCGCGTTGTTCCCCATGTACGGAAAAAGGTTTTACGGTGAGAATGATGATACGGACGCCGCCGCGTCCAGGAACGATGACGATGACGGTCTCAACGAGCGTGCGGGTCGCTGGCGCGAGTGGCAGGACAATAAGGGGAATTCAAAATGGCGCTCTGAGACGGGCAGGGCGATGGGAGAGGGCCAGCAGAACGATCCCTACGGCGGTTCGGGCAGCTACGGCCGATCTCTGGCGGCCATCCCGGAGGCACAGGCCCCGTACCCTATTTTCGATCGGCTGCCCCCGGGCGGGGTGGTCACGCCCCCGCGGCATTGGTCGCATGTTGATAAACTGTCGAGTTTGGGGGAAGAGGGTTTCTTTGTGCATTTTCCCATGGTGCTATTCGACGCATTGGTGGTGGAGCCCAAAAACGTCTACTTCCGGACGAAGGCACGCCTTGTGATGCAGGTCGACTACGGCTTCGGCGAGCCCCTGACGGGGGAGATTGACCTCGCGGCGATTTTCAGCGAGCACGTTCGCACCGGGCAATCCCAGCAGGCCCAGAAAGACGTGAACACGATCTCTGACGTGTTGTTGGAGCTTGATGGGGCGGAGGCCGCCGAGGCCAGTGTCGCGGGGGATGCGCTGTGCCATCTGGTAAATTTCGAACTCACCTTCGGGGCGGAGCGGCGGCTGTAAGCGTCCAGTATTGAGCAAAAAGTGGTCAGGTTTATCAAGGATGAACAATAATATTGTACGCTCTTGTATCAAATTCAATAAGAACGGCTGTTTCTCTCTGGAAAAGAAACAAGGATGCTCTGGTGTGACCTAGAGCTTCTTCCCTGACTCGAGAAGTAGTGCTGTCCAAACAATAAGATCGTATTATATTAATAATATACGTTGCCAGTTGGCCGTAGTTCGTTTGTATCACGTTGGCGAATTTCATTTGCGCATGTTTAATTTAATCATTGCAAGCTCGCGACCAAAGTTGTCATTTTTAACTGATCGGGTCTCTTTTCTTCATCGCGTGTAACTAGGAGGACATGCCGTGACCGATCGTATGTTATATTGATCATGCAGTAGACTAGTGTACATACCTTTGTGCTAGAGCCACCCACGTCTTGCTGCGCGTGGGCCTTCGAGGAAGCACCACGTCTTTCTGCGCGTGGGCCTTCGTCTTTCTGCGCGTGGGCCACCCACGTCTTGCTGCGCGTGGGCCTTCGAGGAAGCACCAAAGAGTGCATTGAGTCAAGTGTACTAGACGCAAGAGCCTGCCTCAACATACGAAGAATTGTTTTTTCTCAGGGGTTTATTATTCATTCTATAGCTTATGATATTGTCCAAAAGATCGACGCCAAAAGTGCGACGACAGCAATCACAGCAACTCCTCCTTACGATACTGGCGAGATTACATTGGTGTGCTAGATGATGACCCGTGTGCGAAGTGCATTCCAAATCATATGTCCACCCTGACTACCTATACTTTGTTCTTAGTTTGAAGTTATTAATAGGTTCTGGCCACAAAAATCCGTGGCATGCAAATCCTCTATGTTGAACTAAGATTGATGATGCGACAGGCAAAATACAAGTTGATTCGATAATATTAAGAAAAAAAAGGATTCTATAGCGTTTCAAGTATTGCAGAATTTGAAAATATTTTCCCAGCGCATTGCGGCACTGCATAGTATAGTATATAACGTAACCGGCGGGGAATCGGATATTTTCGCATATTAATTGTCTAAGCCGCAATTCCACTGCAAGATTGAATAGTGCACACCAGACAAACGCAAATGGCCCACCGACGGCTGTGCAGGGAGCTCAGGGCACTCGTTCAGGACCGATCGTTGCAAGACGACGCGCTGTTGCTGATCGACGCATGCCTGGTGGGTGTGGAGGAGCAGACCAAGGGGAAGGTCTAGTATTAATTGGTGTCAACACATGTTTGGTGATTTCGAATTGTTGCTAGATATTTATAGTGATGAAGTGATCATCACTGTTGACGTAGTAATATTGCATTGTTGTGGGGAGCCTTGTAATTATAAATAGTTGTCGGTGTATTTTCACGGCGAATGAATGTTGCAACGCTTGGTGTAACTAGTTGTTGTTGAAATTATGAGCTCATTGAGAACTATTATTACAGATGTTCCCGTTCGATCTGGCGCTGCATGAAGCGGCACAAACATCGGCGCAGCACCCCGGGTGGGTCAACACGCGCAAGGCACTGAAAAAATTGCTGAACGCAAAAGCCCACCAGGCACGACCCGCGTCCCAGAAGAATCAGGCTGAGACAGCCGGGGTACTTTTTCTTGTTCAGGATTTTTTTTTTTTGATTTCCGATTATATCTTGTCAGAAAAAGGTTTTATCCTGATACGCACGAGTGGTATAATGTTTGGCAAATATTTTTCAAAAAGCTCCAACATCTATTACTATATGGAGGAACCGTGAGTAGCAGGACCAACTCTCGCACATCTGCTCTCAGGAAAAAAAGGTGAGCGAAACAGATACGAATCCCAAGCCACTAGTGCTGGAAACCAAGAGTTTCACGAAACACTTTTTGCCGGACCGCAGCACACTGAGGCTCAAGCTGGAGTTCGTGGTTTCATTAATTTGATATCTAATTCATATAGTTTTACATGCTGTATTCATATAGTACTCTGTGGTTTAATATGTTAGAGTTCTTGGTCACCTAATATTGTTCATTGATTTTCAGGTGTGGATCTTAGGTCCCTCCAGTATTGTGGCCAGAGAAGCATACCATATGACTCAACAACGTAATGCAATCAAAGGTGAAGGGGCCGTGGCGTACCTTACTCGAGGGTTACCTGCTGAAATTCATCGTGGAGCTCGGCTTGGACGAATACCCGTTCAAGTCGCCCACCATCCGGCTGGTTCCGTTCGCTTACTCACTACGGCAGCACGATCCGGCTGTGCGGGGACGCCTGCGCGCTTTGTACAAAACGGCGTTTCGTAAAGTGGCGGACCTGAATCACGAAGTCTCCGGCGATATCACGAAGCGCGCACGGTTCGTCTGCGAAAATATCGGCTTCAGGCCCGAGGATTGCGACTTCTCAGATAAGCTTGACGACGATGATAAGCTCGTAGAAGAAGCAAAAACATCCGCAGGAAAAAAGGAGAACGGGGGTCCCATTGACAATCATTACAACGAAATATTCTGCCAAGTTAATAAAATGATGCCAAAAGCGCTTTGCAAAAGTCATGACATCGAGGAGTCCGTTTTGTTGGAAAAACTCGGCATGCTGCACCACCCCAACGTGGAGAAGAGAACTGGAAAAATGTGCCACTGCGCCGAGTTCTACAAGGACCACTCCCCGGCCTCGGATCTGAAGCACTTCGTGATCACCATGGTGGCGGCCCTCGTGGACCCGGCCATCGACCCCACTAGCAACGCCTCCGCGCTCGCGGACCTACTGACGGACCGCACCGCCTATTGCGCGAAGTTCGTGGGCACGCTGGAGGCCCCCGGATTCGCGTTTCCCTTTGGGAACCTCAGGGAGCTGCGCTTCACGCGACTTCTTGACCTTGCAGTCGTGCAGTCTCTCGACATGTTTGGGGAGAAAACACACTTAAATGCTGGTATCTCGGAAGAGAACGGGGACAGTGAGGGAACCTTTTGCAGCCCATTGAAGCGGAAAACGGAATGGCTAGCCAAGTACAACGACGATATCCGCAGACTGCGACAAGAAAACAACACGAAGAAGGCCAAGGAACCTTATGCGGCCCTGAGTTGTCTTGGCAGCAGCAAGACAACGCCCGCGGAGCTTCCCGAAGAAGGTGCGAGAAGAAAACTCCCGAAAAGCGTCGAACTTGGGCAGATCCCGACGGGGCCCAGTGATATCGTCGCTGGTGACGCGACGGACGAGGGGCCCGTCCAAGAAAAAAATCAAGAATCAAAAGAAGAGGACAGGCTCCCAGAAGACTTTGAAGATGGAGATAATTCCGTTGCTGCTTCGGCGCGCAGCAACGGCACCGTCTCTGACCTGGAGTGGGAGGTCCTCGAGAAACCGCAGCGCTCTTCGAGCCCGCTAGCTTATGGGGAGCCCGCGAGCGAGTGGGAGATGCTTATGGGGGAGCCTTTCTTCGTAGAAGAGGGGGTTGTTGCCCCTGTCGTGCAGCAGATGTATGATAATATCAGCTGCGCCACTGTGCAGGAGTGTGCAGAAGAGAAAAAAGCTGACGGCGAGGACATCGGCGAGGGCGCTATTATCATAGGCTCCCCGAGTGCAGCAGCAACTGCGATTATTGATATAGGCTCCCAGGAGCCGGTCCCAGCGGCGGCTGCTACGGACGATAATAAAGAGCTGCAACAGTGTAGTAGCGAATCGTTGGAGGAGATGTTGTTTGAATGCGACCGGGACTTCCCTAACTACGGTCACGAGGCCATTCTACCCGCTACGTGGTCATTCTACAAAGATGGTACAGTGGAGAGGGGAGAAGCATCGGTGGATATGCTGAGTAAGACCCCTTCTTTGGTAGCTGTTGCCTCTGAAAAAGAAGAAGAGGAGCACGCTCAAAAAAAGTTGCCGGCGCACGTGACTGACTTTCTCAAAAATGGTCCACCGTCGTTATTCTTCTCCAAAGGGACTTTCCCGAACAGTGCGATGGGGACCAAAGCCTTCCTGCGCGCGATGCACTCTAGGTCCATACATTTCACTGAATATTTGATGATGTTTATAATGTTTGATTTTCTGCTTTACACTATATAGTATAAATATCAGACTGTGCCATCCGTCGTATGAATGAGATATTATGACAACACCGAATGAATGTCTATACTATATATAGCTTGAAAACGAAAAGTGTCTGCACGCACCGTAAGCTCTGCGACGCGCTGGTGCGCCGATCGCAGCAGGCTTCGTACGCCGCGGCGGTGCAATGGTGTGCCACGAGTTTTTCCAAGGGGACCCAGAAGGGTGCAGTGCACAACTCCTTGCAGGATGTGGGCTTGGCGCTGTCGCCGCTGCGCACAACTGCAGAGCAGCTCAAGTGGCTCTCGGATCTCACCGAGTGGGGTACTCGTGAAGAAAATAGCCTGCTCGCCAGGGAGATCAAGCACAGCTTCATTACGCATTTGCAGGATATTGACGGGCAACAAGTTCTGGCGGAGCGCGAATGGGAGATCGAGAAACGAGAGAAAAAGAACGTCGAAAAACGAGAGAAAAAGAACCCGTGCGCGCTCGTCACGCGTGACGTAGTGGTCAGAGTCAAGGCGTTGCCGGAGCACCTGTTTGACATGGAAGGCATGAAGATCTCGCTCAGAATCGTGGTAATGTATATACTATATTCTCTATTAAGGGTCGAATGCCCTATTTAGGGTCGAATGAAGAACTTTACGCCCACCGTGGCAGTGTGATATCTGATATCCGTGAAAAAATATTAAATAGAACCCTAATAAAACATCGAAGATGGCAATATAATAGATTGTATGTTTCAGCTGGACTACTATCAATACTCCACTCTGACTGAATTAAAACACCTGAATGAAGGAAAACGTGAACAGCCAGTACGTGCATTGGGAGCAGCTGCGGGAGGACCTGTCCGAAGACCACGTTTACGAGCGACTGGTCCGGGGAATGTGGCTGCCGAAGGACTTCCGGCACGACCTGTACACCGCCACACCCCGCTGCGAGCTTTTTTCTGAAATCGACCCCGCCGCGCTCGGCCCGTACATTTATCGCAGTATGGTGGTCCGGCACGAAGAGCAGACGGGGGGCCCCTTGACGTTGAGCTGCGGAACGTTTCCCTTGTACAGTGAAAAATTCTTCGGAGGAAACGAAGACGACAGCAGCGGTGACGAGGAGAAAAGTAGTAGTATTAACGCCGGCCACGCGCGGAAGGAGTGCGAGCGTGCGAAGCTCGTGCGGGAGCTGGGCCAGAAGAACGACCCCTACGGTGGCTCCGGCAGCTTCGCCCAGGCGATGGCGCGGATCCCGCCGTCGCAGGCACCGTATCCGGTCTTCGACGATTTTCTCAGCTCTGCGAGAGTGGTGACGCCGCCGCGCACCTGGGCGCACACGGATAAACTCTCGAGCCTGGGGGAAGAGGATTTCTTCGTGCATTTTCCGATGGTGCTGTTTGACGCCGCGGCGGTGGATGCAGGGGGCGTCTACCGCCGCGCAAGCGCACGTCTGATCATGGAGGTTGATTATGGCTTCGGCGAGCCTCTGACCGGGGAAATCGATCTCGAGGCGACTTTCAGCGAGCACGTGCGCAGTTTCAAATCAAAAACATGCGTGAACAAGGTTTTTTTCCGCAAAAAAAGAGTCCTTTTTTTTTATATTGTATTTTCTGGAGTTCTTTTCTTGGAGGTGCCGTATGTTGTGTCAGTTTTCTGCAGTTCTCGTCTGCATATTTTATCTTAATCTATGCAGGTCCCTGACGTGTTGTTGGAGCTGGCCGGGGCCGAGGCTGCGGAGGCCAGCATCGGCGGGGAGTCGCTGTGCCACCTTGTAAATTTCGAGCTCACATTCGGGGCGGAACGAAAGCTTTAAAAAGAGTTCCCATAATTAATGCTGTGGCGTCTCATAAGAAGTGGCGACGTAAATAATGTAGGACCGATTGGATTTACGGTGAATTTTTGTATGTGTATGCTGTTGCTTGATTCTTTCCGGAAAACAAAATGTGTGCGCCCTATGATTATGCCAAAGACAAGTGGTGTCGTAGTACCAAAGAGTACATTGATAAAACCGGCTGCTTTATTTATTTCACATCAATATAATTTCGAATGCTGCAGGCCTGTAGAGAGAGAATTTATACTGTCAGGAAGGCTCTGGTGTAATCTAGAAAATTCCTGACACTCACATTCTTCTCCAATATGGTTTATAGACTTTTTACGTTAGCGCAAGTATGTTTTCGAACGTGATATCTTACAAAATGGCCAAGGTCGAGGGCTATCGTGAACAATGTTACACTGTAGTGCCCGCAATATTCTACCAATATGCTGCTCAGCGAGTCGTCCGTAGTTCCGTATTAATCACGCACGCTTACCTTGACGCCGCACGTGTTTTATCGTGCGCGTGTAGGATCACATCAACTACTATGGGGCTGCGGCCAGAATCTCCTTATATTAATTGTTGGAATTACCGGGTCTTTTTTCTTCATTGTGCAGTGGCAACCTTGTATATTTGATAATAAATTGATAATATTATCTCATGAAATATTGATCCTGCAATGTACACAACTTTGTGTTGGAGCCACGCATTCGTACGCGTGTGTGGTTTTTGGGGACGCACCAAAGAGTGTGTCGAGTGAAGACGTTGAGTGTAGACGTCGAGCGGAGACACAAGAATCTATCTGCCTGAATATACGAACATTTTTCTGACTTCATCAATTTTGATTCGAAACTAAACAGAACATTTGCGCAGAGCAGGTCCGATTGAGCCCGCCGCGAACAATGCGCGGCTTGAACAGAGTGTGGTGCGTTAGTGGTGTTCGGGTAGATTCAATCATACGAGAAAGCATCCGTTTTCCCCGCCGAAAAGGCCACAGATATCCTAAGGAGCAAGACGATCGGGGAGTCATTCAGCTCCTTTATAAAAGAAAGTATTTTTAATTAATTTTGTCTGGTAAGATAAATTTTTCCCATGGCTCTACCATCACGGTCTATTTCGCAATTTTATTAGTATACACAAGGATATGGGCAGCGTCTTTAGCACCGTGTATAGTTATGGTTTCACTCCGTAAATCTGACTGAATTAGACTTCATGTTCGCTTTCACTTCAGAAAGAAGGATGGTCTCTGCATGGTTTCCGTCAGTTGTCGGAATCGTTGTTGCGTTCTTCGCGCTACGGGTGGCCTGCTTGGGCCACTTCAGTGGAAGAAGTCACGGCATTATCAGCGGCACTGCTACTTCCGCTTCGGGTCCCCCCCTCCCTCGGGGCGGTGGTCTGCGTGGTGAATTTACATTCACCGATGGACAACATTCGCGCGATGGCAGACACCCGGAAGCGGCCTTTGGGGGCCGCGTCCGGAGTCGCGGCTACGGCGTGGTCAAAAAAAAAGCCTCGCTCGTCGCCAGACTGATGGAGCCCAGTGTGGGAGATGCTGGAGCTCGTGTGGCTGGCACACACGGGACCCACAAAAGCACCCCCCTCAGCAAAAGGGACAAGACCCGCAGCAACAGCACAATGGTGGTTCCGGTGTCGCTGTATTCAGCCCTTTTTGTTAAAAACAGAACTTGTCATTTACGTTTGGCCTCCATGCACCTGCTCAATTGCGGAATGGATGGTAGTGTCTTTGTGGCGGAGATGCGTTGCATCACACCGGATGATAATAATAATGGTAAAGAAGAAGATCACACAATGGCTACAAAAAATGAATCCACAAAAGAAGGTATCGTCGTTGACAGCGAACAAGCATCTGCGGAGAAGACTAGTATCCAGGTCGTGGTGGGAGTCAAAGTTCATGTCTTCGGAAGAAAGGTTGGTCCAAGCAAGAAGACAACCGCCGGTTGGTACAAGCAAGACGAAGTGTGGGATTACTGCCGGAAATATAATAAATGCCCGGCGTACGCAAAGTGGGCCGATTTGTATGAAAGCCAGTATCGCAGTATTTACGAGTCAAAAAAAAATCATGATGACCCTAAACGAGATGATCATGATGCAATTTCTTCGGCCAAAGGGGTTCCGGAATCAACAAAGCTGCGGAGGCAGCAGTTTTCGGTGCCGTTCGGCACAGCGGAGTTTGGCGAAAGCGCGCTTCGCGGCGCCCCTCTGAAATGCGGTGCGCGACGGGGTTTTTTTGCGGCACCAGGTCTCACGTTGAACAATGATGATGATTACGATGACCACCGCCTCTCGAGCTTCGTCTTCCCGATCGTGGGCGGTTGGGAATCGGCGAACGTGGAAACATGGCTCCGGAACAAGAGGCCATTGATCGACGACGTCGGCCACCACCACTACCGACACATGGGGCTTGGCCACGAACGCCCGCGTACCGCGAGAAGCGTCTTGCGCATATTCAAGCATTTGAGAAAAAACGCGAGGCTCATACATTGTGACATATCCCAACAGCATTTATTGTATCTGGCGGGAAAGCCGGGAAGCACCATGCTGATCGACTTCGGACGGATGCTCGACTGCGAACGGGAGAACCTCAAGTGCGAGTGGTTCTTCGCCCTGCAGCTCTGGCAGCTTTTGCAATTGGTTGGTTGCGTGTGCACGCGCCAATTGCCGGGTCGTGACGAAAAAAGCGTGTATTGTCGCACAATCCCGAACAACATTTGCCAGGGGTGGAAGACAGCTCCTAAGCATGTACGGTTGAACGCATCGTCGTTATTACAGGGGTTGACGCCGTGTTTGGCGGGACCCGCCAGCAGGAACAAAGAGAAAATTTTGAGTACTGCACTTGCACCGCTCGCGGAAATGGAGTTTCCATATTGGGTGTACATGAAACCGGCACGAGCGGCCGCGCAAAACACCTCTGCGGGTTTCGCGCGCATCGAAAAAGCTACCGAAACGCTGTGGCGGGGGTTGGAAGACATTTTCGGCTTCACATGATCATAACATTACATATCATATGAAGTATGTATTATTATCACAGTAAATTAATGCAGTGTGGAGAACGGAACTTATGAATAGTAGCGTGTGCAGTATGGGAGTTCCAGGGCCCTAACACTACAGCCTACTCCGCAATGGTGTTGATGTAATATACAGCATACAAGAGCACGGACAATCTGTTTAGCTGTGTGCATGCGATATTCAATTTATGATACGTGAATCTAAATTGATTATTACTATGTCATGTTCGGTTGCTTAAAACGATGGTCTCTGCGTCGTTTTCGGCCATTGTTGGAATCGTTGTTGCGATATTCGCGCTGCGGGTGGTCTCCTTGAGCTACACCAGTGGCAGCCACGGCATCATAAGCGGCAAGGTTATTTCGGATCCTTTCGCGGCTAGCGTCGGGGATGCCCTCCATGGCGCTGGTCAAGCCACCGGTGGCTTGCGATCCATCCTGGGAGGCTCCTCGCGGGATGGCAGACACCCGGACGGAGCTTCGGAGAGACCCGGTCTTGAGCCCGGCCGGAATCTAGGGTCCCACAGTCGGCAAGTCATCATGGGGAAAAACGCCTCGCTCGCCGCCAGATGGGTGACGCCAAGTGTTGTTGCTCAGGCTGGAGCGAGCACACAAGTGGTGGCGGGCACACAAGGGAACCGAACTGCTGCCATCAAGGACCGCAAAAGCACAACGGTGGTCCCAGTGTCGCTGTACTCAGCCAAGTTCGCTTCGTACAGATCCTGTCATCTATATTTGACCACTCTGCGCCGGCTGAACTGTGGAATGGATGGCAGCATTTTTGTTGCGGAGATGCGCTGCAGTCGTGAGCCTATTTATGAAGAAGACGCGCTGAATGCCCTTAAAGAGGATTTCACCTCTGGACCACGCACCGACGGCAAAGGAGATTCTGCGAGAGAAGCATCCGGAAGAAGCATCCGGGTCGTAGTGGGCGTCAAAATTCACGTCTTCGAAAAAATTGTTTCGGTCCGGTGGACAACGAGTGGTGGTATTGAGATTATTAATTCCACGGCGAAACAGGAAAACAATAAATCTGCGGCGGGACCCATAAGGGACCCAAACGCGCACCCGTCAAAAGACGTGGCCTCCTCTGAGAGGAGTAGTAGCGCGGCCACAAAGATTCAGGTGTGGGACTACTGTCGGCATGACAATCTCTGCCCGGCCTATGCAAAGTGGGCCGACTTGTATGAAAGCCAGTATCGCAGGATCTACGGGAATGCACCACTACTCGACAACACAACAACCAGACTTCGGACGCAGTTTGGGGTCGCGTTTGGCACGGCTCAGTTTGGTGAAAGCGCGCTTCGGGGAGCCCCTGTGAAATGTGGGCCGCGGCGGGGGTGGGAATTACCACGAAAAACAACAGCAGGGACGAAGAAGAGTGAGGAAAAGCACCTGCTGTCTAGTTTCATTTTCCCGATCGTGGGTGGCTGGGAAGCGGCGACTGTGGAAACTTGGTTACGGACAAAATGGTCATTCATCCAAGACGTGGGACATCACAGCTCTGGGCGCGGGCCGATCAATGGTCACGAACGCTCGACGATAGCGAGAAATGTCTTGAGCACATTCAAGTATTTGAGAAAAAACGCGAAGCTCATACACTGTGACATATCCGCAAACCATTTACTGTATCTGGCGGGAAAGCCGGAAACCACCATGTTGATTGATTTTGCGCGGATGGTGGACTGCGAACGGGAGAATTTGAAGTGTCAGTGGTTCTTGGCGCTGCAGCTGTGGCAAATTCTGCAGCTGGTGGCCTGCGTGTGCACGCCGGTGAGCTCGCGTGGTTCCGCCAGCGACTATTGTCGTGCGATCCCGAACATGATTTGCCAGGGCTGGAGAGCGCAGGATCCGCGATTCAACGCATCGGCGTTGGTGGAGGGAGTGAAGCCGTGTTTGACTGGGATCCAGAGCGAGAAGAACTCGATAATATCAGAAAACGCCTCCCCCACTAATAAGGGACGACGGCCCGAAGCACTTCAAAAAGTTTTGCGTACCGCCATGGACCCCCTCGCGGCACTCGCGTTTCCGGGGTGGGTACCTCGTCGGCCGAAGGTTGCGGCCACGCAGAATTCCTCTGCGGGTTTCGCGCGAATCGAAGCAGCTACCGAAACGCTGTGGAGGGGGCTGGAAGACATTTTTGGCTTCACATGATCATGAGAATATTTTGATATCAAGCATTCTATCTCCATCACAGTTGTAGCCTCACAATAATACGTTGTGCGAATGATTCTTAGGCGTACATGAAGGGTGGCGTTCTGAACTTAGCGCTCGGCGATTAGAGGTTTCCTGATGGTTTATCATACACCACCATGTATGCGCAGGGAAAATAATAATATTCTCGGCATTTGCGCGAGGGGCGTAATATATTTAATGTAAAGGGAGGATCCGTACATGCGGTGTCAAATGAAATGGGGAACGTTCTCGGGATATAATACCTACTGTATTGATGGCGCTAAGCTTACATATTTATGATTGAAGACAGATTAGGTGTATATAAATTCTGTATGAGCATTATTGTCACGCATGGCGAAGAGAACTTTCAAAACCCCTGTTTGTCGTGACTTGAGTATATTAGTATCCATAGGGATAATAGGGAGCCCAAAGTCCGTATTGTATTAGGAAGGGAAAAAATGGACCGCTCCCCGAGGTCACCGACGAGGGGCCCGCCCCCGCTAGGGGCCCAGACGTCGTTCGACACGTCTCCGGTGCGCCCCATGTCGTTCAACATGAGGGCGAATTTCCCGGCGCAGCCCAAGAAAGTTCGGAACGCCCGCACTGGGCGCCAAAGCGTGCTCTCGATGACGTCACGGAAGATTAGTCATATGTGGAATGTTTCGCGGTTCTCGCGCAAGTCCGGGCCCTTATTATTACACGGAGGAGGAGCCTCCTACCACCCGTATAATGGCTCCTGCTGTGGCCACGTCAAACACAAATTTAGAATTTGGTTAGGAAATTTGCAAAAAGGCGCGCAGCGCATGTTCCATTGGCTCTGCGGCTACGCACCAGTACAATCACAACTACTGGTGTATCGGGCGCGGAAGAAGATGGCAAACAATTTGGGATTTGACGCTGCGGGAAACGAGCTCCCCGTGGGGGCCCTGTCGCACCCGTCGGGGTCCTCTGGGACATCTCCGGGCGGGTCCATATTGAACGCCCTGTCGGGTCGCCGCAACAGTGACGAACGGTTCTCGCCGATCCGCCGGGCCACGCAGCGCGGCTGGCGTCCCCTGGTTTCAAAAACCGCGGGCTTCGACTCCACGCCGACCGACAACCTGACCGAGGACGTCTTACGCGACATCTACGATGCGGACGTGGAGTACAAAATTAATAATATTATTCACATTTTTTCACTACTAGATGCATATTATAGTTCTTCCCCATTATGGAGTTTTTCCGGCTTGTGTATATTAATATCTGATTGGAAATTTTCGAATATTTCTGAAATTGAGTACTCAATTGTTCTAATAGTAATACGTAGTTCTACTATAGCCAAAATGATGTGTATTAATTGCTAGGTATTCGATTTTCGACATCTTCGAGTCGGAGATCTATCGACCGCCGAAGAGGGACCCCGCCAAGCTTGCTCCACCCCTAGGGGGTGGACGGCGCGACTCGACGGCCAGTATGAACTCGATATCGTCCCTGGCGAGCACCGTGGCGGACACGAAAAAGAAAGTACTCATCAACCACTCATCTATTACAATATAAAGATCTGTCAACGAGTTCAGTTGTTATATGAAAATACTGATATGAAAATGTATGTATCGAAAGGATCAAAGTCATATTACAAAGTGTATGCGCAATGATATCTTATGGTACCAACGAAACAAAATTTCTCGAGCATCAAAAAAAGATGCGTAGCAACCGAGCGATCTCGAGAATAAGCGTCTTCGCAGTGCACGTTCTGATGCTCATTGCGTTGTGGAGCTTCCTGATCGGTATATTATTTTGTATTGTAAAAGCTTTTTAGAAGCGATACTGTATTTTGTTTTGAGCGAGGATTTCTCTATGAAGACATAATATAATGCATATTATATGAACATTGTCCTTAAAAGATTTGCTATACCTAATATTAGTACACACATGCAGTCAATTAAAACAGCATTAAGCAAAGACCAAAATTGAGGCACCTTCTATTTCTACTTCTGGTTCAGCTTCGGGCGCCCGGATTCGTGGTTCGTGCGCGCCGTGCCGTACGGGAGAGAGATGCTGTGGCTGGATTTCGCGTTCGACCTGCTCTACTTCGGTCTGGGCCCGCTCTTATCCTTGTACACAACGAAGTTGGACATCCGCCACGGCATCGAGGTTCTGGGGCCCAACCAGCTGTTGCGGCAGATTTCGTTCCTGAGTGTGCATTGGTGGCTGGATGTACTGACGTGCTGCGTGCCCTGCGTCTTTTTGGCGCACGTTGCGCCGAGTGTGCACGTGTGCCGGTGGTGGCTGCTGGGGAAGGCCGTTCGCGCGTGGCGGATTGCGGCCAATCCGAAGGTCCGTTTTCAGCTGTTTGTCGAAGGTTTCCGACGTCTCGATGATATTCTTACGATTTGCCTGTTAAGAAGGAAAAAGTCCACTGCTTTGATATTAGAAAAATTGATCAGTAAATTCTTTAGTAATTTTTAGATTTCCTCTCTGAATATGTATTCAGTATTAATAGTGTGTGAAGCAAAGTATTCATAGACACGAAAATTGAATAATAAAACAGCACACCATTGTGGCCAGTCGCACCTGGAACGAGACGCGGATTTTCCGCTTAGTCCTCACGATCGCGTGTTTCGGTCACATGGTGGGGCTGGTCTGGTTCAACGTCACGAAAGCGATGCGCACGCAGGTTTTTTTCTATTATGGTTGTGCCCCCGGGTTTCGTTCAACTTTTCCTGTTATACTGGGCCCCTAGTTACCGAAGGAATACATCGTCATTTTGGATCAGATCATATTCATGTAAGGTGTTGCTGCGTTCTATACGTAAATATTGCATCTCATATCTGCAATGACAGGTAACTGAATTCTTACAAATACCCTACATACTAGGACTGGCAGATCCTAAACGACATGGTGCAGTCTGCGCGCGTGCGTGCCCGGCAAGCAGAGCTCGAATCGTATTATTCCACCCAGGGAAGCAGTACGACAACAGCCGGGTTACGGCAGATGGCAGATCTGTCATCAAATGATGATGCGAGTAGCAGTAGTTATGATGTCTCGATCGCGGAGATGTATTGTTACTGTTTACAGCATGGCATGATCATGTTGCTGGGCCGCATGAACACCGCGGGAGCCACCTGGGCCGAAAATTTGCTTTTCGCGTTTATCGCTCCGCTGGGCGTGATCGCGCAATCCATCATTTTCTCGAAGATCCACATGATCTTCCAGGCGCAGGAGCTGCACACCATGCGGCAGCAGCAGCTTTTGATTGACCTGCGGTGCAGCATGAAGATGCTGCGGCTGCCAGACGATTTGCGCATGCGCATCTTGGGGTTCTTTACGTACCAGCAGATCCACCGCAACCAGGATTTTTTAGCAACTCTGAACAAGTGCGGTCTGTCGAAGCAACTCCGGTGGCAAACGTCCTTGACTTTGTACAAAGATTTGTTGGACCCAGATGTGCTCGGCGGGTTCTGTTTACCGACGGTGAGCGTTGCCGTTCTGAAGGCGATCCTTTTGGCTTTGCAGGATGAAATTTACCTGCCGGGCGACTACGTCTGCAAGTGTGGGGACGAGGGAAACGGCATGTATTTCGTTCTGAAGGGGGAACTGGTCGTGATGAGTTCGCAGGCTATTCGTCTGGCCACGCTGCGGAAGGGAATGTATTTCGGCGAAGTTTCCTTATTAACTGGCCTGAACCGCACCGCCTCGGTTCGCGCCGACACCTTCTGCACGTTGGCCTATCTCTCGAAAGACGGGTTCGCCCCGATTCTACACAAGTACCCGGACCAGATGCAGCTGATGGTGGAGATTTTCCACGCCTCCGTCAAGGACAGTTACCAGTTGGCCGACATGAAGCGGCACCTGCAGGAGCGACGGCAATTTCGCGCGGAAACGCTGCAGCAGGCCGGCGGCTGGTCTCCCGAGGAGTGGGTCGAGTCGCAGGTATACGAGCGGTTGGGAGATGCTCTACAAAAAGATTTGGATGATGGCTCAGATAATGCATCTGGGTCTCAGACCCTCTCTTCTTCTTCTTCCGGTAGCAGCAGGAGTAGCGGAAGCAGTCGCAGCGGATTGGGCCCTGCCATGATGAGCGGGCACAGGAATGACGGTCGAAGTGGATCATCCTCAGAAGGCGAGGTATCCGAAGATGAATCGAAGACTTCATCCGACGAATGGAGCAACAGCGGAAGCAAGCCAGGCTCCTTTTCGAGCAAAAGCGATTCTCATAAAAATAGGAAGACAAAAAATTCTGGCTCTTGTCGAGCTGTTGATAAGAAAATTTTGAAAAGCCCGCAGTCCAGAGGGCAGAAAAACAAGCCGACTAATAATATGGGGTTCAAAAGAAAAGAAAGCCGCGCCGTGTCGTTCGCCGAGGCTCCGACCCTGGTCGCACCGGGCCTATCGGGGCTAGGGGGGCCCCCGGTGGATTCTACTAACGATTCTCCGGGCATTTTGCAAAAAAATTCGGCGGCCCCGACGGATCTGCTTCAAGCCAACAGCAGCCGTCATACCAATGATCATAATAACAGCATGAAGACCCTCCTGACGTCCTCCGATACTGTGGCACCGGGTCTCAGAGGCGCCCCCGTGAGGAGCGAGAAGAGAACCGGCACACAAGCATTGTTGGATGAGTCAGATATCGTGCGGGGCGGTCCCCGCCGTCAGTCACGCTACATAGGCGATTTGGGTAACATGGTAGCTACTGTGCGGCGCGGGTCGGTCCTGGGCGGTAGCCGCGGAACCATCAACAACCACCCCCGGGGGGGACCCGGAGCCTGTAGTGGGGGCCCGGCGCCCGAACGGAGCGGTTCCTCAAGCAGCTCCGAGAGTTCAGGCTCCGACTCTGCGTCAGGCCCCTCACGGCGCAGGAATGAAAATTCCTCCGACAGCAGTAGCGACTCCGACAGTGCAGAGAACGCCGGTGAGAACTCAGACGACGCCAGTGCGAACTCCGCCGAAGACTTCAAGAAACCCGGTTGTACTACTACGGTTGCGCGTCCGAAAATTTCTTCGGCAGCTAATGGTAATGACAATGCTGGCAGGAAGCGGAATAGTACCTGGGGCGCCAAATTCCGCCGCGGCCTGAGTACCTTCGGTCGCAAAAATGGGACCTTTTCGAAAGTGCGGCCTTCAACTAGAGAGGAACCGGGTTTACCCAAGAAAAAAAAGCTCCCGCCAGCCGTGCAGCCATTTAACCCAAGAGCCAGCCACGGTCGGTTGTCGTACGCCGGTACCTCTCATCTCGAGCCCATTCGTGCACAGCGACGTGCCTCTAAACTCTGCATTCCGGGCGGGCTGGTCGTGGGCCTGAGCGACCAGTCTTGTACCAGACCACCAGCCAATAATAAAGACCCATCCAAAGTAGATACTCGTAACGGTAGCACCAGCAAGTCCAAAAAGCAGAAGAAGAAGGCGAAACGCAAGCGAAGTAAGCAAACCCATACTAGTGATGACTGCGGAGGAAACAACGTCACCAACGTTATCGTCTCTGACGGCAAAGGCCCAGGTACGAGCCCCGCAAAGCACGGTGCGGGTCCCTCAAATAGTGTCCAGCGGGCCCCTCCCAGTCTCTACCACAATAATCAAGAAGAGCCAATCACTATTATTGCGCCGGTTCTTAAGAATGCCTACTCCGATGATGATCAGGACCAAGGAGGTGGGGCCCATGCGACCCGCCCACCACAAACCGCAAACAATGAAGTGCTTGCTGACGACAGCTGGCGTTCGCATTTGTCGAATGGTACCAGTTGTCCCCCCACGTGTTTCGACGCGCAGGAGAGCCTATTTGGGCCCATTTCGGCCAGCCGGGCCGTTAGCGTTGCACCCAGTCGCGCGCGAAGTCGCAAATCCAGCTGGGCCACACAAAAGTCCAGCCGCAGCCGGATTTCCAGAGGTACGAATGCCACCACCCGCAGCAGAAATCCAAATAATAAACATAATAGAAAATTGAACACGCAGAACTCTCTACTGAGCAGTTTACGCTCCTTCGACCCCAACATGAGCGTCACATCCTCCAAATTTTTCGGAAAGTACGACAAGGAGACCGCCACCAAGGAAGGGGAGCAGGGGATTCTTAATTTTTTGGATGCGACCCGAGAGAAGGCGGAGGACAGCGGTCCTCTTTTGAGAAACGACGGCGTTGAGCATTCGATGCTTCTGCGATCTCGGCGCCCCTCTTCCGAAGTAAATTCGAGCAACAATTTGAAAGTGGCGGGCAGCCGGCGCGGTCGCCGCACCCAAAGCGGCAACTTTTCGCATTTCAGCCACTCCAGATTGCGGGATCGAAAGCGCGACACGGGGGTCGCGAACGGTGGTGTGGGTCACAACAACAGTGATGTTTGTAAATTTAGTGCCGGGGGCGACAATATTGGCCCCGATGATATTGATGACAACAGCGAGGCGGGCTCCCGGGCCCCCTTTCCGGCGCGGGCGCGGCGCCGTAGTCAAACAATGATATTACAAAAGTCCGCACAGAAGTCCTCCGTTGGTGTTCATAATAGAGAGTGTAATGATAGTACTGTGGAGAGTGTAATAGGCCACGACCAGGACCAGACGAAATTGGGGAGCGCGAAATTGGAAAGCGCAAAACCGGTGGTGGTGCCCGTCCACGTACCGGCGACCCAGACTACTACCGTAAAGGCAAACACTAGCAGTGCGGGAGGAGGCGGAGGAGACGGGGTGCGGGAGGAGGCCTAATCATGGTCACCATGTATGGCGAAATTGGTCGGCTCCTTTTGGAGGAGCCGCGCACAGTGTTTGTGAACGCAAATTATGGCTGCAACCAAGATGGTCGCAAATGGCTCTTTTGGGACGTGTTCCGTTTTAATGCTTCTATAAAATGTCAATGCAGAGACAGCATTGTTTTAATTCTATATACAGAGATTTTAACTGAAATTTGAACGTGGGTATTGCGGTATAGCTCAGTATGTTGTATTGTCGAAATGTTATGTGATGATTTCAACTTATAAATTGGGATTGTCGGCAAATCATATTTCTTATGTATTAGATCGCATCTCCCATTATAAATTACGAACCGATCATGTAGTGTACAGCAGGTAAATCTTGAATTCCGTTGGTTACTGACTTTTTTGAACGACCGGACTGGCTAGTACAAGGCTGTAGCCAGCCAGTCCCCGCACGAAAGGGAAAACCACTCGATTAAGTCTCGAACACACGCATTACATAAGTTGTGAAATCTACAACTTCATATTTATTATTTTCCATATAATAAGTATAGGGATAAAAATTTCGTTGGCCATAGCCTGTCAGTGCAGTGACAGGCAGAATCGTGTCATCGTGGAGTGGTGCTCCACGAGATTTTAACTAAGCCATTCCTGTCGCATACCCTGTATTGTGCATAATGATAATACGAAAATATTTTCCATGGTGTCTCTTTTTGTTTTACGTAATGTTAGGTTAAACGCGGATATTTAGTCGAGAGATATTATCACAATGTGCTTCACAGCTCGCAAAATTTTGCTTGATAATTTCTGATGCTTGATAATTTTCATTTTTTGTAGGTGTAGTCGTAACAGGAAGTGTGAAGAGCCTATATGAGGAATCCCGTCCTGCATGCGGCGCCCATATTTTTGCGACGTTTCCTGTGCATATCCGAAAGCGAGTCTTTCCCCGAGCCTTTATGTGTGAACGAGCAAACACGAAGCTCGCTCCAAAATAGTCTGATGATATTGATGTTCGTAGCGGCGAGATTTTTTCTGGCCGGGACTGGACCAACGGGGCCCACGTTGCATCGAAAAATTGGAATCAATAAATTGGAGGTATCTATTTCGAAGCCCACTTTAGAAATGATATTTTCGCGCAAAACTATAAGGCTTAATAATATTCGTGTATGGCTGAATTAGCGGTCAAGAGGAGAGATCCGCAAGAACATGGAGGCACGAGCAAAAAAACTGCTTGCCCGATCTTCTCTGTTGTTCCTAGTTTCAGGGGCCCCCGCCAATTTAAGTCTTCTTCAGTGTCGTTCCGCCCCCCTTCAGGGGGCCGGCCCCTTTCCGTGCGACCCCTCTGCGTGCTGCTGCTGCACTCACTGAACTTAGGGGCGGGTCCCAGCGGCGTCCACGCGCTCACGGTCGGTCTCTTTGGCCGTTATGGATGGCCGCAGGATAGCAGTTATGATAAAAGGGTCGGCCACAGCTCTCATGAGAACCCGAATAGTGGTGGTAGCGCTAGCAGCACGGGAGCGCATAGAACAGGTGCCTCAAACAACAAGCTCGGCGAATGGACGTGGGCGGGGGGCCAGTGGGCGCGCCGCGAACGGGCCGACCCCGAGTCTGGGGGCGGGCCGCCGCCGGGCCCCCACGGGGAGCGGCTTGAGGATGAACTGGGCACAAGGACGGGAGCCTGCTGTGGGGGCCCCCCTGAAGAAGGCTTGGGTGCGAATGTCATCCACCAAAAATGGGCTTCAGAGGTCGCCTCTGCCAGCAGCAGGAGCCTAGTTCAGACTCTGTCCGTGGGAGCAGGAGACTCTTCTAGTACTTCGGCAAGTCATCATGGGGACTATTTAAATCGTAACAGTCAGAACCGATCGGTGCCAATACTCACCATGCGCAACAAGAACTGCGGTTACCCACATCAACAGTCAGCAGCTGCAGAGCGACAACAGTCGGGTAAAACAGCATTCTCCGTCCCGGAAAAAAATACACAGAGGAGCAACAACAAGATAAACCATTACGTTGCGAATATTTCGGATGAACCCCCGACGAATAATGGGCCCCCTGGAGTGGGTTATGGCATGTCCGCGCCCATCCGCGGGCGGCCCGGATCCCCAGGAGTCCTGGGACCCGCGGCCTCATGGCCGGTACAGTTTCTCAGCAATTTTCCATCGGGGAGCCTTTTTGGACCGGGTCAGGGTGTACCTTCCAACTATATGCAGCATGATCTGCACCAGCCTCTCGATCAGGGCAATGCAATTTCCTCCGGAGGCGGTGGTTTTTCGCAGCATCATGCATTGCCTGATGTTGGCACTAGCGATTTTTCCGGGACCCCTAGTACTTCTGCGCAGGGGCCCCCTGCCGTGCCAGGTGGCCCCGCGAGGAGCCAGCGGGGGGACCCCCCGGGGGGCCCTTACTACAGCCCGGGGGACACGGCCTCCGCCGTGAGAACCCACAATTTTCTGGCGGAAGACCCTCGTAGTATGATGGGGCCGGGTCCCGAACCGGATTTGGAGGACGCGTTTCCGGGCTCGCCTTTTAGCCCTTTTAGCGCACTGGCGCGTTCGAGAAGCAGCAGTCTCATGTACACACCCGATTCTACGCCCGGCTGCAATCTGATGGCAGCAGCCCCGGCCTGCTCTTTTTCTGGCGATACTAGTGCCAGTGGTAGTAGACAACAAGCCGAACAGAATTTTCCGAGGAAGGAAAACCGCACCCGGCTGCGAGAGCTCGCAGGCGCGTCCCGCGCGGTTGGAGGATTGGACCCCGGGGAGCCGCCTCGAACGGGACGCTCCACATGGCGCGTTCCAATGGGTTCCAGCGCATTGTCCCCCCGCGCATATCAAGAAGAAGAACCTGGTAGCAGTAATAATGGCCAGTTTATGGGGTTCCATCTTTATGGTAGCGAGGCCGAAGAGCACAATTTGAATTCGCTTGGGTCCCCGGATTCGAGCCCGGTGTTGCACGGGTCCCCAGATTCGCGCAACCACACCTGGCTTTTACGAAACCCCGGAGCCGCCGTAATGAACGGCATCAGCAGTGTCCACAACAACAACATGAATAATATTGACATTCGGAGGGACGGGGCCCCGATGAACATGGGAGCCCCCGGTCCGTCGAATACCCTCCAATTCTTACACCCCGGCGCGGACAATAACAACAGCAACAACGACGACAACAATGGTCGCTACTACGAGTTGTTTCCCCAGAACAACTACCACTCGCTGGCGGACTTGCAGACCCTGCAGAACCTTCAGTCGTTTGGCCCCGTCGGTTCCCGGGACCCTGGTCCCGTCGCAGCAGGGGGGCCCCTGCTGCACCCTCCTGCTGGCGGGAGTGTGCACCCTTCGGGGGTGGGGCCCCCTGATGCATTCGGTTCCGCCGGAAAACCATTTACAAAAAACGCCATTGGTACTGTTTTTGCGGGCAGGGATGATGTGCACAACAACCAGTACAGCAGCATTAATAGTGAAAATGTAAAAAAAAGCCAAATTTGTACACCAGAGGAAGTGATGGTACCACTACCGCGTGGCAGCGATGCTGCTACTCGGCCAAGCAGTTTGCAGGCGCTTCATCACATGTTCTGGGAGCGCAAGGACGATTTGTTGCAGTGGGCGCACCGCTTCCAGATCGCGTACACCCTGTTTGTCGAGTTGGAGTGCAGTACGAGCCATTCCCCCGAGCAGCAGCTGGCCGCGCTAGCGAACTGGCCCACTGATTTCGACAGCTGGTACCGCATTTTGTGGACGTTCGCCGGGCTGAACCAGAGGTTGGGCGGTGGGTCTGAGGAGGACGGGCTGCAGCATCAGGAGTACGACGAGGTCTATTTAAAAGTACTCCAAGGCTTCGACTTCCGGCTGACGCAAAATTTGCTTTTTCAAATTATCACGCTGGTGTTCCAGTACGCGCATTTGCGCTTGCAGAATTTTCCCGAAATGTACAAACCGCAACGCATTGCGGGAAATGTGGCGGCCATGGCCTTGCTGCGAGCGTCCCAGTTAGCGCGCATCACAGTTGGGAAGGGTGCACGAGTGGCGTGGGAAGGCGGAATGAGGTTAACGAAATTTTTGAAAAACCTACAGACATGCGTGGAGGCTAAGAGGAAGACGCCGCCTAAGAAAGTAGGGAAACTGGAGGAATTGTCAAAACGCGGAGAAAATACTTCTCGGGAAAACAAAATGGGCCCATTGGAGACTCCTAGTACAGGTTTTTCAAATTCGTTTTTGGCAGAAAATGGTTCTCCCGGAAAAAAAAGTACGGAGAGAAAAGTAGTTGCCCAGGAGCCTATTGTCATTCCGAAAATGGATATTCTTTTTCATGCAGCCCACGAAGACGCGGCCGAACAGAATTCTTTGGGTCCGGGACCCGATGAAAAAGCTCTTCCTACTAGTATCAAAAACGAGAAAAAGCTTCCAGATTCTCCTGGCCCCTCGGCGGGGGCCCGAACGCTTTCACCGGTTTCGGCGTCGGCGCATAAATTCCTATGCGATTTATCTGAAGCGGGTGGTGATGAAGATCATTGTGGTGCTTCGGCAGCGCTTCCCGAGAATTTTCCCCGGCTGGCGCGCCAGATTGAGCAGCTGGGCACGCAATTAACAATAGCAACTACTATCACTCGTACTACAGGGGCCCGAGATCATCCACAACATCAGCCTAAAATTATATCGATTGGGAATTCTGATGAATCCAAGGATGGTGTTGTTATCAGTGGTCACGATCAAAAAGAGAGTAGTACAGAAGATGAGCTGCGGCTGCGCGAAAGAACAGACGGATGTTCAGGGACGCTGCTGCGAAAAAAAAATAAGCACTTGCTGGCGAATTTTATAAGAAAAGTCGTGACTCTGCTGCACACACGGCAGGAATTCACAAATGTTTCATCATCGGCGACCACTGTCTCGGCGGCGCCCACAGCAGCAGCCACCACGGAAGCAGGAGGAGGCCCGAAATCGTTGGAGGACGAAATCGCCAATCTAACCGTTGACCTGGAGAGCTCTTCTTCTGGAGATTCGAGCGAAGAAGAAGAATTCGAGAGCATGTCTCAGGCTAAGAAAAAAGGCTGGAAGAATATAAATTTTTGGGCTTTGCCACAATATTGTTGGTCGCAAAAAAGTTTTTCTTCCGGCACAATATATTGCGTTCTTGTTGTGCTTGGACTTTTCTTCCTGGTTGTTTGTTATTTTTCCAAAAACTTCAAAAAGCGCGGTGGGCGGTCAATGTCATCAGCTGCAGATAATATTATTCGAACAGCACTAACAGAGAACCTGCCGTGGGACCCGCCTGCGACGACCGTGGGGGCCGTTTTTGCCGGCCCAGATGCAGGAGCAGCCCATCTTGGAGCTCCGTGCGTTAATGGGAAGAGCCAGCGTCAACGAGGAGAATTCTCCAACACCGGGCCCAGCAATTGCAAGAACAGTCTAGTACATGATTCGAATACTGTAAAGAGGAGCTATCGCCGCAACACTGTGAAGTGCTTCGGCAATGTCACCATGTGCCCGGAAAAAAAGGGCCATGATGTGCACGAAAAGAATCTGGCGGTTCGAACTAACAAAAAGAATCGCGGGCGCAACCAGACTATCAATCGCGGCCGCGGCACCACAATAATTTTTGTGGACAAGAAGCAGGCTGAGACGGGGCCACGACCACCAGTCCACGAGTCGGCTAAGCACAGTGGCCACGGGGATGCAAGTCAAAGAAATATACATCATCCGAGATTTCCGAGAATCCCCGGGGGTTGCGGGAGGAGCAGCGAAAGGCCTTATCAGATCGGGCAGAGATATCACAACAAGCAAGCTTCGGTTGATTTCAAAGAGGCGAAGGATCGCTCGAGTGAGAATGACAGAGCAAATCGTCACGAGCCGCAAGATTTTTCGAAACAATGGTCCTTGATGAAAAATGGAAGATTGACGAGAGACCAGTCTCAAAATGGGACCCCTCACAAAGCTTTCCGTGGGGGCCCAGATTTGCCGAAAGAGGAGAAAGATGTGTACTCCACTGGAGAAAGGTGTGTACCCCCATCTGCGCCCCTCACGGCGCAGATATTACAAAACCTGGATAATAGTAGAGCGGTTGGTAGTTCTTTTTCATCTTCTGGTGGTCACCAAGACTCGGTTGACAAAAACGCGCGCAGAGAGGGAGGTTTTTCGCAAACTCGCGGCCGCGCAACCGAGAGGTCGCGTAATAATACGCGGAGAAGCAACAGCTTGGACACGGGGTCGAGCGCGAATTCACAAACTGAGAGCAGCAGCGGGACAGAGGAGAGTGCCACGCAGGGCTCCAGGTTTATTTCATTTTTACACACAGTATGGCTATCAAATCAAGTGTCCTGTCCTAGTGTATATCAAATGTGCTATAGCATTTCAAATATACTGTCTAGTAACAAAAAAAAAACAGCTCCTCCAGCAATAGAAATTCTTCCAGGAGCGATTCTGAAGTGGATTCAGTCTCCAGCAGCAGTCAGGAGTCCGGCTGCAGTCAGGAAGAATAAAAATAATTTTCGAGGAGGCTTTTATAATTTTGTCTGCAAAACAAATTTTTAATTCGTTTAGCCTGGTGGTATCAATTTCCGCCCCCCCGGATGCGCAGTTTACTCTGGAGGTGGGTTGTGATAGTTCTGCTCTCAGCATTCGTCGCGGTGGTTTGAAATGACATGTGAGTGTAAAGTTATCATAAATATCACAAAAATCTTTTTTTTGAAACAATTTTGAGTTTCATTTCTTCAACAACCGCTGATGACAAATTTCTTCCGAACAGCCGATGAATCATTTCCTTCAACAGCAAGGTCACGACGTTATTGATGTGACTAGTGCGATATTATAGGAGATCTGACATCATATAATATGTACAACTTTATCAGCCTATAATATCAGCCAGGTAGTTGAGTCCAGGGTCCCGCCAAAATGGCGCGATGCGTGCATGTTAGGTGTGAAAAGTGAAGACGGATAGTAGTACTACAGAATAGTTCGTAGTAAGTACAATACTCTGAGGAGCCAGTCTGCATGAAATGAATGTTCTGACTGATTGAGGCATAATGAATATTACTGATGATTCTGACTCGATGAAAAAAACTTCACAATTCAGACATGTGCAGCGCGTGGGGTATGGGTAATGCTGTCTTAATATTATGTATCGGGGTGAATGGTGATGTCGTGGATGATTTTTCTGGTGCATTGATTTGATCAATAGTCGTATAATAGATTGTTTTCGTTCGTGGTATTATAGAAGCGGGTACTACAGCTGACATAATATGTAATTAATAATTATAGGGTTTCGGGACTGACAATTCCGCTCCCCTTCGAAATGTGGTCATAGTTATTTCTCACCTTGCGCTATAGTGGACTGAGCTAGTGCTATAGTATAGCGTATTGTCATTGTCATTGTCATTACGTGGAGACGCCACCTCCTAATACGGCGAAAGGTTTGTATCGGAATCGGAACTAAAAACGAAAATAGCTACACACCGACGATACGCGGTGGTTTAAAAACGGAAATGAAATGTGGGGTACTACAATATGGGGGGGGAGGGGCAAGATAATTAGTGATACTACCAAAAGACATAGGGAAATGCTTACACGCGTGGTTCTAGAGACAGGGGCACTGATACACTCAAGGAGTACAAAAAAACAGTTCAAAGGGTATTTCTACGGTGTAAATAGGCAAAGGCAAAGGCAATGTGTACATGGGGTCCTACGTTTCAAAAGAAAACAATCAATCATCGCGTAGCAAGAATCCCACAGTTTTTTCTTCGTCGATGCGCGGCCATTCGCTCATATCGAAAAATTTTATTCTCGGCGCCTGCGCTCTCGGCGCTGCCGCAGCGCTGCTGGCGAAGACGCTCCGCCGCCGGTTCTCCATCAGAGATCTACTTGAGCATTGTTGTCATAGAATCAATGGAGGCAGATGTGACTACGGCGAAGAAGTTGAAGAGAATGGGTCCGATGATGAGGTTTATGAATTAGTGGAGCAGCTGAAGGAGGTCTGTGCTCTTTTCTTCTGTTCGAATAAATTATGTGGACATTCTCTTTTCGACCTATGATTTTTTCGAACATGTGTGCTACATATAGTATACCTACTTGATGTTAAAGCTTAGAAGTTTTTGTATTTGGTTGTTTGGGAGGTGATGGGAACGTGGAGTGATAGGGACTAGTATACCGGTGCACTATCATAAGATGTAAATCATCACAATTGAATGCATTTGATAGTAATTAGACAAGAAAACTAGGACGAGAGCTTTGCGTGGATCGTGACTCGCCTGCTGCGGTGTGCAGCAGAGGATGTTGTTGTGGCCGAAGAGGACGTTGTCGGTTCCTCAGAGGATGTCGCATCCTCCTCAGAGGAGAATGTTGTGACCCCCGACGAGGATAGCATTGCCATTGGGGCCTGCTCGCTGAAGAGGACTGTCGCTCCTCAAGGTTTGATGCAACCGAGGCCACCCCCTTCTCTAAAAATTCACGAGCGTTTCGGCGGAGCTTGGGAGTGTTTCGAGGTTTCTAGATTCCATGAGTTCTTCTGTCAACTCGGGTTCAGCCCGCTCCTGTTGTGGTTGGGTTCGTTTCTTCCTCGACCAGCAAGGCCGACGACCTGTTTACGTTTGTTCCTCTCGCTGGACGCGAATTTAGAACACGTACATTTCAATTTCCAATACACGGGTTTTTGGTCCGCGACCAGCCCCCCGGGCGGCCTGAATTTACGCACGAATGCTCTAAAGCGCATGTGGTGTTTGGGCGATATCCATGTCGCGGGCCGCCACACATTTCGACAACTGGGCGATATCCCAGATTCTTCAAATCTTTTTTCAACCTCTGGTGGCAAAAAAATGAAGCTTTCTGCTCATGATGAAGCCATTAGTAGTAGTATTGGAGATGATCATAATAATATTAAGGGAGATGATGATCATAATACTAAGACCCCAGTACTAACGCCTAGTAAAAAAGATTGCCGCAGTTCTGAGACTCCGCCAAGTAAATTTATCAACAACAATATTATGGAGGAGGAGAGTCAGAGTGCGACTTTTCAGAGTAGCCGGCTCGCGAGTTTTACAATCTCCAGCGGAGCGCTGGAGCTCTTCTGGGTGACCGCGCGGGGGCAGATCATGCTGGCTCGGTACAGGCTGTTAATGCAGAACAACTCCGAGGTGATCGAGGCCACCTTCATTCTGCTCGAGGGAAGCCACCTGAAAAAGCCAGTCCCGTTTAAGAATATGCAGCAGCCGACACCGGAGCCTGGCGGGGACCCGAAACCTAGTAATATACAGTTTGCCGACCTCTGTGCCTCCGATGGCTATGTTGAGGTCGCCACTGGCACCCAGTCGGTGGGGGGAGGGAGCATGTTGGAGGAAACGAACGAAAGGAGCTGTTGGCGGTATCCCTATTGTCGCGTCTATTTTCGTCGCACAAAAAAAGCCTAATAGAAGCTATTTCTTATAACGTGTCGGGAATGGGGTGTGAGACGATCGAAGCACGCTAAAGCTTTGTGTTCGTTTTTCATAATTAGCACACCTAGCAATTGAAGCAGTTCAATCATTCAGCCCCCCTCATTGAAGACCAAATATTTCTGTTCAACTCTCGGTTTCTTTTCCGAATTTTTTCGATATCACATGGTCAAATTCAATCCCAAGTTTACAGCATTGGCAGCTTGTGGGTACAAGAATATGTGTATACATTATGTAATGTGTCTCCCGTAGCGGTCATCCCTTGACGTTGTCAATCTAATTTTTGAAATTTTGTCGATTATTGAATCAAATTTTGTTGACGATTTATAACGATCGTTTTGTTTTGAACCCAATACATCATCCCGAATATTGCATTTAAAAAAACAAAAAAACGCAGGCTATGGTTCCTCTTTTTTCATTCAACGCTGATTTTGTGTTCCTCTGTCAATACATGTTCGATGTTACAGATTGAGTCAACAATAGTTCGACCCAATTTCAATTCCACACTTTTGTTTCATATCGCAAAATCGTTCACATAGCGCAAATTCGTTCTATCTAAGGAATTCTAACAATACGATACGGATCGGATACGTATGAACATTATACCGTATGGTTCCTTTCTGTATATTCGTAGAACGATTATATAATTGATACGCGTATTTTCGTAGAACAATAAATTAATTTACAAAATAACATCGAAGAAGATGCAGCCATCGCATTTCCCGCTCCTGGAGGGGCTGCTAGACAAAACGTACGTACAGCAGGCAGAGCAGAGCGCCAACAGTCTCGGGAGGAAGGTCAAAGACTTACTTTGCCAGCGTTGTCTACCCGCCGAGGGATGGACCGACGGCGAAATCCGGTGAGTCATATTATTAATGTTGTTTTCCGCAGTAGCTATATAAAGCGGTGTGTCGGCACTATTAAGTGATACTACTACTTCGTATTAGATTGTTTTTTTCCGCAAAGGCAGCCTTGAGCAAAGGTTGTTTTCAGTATATGTGAAATCGGTACATGTTCCTTCGTCCAGCAATATAGAATGATATTAAAAAAAAATGAACAGCCTCTTCCTGCAGCAGGTCGCGCTCATGGACGCCAACAACGCGATCGGAAACGTCGGAGTCGGGGAACGAGAGGGCCGCGTATTTTCAAGAATCGTCTGGGAGCGCCATTTCGGTGCCAACTCTGATAGCTAGTGGACACTAAGAGTTTAGCTAGGATTCGTAATTATAGCTCTATATCATTAATATTATACAGAGATTCTTTAATTTGTACTGTATGGAATGTTGTTGTCCTAAATAGGGGAATATCTTTGTTCTAAAAAAATGTAATTCAGATTAATATTTTGATAATTGTCATTAACAAATTTGTATACAATAGTAATGCAATATTTAAGTTGGAAAGGTCTCGCCCACGGGGTGGGCCGCAGTGGCGACCTGACAGCGCAGCAGCCGAAGGCGGCGGGCAGCAGTTTAATTGCGAATTTGTGCAAGTACCTGGCAGTGGACGCCATCCGGATGGCGGGGTTCAAAAACTGCAAAGATTGCTTGGTAATACCGGTGTGCACGGGACTATCGTTGACGCTAATTTTTAATGCGCTGCAGCAATTGGATAAAAAAGCGGGGAGAGATCGGAAGGTCCTAATTATTAGTTGTTCCTGGTAAACTATATAAAGTATACCAGTGCTTGTGTGAATTGATGATTCCGGGAATATAGGGTATGATGACCAACAACAACTTGGAACAACTCGTTTTTAAAAAGAAGAGCAATTCTTGGATCTTTAATATACGATCTAAATTATCGTATACCATTTATAGTTAATAGGTAGTGCTGTGGAGCCGGATCGATCAGAAAAGCTGTTTCAAAGCCATCCTCGCCGCGGGCTTGG
>Ga0099797_100098_pt1 | contig 52735 bp, 49 predicted proteins | sample Uncmet_Sort48C_1_FD_89871 | JGI IMG/M metagenome (GOLD analysis project Ga0099797, IMG submission 89871) | Marine eukaryotic communities from CALCOFI LINE 67, Pacific Ocean - C012_Sort48C_1 | ecosystem: Environmental > Aquatic > Marine > Oceanic | place: Pacific Ocean: Monterey Bay | collected...
TGCTGAGAACGGCTTTGTACTGCGTGCTGGATAATCGCACTAGCATGGTGTTTTGCTGTGATTAACGCATTAGTAACGATAAATGGTATGTTTCTTTCCCATGCAAGATGTCCTTGGTTTATGTAGCTATCCTTCATGAGATCCCAAAGTTGGGTCTTTGAGAAACATGTTGGTTTTTCGAATGTTTTTAGTAGGTATTTCAGCATTTCTTGCTTGAATAGTGAGCGAATTGTTGATATAGTATATATGAGTAGTAAGGTGGTGGCAAATGAGTAATAACGCGCCAGGCAATTGGCAGGATTCGGGTAGAGAGCCAAAGCTGTGGATTTTCAATTCGACAACCAGTTTCCCATTATTGTTGTTTCTTGTAAATATATCATGGACAACCTTTTTTATTGTGATTATAACAATGATTGTTTTTTATGCGTTAGATTATTATGGCTTTAAGCCACGAGTGTTCGCAAAATTTTTGCGCTCATATGCTGCAGGGCCTCGTAGAGTTGCAAGACCTTGGTGGATGTAATGGTAGAAAGTGTATTGAAAAGTTTAAGTGATAGTTGTGTGAAATATTCGCAGATGAAGGGCGTGTCGTTTACGTTTAAAAATAAGCCATTGTCACATGAAGAAGTGTTTGCAGCGTTTGGTGTTCTGCCTGGGATATTAAAAAGGGCTAATAAAATCAGTTCCGTTTGTGTTGGGACGTCTTTAGGCGGCACTTTCCCGAAAACAGACCGTAGTTATTTGGGCTACAGTTTAGAACTGGAAGAGCTTAGCTTGCCGTTGCCATTTGCAATGTTGTTTGTTGTTGATGTATTAGAGGCAGTGATTGCTGGCAGAGGCACGGCAAGTACGATAGCTTTAGATGAGTTTAGCTATGAATGATGATATACTGAAACAGTCTGAGTTGGCTCTACAGAGAACACTAGGGTATTTAAAAGAAACATATGGTCGTTCTGGGCGTGATGATTATTTAGAAGCTACAAACGTCATTTTGCAATATTTTTCAGATTTTCCGGATAGTATTGCGCTAACAGAGTATAATAATAAAGAGGCTAATTGTGGATCCAGTTACACGCCAGATTAATATTTACGAAAACATTTTAAAGCATCCTGTTTGGGGGAATACGCCCTTATTGTCTGTTTTTGCAGCACGGTTGAATGATATGCTTAAACAATTAAAGCAATCTAGGGGGTTGGAGGTGTTGCCCGAAGGCGGGCGGTATGTATATGTACTGTTGTATCACCTAGATGGATCCGGAGTAAAAACTTGGGAGCAGGTGTTAAGGAATATCCGTTATGCTGTTCAGAGTCGGCCAGTATGCTTTTGTGAGGAGGAGGCTCAACAATTGATCAGCAATCATCGTACAGAGGGGTATGTAAAGCTTATGTTGCCGTCAGAGTCAATTGTGCAGGCGGATGCTGGTGTATATTTGCATACTGCGATGATTGACGTATCATCAGTAAGGCAGTTTTTTTGGCAAAATAAATCTTTTGTTTTTAATGGTATGTCTTTAATTGAGGCTGCTTAGGCGTGTAGTCGTTGAATTGTTGCGTTAAAGAAGATATACTATTTTTAGTTGTCTACTAGGAGAGAATCTTGAAGGGCGGAGGCCAACAGCAAAACCCCCCTGATCAGTCGTTAGACTTTTTTCTGATCATTGGGTTTGTTTTTGTTTCAGGGATGTTCTTGTGGTATTATTATTCGCCACAGATCGTTGCTTTTATTTTTAAAGTGAGGGTTATTGAAGCAAAAGCGCTTCTATGGATTTTAAAGCTGTTAGATAAGGTATCTGAGTTAATTGATTCTGATATGGCAGCAATTGCTCAGTTAGAGTCAAGTATTCGATATATGAGTAATACCCCGGCATCTTCAGTAGATTTTGATGATTTTATGATGATTTCGTCACGGTTTGGGCAAGCTTTTTCATTGCCTGCAATATTGGTGGGTATATTAGGCGTTGTGTATTGCTTATTCTTTCACCGATTCTCAAAATTTAAGCAGGTCTATAGTATGACCAGTTTAAGTCGCCAGGAGGTTTCAAATTGGCCACAAATTTCTTGTGTTTTAGGTAAAAACTTAATTAAACAAGATGTGCGAAAAGGGGAATGGCGGATGAGTGATCAGCCTTTGGGGTTTGCTAAGCGGCATGGCTTGTTGGAAACAGAGGTGATAACAGGTCAAACCATTGCAAGATTAAACAAAGAGAAAGCACATGCGGTGTTTTGCAGCCAAATGGGCCCACTTTGGGAAGGTCTTGAGGGTCTGCCACCTTATGTTTTGGCTTTATTTGCTGTTTTTTGTGCAAAGGCGGAAAATGACTCAGAAGGCGCTCGATCGTTGCTTAGGCAGGTATCTGCATCTGCTGCAGGAGGGTCTTTAGATTTCGGTGGTACAAGGCTTCTATTGTTTAAGCATGTGCGCTCTAAGCGTGTAGGGCGTGCAGTATCCCCTCATGCTTATCTATATACAGTTATGGCTTCTATGTTAACACTGGCGAGACGGGATGGTGTATTATCAGTATCTGAGTTTTTATGGTTGAAACCGTTAGATCGTCAGTTATGGTACGTGTTAAGTAATGTGGGGCGTCAAACTGCATTTGTAGAAGTGTCTGCGCCAATGGCTCACTGGATGGTAGAGAAACGATTGCGTCGTCCATTAAAGGTGCCCATGGTTGATCAGGCGGTTGAAGCATTAGACGAAGCACTTTCGAATATTGTTATCAATTTGGATGAAGAGGACTGAGATAATGAGAGGGATTGATTCTAGTCAAGAACAAAAAACCAGTACCTTGTTACGTGACACCCGCTCATTGGGTACTCGTATTTTTGCTGCGTTTACAAACCCAGTTGCGGTTGCTTGTATTATTGCTTGCACGGCAGCAACTGCCATTATACTGCCTGGAATTGCAGACTTACTTATTATTACGAACTTATGCTTTATTACGTATTCAATGACCCGAAAGCCTAAGTTACCCTTTAGAATGCCACAGCGCTCAGGCCTTATTGATTATGGTAATTTAAATCCTGGCACGGATAAGCCGATGAAAGCAGAGGGTACGTATTTTTTTGGTAATGATAAGAAAACGAAGAAAGAGTTATGGTTCGGTGACGGAGATATGCGAACCCACGTACTAATCTTTGGTTCAACAGGGTCAGGTAAAACGGTATTTCTTGTGTCATTGGCGTTTAATGCATTAGTGCAATCAAGTGGTTTTATTTATGTTGATGGTAAGGGTGACAATAGTTTATACGCAAGTATCTTTTCTATTGTGCGATTTCTTGGTCGAGAAGATGACTTGCTGTTAATTAATTTCATGACAGGCGCAAAGGATATTGTTGGTCCGCAGGAGAAGCGCTTATCAAATACATTGAATCCATTTGCAACGGGTTCGTCAAGTATGTTAGCTAACTTAGTCACGGGTATGATGGACTCCTCATCAGGTAGTGGTGATGGAGATATGTGGAAAGGTCGTGCAATTGCGTTTGTGGAAGCATTATTAAAGATTCTTGTTTGTATGCGAGATGCGGGACATATTTTGTTGGATGCAAATACGATCAGAAATTACTTTTCATTAGAAAGATTAGAAGCAATGGCTGATAATGTCTTCATTAGAGATAATGGGCAATACTCCATTGATATGACAAATTTACCTAGTGTCGTGAAAGAGCCTATTAATAACTATCTGGCTACCTTGCCTGGTTATAATAAAGAGCGTAAGGGCCAGCAAGTTTCTCAGGTTTTTGAGCAGCATGGTTATATTACGATGCAGCTAACAAGGGTATTTACATCGCTTGCAGATACATATGGGCATATTTTAAGGACTGATTTGGCAGAAGTGGATTTACAAGATGTGGTTCTTAATCGCCGTATTCTGGTGGTGCTACTGCCTGCGTTAGAAAAGTCACCTGATGAACTATCTAATCTTGGTAAAGTTGTTATTGCATCAATGCGTTCGATGATGGCTTCGGGGCTTGGTGATGCAGTTGAAGGTGATTATCGAGATTTGATTGTTAGAAAGCCAACAAATGCAGAAACGCCGTTTCTCTGTATTTTGGATGAGTATGGTTATTACGCAGTTAAAGGTTTTGCTGTTGTGCCGGCGCAGGCGCGTTCTCTTGGTTTTTCCGTTGTATTTGCTGGGCAGGATTTGCCTGCGTTCCAGAAAGCATCGAAAGAAGAAGCTGCTTCTATTGGTGCTAATACGAACATTAAGATATGTATGAAGCTTGAAGATCCAACTGATACCTGGGAATTCTTTATGAAGGGTGCAGGTGAGGCATATGTTACAACAGTTGACAGTTTTAATGCGAATCAAAGTAGTGTCACGAATTCATACTTAGATACTAAAAGTGCAAAAACAGATAAGCGATCAAGAATTGATTTGCTAGACCTAAAAGATCAGGGGCTTGGAGAGGCGCATATATTCTTTAAATCAGATATTGTTAGGGCGAAGACTTTCTATGCGAATCCGCCACCTTGTCAATATATGCAGTTAAACCAAATGATAAAGGTTGATATGCCCACAGACCAGAAACTGTTTGATTTGGTGAAAGGTATAGAGGACTTTGAAAAGCTTGTGGTGCCTGAGTCAATTTCGACTGAGGATGATCAGGTTTTAGTAGATTTATTTCAGGCCGTAGATGCAACTGAAGGTAGTTATATTGATAAAGCGATAGCTGTACTGATGTATGAAGGAGGCGGAGATGATCTTGAAGCTGAGGATCTTGAGGCTGAAGAAAACCCACAATCAATCAACTTGTTTTCTCGGTATATGAAAACAGCTACTGATGGTAGCGCCCTAAAAGTAGGACCCGTGTTGAATAAGCGTGAAGTCCAGGGATTACTTGAGATGCTGGTACGTTTCGGTGGTGAAGATAAAAGTACTGCTGCAGCGCATGCTGAAGATATTATAGGTAGGGTATCATTAATGACAGAGGCGTACACTGCTGATAGTGACATTGATTTGTCAGTTATTCAAGCATCTGTTGATAATTTATTAACAGTGGTTCAGGTGAAGGAGGACAGTAATGAATAAGATTTTCTTGACGTTGTGTGGGTTAATGACCGCAACTTTTTCGCAAGCAATGTTAAAAGCCGATGAGTTTGCAAGCTTTCAAGCTATATTCTCAGAAAATGATGCATACATGACACAAACAGGTGATATTGTTTCAATTTTAATTCCTATTAATCGTTTGTACGAGGGAAGTACAACTTATTTAACAGAAGATTCGGACATGATTACGGCGCCATTGGAAGCATTAATACGGCAGTCAGATGGTAAGGTTTACTTACAAGGGCTACTAAACCAAGACAATAAAAATTTGGTTTTTGCAACATCAGCGCTATATGCACAAGTAAGTAACTTATCTGATTTCTTATTGTCCTCAACACCTGATATTAGTTATTCTCCTGTTACTGTAAGTAGTTATTATAAAAATAAAAATTATGGTTTGTGGAAGATTTATCCACAGGTGGAGACATTTATAAATATTGATTTTGTGATTGATTAGTATGGAGTATTGTAATCGATGCAGGTTTCTTTTGATTTTATAGTGGTATCCATGAGATACTTATAATGAACATACAGAGGTTTGAGTAATGTCTCAAGACGCGCTAGAAGCTGTAGTATATAGGAACGAATTTTATCGTGATGGGTACAGGAAGTCATTATTAATTATAGTGCTCCTGATCTTGTCGAACTTGTTTGCCATTGTCAGTGTCTATAATGTGCTTTCTAAGCCGAACCCTGTCGCATTCTTTGCAACAGCACCTGATGGCCGTATCATACCAGTTTTACCTTTGTCTGAGCCAGGAATGAAGAATAGCGCAGTAGTTGACTGGGCAACAAAGGCAGCAATTAAAACATACACTTATGATTTTGTTAATTATCGATCTTCATTGCAGGAAGTGTCACAACTGTTTACTGGGACTGGTTGGACTAAATTTCAAGAAGCCATGCAAAAATCTCGTATGCTGAAGACAGTCATTAAGCAAGAGCTTGTCATGACTGCGACGCCCACTGCAGCAGCAACGATTACCGAGAGTGCAGTTCGATATGATCGCTACACTTGGAAAGTTGAGATTCCAATGTTGTTAAAATTAAAGGGTAAGACGCCACTAACAGTTCCTGTGAAGGTTACACTGTTATTGCAGCGTGTTAGTCTTGTAAATAACCCTGATGGGATTGCAATTGTGAACTTTGTGGTATCTGAGTAATGAATCGACCTTCATTAACGAGTGTGACAATATTAGAGGCTTCTATATATGCAGCACTGCTATTGCTTTTGGTGTCCTTTTCTATGATGTACTCAACCAATAAAGTGATTGAGAGAGAGGCGAATATTTCTTCTTTTTTTGATATTAGCACGTTAAAAGATGACTATTTAAATGATGTGGCTTTGGGGCCGGTTCCTGTTAAAGTTGAGCGTCGTTTACAAAAAGCGATTCCATTAGCACTGCCTGTAAGATCGATTGATGGAATACTTTCATGGGGTACACAGGTTGCTGTGCAGCTCTTTACATTAGACTTCTTTAAATTAGATCAACAAGTCGACGATCTTAGGCCTTATTTTACTGAAAGAGGCTGGGCTGCATTGATAGATGCCTTGAAAGGATCAGGCTGGGCAGCAAGTGTTATTGATAAAAAGCTATCAGTTACCTCAGTAGTATCTGGTCCACCAATTGTATTGAAACATGGCGTGTTAGATGGTGCATATTCTTGGGTGATTAATTTTCCGCTTCTGGTCACGTATGAAGGTGCAAGTAGTAAGCGTTCGGAAACAAGGGTGTTTACGATCACAGTGAAGAGAATTCAAGCAGATTACATGTCGGGCCAGGCTGGTATGGCCATAGATAGTTTCGTCACAAGTGCTGATGGCGGATTTTAGGGAGAAGTGAGATGTATCGATCATCAAAATTAAATCATTTGAAGCGAGTTGCTTTGGCAATGATTTCTTGCATATGTGTTCAGGCAACAACACCTGAGCAGGCAGAGGCGTATAAAGACATAGAAACAACGTTAGCGCCAATGAGTGATGAGCAGATGGATTCAATTAAACATCTTTATCGCAAAGTTAATAAACAGTCTATTTTGCGAGAAGATGTACCTCCAACGCCTGTATTTTCTTCAATGATGGTTGATTTACAGCCAGGAAGTTCGCCAGCTGCGATTCGTATTGCACCTGGGTACGTGTCATCACTATTATTCGTGGATTCAACAGGAGCTCCTTGGCCTATTAGGGCTTATGATGTTGGGGATGCAAGCGCATTTAATATTGTATGGAATAATGCCGATGATGATGAAACATCATTATCAAACACGTTATTGATTCAGGCAATGTCATTATATAAAGATGGAAATTTGGTTGTATTATTACAAGGGTTAAATACACCAGTAATATTATCATTGATTCCAGGTCAGAAGGAGATTGATTACCGTGTTGATATCCAAGTTCCTGGCTATGGTCCATTTGCCAACCCTGAAGAATCAATGTATTCCAAAGGTGCAAATCCTATGTTAAACACTATTATTAATAATATTTCGCCGCCCAACAGTAAGCTTTTAAAAGTTAAAGGTGGCGCTGCTAAAGCTTGGTTGTTTGGTGATATCATGTATGTGAGGACCAGTCTTCCCGTGGTTTCACCAGCTTGGATTTCAACAATGAAAGGAGCGTCAGGTAATGTATCTGCGTATGAGCTTCCTAGGTCACCAGTTATCCTAGTAATGGATAATGGGCGTCTACGTAAACTAACTGTGGAAGGGTTTTAGCTGTGAATGAAAAACGAAACAATCAACCTAAAGTATCTGACAACTCCCAAAGCCGTCCCACTATGATTTTATTATCAGTGCTTGGTGGTACGGTAATTGTCATCTTAATTTCTTATTTGATGAGTGCGCTAAATTTGTTTGGAGACACTACATCAGTTGCGACTATAGGTGGAACACCTGATATTGAGTCAATTCCAGGCGTTGGTGATCCATCTGTTGAATACAGTCGTTTGATTGCTGAGCAAAATAAAGCGGAGGTTGAGCGGGCAGTTAAAGAAGATGGTAGCTCATTGCCCACGATTATTCGCCCGCAGTATTCGTTAGCTACTGATGATTTCGATCAGCAATATACAGATAAGAACAGGATTGAAAGAGATGTAGATCGCTGTTCTCTTGAGAACCTAGTTAAGGCAAGAAAAGCTGGTGTTTCTGCATCTGAGCTAAAGTGTTATGGTTGTACGCTAGAAGATTTGAGAGCTGCGGGATACACGGCAGCTGACCTTAGAGCTGCTGGTTTCAGCGCTGAAGAGCTTAAAGCAGCAGGATTTAGTGCTGAGGAGTTAAGAGCTGCAGGGTTTAGTGCTAGTGATTTAAGGGCAGCAGGCTTTAGTGCTAAAGAACTATTATCCGCAGGTTATAGTGTGAGTGACCTAGCTGGCGCAGGGTTTACACCTGAGCAATTATTAGCAGCGGGTGCGTCGATTGCAGACTTGAAGAATGCAGGGATTGATGTTAATGCATTACTTGCTAGTGGTGTTGGTGCAGTTGATTTGATTAAGTCCGGTTTTTGTGCGGATGGTGTTTTAAATGCAGTATCTAATCCTAATACGCTAAGAGACGAAGGTGTCGAAGCTCCCGATTTATATAATAGTGGTGTTCCTATCTCACAATTGGTTGAGCTTGGTTACAGCGCACAAGATATCATATACTCAGGTGCAAGTGTTTCAGAAATGATTGCGAACGGTGTTGATGCATCTGAACTACGGCGTGCAAACGTCTCAAAGAAAGATATTTCTTTTGCAGAAAAGAACTTATCCCAGGTTCCTGGAGGCACTTGTACTGCTGACTATGCAGTGGCACAGTTTAATGCTGGTGTGCAGGCAAAAGTGTTATTACCATTGGGTTGCTCGCCAAGCCTATTAAGGGATGCTGGTTTCACTGCTAGGGATTTAGTTAGGGAAAATGTGACTGCGGGAAGATTGCGTGCAGCTGGTTATACAGCTTCAAATTTAGTTGCTGCAGGGTTAACATTAGATATGTTAGTTGAGGCATGTTATAGTGCGCAAAGTTTATTAGATGCTGGTTTCTCTGCAAGTGATTTGCTTAAAGCAGGCATATCACCAAGTGAGCTGCTTGCAACAGGGTTATCTGTGAAAGAGTTAGCATTATCTGGTGTAGACTGTGCATCATTATATAAAGGCGGTGCTTCATTGTCAGAGTTGTTTGATTTAGGCTGTACAGCAGAGGAACTAAAGGCAGCGGGTGCATCTGCCGCTGAGTTATTAGCGGCTGGTTATAGCGTATCTCAGTTAAAGGCTGCAGGTTTTAGTGCCGAAGATTTACTATCAGCAGGTGCAGATCCTGCAGAGCTCGTTGCGGCAGGATTTAGTATCACTGATTTATTGAATGCTGGTTTAACAGAGGGGCAATTGATTAGAGCTGGTGTTTCATCTGACCGTATTTATGGATCTGCTGGAGAAGAGCAAGGTATTGGTTGCTCCGTAGAGAGAATCAATATTGCTTTAAGTGAGGGTAGTACCGTTGCTGACCTACTAGAGAAAGGTTGCTCTGTTGATTCCTTGGTGAAGGCAGGAATTAGCGTGTCAGAATTACTTGCTGCGGGTGCTTCTGTTGAGGATTTGCTCAAAGCGGGTGTGAGCGTCAATGAGCTGTTGGCTGCCGGTGTTTCTGTCTCTGATTTACTTGATGCTGGCGCATCTGTGTCAGATTTATTAGCAGCTGGCGTTACTGTCGAGCAATTGGTGAGAGCAGGGGCTAGTGCTAAAGATATGCTTGCAGCAGGGATTACTGTTGCAGAAATGAAGGCAGCAGGTATGTCAATTGATGGGATTTTAGAGAGCAAACCTGATGCTAGGTCTTTATATCTTGCTGGAATAGATCTAAATGATTTAAAAGGTTATACAAGAGATGAGTTAAATGAAGCGGGATATAATGTACAAGACGATATTTTTTTAGATGAACCTAGTGCTGAGACAGACATGGAGAGAATTCAGCGTCTTCAAAATGAAACAATGGAGCAGCAGGATAGAGAGCGTCGTATTCTTCAACTAGCTGGGGCAATGCAGGCACAGGCAACGTCATTGTTTTCAACTTGGGATAACGCACCAAGGCAGTCTGTGAATGTCGGTTCACGTAAGCCAGGTGATTATATTATGGCTAGCGAAGCAATACAAAATGCGGAAGCTGAAGCATACAACTCTAGTGTTGTGAAAGCTGGAACAATAATGTACGCATCTTTGGATAGTGCTATCAATTCAGATGCGGAAGAGCCTATATTAGCGACTATTGTTAGTGGACCATTAAAGGGATCAAAAGTGTTAGGTGAGTTTAAGCAAGAAGAAGAAAAGTTAGTATTGAAGTTTGAGACAATCAATATGCCAAATAAGCGTAATACAACTGACATTACTTTATTTGCAGTCGATGTAAATACAACAAGGAATGTAACTGTTGATAGTCATTATATTCTGAAGTATGGCTCTTTGTTTGCAGCGTCGTTCTTAGAGGGGTTAAATACTGCTGCAGGTACCATTGGAACTGAAGTAACAACCACTGATAATTCAACGGTTATTAAAGAAGGAAGCTTGGATCGTGCGAAGGTTATCGCTGCTGGCTTAGGTAAGGTCGGTGAGAACTTAGTAGATGCTGCGAAGAGTTACCAAGATAAAAAACCAACAATTCGTATGAAAGTTGGCGCAACATTTGGTATATTAGTAATGGAAGATTTCACTGTGAATAACTTAAGTTAGGATGGAGGACCGTAATGGCTGATGATATAAACAACCCAGAAACGAATCAGGAACAAGAATACGAATTTCCTGATAAACATAGTCAAGAGTTTGGTAAGACACCTCATAGCGGAGGTACAGAAAGTTTGAGCTCACTGTTGAAGAATAAGCAAGTTATGTACGCTGTTGGAGGCATTGTAGGGCTTTATGTCTTATTGAGTGTTTTCTCAAGTGATGATGAAGATGATGCTGTCAGTGAAGTTGAAACAGCACAGGTATCAATGGAAGATAGTTTTGATGATATTGACTCAAGCTCGATGGATGATGTTGCGGTTGATACAGCACCATCTATATCGATATTTGATACGATCGATCAAGAAGCTGAAGCTCAAGATCAGACCAATGAAGAGATTGATGGATTAAAACGCCAAATTGCTTCATTAAATCGTCAAAATGTTGACTTCCGGTCGCAGGTAAAGCAGCTTGAGATCAAGATTGATACATTGCAAAAAACAGTTGAGCGTGCGGCTAGACAAATATCTGATTTCTCAGATATGCAGGAGAAAAAAGAGACTGATGTGAAAGCTGAAGTGCTTCAAGACTATAAGATACGAGCAGTAATTTCTGGTCGTGCCTGGATTGAGGATAAGTCTGGTAATAATGTCACAGTCAAAGTTGGAGACAATATTCCAACGTATGGAAGAGTTACTAAGATCAAGCCTGTTGAAGGTATGATTGAAACATCTTCTGGTCGAACAATTTCTTTTTCTCATGATGAATAGAATATTTCATAAACTCGTACTGGTATTTGTTGTAACAATGGCTAACGCACAGTCATTTAATAATCTTGTCGAGTCAATGGCAGGTGCATCAGAGTTTATGATTGGATTATTTTATATAACTGGCATTGCTTTGATATTTACAGGTATCAACAAGCTGAAGCGCCTGGGCCATAGAACAGCATTTATGAATGTAGACTCAGGTGTATCAGGGCCTTTAATATTATTAGCAATAGGTGCATCATTAATTTTTATGCCGTCATTTTTAAAGGTGATGAATAAGTCGATTTGGGGGCAATCTAATATCTCGCCAATGAGTGATTTTCCTTATGGGGTAGGAGAGGCTGGGACGATTTTAGATAAGATTAGACCCATGATTGTGATTATTCAGTTTATAGGCCTGGTCGCAATGTTGCGAGGGTTCTTAATATTAACAAAAGTAACAGGTCAAGGCGCCCAGCCTGGTACGATTTCAAAAGGATTTATTCATATATTTGGTGGTATCTTAGCGGTTAACATTGTAACCACAGCTAAGATTATGGTTAATACATTTGCGGTTGGTTCATGACAAAAAGATTTGATTATTTGAAATTTATTTTATTATTATTATTTACATATTCTTGGTCATCAACTGGATGTACGAAAGCTGTGCCTGCCCCACAAACCATTGGTCAAGTTTTATGTAATATAAAATATAATACATTTTCAGGTGTATTTAAATTAATATTTGTGATTGGTTATGTGTCCGGAACTGGACTTTTAGTTGCAGCAATTTTCAAGTTAAAGCAGGTAAAGGATAACCCAACTCAGATTCCTGTATCTACTCCTATGGTTTTATTCTTATGTGCGGCATTGTCTATTTTTATGCCATCTATGATTGCGCCCGCTGGTGAGACAATTTTTGGTGCGTCAACAGAATCTCCTTCCGTAAAAGACGCGGCGAATGATCCAGACAAGATTGGTGTAAAATCAATTACAAATTTAATGCAAGAGGGGTGAGGATGAATTTAGTAAGACTGGCTTTATTTTTTGTCGTATTCGCATCGAAAGCAGTAGCCACTGTAAATGACGTTGCTAATACTCTCATTTCGCAACTACAATCTGGGCGAGAGATGATCTTAACTCTATCATTTATTGCAGGCTTAGGCTTTATGATTGCTGCGTTTTTTAAATTCAAGCAGCATAAAGATAATCCAACTCAAGTACCAATTGGTAATCCTTTAACTTATTTATTGATTGGTTTATTATTGTTGTATGTTGGCTCTTTGGCAGAGCCACTTGGTCAAACACTATTTGAGAAAGCTGAGGCAGGAAATGTAACGCCAAAGTAGTAATTCAGTGTATTTATTTAGGAGGAAAATATGTTAAAGAAATACAGATCAGTCGTATTATCATCATTGATGATAGGAACCTCAACCTTATTGTATGCGGAACCAACAGGTATTGCAAAGATATCAAATAGGATTTCAAGTAACTTGTCTGCAGTTGCAAACCTTATTTCTCAGGTTGCTTTTGTAGCGGGCCTTGGTTTCTTTGTATCTGCTGTATTTAAGTTTAAGCAGCATAAAGATAACCCAACTCAGGTGCCAATTGGGACACCAATGAGTATGCTTGCAATTTCTGCTGCATTAATGTTCATGGGTAACTTTATTACACCATTGGGTGAAACACTCTTCGGTACTGGAGCGCAGGCTGGCGCAAACGCGGCAGGTTTAACGTCTGGTCTTGACTCAGCATAACTTGGATTGATTGATGTCGGAGGATCTACAACTTAGACTTGGTGGAGACGCTTGGAATCTTTATTCTGAACGTCAAACTGATCCAGTGTTTGAGAAGTTTAAGCAGAGGGTTTTAGATCGTGATGCTAGTCGTTGTGTCTATTGTGATTTTAGTGCATCGACTGGCATGATGGTTGTTAACCATGATCATGATTATACAAATAACAAGTTATCTAATCTTGTGACAGCATGTCCTTTTTGCCAGCAGTGCTTATTTTTAGAAGCTGCTGGTCATTTCCAGCCGGGAGGAGGTAGTGTTATTTACCTACCAGAATTGTCACAGTCACAACTGAATGCTCTGGCACATGTACTGTATGCATCAATTGTCAATGGCTCTCTGCATGCCAAGACCTCGGATGCGTACGTACAATCACTTAAGTTACGATCAAGTGTTGTGGAGAAAAGTTTTGGGAAAAACATGAGTGTTCCTTCATTTTTAGGCCAAATGCTTATCGATACACCTGCTGCAGATATTGAGACTAGAAAACAGAAGGTATTGCAAAACCTTAGACTATTGCCTTCGTTAGATTTGTTCGAACAGCAGGTAATTATGTGGGCAAAAAGTGCTATTTCTATAGACTAATCAGGAGAGTTACATGTCAATAGTCAAAGGGATTATAGACGGTATTGAAGCAAGCGTAAGTACGGTTGCTGTATTGCTTAAACAGGGCTCATCTTCTTATACTGATTTGCAAACTGCAGATAGTGAAAATGTATTGGTCACAAATGAGGGAGGGCTTGTCTCCATTATTAAAGTTGCTGGTGTGGTGGGATTAGTTGGTGAAGAAGAGTTTAAACGTATACATGGCCAGTTGTTTCAAATGCTCAATACTTCATTAAAGGAGTTAGGGCATACGATCAATATTCATTTCTCATACAATCGAGATCAAGTTTTTGAAACAATTCAAGAAAATTACACTGGATCAAGGAATACAGCCAAGAAACTTGATTTGTCACTGGATGATGTATTAGACGAGCGTGTCTCATATATGAGTCAGTACTGTTCTGCAGAAGAAGTTTATATTGTGATTGGCACAAGTGCAGATTTATTAACAAGAGATCAACAAAGACACGCTATAAAAGACAGGGCTGAGTCAAATAAAGGCGCACCTGCATTCAAAAGCACACAAAGTATCACAAATGCAATTGGTGCCTTACGAGATCTACATGATTCATTTATAAAATCAGTCACTGCAGATTTGTCATCAGCGGGTGTATCTGCGAAGCTCATGGATGTGCATTCTGCAATACGAGCAGTAAGACGCTCAATTGATCATGAGTTTACTGATAAAGAATGGAAGCCAGTACTACCAGGCGATAAGTTAACACCTAAGGTTGTGAATCAATATCCAGCAGAGTCTCCAGAGGCTGATTTAGCTGATTTATTGTGGCCAAATTTAGCAATCCAGCTTTTTCCAAGGGATAGTGAAAATATTAATCTAAAAACATGTCGTATAGGTAATAAAATATACTCTTCAGTGTATATTGATTTATTTCCAAAAGATATTCAGCCTTTTGCAATTTTATTGAATAAAACAATTCAAGCAGATCTTCCATGGAAGATTTCATTTCAAATAAAAGGAGGAGGGCTATCATCTGTAAAGTTTAAGCGAGCGATGTCGTCAGTCCTTGCTTTTTCTGCATCACAAAATCGTTTGATTCATGATAGCATAAAGTTATTAGAATATCTTGATTTAGAAAGTGATGATGCGGCTGTCATGGTTAGAGCTGTTGCATCAACTTGGGCACCGGAAGAAGATGAGAAGTTATTAAGGTCGAGACACTCGCAATTAGCACGGGCAATTCAGAGTTGGGGGTCGGCAGATGTTGCAGAGATATGTGGTGATGCGTTTGAAGGTGCTTTAGCAAGTATGTTAGCGGTTTCTCAGCATTCTCCAGCCAATATGTCGGTTGCATCATTAAGGTCATTTTTATATATGATGCCATTATTTAGACCTGCATCACCATGGGACTATGGTAGTTTATTGCTGAGGTCACCTGATGGGAAACCTTGGCCATACCAACCAGGATCGCCATTACAGACTACTTGGATTGATATGATATATGCAAGACCAGGTTCTGGTAAATCAGTATTATCGAATGCATTAAATTTAGGTCTTTGTGTACAGCCTGGTATTGAACGCTTGCCACGTATCTCAGTCATTGATATTGGTCCATCAAGTGCGGGATTAATATCGCTGATTAAAGAAGCATTGCCTGAGGAGAAAAAACATTTAGCGACTTACATTCGCTTTAATATGGATAAAAGCTATTCAGTGAATCCATTTGATACACAGTTAGGTAGCCGTTATCCATTACCCCTAGAGCGTTCGTTTTTGGTGAACTTTATTACGCTATTAGCAACACCTGTAGGATCACAGGTTGCATATGATGGTGTAGCTGATTTAATGGGAATGGTCATTGATGAAGCATACAAACTATTATCTGATGAAGGTAATCCGAATACATACACGCCAGGTGTTGATGCTTCAATTGATGACATTCTAAATGAAATTAAGTTTGTTTCTGATTCAAAGACAACATGGTGGGAAGTTGTCGATGGGTTATTTAATGCAGGTTTTCCAAGAGAAGCAATTCTAGCACAGCGTAATGCTGTACCGTTGGTTAGTGATCTAACATCAATTGCTAGGACACCTGCTGTGGTGGATTTGTATGGAAAAATTACAGTCTCTACAGGGGAGAACTTGATTGATGCTGTTGTGAGGATGCTATCTAGTGCTGTTCGTGAGTACCCTGTGTTATCACGTTATACACAGTTTGATATTGGAGAGGCTAGGGTTATTTCGTTTGATTTAGATGAAGTTGCTAAAAGTGGTGGAGAAGCTGCAGATAGGCAAACTGCAGTTATGTATATGTTAGCCAGATACTTGTTAGCAAAAGATTTTTATCTCAATAAAGACGCAGTGGCTAATCTGCCTGATCACTATAGGCTTCATCATGAGAAGCGTGCTGCGGAAATTAAAGAAGATCAAAAGCGTATTATATTTGATGAATTCCACAGAACCTCAACAGCGCAAGCGGTGCGTGATCAAGTCATTATTGACATGCGTGAGGGACGTAAGTGGCGTGTTCAGGTTTGTGTAATATCACAAGATTTAAAAGACTTTGATGAACAGATTGTTAAGTTTGCAACATCAACATTTATTATGGATGCTGGCCCTGAGCAAGCCATTGAGGAAACCTCAAAGTGCTTTGGTCTTAGTAGTACGGCAAAAATGGCATTAAGAAATAGTGTGCGTGGGCCCAGAGAGGGTGGCGCAACTTTCTTGGGGCAGTTTGCGACAAAAGAAGGGAATCATCTTCAATTATTAACGCTAACCTTGGGTCCCGCTGAGTTATGGGCATTTAGTACAACATCTGAAGATGTATTACTTAGAAATGCATTGTATGAGTCAATGGGACCAGTTGAGGCAAGAAGGGTATTGTCAAATATTTTCCCACAAGGAAGTGCTGCTAAGTTCTTGTTAGGACGTTTGAATAAAGAAACAAAGGGATCTGGTGTGATTTCTGATGAAGAAAAAATGTCAGTTGTCAATAAGCTTATCGAGGATGTATTAAGCGCTTATGCAGAGAATCCCAACGTGAAGAGTATTAAAGAATAGTCTTGTTAGCTATGTACTCCGAGTGGTAGATATTGACTTAAGTGAGCCATGACACGCTTGTTAATCCAAAAATCTGGCTCTTGGACTGTCCCGCTCATAAATCCAACGTGCCCACCGTTTTCATGAACTTCAAATGTGATACATTCGGGTAAATTATTGGCATTGGGAATTTGTTTATAACAAATGATGGGGTCATCTTTTGCAATCACAACTAATGTGGGCTTTCGGATAGCGTGAAGATAATTTTTACTGCTGCAATCTTCATAGTATTCTGCGACTGACTGGTAGCCATGCATTGGTGCTGTGAATTTTTTATCTAAATCAGCAAGACTTGTAATTTTCTCAAGTTGTTTTTCAAGTACGTTATTATCAGGGTAGCTTTTGAATTTAGAGCGGATACTTTGCTTAATATCATCAAGAAATATTTTTTGATATAATCTATTTACGCCATGTTGTATTTTTATAGCAGTTGCTTGAATATCAAAAGGAGGTGATACTGCAATACCTGTTTCACAAAGATTATGGTATTTTAGTTCACCAAATAGTTTTAAAAGAATGTTTCCACCTAGCGAGTAGCCAACCATCGCAACAGGCTCATTAGGATTTCGTTGTTTAATGAGGTTGAGTACAAATTTTATATCTTCAGTATCACCACTGTAATACTGTCTAAATAAACGCTGTTTTTCATGACTGCAGCCACGTAAGTTTAAGGCAAGGGCATTCCAGTTTGTTTCATAATAAATATAATGCATTAATGAATTGATATAATGTGAGTCTGTAGACCCTTGCAAACCATGTAATAAAATTACAGTTGGACCACTCGATTTATTCGTCCATACACCATCCATGAAATCGCCATCAGGTAGTTCAAATCGTTCCGTTTTTTTAGGAAATGCTTTTTTCTCCAGATATAATGTAGGGAATATTGTTTGTAGGTGCCCGTTAGGTAACCACCATGATGGTGTATACTCAATATGGTTAAACTCCATTCTGCTCTCCTTAGCTACTATTGTAACTTTAGTCAGAAAATTTAACTTGGCAGAATATTTTGTATTATTTTTTGAGAAATTTTTATATGATATTATCATTATACGTAAAAGGATGTTTTATGTTCAAATTTAATAAAGTAAAACTATTTAGTTTTGATGAGAGTTCAGCATTAGATAAGCTTACAGGTGTGCTTTCTGATTTAGGAGTAGCGATTGTTGATCGTGTAGAAAATAGTGATTTACTCATGGTATTAGGAGGGGATGGAACAATATTACATCAAGCAAAACTTGCACACCAACACCAAGTACCCATTGTTGGAATAAACTTAGGTGCAAGAGGTTTTTTAGCAGATGTTCGAGAAGCGGAATATGATGTAGTTCGAGCAATATTGCTGGGGCAATACATTGAAGATAGACGCCAAGTTCTTCGCTGTAAGATTGGTAATGAAATATATTTTTCAATTAATGAAGTCATGGTCTCCAAGTCTAAACCAACAAGAATGATAAAATATGATGTAGTTGTTGATAATCAGTTTTTATATGAGCAGACAGCAGATGGAATGATTGTATGCACAACAACGGGTTCCAGCGCATATGCATTGTCAGCAGGGGGTGCAATACTGCATCCGAGCGCAAAAATACTGGGCTTGATACCAGTATGCCCAAGTAATATTACCTCTAGGCCAGTGATTATTTGTGATAATTCAATTATTGAGGTCACAGTTCATCCATGGAAAGATAGTGAGTTCACCATGGCAATGGATGCACAGGTTGTGAATAACCATACAAATAAACTAACAATATCATTAGATAAAAATTATGTAACATTTTTACACCCAATTCATTATGATTACTATCAAACTTTGCAGTCAAAACTTAACTGGGAGTCTAAGCCAGTAGGTGCTACATAAAAGTATTGAAGTTATTGTTTTTATGTGATAAGATCTTTTCAGTTATTAAATATGATAATACGAAAACAAAGCTAACAAAAGCAGATATTATAAGGTATTTTGGGGTAATGCTTATCTATACCACTTATTGTGCAATTATCACCACAGTTTACCAGTATAGTTTGGTTTAATTATGCTGTTTGTTAGCCTTAAACTTATATATAGGTGAGTCATGCATACAAATAGTAAAACAAATATTTTAAGAAGTATATTAACGTGGATAGCTTTAATTGCGATGCAACCTATTGCATTAATTTTTTCTATTTCAAATATTTTAGAAGCATATAGTGGTGTTTTTGTTGATGAGGTGGGTAAAGTTGTTGTAAATGAACTATTACTGAAAAATGCATGTTTGCATCTTGCCTATATTGGTTTAATCAGTATGACAATTTCGCTTGCAGCTAGGGTCTATAATCACATTATGAATGCTGAGGAATATACACTCAGTATTTTTTGGTCAGATCTATTAGAAGCAATAAAGGTAGCAATGATTAGCATTGTATTATCAACAGGTATGACAGGTATTCTGATTATTTCATTACTGCTACTTTTGGAAAAATTTGATAAGACAAAATTAGGCAATATCGTGGCAGAACTGTCGGACAAATGGCAGTATTTTATTGTTTTTACACAGTATATTAGTATTCCTTTTATTTATTTTCTTTATGAAGCCATTGTAGATATTAGTATTACAACTATATTTGCATTATTGCTATACTTAGAGCCAATATTCGGTGAAGTGATCTTGGCTTTGAGTCCACTTATTCAATTAGGCGTTTGGGGCCCCGTTTTATTATTAATCATTGGGCTTGCATATATACATGGTTATTCATTAAGAGATTTATGGTTTGTAGGAAATGAATCTAATGATGACGAGCCATTATTTTCAATGGATAAGTTTAAGTCATTGATGAAATGTTACTTTATATCTACCCCATCATTTATATTGTCATCTTTAGCACTTATATTGTATTTATATTATTCTGGCGTTGCAGCGCCTATAGTCTTATGGCTTTCATCATGGACATTAGAATATGGTTTATTTGTTGTAGCAAACATTTTGTTATACACAATACAGCCACTAGTAGAAGAGCTAATATATAGATCACTGGGTATTTATTATATGATCAGTGCTGAATATATCCCTAAAGACTCTAGTGAAAGAACATTCACGGGTATTATATTGGTAGCATGCTTAAATGGTTGGCTATTTGCAGTAGCGCATCAGCATGTGTATGCGTTTATTGCCATTCCAGGATTTTTATCATTATTTGCGGGCGGTGCAGCCTACACGGTGATGGTATTAGTAAAAGGTGATGTTTCAATCCCATCATTTTTCCATACAGTGCATAACTTTTCAATCGCTGTTTATGAAATCCCGTTTGTTTTAGGTAGCACGCTATATGTGTATTCAGGATTAAATTGGCCAAGTGTCATCGCTGAATCGGTTCGTACATACTGGGTATCTAGTGATAAGTTGAAAGTTAAGTTTGATAATGATTGTCAAAAAGCAAGCAACTTTGTTGCTAGAAAGCTTTCACAATTAAAAAATATTGCGAATGATGTACATACTATAAGCAAAGAATATTTCCAAGATTCCCTAATATCTTGGATGCCCTAAGCAAAATGTTTGATGGAGAAGGGGGCAATAGCCCCCTTTTTATATGGTCAATTGTATAAATGATTCATAAGGTAGATTGACTTTTATGTAGATCATCGAGATAATCAGAGTAATAAAACAATGGTGTCGCTTTGATACATACGATTAGCATCCAAAACTTTCTACTGATTAAAGAAGCAACACTGAATATAAATCAAGGTTTCTCAGTGATTAGTGGTGAATCAGGCGCTGGTAAGAGCTTGTTATTCCAGGCAATACGTTACTGTTTAGGCGGTAATATTGATAAGTCGTATATTGGTGTATGGTCTGATGAAATGCATGTCTCAATAATATTTAAGAATATTGTGCCAGTGAGCATTTATGAAGATTATGATATTCCTGTTTCTGATAAAGTTTCAATCTCACATACATTACGCCAAAAGTCTCGAGCTTGCCATATTAATGGCAAGAAAGTTTCACAAAGTGTATTAAAGCACTTTAAACAGTATTTAATTTTAGATAGCAAACAGTCGCAAAGTCAACAGTTATTAAAGCCTAGCTTTCAAGCTAAGTTGATAGATCAGAGCATAGATCAATCATTAATAGATGATTATCATCAGGCTTATCAATCATACCAATCATTATTTAAGCGCAGTGAGGAAATTGCTAAGATACTTATAGATGCAGAGGATAAGGAATGGCTAAGCTATCAGCTTAAAGAGCTTGAGGAGTGTGAACTAACTGAAGATAGTTATGAAGTAACTAGTCAAGAAATAAAACAAATTCAGGACAGTCAGCTATTACAACAGCAATGGCCCGATATACAAGCCCAATTATACCAAGTTAAAAAAAGTATTCAGCGTATAAACTCAGTGCCTCAAGCAATAGATGATCAGTTCAAAGGTTATTCAGCATATGCAGACTCATTGATGTCAGATGTAGAACATTACTTACATAGTGACCAAGCATCGCGTTATACTTATGAGTTACTTCAGCAAAAAATGACATTGTTGAATGATCTTGCAAGAAAGCATAGAGTAGCGCCCAGTCAGTTATATGCTGTACATCAATCATTGGTAGAGAGAAAAGAAGAAATTTCTGTGGCAGAGTCAGAGCAGGCAAGTGTCTTAAGTGCGTTACAAAATGCAAAAAAAGTACTTACTAGGTTAGATAAAACATTTATGCAAGCAAGAGAAAAAGAAGCACAAGCATTAGAAAAGTGGATAAAACCAAACCTGTTATTATTGGGAATGGAAAATGCAACGTTGATGATACAACTACCCGTATTATCTGAGAAAATGGATACAGAGATACAGTATCAAATGCAAACTAATCCAGGGCAGTGTTTTAAAGATATAAAATACTGCTTATCAGGTGGTGAGCTCTCTCGTCTTAACTTACTACTTATGGTTTATATGGGGGATAAAAGAACCATGTTGTTAGATGAGGTGGATGCAGGTGTGAGTGGAGTGGTTGGGCATAAAATTCGACAACTATTAGTAGGCATTGCAAAGCAGCGGCAAGTGGTTGCAATTAGTCATTTAGCGCAAGTAGCATTAGGCGCCAATGATCATTATATGGTGGAAAAACAAGTGCTAGATCAGCAGGTATTATCAAGTATAAGGCAACTAATGTCTACTGAATCACGTTACCAAGAGCTTGCACGATTAATGTGTGGCATTGTTAATGATTCCTCAACAGAAAAGGCAAAAATGTTGTTATCTGAGTTAACGTAATATATTGTTGTACACATAGATAGATGTATACTTACATCAAAAGTGTTATTTGGTTTGGTTAAATATAGGTATGGAGATTTCACCAAGTCTAAATATATAGCTATGAATAATTCTTACTGGCTCGATGATAGGTATATAGATACCTTCTCCATTTGCAAGGCATAGTTGAGAATATTTTTTATTAACAATAACACGTGTGCTAGGGTATTTATCGGATAAGTTTCTATTGAGTATAGTTAAAGATCTATCAATAAGTGTGACTATAAACAATGCAGCACTTTGGTATACACCAATCATTTGAAAAATATTGACACTACTTAGACCTACAATGAAGCAAAAGTATAATAGTATCGCGTTGGTCAGACAGTTGAGTGTGGTAACTCCAAGGCTATAGTACAAACGATTATCAACTGGAGAGATTCTTATAAAGTGGGAGCCGGGAGAACGAATATCGTGCCCAAGGGTAAGCTCAATATACTCATCAGTCGTATGATAGTAAAGTAAAGCCATTAGACTAACTGTAATGCCGGGCATCACAAATGGATAAGCAGGCATTAGGAGTAGTAGCAGCAATATAGATAGAAATGCGAAGGTAATAGGGTTCAATCGTACTTTTAGTCTAAATGCATTACTAATCTGTAGCATCCATTCATATTCAGGCATATCACTTTCTTTTTTTGCGGGGTAGGATTTTAAATAGGCTTGTAAGTTTCTAGCATAACCATATATCCATAAGAAATGACCTTCATGCCGTATTTTTTTAGTGGCACAGCCAGAGAGAAAGCCCGCTATATTATTAATTACCTCTGAGTCTTCAGGCTTGATATTGTGATTATAATTAGGAAATAGTGCTAGAGATGAAAATATTTGTTTTTTTGTATCTGGTGCGCTATAACTAATATAGTGTCCAAGAAACTTAAAGTAACGAGCACACCAAGTGGACAGTACATACCGCTGTCCATCACTTAGCATTTTATTTCCATCTTCATGATAGTTCTCATCAATAGATTTAGTAAAAAGAGTAAAGTTATTGGATTCTTTATCGAGAGACTTTTTTGCTAAAAATGTTTGAAAAATATGCTCAACCTGATTTGCGCGAGTTGTTATTGGTATGCTACCTTTGCCTATTCTAAAGATAGATTGACATGTATTTTGAAAAAGACAAAATACAGCAAAAAACGTTAATGGATATAGGTTATAGAAGATACAAAGAATAGATATAGTTTTTATAATATCACTTAGCATTTGGAGACTCGTTCTGTAATGGTGGTGACAATGAAGCGAAGATACCACATATCATTATAATAACAATGGGTAAAAAGCTATATTGGTATTGAGTGATTGAATAACTAGCAATGCCATTTACCATTGCTCCATCCCACAGTAAGTCAAGCATAATACTGACAATTGGTTGTATGGTGAATGCTCCAGCAATGACACATACATTACAGAAACTAACAGACGTTGCTAACATATGTTTAGGGGAAATATCAGAAATAAGTCCAAATGCGATGGGTTGCCCACCTGCAGACATACCGGTTAAAAATAGCAAAAAGGACATTATAATCTTGTTGTGAATAGATGCGCTTAAAATCAGTAAAAAAGCAATGGTACCAGATAAATATAATACTACTAATGGTATAGCTTTATTATGAGTATGCTCTGACCATAGTCCTCCCAACGGGCTAGACACTGCAACACCTATCCATACCCATATAAGTTGCTCAGATGCTTCAGACAATGAAATATTCTGTACTTGGCTTAAAAATGTCACCCCCCATGCTTCTGCAAAGCCTCCAATAATTGCCCAGCTTGTAATAGCAATTAAGCCAACATGCCAATACTTAATATCTTTGATGATGTAGTTGAGTGTTGCTGCAATTGAATTTGAAGCAGCTGACTGCTCCACATTCTCTGCTTTATATTCTTTAATACCTAATAAAAATAAAATAAATAATAGTATCGCAATAAACATTGCATAAGCACCAGTATCTCGCCAACCAATTTGTTCTACAAGGCTTGAAATAGGAGAGGTAAGCATAGCACCAATACAACCAAGTACTTGAATCATACCTGCTGCAGTTGAGAACATATGCTTAGGTAGCCACTGTTTTACCATGGCCATAGGTGCTATAAAAGCAGCACCACAAGAGATACCTAATATGATTCTTGAAAGAATGATGAGATGTATACTAGAAGATATTTGAAATAAATAACTACCAATAATACAGCCAAGCATACCAAATATGAGGGTTTTTCTTGCTCCAATTCGGTCAATAATTAACCCGGAGGGTATTTGTACAAATGCATATGCACCAACAAAGCTTAACGTAATTAATCCAAATCCAACTGATGTAATGTTTAGGTCCTGCATCAAGCTTCTAGTCATCACAGAGGGTAAAACTCTGACAAAAAACATGTACAGATAGTAAAGTGAGCTCAATGAGACAATGAGCAATCCTGTATATAAGTTTTTATTTTTCATTACTTTTTCTCAAAATATAAAAAGTGTTACAATAAGGGCACCGGGTACCATTCTCATTCACGTGAAGAACAGTACGGGGGTGCTCAAATAGTGGTGATGCGCTAGAAGGGGGGCAAGTTATCACTTTCGTATCAACTTCAATTTGATGTTGCTCCTCGCTTAACTTTGACTGCATATTTATCTCACTATCCGACTAACGTTAGTATAGCAGGGAGGAAGAGTAAAATCCATAATGTCCCAAATAGCAAACCAAAAGCAATGGTAATGGCCATTGGGATTAAGAATTGTGCTTGAAAAGATGTTTCAAATAATAAGGGGAGTAACCCACCAATGGTGGTTAGTGATGTGAGTATAACAGCCCTAAAACGATCGCCTGATGCTTGTATTAAAGCAGCTTCTTTTGAGATAGATTTTAGTAATGTTTGGTAACGTAAGACGAGAATAATTGAGTCATTGACAGTAACCCCCATTAAACCAAAAAAGCCAAATAGTGATAGTAGCGTAATATCAAACCCTAATATTCCATGACCTAATACACCACCCATTAAGCTAAGTGGGACGGTGAGTAGTATTGCAAAGGGTATCTTAAAGGAATTAGCCGACCATGTTAAGATTAGAAAGATTGCGCAAATACCAATTAAAGCGCCACTTTTTAGCTCGGATATTGTTTTAAGCTGATCTTGTTTTATTTTCCCAGCCATTGTGATAATAGCATATTTTTCCTCAAGTTTAGGAATGATATTGTTTTGAACAGTGTGTTCTATTTCATACGTATTGGTTACTTGACTATCAACACGAGCAGACACAGTTGCTGTTCTATTTCTGTTCTTTCGAATCAATTGTTGTGGTTTTTCAATAACTGATAAGTCTGCAATTTCACCCAGGGGCAGATAACTTTCGTTGGGTAATAGTATGGGTAATGTGAGCAAGTCATCTTTTAATGCTAAGTTAGCATCAGGTACTTTAATTGTAATATCAATTTCTTCACCATTGTGAGATAGTGTAAATTGTTTGCTATCTTGTAAATAAGACTGTACTTGGTTATATAGATTATGATGATCCATACCTGAGAATAACATGGTGCCATCTAATTGGAAGTAATGATTGGGTATTAGGGTTGAGATATCATCTTTAATGTTAGTAACACCATTAAAGTCATTTAAAGCAGCTTTTAAATCTACCACAGCTTTTTCTAATTGATCATCTTGTCCTATCAGCTCAATCTGTATGGTATCACTTGGTGGACCACCTCTTGGTTGATCAATAATGATTTGTCTGACGATATCAGACTTTGGTGTTGCATTATTTAATGCACTAATAATTGCCTCATTACTAATTTCCCGATTATCCTGTGCGGTTAGCCAAACTTGTATACCATTGTTAATTGGGTTTGGGGAGTAACGTTCGCCCAATCGTTTATTCATGACAACATAGGCCTGTTTTAAGACAAAAGCATCAAGGTTGTTGATTTTATTCGTTGTGAATGCCTCTAACTCGGATAAGAAACTTTGTTTTTGTGCAAAAGTTGCTTTGGGTGCAAAGTCTACCTCAATGGTAATGCGGTCTGATGTATAGCTTGGGAAGAAACTGAACTTAATATGCCCAGTTGCTAATAATGCATAGGTAATTAAAATAAAGGATATCGCAGCGCTAAAGATAATGGCACGTTGTTTGATTGCCATCCTTATTAGGGGTAAAAAATGATGGATGCGAAAATGGCGAAATCGAACTTGGTATTTGGATTGTTTGTCGTCTTTAATTTCAAATGATGATAAATGTTTTGGTAGGATATAAAAGCACTCAATTAATGAAGCCACAATAACCGTGATAACAACGACAGGTATCTCTTTTAAAAACTGCCCCATAACACCGGATATAAACAATAGTGGGAAGAAAGCTGCTAATGTTGTCATAGATGAGGTTAGAATAGGGCGTACCATCTCACAAGCTGCGTCTTTTGCAGCTTTTGCCGAAGACATATATTGACTTAATGATGTATGTCTTTCTCCAACAACAATGGCATCATCAACAATGATTCCTAGTGATAAAATCATAGCAAATAGTGAAATCATATTAATTTGAAAGCCTAGGGCATACATCACAGCAACCGTGCCAAGTAAAGAGATAGGAATACCCATTCCAACCCAGAAAGCCGTTTTTTTGTTCAAGAAGTAACTTAACAGTATAGCAATTAATATAAGCCCAAATACGCCATTTTTGCCAAGTAGAAATAATCGATCATAAAAATATGACCATGTTTCATCATAGACACTTAATGTTAAATTTGGGTTATCATACTGTTTAAACCAATTCTCTAAATTACTTGCAACGGTTAATAAATCTTGATTGGTTGCACGAAATACCCGTATTTCTGCAGCAGGTTGATTGTTAACAAATAGCCTGGAGTCTTTTTCAGATGGTCGAAGATAAGCGTTATTAAATACCGTTGACGCATGGTGTGTAATAGGTGGATTACCTATATTTAATGACCAGTCTAACTTTTGAATATTGTCAAAGGGTGTGCCAATTTCAGAAGAAGAATACTGCCCCGCTTCACCTAAAAAACCAGAAGGTAGCTCTACTAACATAGATTGAGTTGCACGCGTTAATGTCTTGAGATCCACTTGTTGGTTTAATAGCCATTGTGGCGCGACTTCTAAAACCAATTCGAGGTTTATTTCACCAGTTGTTGCAGTTGAGTGAATACCTTGCCCTTTTAATTCTGTTTGGATATTTCGTATTGCTTGTTTTAAGTTTTCATTTGATACATCTTGTATTAGTAAGCGTGCAACTTGCTCTTTTGGCTCAACAATTTGCGTTTGCCAGTCTTCTATATCATCAGGAAATCTTGTTGAGTCGTATGCTTGTACGACTTCTTGTCGAGCGGTATTAATATCCTGGTCTTGAAAAAAGCTCAGCACCATGGTTGCACTGCCTAAGCGAGATACTGATATCATGGTATCAAGGCCAGTGATGCCATCAACATTTTGTTCAGCAGGTTCAGTAATATTACTCTCAATTTGCTCTGCAGACGCACCTGGCCAAATAAAGGTAGTGAAAACCTGTGGAATGGTTAAGTTAGGAATGAGTTGTGTTTGAATATTGAATAAACCAACAAGACCTAAGACTGTGACAATTAATAGTAGCGTATGCGCAAAGACCTTGTTATCAACACAGTAGTAAATAAAGCGAAATGATGGTCTATTGCGCATATGTGACACTCTGTCCTGACTTTGGCCAAGGTAAATGACTGGTAAGAACTGTCATGCCGTCTTTTATATCATCGCTGTAGACTAAGTAAAAAACCTCTTGATTTTTGTAGTATGTCCCAACAATTGTAACATCCTTTTTTTGTAGTAAATTATTTTGTATTAAATATACATAATGCTGCTCATAAATCGCAGACTCTGGCACTAAAAATGATTCGGTTGTGAGTGGGATTTCAACGGCAAGTGTTACCACTTGCCCAACAGGAAAATCAGGATGCTCAGCAGTGAAGTGAAATTGACTGTCAATATGTACTGCATTCTCTTGTATATGGCTATCATACGCATCTAATGTTAATGGTGTGTTCTTGCTATCACGCAACCTTGCAGATAAGCCATTGTGTAGTGATGAAAAGTATTGGATAGGCATAAAGGCATGAATATAAATATTCTTAGGGTCGATAATAATGAAAAGCTGATGTCCTTTCTGCACATAATCGCCTATTTCATGATCAAGTTGACTTATCACCCCATCTTTTTCAGCATATATGGTACAGTTATCAATATCGATGCTATTGTCAATTAATTGAATATTGATTTGCTTTTTTGTAATTGCCAGTTCATCTATGAGGTTTAATAGTGTACGTTTATTAGACTGATTTTGTTCTAAAGATTTTGCCCGCGTGTTGACACTATCTTGGCGCTCAATTAACCCTTGCTGGCTTTTGAATCGGGGGCTTAAAGACTCATAGCGAATGAGTAAATCTTGTGCATTTTTTAATAAATTTGCATCATGGTCAATTAGAGCATCTAATGCGGTAATTTCATCCATGTAATTGTTTATTTGATTGTCACACTTGAGTAAACGTTGCGATAAGTCTGCTTTTTTTATCTCGTATTCAGTGCGATCTAGTGTTAATAAAACATCTCCTTTTGATATAGACTGACCATTATTAATAAAAATGTCACTAATTTTAGCACTAACTTCTGCATCAACATGAAGTGGATCTAGTGGTGTTGTTTTCCCATATATAGTGGTCATTTTGGGGTGTTTTGCATAAGTAACTGTTTGTGCATTTACACTATAGCTAGGGAGCTCATTAATACTATTTTCAGGATCACTTGTGGTCATCCATAAAATAAAACATACAGCAAGTGTCCCAATTGCAATCTTTGTCACTACACGCTTTGTCGGTCCGTCCATTGGTGTCTATGATATAACATAAATATATTATATCAATAAGTTGTTATACACTCAAGTAAGCGCTACATATAAACCCATGTTGAAGCCAATACAAGAAATGAAGTAATATTTAATAATATCAGTGATGCTTTTCCCCCAGGTAATGTATATTGGCTCGATAGTTTTAGATAGTATCTTGCACGCCAAACAAGGTATATGGGTAAAATACCGTAAAGTAGTAGGATAATAATCCCCATGTAGTGAAGAAGGGAAGAAAATCCAGATGGAGAAACCAATACCATCACTAAAGGTGGAACAAATGCTAAGCTATTTGCATATAACGTGTGGTAAGTATATTTTTCTAATTGCAATCCGTCTTCAATGAAGTCTCGTAAGCTAATCATTACACCCCAAAAAGATGTTGCAATTGCAAAGAATGAAAATGCTGCAACGAGTTGAGCAAAGTAGTCTACTTGGTAATGGTGGTTAAGATAGCGTATAAGTAAAGACAAACTATCTTGGTTTGAGTTTAATATAGCCAAAAGACTATAGTCACCAGAGTGGGGTAATAGCCCTAAAATAATAAACTCCCAAATGAGATAAAAAGCAAGCGGAATACCACAGCCTAATAAAACAGCTCGTTTAAGTAGGCTTATATTGTTATCTAAATACGTTCGCATTGAGGGAAGGATGATATGTGAGGTAAAAGAAGTTACAACAGTTGGGATAGCTGTAATCGCAAGCCATGGTGTACCACCAGAATAGTGACTGATTTGTATATGTGGCACAGATGTTGTAATCAGCATTATAAACGTGAGAATAAGACCAATGATTAAAAGCCGGTTAAGTTTATCTACCCAAGACATTTTAAAAAATGCAATTCCACTGAAAAACATTGCAAAAAGTATAGCTGATAAGGTTTTGCTATTCGATAAAATTGAAAAGCTCGAGGCAAGAATCTCACCGCTACCAATCATATAAGATGCGGCTGCAACATATAATAAAGTTAAAAACAGTAACCAAGCAAATGATTCTGTTACAGGCCCAGAGAGTTTACGGCATAAACCAATGAGGTTTGTGCTTGGGTTAGGGCAATAATACATCGCTTCTAGGAATAGAAACAACGTAATTAGCATATACGCAAACATACCAATTAATAGGGTTGTAGATGCAAACATCCCACTTGCACCAGTAGAGATTGGAATACCTAACATCCCAGCACCAATTGCAGTGCCTGCAATTAATAGTACTGCGCCGAGTGTTTTTGATTCGCCTTGTGTCATAACAATTCCTAAATTTATTTAATTTCAAGTGTCTATATAAAACATAACAGCAGACAAAGCCAAGGTCAAGAAGCAGAGTTACCTTAAGGGCTTATTTAAAGTGCTTGTTTCAAATAGGGGGCAGTATGAGATCCTTTAACTGTAGAGACGTGCTCAGGGGAACCTTCAGCGATAATATTGCCTCCACGCTTCCCGCCTTCTGGCCCAATATCAATGACCCAGTCTGCAACTTTAATCACATCAATATTATGCTCAATGATGACAATGGAATTCCCTTGTTGACGAAGTGCTTTAACAACATTAATTAATTTTTGTATATCATGGAAATGCAAACCTGTCGTTGGTTCATCTAAAATAAATAGTGTCTTGCCGGTTGATCGCTTAGATAGCTCCCTCGCAAGTTTAATACGTTGTGCCTCTCCGCCTGATAGGGTGGTTGCACTTTGCCCCAGTTTTATATATCCAAGCCCAACATCACTAAGTGTTTTTAGTTTATTGTAAATACGCGGGATTGGTTTGAAAAACTCAGTTGCCTCATCTACTGTCAAGCTTAATACTTGTGCAATATTCTTTTCTTTATAGTAAACAGATAGTGTTTCTCGATTAAACCGGCTTCCTTCGCACACATCACACTGAACGTAAACATCTGAGAGGAAGTGCATCTCAACTTTAATTAATCCATCACCGCCGCAAGCCTCGCATCGTCCACCTTTTACATTAAAGCTAAATCGACCAGGTTGATAGCCCCGAGATCTAGCTTCCTCTGTTTGTGCAAATAAGTCTCTTATTAGGGTAAAGATCCCGGTATAAGTTGCAGGGTTTGATCTTGGTGTTCGCCCAATAGGAGACTGATCGATATCAATGACTTTGTCTAAGTGTTCAAGCCCTGTAATTTGTTTACAGTTGCCAGTATGCCGATGTGTTCGGTTAAAGTGGTTATGAATATAAGGGTATAAGGTGCTATTAATCAAGCTAGATTTACCAGACCCTGATACACCAGTTACACACGTTAATAACCCCAGTGGTATTTTTGCAGTGATATTTTGCAAATTATTACAAGTTGCATTCTCAATACATAACCACTTATCAGAAGGCACCAGTCTTTTCTTAGGTATCGATATTTCTGCACTGCCACTTAAGTACTGACCAGTAAGTGAATTACCATCTTCCAGTAACTTAGAGATATGACCTTGCGCGGTTACTTTACCCCCATGGATGCCAGCACCAGGGCCAATATCAACAAGTTGGTCTGCTTGGCGCATGATTTCTTCATCATGTTCGACAACAATGACACTGTTACCAAGGTCTCTTAATCGAACCAATGTATCAATTAAACGCTGATTATCCCGCATATGCAGACCAATAGAGGGTTCATCTAATACATACATTACTCCAACTAAGCCAGAGCCAATTTGGCTCGCCAATCGAATTCGTTGGGCTTCTCCACCAGACAATGTCTCTGCTGCCCGATTTAAAGATAAGTAATCCAGTCCAACACTTAATAAGAATTCACTACGATTACCAATTTCAACCACTATTTTTTCTGCAATAATGGCCTCCATCTCTGTTAATTTTACTTGCTTAATCCATGTGTGTAGCTCATCAATCGACATCTGAATTAATTCAGTAATGGGTGTATTATCAACTGTGACATGTCTTGCAGCAGCATTTAATCTAGAGCCCCCACATGTCATACATTGGTCATAAGATACAAGTTTTGCCAAGGACTCTTTGACACTTTCTGAGTCAGTTTCTTCATAGCGTCTTTCTAATACAGGTATGACACCTTCAAACCGTCGAAGTCTTGCAATTACTTTACCATAAATATTAGGGTACTTAAGTGGTATTCGCTTTGATCCACTTCCATATAAAATTACTTGTTTATGTTCTTCACTTAGATGTTTCCAAGGCACTGATAAATCTATCCCATAATGTGCCGCAACAGACTCAAGAATGCTATAATAATGCTTAGCCTGTTTATCCCAATGCCAAATTGCGCCATCTGCTATGGATAACATATCACTAACAATAATCGCATCATTTGCAATAAATCGTCGCATACCTAAGCCATCACAGCTACTACATGCCCCCATAGGACTATTAAAAGAAAATAACTTAGGCTCTAAGTTCTGAATACTCCACCCACATGTCTTACATGCATGCTGGGTTGAATATAATGTTTCATCATCTTCAGTTGTGATGATAATACGTCCTTTGCTAATTGTTGCAGCCATTTCGATAGATTCAGACAAACGCTGAAGATTATCATCGGTTACTTTTAAGCGATCCATCACAATCTCAATGGTATTTTTCTTATTTGGGTCAAAGTTCGCATCATTAATTGTCACGACTTCGCCATTCAAGCGTATACGTATATACCCTTGATTTTGGTAGTCAGTTAACAGCGTTTGATGCGCACCTTTTTGGCTCTCAACAACAGGTGAGAGTATATGTATCTTTTCATCTTTATGATTAAGCAATAAAGTATCGACGATTTGACTAACACTCATTGCTTTCAATGCAGATCCATGTTCTGGGCAATGAGGTGTACCTACTCGTGCATATAACAAACGTACATAGTCATATATTTCAGTAATTGTACCTACAGTTGATCTAGGATTATGAGACCCAGCTTTTTGCTCTATAGAAATAGCAGGTGATAAGCCTTCAATAGATTCAACATCTGGCTTATCCATCACAGATAAAAACTGTCTTGCATAAGTGGATAATGAGCTAACATATCGACGCTGGCCTTCTGCATAAAGTGTCTTCAGCGCCAAAGAAGACTTCCCAGAGCCTGAAGGACCTGTAATCACAACGAGCTTATTTCTAGGGAGTGTAAGTTCATCTATATTAAGATTATGCGTTTTTGCGCCTCGTATAACAATTTCTGTATCAGACATAATATAATAAATTAAATAATTAATTAAATCATAAACCCATATTTATTACTACCAATATAATGTGAATTTATATTTATCTGCTAGGGTGCGGAGAGTCGCTGGGGCGCTCTTGATATTCTTCAATAATCTCAGAAAGCGTCGCATCGCTCTTGTTCTCTAGTTTTTCTAAAGAAAATCGATAGAATCTTGAGAAATTATCATTGGTGATATGAGCTGACTGTTTTTTGTTGTTAACGTCCTGCTGTGAAAGATTAATATTTACTGTTATGTCTTGTACAAATATTTTATTATCTAATGCATCAAGATATGATTTTACCACATCCCCACTGAATGGAATTTTCCCATCTTCAGTTTGATAATGAGAGTGTAGTGTAATATTAATATTTGGTTGTGTACGCGCTAACGTTTGAAGTGCTAAAATGTTTTCATGAATTTCTTCACTATGTAGCCGTGCTTTATCACCATCTTCTGAGAATTGCTCATATACATGATTATAATCCGTTATTTGCGATACCTCTTTATATGTTTCTGAGTCTAATTGCGTATCTTGGGTTAAGCTATCCCATGCTTCTTGTTTATTAAGATCGATATTGCCTCTAACTTTTAGCAGCATGTAACGTATAAATGGTCTCTCATGTTCAGAAAAACGATTTGTTAAATCAATCGACTCGTTCCCTAACTCTGCGCTTGCATTACTTTCCACATTTTTTATTGTTTCAAATAACGCTTTTATTCTTGAATAGAGTGGCCTTGCTAATAGATTATTAGCTTCAGCATTTAATGGCTGAGAACCTTCTGCTCCAAGGCTTGTAGGCTCAGCGTCATTTGCGTGACCAATCTCTATTGAGAGCCCAGTAGGAGGATTTCCACCATCTCCACGATTATTATTTTCAAGATCCTTTGCGTCAAAATCACTCAAAGCGTCAAGCTCGCTATCACTCAAAGCGTCACTATTATCAGCACTACTTAATTCTTCGGGACCTTTAAGTTGATCGTGATCAATGTTAATGAAGTTACTGAAGTCACTTGCACGAGATTCCGTGTCACCTATCTCATCTGAATTAACTTCGCCGTCAGAGGCTTTATTCAAAGATGGAATACCCTCAGGAATCTTTTGAAGCCCTAGAACTTGCATACCCCAATCTATGACCCGGTCCGTAAGTGTCAGACCCTTTAGTACTTTGTGTTTGATTAAAATATTTCGAAAAATGTTGATGCAATCCTCATCAAACATTGATAAATCATGATTCATGGCTACTTTAGAACGATATTCTGAAATGCTACTATCTTGATTGATTACCTCTAAATAGTGTGAGACTAGAGTGCTTTCAGACTTCATTGTGCCTGGAATTGTTGGTATATTGTCGTTGTCAATCAATAAGCTAAAGTGTTTGCTGGCACTGTCAATGCATAGGTTAGGGTATAGTTGTAGCAAAATTTCTGACTGTAGCAAAATTTCTGACTGTGGCGAATTCATGTCTCCAGTCGAGGTATTATGCAAGAATTCCCCTTGTGCGTTGCCATTTTCATCTTTTCTCGTTTCAATAATAGATGGGTATAATTGCTTAAATGTTATGTCATTTAAACAAGGTATGTTTATATCCTTTATATTATTGAGTTCGTCGGCTATTTCCACACTTGAATCCTTGACTTTAGCGCGTCCTAGGTATTGTCTTAATGCAAGACCTAATAGTTGAGAAGTTATATCATAATTTAATTTTAGTATCTCAGATATATCTATATCCGTAACATCTGTTTTCAAAAAATTTGCAACAGCATGTTGGTATGTTGTCATTAAATTCTTATTTTCATCAATGTTTTCAGCATGGTGTTGCACAATAAAGTGTGCTGCCAGTGCTATATAAAAGCAGTTGTTGCCAGCGCCAGATACGGGTAGTGTTGCTTGTTTGGATGGTGCAGGTGTTTGCATTGTATTACTCATTTGTCTTCAATGCATTATAGCGCGTATTGGGGTTTTGAAAGATTTATTGTTTTCTTTTGGGTATATGTTGGACTAAATTAATTAAATGTTTCTTGTAGATACTATCAGGTAGTTTTGATATGGCCTTAATTGCAGCTTGGCAATGTATTTGAGTATAGTGTTTACAACGATCGAGTGCATGTGTCCTTTCTAGGATAGGAATGATATTTTGCCAGGGTTGCTCCCCTGAGACAATATGGTATAGGGTTTTCTTATCCTCTTTGTTAGCATGTTGGTAAGCAAGCAATGTAGGAAGTGTCATCTTGCCTTCCGATAAATCAGTCCCATGTGCTTTATTTAATGTTATGTTGCTGGTATCAATATCTAAAATATCATCTGTCATTTGGTAGAGCATGCCAAAGTGAAAACCATAATCATGGATTGCATTACCATAGTCTTGGTATTGGCTAGTGGTGTGAATGCATTGAGCACCGGTTGAAAAGAGGAGGGCGGTTTTTGCGCGTATGATAGTGTGGTAGTCTTCTAGTGATGTATCAATATTATGTTGTAGGCTTAACTGTTTAATTTCACCCTCAACAATTTCTTGTGTTGCTTGTGCTAATATATGAGTAATTTGTGGATTATTTAGGCTTGCAATGAGTTTGAATGCGGATGCATAGATGAAGTCACCCATGAGGATAGATTGGGTGCCTCCGAAGACTTTGTGTGTACTGGGCTTATTACGACGAATATTAGCATGATCAATCACATCATCATGTAATAAAGTGGCAGCATGGATTAATTCAATGATTGTTGCAAGTTTAACCGCAGCTTCGCCTTTATAGTTTAATGCTTTGGCCAATAAAAGAAGAATCATAGGGCGAATCATCTTTCGACCAGGTTGGTTTACCGCATAGTGTCCTATCGTACTGACTATAGTTACATTGGATTGCGTTGCGCTATTAATATTTAATGTCACTTGCTCCATTTCATATTCAATGCAGTCTTTGATTGTTGCAAGCATATTGTCAGTCCATAAATTATTTAAATGGTATACAATATATTGGCAAAAATGGCAAGATTCTCAAGTGATTGTGGAAAAATGTTTTGAGGCCATATAGGATTGACAATATTTATTGGTGTTGCTACAATTAAAAAGAGTTAATGATTAGAGAAAAATAAAATGATAGGCGATTTACCAACTTATTCAAAAGCAAACCCAGTTTCGTTCATTCGTTCTGTAGCGCTTCGATATTTTGCAATGAGTTCATCTTTTGGCCTTGGTGCGTTAGCTGCAATTATCTTGTTACCAACAGCTGTATTGTTTAATCCATTGTTTGCCATTGGTATGTTTGTGTTGACCATATTGGCTTGCATAAAATATATTCAAATGGCGTTTTATAAGAAAAGCTGGGCAGATGTTAATGACTTCTTTATGAGTAGCGCTATGCCTGAGATAGTTATAGGACTATCATTTGGAATGATGTGTGCTAAGCTATTGGTTGTTGCAGAAATCATTGCACCAGGTGCTGTTATTCTGTCTGCTGCAACAGTATTCGGGATTGTATTATCATCTGTTGCATATGTTTTGTTTGATCGTTTATTTAATGGTGGTGAATCAATAAAAGAAGCAAATAAAAATGTTCCAGGTTATTTATTAACATTTTTGATCGTTGGGCTATTTGTAGCTTTCATCTCAACAATTGCAGGGATTACTGGTGTAGCGATTATGCCCTTTATCACTGAAATATTCATCATTGGCTGTTTATCGTTATCATTATTAAATGATTTGCACAGCATCATTGCAAATCAGAATGTTAAAGTGCTTGTTTGGGATGGTGGCGCATTTGTATGGAAAGCAAGAGAGATTGTGGTGGAGGATAACCCTGCATATTGTGCATTGCTTCTGTTTTCAAGAACTGTGGATATATTCATCACTGCAATCAATATTATGATTCTGGCATCAAAGCTAAATGATAAAGATTCAAATCAAGACAGAATATGGGAAAAGATAATCAATTTGGTGATCACATGTGGTGTGTTATTTGGAATGTACCATTTAATTCAGCATGTATTTAATGGAACCTACATGCGCCCGAGTCAACCCCTAAAACCAAGTGCGCCGTCATGCGACCTTTACACAGGTCGTTATGATGGGGGTAGCCAAGTCCTTAGTTGCTAGAAGTCTTGTAAATGTAGAGGGTTTACGGTTAAAGTTAGCGTTTTTTATTGGTTTATTTATTAATGCTGATATAGGTAACGTGTTAAAAATGAAAAAAATACTGCTGGGTTACAAAAATAATATTCAGCGTATTAGTTGTATAATGTCGTATGAACCAATTTTTTATACAGCGTATAATACTGCTGGATATATCCAGCCTGTTGAGCTAGAAAATCATTAAGTATTGATAGGGCTTTTGTTGACTATCTTGGCGAGCTCTATTCAAGGTCAGTAGCTATTATTACAAAATCAAAGTTTGCGAGTAAAAGCTTCAGATGAAAGTATAAATGCATTGAGAATACAGGGGTAATAAATCATCGTGAGAAGAAGGTATGAATACCATAAGCTAAAGCCCATTATATGTAATTATAGATAGTGGGGCTGATTGTTTTTATCATAAATGTTCTTAAATGACTAATAAGCATTGTTTCTGTAAATTAAATATGGAAAGTACAGGGGGGTGTAATGTCTTTTTTGAATAAATATTAGGTTTTTTATAAATATACTTGCATGATGTATGGAATTACTATATGATTTTTGGGTAAAGATTGGAGAAGAACCATGTTAGCCGTAATTATGACAGGCGGAAAACAATATAAAGTTAAGCCAGACCAAGTTATTGAGATTGATCGATTAAAAGCAGCTGAAGGTGATGTAGTTGAGTTTGATCATGTGCTATTAGTGCAAGAAAATGATAAGACATTAGTTGGTGACGCTGTTGCCAAAGCAACAGTAAAAGCAACAGTCGTACTTCATACACGTGGTGCGAAAGTTAATGTTATTAAGTTTAAAAGACGTAAACGTTACATGCGTAACTTGGGTCATAAACAGCAGTACACGAAAGTGAAAATTACTGATATCCTAGCTCAGCCTGCAAAGAAGAAAGCGGTGAGTAAACCAAAAGCGAAAAGCGAGGAGTAAACGATGGCTACTAAAAAAGCTGGTGGTAGTACCAAGAACGGTCGTGATTCGGTAGGAAAGCGACTGGGGTTAAAAAGAAATCATGGCCAGCATGTTCTTGCAGGAAACATTCTTGTAAGACAGCGCGGAAAGAAAATGAGAGCAGGTGATAATGTAATGGTCGGAAGAGACGACACGTTATTTGCGTCTGCAACAGGTCGCATGGTTATTACGAAGCGAAGGTATCAAGACCCTCAGCTAAAGAATAAGCGTACAACTCAAGTCATCGTTTCTGTGGAAAAATCTGAAGATAAAAAAGCTAGCTAATGGCATTTATCGATCAAGCCGTTATTCGCTGTACTGCAGGTGCAGGGGGTAACGGCTGTGTTTCATTTAGGCGGGAGAAATGTATTCCGCTGGGTGGGCCAAATGGTGGTGATGGTGGTGTTGGAGGCTCTGTTATTCTAAAGGCAACGTATCAGAGCAACTCATTAGCAAGTGTTCAGCGTTTGCACCATGTTAGGGCTAAGCCAGGTCAGTCAGGGATGGGTTCTCAGAAGCATGGAAAAGGTGGAGAGGATACATTCATTGAGGTGCCTGTTGGTACTGCAATATATGATGCAGATGCACCAGGGGCCCCAGTTATTATCGACCTTTGTGAGTTAAACCAAACTTATACGATTGCGAAAGGGGGCAGTGGTGGTTTAGGAAATATGCGATTTAAGAGCTCGACAAATCGTGCGCCAAGGAAGTCTACAAAAGGTGAGCCGGGCGCAGAAATTAATATTCGGCTAGAACTTAGGGTTATTGCTGATGTTGGGCTTTTGGGGCTTCCTAATGCAGGAAAATCATCATTGTTAAGGCAGGTATCCTCAGCAACGCCTAAAGTAGCAGACTATGCTTTTACCACGATTAAACCACAAGTGGGGGTTGTATACTTTCAGCATTATAAGTCATTTGTGATGGCCGATATTCCGGGGTTAATTGCGGGTGCTGCAGAGGGGCTTGGTATGGGAGATCGGTTCTTGAAGCATCTAATGCGTTGTCGAGTTCTTTTGCATGTAGTTGATGCGACGCTGCCTATAGAAGATCAGATAAAGACTATTGAAGAAGAGATTTCTTCTTATGGTAATGGCCTCATTGATAAGCCTCGTTGCTTTGCATTGAATAAGGTGGATGCGGTTGCAAAAGAGCATTTGCCAGTGCTATTGGCAGAGATTCCCTCACAGCATATTTTTCCTATATCAGCATTAACAGGTGAAGGTGTTGAGTCTCTTGTGGCTTTCTTAGGTAATGAAACCTATGGGGAAATATAATAACTGCTCTGATGTCATAAGGATGCACAAATGAAGCCTCTGCCGCCGGAGATACTACAGATAATGTTTTTTTTCTTGTCTACTGAAGATAATATAAGGGATCAGCGGGTTTGTAGACAGTGGCTAGCTATTCTTAGAGGGAATGCGATATGGTCAGCTTTAAGCTTTGCATCTTCTGATTTACAAAATAACTAGGATATAGCGGTAAAGGTAGTTGAAAACACTCATAAGGCATTTTGTTTTGTATCACCTCAGTTACAGAATAACTAGGCGTTTGTGCATTATGTGCTGCCATGTGGTGAAGAAATTTATCATCGTTTGTCACATCGACTGATTATTTAAGAACTGCATCAGATAGGTTATAAGATCAGTTATCTAACAAAAAAGACCGAAGTAGCCTCTGCATCTTCGGTCTTTTTCAATTACACTAAAATTAAGCAATAGACTTAACGCGTGCATTTAATCTCTTTTTGTAACGACTTGCTCTATTCGTAGGAATAACGTTTTTCTTTGCAAGTGTATCTAGTAGCTTTTGAACAGTTTTAAATGTAGATGCTGCTAGTGCTAGATCTTTCTTCGTTACAGCAGTTAACAATGACTTCATTGTTGTTTTCACCTTGCTGCGATCATGTCTGTTGCGTTTATTCGCAGTCTCAGACTTTACAACTCGTCTTGCTGCTTGTCGATTATTTGGCATTTAATACTCCGTATGTATCTTTAGTTATATGAATATTATCATGTATTTTTCGTAATTGGTAGTAAAATGTTGCAAAAAAAATGATTTATATCTGTATAATTTATTATAATGAAAACTAAGGTTTTTGTTGAAGTCGTTTAAATTTGGCTATTTTATTGGGCTGGTGTTTGATACTATTGAAATAGGTAGCGGTAAGTACCGCTTTATTTTTTAAAAAAAAATATCTAATTTAAAGGAGATAATCATGCATAAATTAGCAGTAAACAATGTCCTAAATCTTAAAGAAGATTTTGTGACAAGGATTAATGAGGCAGCAAAGCCAGTAGAAGCAGCCGAATCGGAAGATGGTGCAGCGAAACAAATAGATATAAAGGCTATTAAATCTCTTTTAACTGAAATATTTAATCAAGTAAAAGCTGATGCTGATGCAGTATATGCGTTACGACTGCAGTTATTAGATTATCAGAGAGCTACAACGAAAGGCTTAAGGATAGACTCCGCAATTGGACAAAAGCATGGGTACATGGATGGAGTACCGATGGAGTTTTTCCAAGGTGTTGGTGCTTCTGAAGAGCAAACTTACCTTAAAGAGTTTGAGCAAATTGAACAAAATGTGGAAGCGGCAATAAGGAAAATTGAAGGCATACATAAGAGTTACTCAGTCAGGATTAATAATTTAGTTACTAATTATAAGCAGATATGTGGTTTGCATAAAGAAGCAGCGCCTGAGAATAGTCAGAATGTTATTGGTTTTATTTCGGGTAGTCTGGCAGCAGAGGGTGAAGCAGAACTTGGTCAAGAGTTTGTAAAACCAGCTGAAGCTAAGCCTTGTTTGAGTCTGGGTATCGGTCTATGGAGCGAAAAGAAAGCAGAGAGAAGTGGTGCTCCAGAGAGTGCAGTTAGACCAGCTGAAAGTAGATTAGACAATATGGAGGCTGGAGATCAGGCTAGTAGTTTAAACAGTAATATGTAGGTTTCTATATTATGAAAGAGGGGGGGCGGATGCCCCCTTTTTTATTTGTGTTCCAAATTACGGTATAATTTGATTAAGTCTTGATTTTCTTTATGTGCATGTCATAATTGACGGAGGTTGTGATGTGGGGTTAGCATTGAGTGAGGAACAGGTAATTGCAGATATTGTTGGTAAAGATTATCAGTATGGCTTTACAACAGATATTGAACAAGACACAATTCCCCCAGGCTTAGATGAGTCGGTTATTCGTTGGATTAGTCAAAAGAAAAATGAACCAAAGTTTATGTTAGACTTTCGGTTGAAAGCTTATGAGTATTGGCGAAAAATGGAAATGCCAAACTGGGCTGATTTAAATATAGAACCCATTGATTTCCAGAAAATATCATATTATTCAGCACCAAATAACTTGCCTAAGTATCAAAGTTTAGATGAAGTGGATCCTGAGTTATTAAGAACCTATGAGCGTTTAGGGATACCTCTGCATGAGCAGAAGAAATTAGCAGGTGTTGCAGTAGATGCTGTTTTTGATAGTGTGTCTGTTGCAACGACATTTAAAGACGTGTTGGCAAAAAGTGGTGTTATCTTTTGTCCAATTAGTGAGGCATTACAAAAGTATCCAGATATTGTAGAGAAATACTTAGGTAAAGTTGTGCCCTACCGAGATAACTTTTTTGCTGCACTGAATTCAGCTGTATTTAGTGATGGGTCTTTTGTGTATATTCCGAAGGGTGTTAGATGTCCAATGGAGCTTTCTACATATTTTCGTATTAATGCTGCCAATACTGGTCAGTTTGAGCGCACATTAATTATTGCAGAAGAAGGTAGTTATGTAAGTTATCTAGAAGGCTGTACAGCGCCAATGCGTGACGAGAATCAGCTTCATGCAGCAGTTGTTGAGTTGCATGCTGAAAAAAATGCACAGATAAAATACTCAACTGTTCAGAACTGGTATCCCGGTGATGAGAATGGAAAAGGTGGAATTTATAATTTTGTGACCAAACGAGGTAAATGTGCGGGTGACTATGCAAAGATTTCATGGACACAGGTTGAAACTGGCTCAGCCATTACATGGAAGTACCCAAGTGTCATATTGTTTGGTGACCATAGTGCAGGTGAGTTTTATTCAGTTGCAGTGACTAAACATTATCAGCAAGCGGATACGGGAAGTAAAATGATACATATCGGTAAAAATACAAGCAGTTGTATTGTATCTAAAGGGATATCTGCAGATAAGTCTGTTAATACTTACCGTGGGAAGGCGCATGTGAGAGCATTGGCAAAAGGCTCAAGACATTTTACACAGTGTGATTCATTACTAATAGGGAAAGCATCTAAAGCCAATACACATCCTTATATTGATGTGGAGTGTGGAGATGCACAGGTTGAGCATGAGGCTAGTACCAGTAAGGTTGATGAAATGCAAATGTTGTATTGTATGCAGCGAGGGCTAAAGCCTGAAGAGGCATTGCCTATGATTGTTAATGGCTTTTGTAAAGAGGTATTTGAGCACTTACCAATGGAGTTTGCAGCTGAGGTACAGCAATTATTAGAAATTAGTTTAGAAGGGAGTGTTGGTTAAACATGATAACAATTCAACAATTATGTGTTAAAGCAAAGGGTGGAGATAAGCTTATACTGGATCATTTGTCACTCGCTATTCCTAAAGGAGAGGTTTGTGCAATTATGGGACCAAATGGTTCAGGGAAAAGTACATTAGCACATGCATTAGCAGGGCATCAAGAGTATGAGGTGAGCGGTGAGGTGACACTTGGCACGCAAGACTTGCTTTCACTGGAGCCGTATGAGCGTGCACAAAATGGATTGTTTGTGGCATTTCAGTATCCAGTTGCTATCCCAGGGGTTAATAACTTATTTTTTATGAAAACAATTCTCAATGCAAAAAGAAAACGGCAGGGTTTACATCCATTAGATGCTGCTGACTTCATGGAGTTAGTTGAAGAAAAGTCTGAGATGGTTGGGTTAGATGCAAGTTTTTGGGAGCGATCACTTAATGATGATTTCTCAGGTGGGGAGCGTAAACGTAATGATATTTTACAGATGTTATTATTAGAGCCGGATGTGATGATTTTAGATGAGACAGACTCAGGGTTAGATATTGATTCAATGCAGTTAGTTGCAAATGCTGTAAACTCGTTAAGATCACCGAATCGCACGATTATTATGATTACACACTATCAGAGGTTATTAAGGTATGTGAAGCCCTCAAGTGTTCATGTCATGCTCAATGGTCAGATAAAAGCATCATCAGATATGAAGCTCGTTGATAAGTTAGAAAAAGAGGGTTACCAGTGGCTACAACAACCGGCATAAACTTACCCGAGTATCATCAGTATCAAAAAGGAAAAAATGAAGCTTGGCGACGATTACCTAGAAATCTTGAGTTTTTGTATACAGTAGATCCATTGCAGAAAAAAAAATTAGGCAAAAGCTTAGTCACAAAAAATGGTCAAGCATTGAGGGTGATTAAGCCTGAAGAGAGTGTACAATGTTGTGCATATCATTGGTCAGATGAGTTTTTATATCAGTTCAATCAAGAAATAGCGTATGGCTTACGTACAACACTACAAGGTCATGTAGATTGGAAAGATCAGCTAGAAGCAGGTAAGCAGGGGCGATATTTATTAGTGGTTAAATCAGGGCACAGTGTCACATTGTCTGAGTCTACTGAACTAAACCATGCGTTACGATCAATCGATATTATTATAGAAGCAGGTGCAACATTAAATCACTACCAAATCATTCACCCCAAAGGGAAGAGTTTTGATCATATTCATGTCGTTGTTGAGGCTGGAGGATGTTATGAGCAGTTATATGCACAATATGGCTCAGCGCTTTATCGAAGATCACAACAGATTGTATTAAAAGGAGATGGGGCAAGTTGCAAAATCTCAGGTGCATGTGTGGTATCGTCTCTTCAGTCACTTAAGGAGCATGTAACGATTGTTCATGATGCGAAGAATACACATAGTGAGCATTCTGTAGCAAGCTTACTTGGGCACCAAGCAGCCACGGATATATTGAGCACGGTCACTATTCATTCTCATGCTCAGAAATCTGTATCACGACAGAAAATTGAACACCTATTATTATCCGAACAAGCTCGGGCCTTTTCTAAACCTGCGCTTAATGTTGCAATCGATGATGTTGACTGTCAACACGGTGCAACGATGGGGATGTTGGATGAAATGATTTTATTTTACATGCAAAGCCGTGGGCTAGATTTGGGAATGGCAAAATCACTTTATACAAAAGGGTTTATTAAAAAGACTTTTGAGAGATATGAATATGGAAAGTTATTAACTGACTTTTTGTTTCAACAGGTAGATGCGATAGATGGATAGGCGACAAGATTTTAAAATATTGCGAGATCAAGATGTTGCATACCTTGACCATGCAGCAAGTAGTCTAACGCCAGACGCTGTATTAGAATCAATGCAAGATTACTATCATGGTTACCGTGCAAACGTCAGTCGAGGCGTATATGCATGGAGTGAAAAAGCAACGCTTACTTATCAAGATGCAAGAGAGGAAGTGGCTCATTTTGTGGGGGCGAAGGCATGTGAGTTAGTGCTAACTTCAGGCGCAACAGAAGGTATTAATATTATTGCACAAGCTTATTTAGCATCAAATATCAAGCCTGGCCAAGTTATCCTAATTTCACCGTTAGAGCATCATGCAAATATGATTCCTTGGCAGCGTTTGGCAAAGCAGGCAGATGCTCGACTTGAATATCTAAAGTTACATGATGACTTTACAATCAATTGGGAGGCCCTAGCGCTTCAAATTGAGCAGTTAGATATAGTATTAATAGCCATAACCCATGCATCAAATGTTATGGGGATTAAGAATGACATAAAAAGAATATCACAGTTTGGTATTCCATTATTGGTTGATGGAACACAAATGGTGTCGCATGAACCGGTGGATGTAAAGCAGTTAGGTTGTGCTTTTTATGTATGGTCAGCACATAAAATGTATGGTCCTACAGGTGTTGGTGCACTATATATTCATTCAGATTTTCATCATAAAATTAACCCTCATCATACGGGGGGGGGGATTGTTAATATAGTCGACTATCAGTCTGCAACATTCCAAGAAGGTATACATATGCTTGAGCCTGGCACACCAAATATTGCCGGTGTCATTGGGTTTGCTAGTGCGTGTCAATATATCCAGTCTATTGGTTTTGATAAAATCATGGCGCATGAGGGAAGGGTGATGCAGACCTTGCTTGAGGGTGCTCAGGATATAGGTATAAAAACCTATTCTCCTTTTGAGCATGTTGTTTTTTCCTTTCATCTGGAAGGAGTGCACCCACATGATATTGCGACGATTTTGGCAGATCAGCATATTATGGTTAGAGCAGGACATCATTGTTGTATGCCCTTGATGCGGTACTTGGGGGTCTCGGCATTGACAAGGCTTTCACTCGGGGTTTATAGTACCCATGAAGATATTTCACGGTTTTTATTAGGTATGAAAAAAGTAGAAGAGGTGATGCAAATATGAAGTCTTTGTATCAGCAGATGATAATAGATCATAGTAAGCACCCTTGTGGTTTTCATCAGGCACCCAAAGGCGTATGTGAAAATGCAAATAATCCCATGTGTGGTGATGAAATCAATCTTTGTGTTCGTCTTGAAGGCAATAAAATTACAGCCATTGAATATAATGCAAGTGGCTGTAGTATCTCAATTGCAGCAGCATCAATCCTATCAAGTGTAATGACAGGTAAGACTGTAGATGAGTTTTCATTAGTCATGACACAATATATTGCGATGCTATATGGAAATGATTATAAAGATTTACCGCAGAAGCTAGAGGTATTATCTGGTGTATCACAATTTCCTATGCGGGTTAAATGTGCAAGTTTTGTATGGCATGCAGCAAAGTCAGCAATCATTAAGGCAATGCCACCAATTGAGCTCACGGAACAAGTGCTGCAATATTGGCAGTCTTTGGTTGAAGAAGTAAATGGTTTGGGTATACAGTTACAGTTTAAACAAATAGGCTGTATGGGCTGGCAGTTTATACCAGAGGTCATTAGTGAAATTGATCAATCGCTTGCGTGTTATGATATATCAGGGTTAAAGGTTTTGATTGATAAGAAGCTGATTAGTCAGATCCAAGGCACGCGTATTGATTATGTTAAAGTAGACAATTTGGGGCAGTCAAAAGTGGTATATTACCACCCTAAAGCAAAACAGCATTGTGGGTGTGGCGAAAGTTTTTTCATAGGTGAAGAATGAGCTTAACAGGAAAGAGTATTATCATTGAGCGTGATGTATCAGCAATATTGGTACCAAGCGGCCAAGTCTTCGAATTAAAGGCAGGTACACCTGTTCGAATTACACAAGCACTAGGTGGCAATTATTCAGTTGAAGTTTTTGGCCAACTGGTTATGATTAGCTCTGAAGATCAAGATGCGTTAGGATTAGCACCAAACCCAGATGCAAGGCAATATCTCTATGATGATAGTGTCTCGATAGATGATAAAATAATTCGGCAAATAAAAACATGCTATGACCCAGAGATTCCAGTCAATATTTATGACCTTGGCTTAATTTACAATATATCAGTATTAGAAGGCAACGTGCATATAGTGATGACCTTAACTTCGCCAACCTGTGGCATGGGTCCATTTATTATTGAGGATGTTAAAAGAAGGGTTCATCAAATTCCAGGAGTGGATGATGTAAAAATAGAGTTAGTGTTTGATCCTCCCTGGAATAAATCCAGAATGTCTCAAGTTGCAAAGTTAACATTAAACCTGCTATAATGAAAAAAGGTGATTTATAGCGATTAAAATGTGAAGAATAATTTCTTATTAGTGCTATTGAGTAGTGGTTTAGACAGGTTTTATGGGTTTTTTAGCAGTGTTGCTAATGTGGGAAGTAGTTTTTCTAATCAGGTGATGCGTGATATTAATGAATTTTTGGCTCTTGAGTCAGCGTCTATTTTATTTGTATATTACTTTTTTTATGTATTGTCATGGTTTTTATGGTTAGTTTTATTTGTTGTGGGCATGGAAACTAAAACGATTATTTTTGTGGCTCAATTTCTTATAAATTTGCCAGCCTATGTTTTTGGATTGGTGTTAATAACTGAATGTGTATCGAGTGCGATTCAATTTATATTACCTGAGATAAACATGTTAACGGCAATCTTTGTTAGCGCCACGTTTAAACGAATATATTGTTCTTCTATGATATATTATCTACCTCTGGTCTACATTGTTAACCCGGCTCTATGTTTTCAGCTTGCTATCTTTGAGCACGCAGCCATTGTTGTCACATTTTTGTTAAGTTATTTATATGATGTTTTGGTTACATATCGCCCGTTAACAGCGTTTGAGAGAAATATGAATATAGATAATATTTTATGTAGAAATCGATTTGAGCCCAGATTGCCACTCATTGCCCATTTTGGAGAGGATGTTCCTGTTTGTATTGCGTCTGGGCATACGATCCAGCATAGTGATTTGCCTCAGTTGATCGCTTCTTGGCATGAAATTCATCCATTCAATCAATATAAAGCAGTAGAAAATAAAACATTGGCAAAAATTTCTGGGGCTAGGCATAGTCTTTTTGGATTAACAGAGACCGTTTTCCTTCAACATATTGATCCAACCAAGCCCCATGCGCTCATAGACTATCGCACTGGGTGGACTGAGTACAGTCATCAGCAGGGTAATTTCGCATATGTTAATAACCTGGTGGTAGAAGAGTTGATGAGACAGTATAATCAAATAAGAAATGCTTAGCAAAGCTCGGCGATTAATGGAGATGAGTCATTTGTTCTGAGTTCAGTACGATAAGCAAAACATGATAGCGCACTAATACCTGAAAGTAACATTATTAACTGCCCAAGAGATAGTGGAGATATGTTAAGCTGCATTAGCCCAATACCTAGTAGTGCAGAGAATGCAAACTTAACAAAGCCAATCGCTGAGAATGCAATACCTGCGATTGAGCCGAAGGGTTGCATTGTGCCAGCAAGGCCTGCTCCAATTGTGTATGCAGCACCGGCTACGACGATCATCATAGGTAGTATAAAGCCAGCAATGGTAATATTGAATAGCAGTTGTGATAAAACAAGTAGCGTACCACCAAGTAGCATGAGTATAGCACCCAAAGAAACAGTAGTATGTATACTATAGCGTTTGGTTAGGTAACTAGTATATAGACTAGCAATAAAAAAGCTCATGCCAACGACACCAAAAAATATACCATATATTGGTTTGCTGTAGCCAAGAATTTCCATGATGATATAAGGCGATTGAGAAAAAAACATAAAAAAGCTTCCCATTCCTGTTGCTGCTGCTAATGAGTATACTTGGAAGTTTCGGTTTGTGATGACGTCTCTATAAGCAGTTTTTAAATGTTGGTAATGAATGGTATGTTTCTTTGGCATTGTCTCTATGTAAAATAAATGTGTTGAGACCAGTGTGGTGATGCCAATGAGCGTAAGTGCAACAAAAACCATTTGCCAGTTTGTTGTTTGTGCGATAAAGCCACCCATAAGAGGGGCAAAGATGGGAGATTGTGATATACACATATTAATATAGCTGTATATTTTGGTGCTTGTAGATGGGTTTGGGTATAAATCCCGTACTGTGGTATATGCACAAAGAAAGGTTCCAGAAGAGCCAGCAGCTTGAAGTATTCGACCGAGTAACATAAATGAAAACTGTTCATTATATGGGGCAATGATACTACCGATGATAAAAATGAATAAGCTAGTTATTGCGGTTTTTTTTCGACCATATTTATCACAAATAGGTCCAACAATAATCTGGGATATTGCACATACAAACATAAATCCAGATAAAGTTAGTTGCATCGTTTCTTGTGAAGTGGTGTAGGTATACCTCAACTGCGGTACAATTGGGATGTAAAAGTCTAGTCCGAGTGCAAAGAGTGATACCAGTGGTGCTAAGATATATAGCGTTGTTCGGTCGTTATACTTCCAATATTTATTCATGGCTTGTCAAATATAACTAGTGTAGCAGTCGTTGACAAACTTAGCAATATGAGCGCGGAGAGAAGATATACTTTACAGGGTTTCGGTGATACGATAGGCTAAATAATGGAGGGTTGCTATGAAAGAGTTGTGGGCATTAGTAGAAAATAAGCAGCATTTATCAACTAAAGAGTTAGCGTATATTAGGGAAAAATATGAAAAAATTGATGGCATTTCACAAAAAGAAAAAATATATTTTCTCTCAACCTGCTGCAAAATTTTTGTATCAGCGTATGAAACAGAGGTCATAGCTGCTAAATTATTATTATTGGCGATTGAGGATGCAATGCGCTTTATAGCAATATATGTACATAGTTTTTCACAAAGTAAGCAACCACCAAAGTGTCCTGCATATATGTTAACTGCATGGGTTAGGTTGAGTGAAACATTGTCACGTGAAGATCAAATAAAATATTATAAACAGGCGCAAGCTTTCGGTTGTGCCCATGCTTCCTATTATCTGATTAAAATGGAGGGATGTATTAACGATGAGGAGGATGAAAGAATCTCTAGATTAATTTCTATTGGTAGTGAAGATCCAAGGGCTGTTACAGAGGTAGGGCTAACTTATTATGGCTTATATCATCAATGTTTTATTCAGAAAGATATACGAGAAAGGTATTTTCAGCAAGCAACTGAGTGGTTAGGGATTGCAGTTGCGCAGTATGATGAGCCAAATGCTTGCTATTGGTTTGGTGTTATCCGTTATCATCAAAGGCTGACAAATCAAGGTGCGCGCTCCATTCAAAAAAAGGTGATGCAAGATGCAGGGAAGTATTGGAAAATGGCAGCAGATAGAGGGCATGCAGATAGTATGTTTTTATATGGTTATGTTATGGCTATATCAAGCGGAAAGATATCAGATAAAGTGCTGTCTATCATCAAGCAATCAGCAAAGCAGGGGTCAAATCATGCAAAATTATGGTTAGATAGTCAGTCATTGAGTTGTCCAGAAGAATTTGCAATGCAGTACCTTGGATCGCCAAAATTTAAAGCACTAAGTCATATGTCGCCATCAACGGCGCATGGTCCGAATACTTAGGCGAGGGGAAAATTTCTACATCAAGAATCTTTTTTTGTAAATCTGGCGTGATGATTTGATAATCAATACGCCACCCGACATTATTTGCTCTAGCATTTCCTCGAAAAGACCACCAGGTATAGTGATGAGGATCTTTACACACTTCTCTAAATGCATCAATATAACCCAGTGCAAAAACTGCATCCATCCATTCACGTTCTTGGGGTAAAAAACCTGAGTTTTTCTCATTGGCTTTTGCGTTTTTTATATCGATTGCTTTATGTGCAATATTCCAATCGCCACAGATAATAATAGGCTTATTCAGCGCTAGGTAATGTAATAGGTTATTTTGATAAAAATGATCCATTACCTCATACTTTAATGCTTGGCGATGCTCGCCACTTGATCCTGACGGTAGGTAGAGAGAAATTACCATTAAGTTGTCGTATTCAAAAGCAATGTAGCGGCCTTCTTCATCGGCCCAAGGTAGGCCAATTGATTTATGGATTATGTTTGGTTGTTTTTTTGCATAAATACCTACACCGCTATAGCCTTTTTTCTCTGCGCATGAAAAGTCACATACATAGCCCGGAAAGGTGTATATTTCAGGATCTAGTGCTGAGATTTGTGCTTTGGTTTCTTGAACGGCAATAAAGTCAGGCTGGTGTTGTGCAACCCATCCTTTAAAGTCTTTGGACACAGCAGAGCGTATACCATTTAAATTAACACTAGTTATTTTCATTGTAATGGTCGTATTGTTCCCGTTCTTTCATTAACTGAACCTGGGATGAAAAATTGCAATTTGCCAGGATTGAAATCTACAAAATGGTATTTGGAATTTTTCTTTGTATTCATCTGTGTAATTGAGGCTTTACCATTATCAATTTGTAACTGACTATTTCGCCGCAATTTGCAAGAAAGAGATGGGGTAAATAAATGTGTTAACTGCATGTTGGAATCACCGGTTAGATCAATATTTAATGAGTTGCTGTAAGCTTTTTCAATCAATAGGGCGCTATATCCTGATGTTTTTAATGTGCCTTCTTTTACTTCGAGTAGCTTGATATTAACTTCACTATCGCTTGCGAGTGAAATATTAGTGCTCTCTTTAGCGTGTAGCGTATCTATATCTATCATCGCATTACCACGGCTATATAAGTTAACAGTCTCAGATTCAATACCTGATATCGCAATATTGCTTGATTCCTTTGCTTGTATATCAAATGTTCGAGTGCCTTGTGTTTTATTGATACGAACGATTGACTGCTCTGTAGCGTTTATTGCACTTACCATTAAGTCATCTTGTACTGTAATATCGGTATTCCCTTGGCAAAAAAGCGATGACAACTTAGGTGTTGTGATCAAAATTCGCGCGCTTTCTATATCATCATTACGCCTAAAATTTAGCCAGGCTGGAATCATGCTTTCATTTTTATTATTAATGCTTAAATTGCCATTGTTAGAGGAGACCGCAAGGCTATCGATGGATTTCTGTGTGCCTGTTACCATCATATTAGCTGGGCCAGATTGAAATATTACTTTGTAATTACCGGATATCTTTATATGTGAGAAATCATCCATTGAAATATTTTTCTCAACTATTTTTGGTTCAACTGTTGGCGGTACAGTAGGTATCGCAGCAACAGCAAAACAAGCACTGAGTAGTATGCTTGATTTATATAATTTACCCATCGTGCTTATCCTTTGGCATGAAAGCAGAGATAATATCCATCGGAACAGGAAATACAATAGTTGATGATTTCTCAGAAGTGATATTGGTTAGTGTTTCTAAGTAGCGTAATTGAATTGCACTGGGTGAGCTTGAAAGGATATCAGCAGCCTCTTTTAGCTTCCCTGCCGCTTGTAGCTCTCCATCTGCATGAATAACTTTAGCACGTCTATCTCTTTCAGCCTCTGCCTGTTTTGCAATCGCTCTACGCATTGATTCATCAATATCTACATCTTTGATTTCTACTTGAGTTACTTTAATTCCCCAGCAGTCAGTTTGCTCATCCAGTATCTTTCTCAATCGAGCGTTTAGCTGCTCTCTTTGACTTAGCATTTCATCAAGCTCATGTTCACCTAATACAGAGCGTAGCGTTGTTTGTGCAAGTTGTCCGGTTGCTTCAACAAAATTTGCAACCTGAATGATTGCTTTCTCAGGATCTACAACTTTAAAATACACCACTGCATTCACCCGTGTAGAGATGTTATCTTTACTAATTACATCTTGTGTGGGTACATCCATTACCAAAGTCCTAAGCTCCACTCTTACCATCGTTTGCACAACTGGAATCAGGATCACAAGACCTGGTCCTTTCACTTTATAAAAACGCCCAAGCATTAAAACAACACCACGTTCATACTCTTTTAATATTTTGATAAAGGACGAC
>Ga0099797_100099_pt1 | contig 52664 bp, 51 predicted proteins | sample Uncmet_Sort48C_1_FD_89871 | JGI IMG/M metagenome (GOLD analysis project Ga0099797, IMG submission 89871) | Marine eukaryotic communities from CALCOFI LINE 67, Pacific Ocean - C012_Sort48C_1 | ecosystem: Environmental > Aquatic > Marine > Oceanic | place: Pacific Ocean: Monterey Bay | collected...
GATATTTTACGAACCAACGTATTATTATGATAATCATTATGTACCGATAATATATTCTCTTTATAAAAACTTGTTAACACCGTATTTATAAAGTCTCGAGAGTAATTTGGTAGAAAACTACCAAGTGTATTAATGAAAGTATTTTCATTAATTGGTTCTGTTGGAAAACGGTCTAAAATATACGCATGGATTGGAAGCATCATTATTCTAACATTATTTTTTGAAAAGAAAAAAGTAATGTCAACAAAACCCAAGTGTAGATATAGTTTAATATTATTATCTTTAAAATTTATATTATTTAAGGAAATTTTGTTCGTTGAAAGGAGCGCGAATGAATATAGTGGTGTATTATCTGGAATCGATTTTGAATCAATTGGTAGTGATTTATAACCATCTTTATAATTCAAATCCCATACATTAGTTGTTACTAATTGTAATTTCAAAAAATTTTTATCATATTTTTCTTTACTATTTGTATATTCCTTAATGATAGTTTCGTATTTATGTGTTATAGAATCTTTGAAATAATGTATCAATAAGCTTAAGAATTTGTTTTCTATAAACATATCTGGTTTCCTATATAGCAATCTTTTTATAAGATTTTTCTCTAAATCAGGGAAGATATGTTGATATAACTTGTGTTGTTCTATTAGAAGAAGAATCAAGGAATTATAATCAATATTTTTGTTCAAAATATTATTGTTAATAAATGTTACAATAAAGTCTTTAATATTAATAAGTTTATCAGTTGTAATATAATTAGTACTAAAATGATACTTTATTGAACATAGTGTATACTTGTTCAATAAAGTATCAAATGTACTATAAAAGTGAGAATAATAAGCCAATACTGTAATTAATTTTTCTTCATTAATATTATTAATTATATATATAAACTGTAATCTTGTAATATCATCATTAAATATTTTAATAAATTGTTTAAGTTTATGGAAATATTTTTCTAGAAATTTATTTTTAAAAGTAAGACCAGTACAAATAAAAGAGTTTGAAAATATTATACTCATTGTATTAAAAAGAGAATTTACGACAGGTGTAATTGTCTTACTATTAATAAATTTGAATTCATATTTTAATTTTTCTGTACTATTTACATAATAATTAAATTTCCTAATTTCAAAAGCTAGATTATCATGTGGTTTATCTGATAAATTGATATCACTAAATTGTTTGCTCCATGTATCAATAGTTGAGTATAATATTGTATCATAATATGCTTGGTAAAAATATTTTAACGATGTATCTTTTACACATGTATTACTATTGTCTAGAGTATATAGTTGGAAAAAATATTTATTTAGTGTTTCGCTATCGTCTAAGCGTAGTGATTTTTCAAAAACATTCTTCATAAGTCTGTCATTTAATATTTTTTTGGAAATATTATTCTTAAGATTATCATACATATAATTATTTTCAAACAATTCTATTATTGGCTTTATTTTTTGTAAAATTATATTATATTCTGATATAGTATAAATTACATATGTTAATGTTTCTTTATTTTTTCGTAAATTTTTAATTAATTTAATTTTCTTCTCATTCAGAAACTTCACTAGTACATCTTTAATGTGAAGAAACAAACAATTGCTTATTTCATCTATTTTACATTTGTTTGTTTCTTCATTAAGTAGATGAAACATATGATTGTATAATATATCTATCGTTATACGATATGATACATCATCATGTGAAATGTTTAGTGCATGTGTAAATGATTTGTTATAGTCAATTTGAATATAACTATCTATATCATTATCATTTTGTTGAATTATATTAAATTTATCAACAATCAGCATTTATAAAATAATAATCATATAATTATATTATATCAATTTTTTATATACGGAATATATTTATATTTATCTAACTTGTATATTTTAGCTCTAAATATTAAATTACTTGTTGGTATTTTAATTAAGCTACCATCAATAATTTCTTTTTGATTGTCTAATGGTATAGTATAAGATAATCCGCCTGTATCATTTCCTTCAATATAATACTCCCATTCATATGAACCTCTATATCCAGATCTACCGTGTAGATTATATTTTTTATCTTCATTATACAAAACACCAATTAAGTTATAGGGTTCAGGAGTTCCTCTTGTTTTTTCATTAATTTTGATAAACTTATGATTATATCTTAAATGTGGGTATTCAGATTGATTTGATGTATTAATTTTAAAAGTATTTAATTTATTTTGTTTAATATCAGTTGAATTAGTTGGTGTGTGAGTAATTGTATGTAATTTATTAGGTATATTAATATTTTTATTATAATATTTACTACTATTATTTTTTATTATCATTATAAATATAATATTTAGTCCTAGTAATAATAAAAACATTTCATCTTTTAGATAAGACATTATATTATATTATAGAAATAATTTAATATATTATATAATAGACAGTTATATAAGACTTTTCATTTAATTTTCTTTTTATAGAATAAATAAATTTAAATTTTTTTTTTAACAAATAACTAGCTAAAGATAAATGTAATTCTAATTGAAACTTGTTGTTAATTAAAAAACGAGAATTAACTAGTTGAGTTTTTAAATATAATTCATATGGATTTGGATCTATATTATTACTTTTAGTTGGTGATATTTTTAATCCATATGTTAGTAAATCGATTATTAATTCTGTTTCATTATGGAATAATGTTGGCAACATCCAACTCCACATCCATATATTAGTTGAATTATCAAATAATCCAAGCACATTATAATTAAATTCATTATTTTTTTTTACAAAATTGATAGTATTAAGATTTCTATTTATTGCTATATCTTTATCTTTCAAAAAGTCTCTATAATTATTATTCCTCTCATCATAGCTATCTAAAGAATTTATAATTAAATTAATTAAAAGTTTTTGATTCATTTAATTATATTTAGAAAAATCTAAATTTATATATAGATGGTATTATTAGATGTAGCAGAAGAATTTAACACTTTTTTTCATGATACAAACATTTTAACTAGTATTGTAGTCACCGTAATTTCACATTCAGTAATTCAGCTGGTTGATGCTTTAATTAAAAGTATAATTGATCCAGTTCTTTTAATGGACTTTCATAGTGATAAAAATAAAGGAAAGGTTAGATATTTGCGGGGTGTGGATAAAGATGGTAATCCAATTATAGATAAAGATAGAGGTATACATGCATTAAAGTTTACGTTTAATGATTCTGTATTTAGATATGGTGATTTATTAGTAAGCATAATTAAATTATTAATAACTTTAGTGTTCTTATTTATTATTGTAACTCCTTTAAAAAAAAATAATATTGTTAATATATAAAAATTTTCTAGTCTCTAATATATAAAATGTTTACTTTAATATTATCAGGTATGATTTTATCAGTATGTTTAACACATGTAATTTATCATTATGAAAACTTATTTAGAACTAAAGTTTTTACTAAGACCGAAACATGTACATCCGATAATATAGTTTATTGTAATCAATTGAATAAAATATATTTAGAAGAAAAATTAAATATAATATACAAAAAAAAATATAATATATACATTAGTGAAGAAAAGAAATATAAATTAAATAAAAAAATAGACTTAGATAATCATCGTATAAATTTTGAAAAAGTTTTAAAAGACATTAATCAAAACAATCACATATATTATTGGATAATAAATAATAATTTTTTACCTTACAAAAAGTTAAATTATATAATATTAAATCTTTCTGAAGTGTATAATTATACTGAAAAAAATTTAACCAATACAATTAATTTAAACTATTTAGACGAATTTTGTCATAAAAATAAAATTATATTTATAATAATAGGTGAATTATATCCCGAAACTTTTAACGAATTAAAACCAATATTTTTTAATAAAAATAATTATGTTTCTCCTTATCATTATAAATCAAAAATAATCTCTACACCCGATAGATTAGTAGGAAGTAATTATAGTAAGAAATATGTTCAGGTAAGTATAAATAAAATAATGCAAGACATTCGAAATAGAGAAGGTTTAACTTATAATAATTTTATTTACATTGGAAAAAATAAATTAAATAATACTAAAACAATTCAATTAAAGTAATTATCCCCACCAATGCGACTTGATGTAGGAGAGTCCACGAAATATTGACATTTTTCCCATATGATCCGACGGCCACTCTTTGGTATTAACAGGACCATCTGAAACGATAAATGTTTTTACGTGATTGTTGACATACATTGAAGCAACCATAATGTGAGTCTTTGGGTCTTTTACGCTAACACCTGCTTTATCACTGTTAAGGAATTGAGCATGTGTTAGAGATTTCGATCGCATCTTGATACTTGTCGGCTCTTTCGGATTGTCCCCTAGAAGACAATGTCCTAGCTTGTTCATTAGAGAATCGATTTTATCTGAAGAAGTGTTTGTATCTCCACCAACAATGATACCTCGGTCGGTAAGATATTTCAAATATTCCTGTTGGAGTTCGTTTCCTTCTTTTGTCTTTGGTTGTGTTCCGTGATAACTACAGAAAGTTACAGTTCCCACATTGACCAGAAGAAGACGTTTTGTTGTTTTTTCAATAACAGTCAATTCTTTACTATACTTTTCAGCTAGCTTGAGTTTTGTTTTAAGAGCGTCAATCGTGGTAGTGTCTGACTTGTCTGTACTAGCCAGTTCTCCCTTGGTGGATTCTACTTGCTCTCCTAGTGAGAAATTAAACTGCGAATGCTCGTAATACTGTTGTGGTGTCATAATGAGATCAGAAGTGTTGACGTGTGGTACCGGGTGCTTTCTCTTGTAAGGATTAACTGTTCTGTATAGAAAAGCAGTACTTTCTTTGTGACGAATAATTGACCATCCCATGATGCGGAGCATGTCATCGACATCGTCGCCACGGTGCATTTCCTGTGCCAAAATAAAGTCCGCATCTTTTAGCGCCGAAAGAAGTATCTTCAGTGCCATCAAATGTGTAATACCAACAAGTGGTGACTCGTCGATAATTCCTTTGAATGTATCGAATTCAACTTCTCTCAGCCAAATTCCCATCAGATCAAAAAGCCAAAGACCGGCCTTTTGACCCGTGTAAAGCTTTGTCACGGCGGGCGAACAATGCATTTGGTACATTTCGCTAACTGGGGTGGTGATGTCAGACGAAGCACCGTGATTATGAGGTGGGCGTCCTGGTTTGTTATCCTGTTTCAGATGAGATTCCTCGAACCACGAACAAAGAGGGTTGTCTTTGGCATTCTCCAGAAAGCTGCCAATAAGCTTGGTTACTTCTGGTGGTGTATCAGGGTTAGACGATGCGAAAGCCAATCCAGCTTTTAGAAAAGGGGCTTCCTCTAACATCCCAGTACACATTTTTTGATACAGTGTTTCGTGATATTCCCTAGACTTGGCTGTAGAAATGTACTCTGTTGCCGGTGTTTCTTTGACTTCTCCTGATATATCGCCTCCAAAATTTAGGGCTGCAACCGTAGTCGTATCTCCCCTGAAAAGGCGGGTAAGTGGATCGTGAATTTTATGAGTGTACAGGTTTTGAATTTTCTGAGTATAGTTAACATTATCTTCAAAAAGAAACGTCATATGAATTATATTTCACTGTAAATGATAAATAAATTTCAATTTTTTTATACAATATTTGATACAAATATCGTATACAAGAAACAAAATTACTAATAATAAAACTGATAATAATCCTATTAATATTATAAATACGAAAATTTCACAAGACTCACATGTCTTGTAGTCATCAACCGAGTCTGATGTATTATCATAAGTTGTAAAATTATCATAATTTCCTAATCTTGGCATTACTTAATATTTGGTAAAAAAACTACCATTTTTCAATTTTTAAAAGGACTAAAAATTAAAAATTTATGTATATATATATATGTACAAATTGAATTTTAATGAATGTAAAAATATAGAAATATATAAAAAAAAAAATATAATAGCACACTATATGATAGATTTTGTAACACTCGTTTTTAATCATCCTACTGAAATTGAATTATTAAAACTACAAGCTACAAGTTTTCAATATTGCGAACCAGAATTTGTAGGTAAAATATTTATTTTTTACAATGATAATGGTAATAACAATATAGAATTTTTAAAAGATTATTATCCAAAAAATTTACTTTCAAAAGTGAATATAATATATAGAGACAATATTTTTAATAAAGGTCAAAAATCTAGTTGGATAAATCAACAATACTTTAAACTATATATTTCAAATTACGTTGAATCTAAATATTATGTAATTCTAGACGGGAAAAATCATTTTATTAGAAAAGTTAATTTAAATGATTTTATTAAAAATGACAAACCTAAATTATATCTAAATAATCCTGGAGAGATGATTCAATATTATAGAAATTGTTTAGAATATTTTAAAATTAAAGATCCATTTGAATATAAATATAATGATGATAATTCTCAAGCCATTGGAAATAGCATATTATTAACTACTACACCATATATATTTATTACTCAACAAGTAAAAAATATGATCAAATACGTTGAATCTAAAGAAAAAAAATCTTTTTATAACTTTTTTATGAAAAACACATCTATTACAGAATTTTATTTATATTCAACATATTTAATTTTTTCAAATAACATCGATAAGCATGAAATGGTACAAAAGGATAACTTTGTTGTCACAATATTTCATAATCCAAATGCTAACTGGAATAAGTATAAAGACAAAAAAATAGCTATTACAAATTCTAAGGTAAAAGTATTTGGATTACATAGAGCGGCTGTAGAAAATATGGATAATAATTATAAGAATAATTTATTGACTTTATATTCAAATTTTTTTGATAAAAAAACTTGTGACATGATAAAATCTTTTATGTATCATTAGTTATCTAATTTATATACTTTTTTATTTACTTTTTTAGTTTTTTGTTTATAACTTTTTGATTTATTATAAGCATATTCAAAATAATTTTCATAGTTATTTTTATCAATAAACCATTAGTAAATGTCTCATTATCAAGTGAATATTAATCAAAAAATGCTACATTACTTATCTCAGATTTCTGATAAATTAGATAAATTACCAATGATAAAACTTATAATAATCCTATTACACCTTTGGGCATTTAAAACGCCGATTATAAAATATTTAAGGTTTAGAAGATAATGAAACTTCATCATAAACCAGAGAAAAATCATCTAACCCAATATTTTTTTCATCTAAAATATTTTTTAATTTATTAAATAAATATGTCTTATCACTTATCATTTTATCAAAATCTATAAATATTGTATTGATATCATATTTAGTGCTAATATATATATAATTTGTTAATATATCTTTATAAAAGTTGATTTGAGATAACTCATCATGAGCGCACCACAATCCTCCGTTTTGTGTCCAGTGTTTTACACGTGATTTTGCGGAGATGCTTAATTCACGAATTGGTATAATAACATTTTTTATTGTTATTGATTCATTTTTTATGATTTTTTCTATATCGCTCATAAATGTTGGGTTTTTTAAGATATAATAATTCTCTCTATAATCTCTTTCCATGCCAGAATTACAATTAGGTGATATGCTTAAATTATAGTTGTCTCGGTTGTATCCTGTATTAAAACCTAAAAAACTAAACAATTTAATTAAAAAGGTTGTTCCACACCGACCAGTTCCTGTAATTAGAATTTTTTCCATATATAATATAATATAATATTTTAATTTAAAATAAATTAAAATATTATATTATAAGTAGCGATGGTTTTATTAAATTGTCATTTAAATTATAATTAACATTATCAATTTTTAATAAATTATAATAATATTCGTAATTTGATAAAACTTTTTTTATTAATTCAGGTATATCTGTTATTTTTGCGAAAAGAATATGTTCAGAATAATCAATTAAATCTTGTTTATATTTTTCTTCACTTATTACTATCATTTTGTTAAATAAACATCTATAACATCTCATAGTTTCAAATATATTATAATGTTCTGAAACAGATATATTTAAAATAATTTTATATCTAAACAATTCATTATCTCTTTTTTCATTCCATCCAATTATATTCTTTATATCAATGTTTTTAAATTTCATATCATTCATAAAGTTATTTCTTCTTGGAGTATTATACATAATAATACCACATATATTGTAAATTTTATTATAATTATAAATTTCATCAGGATTGTAAATATAGGGAAAATATAATGTATTTGTAATACCATTATTTTTCATTATGTATATATTTTCTTTACTATAATCAATAATAGTAAAATTATTACAAATTGATTTAATATAATTTAACCAATTTGTTCTTGTTAATTGTTCAGTATTTAATAAATATATGTTTTTTTTTATTATATTTTTTAACGGTGGTATTTTCTGCATACAAATAATAATGTTATTTTCATTTAATGTAATATTTTCACTTAAATCGTAGATTATAGTAGCGTTAAGTTTTTTATTTATAGTTTTAATATAATCTTCAAAATAATGATATATTGGTTTAAAACAATAGATGTAAATATTCATATTATTTATAATTAGATTATAAAACTACAAATTAAATATTTATTATAAAAAATGGATGTTTACAAACATTATTTTTATTAATAAACCATTAGTAAATGTCTCATTATCAAGTGACTATTAATCAAAAAATGCTACATCACTTATCTCAGATTTCTGATAAATTAGATAAATTATCAGATATAATAACCATTTTGAATGAAATAAATGATAAAATGGATGACACTTTACTAATTAAAAAAAGGGAACAAGAAAGACATGAACAGGAAAGACGTAAACATGGTTATTATAAAAAAAGACGTGAACAAAAAAGAAATAAGAAATTTAATGATTCTGATGATGAAAGCGCATATTTTGGATAGATAAAAAAATTAAACAAGACTAGTTTTATATCTACAGTTTGGGCATAATATATTTGAATCATTGCTATGTGAGATATACTCAATCATACAATCTTTATGATATCCATGATTACAATTTAGGATAACAAGATCTGATACATCTATTTTTTCTAAACATATAGTACATGTATCGTCTATCAAATCTTCCATACAAATAACACTAGTCCTTTTAAAAAATTCATTATATTGTGTACCAATGTCGTTTCTTTTTGTAAGTATTTTTTTACAATATTCATAACAAAATATTATAGCACCAACGGTTATACCTACGACTATAATTATTAATATAATATATATTATTACATAACATGACTTACCACACATGCTATATTGTAAGTCATTGTCTATATTTGGATCTGACATAATTAACAAATAAATAAATAAATAAAATAATCAATTTTTAAAGTATATATTCATAAAATAAATTATATATATATATAATGGTAGTAATATATATTGACGGAATTTTTGATTTATTTCACTATGGGCATTTAGAATCTTTTAGAAAATGTAAAGAATTATATGAAAATGTAGTTTTAAAAGTTGGTGTAATATCAGATACAGTCGCTACAGACTACAAGAGAAAACCAATAATATGTGAAAAACATAGATATGAATCAGTAAGGAATTCAAAATATGTCGATGAAGTAATTGAAAATTCACCTTTAATAATTACAAAAGAATTCATGGAAGCTAATAATATAAATATAGTAGTTCATGGATTTTCAAATAGCGAAGATGAAAACAACCAATCAGAATTTTTTGAATATCCTTTATCAATAAACGCATTTATAAAAATAGATTATTGTAAAGAAATAAGCACTACAGAAATAATAAAAAGAATAAAATTAATTATTTAAATTTAGTTCACTCAATAGATTTTCTTTCTCTTGTTTTTTTAATCTATACAAAACAAATAACATCATTTTACCTGATAATCTAATAATTTTAGCTAATAATGAAAGAATACCACCAATTAATCCTAATAACTCAATTGTTTTATATTCTTCACTATTATATCTATAATATAAATATTCAATTACAATTCCAAAAGTTATACCTGTTAATAATTGTTGATAAAAGATAAAGCGATCTTTAAATTTTTTTGACAATTCAATATTATACAAAATTTTATTTCTAACAACTGAATTATCATTATTATTATCATCTAAATCTTCAAAGTATATTGGTTTGGTATATGATATTTTAGACAAATAAGGTATTATCCAAATAAATATAAATAGAGACATAAAACTAGATAAAAATATATAAAAATTATTTTTAAAATTAGGGAATAATAACATTAGTGGAAAAATAACTATAGAAGGAAAGAAAAAACATTTAAAATTAGAAATAAAAAAATATTTGTTTTTCAATTCAATATCATACGAATCCTCTTTAATATTATCCATATTAATAAAAAAAATAGTTTTGTTTATATATATTTATATTTTTACATAAATATATATAAAAAAATATATAATATATTAATAGATAGTTATGCATTATACGTATTGTTATAATTGCGGTAAAGATACACATACTAATAAGCAATGTCCTGAACCAAAAATATCACTTGGAATGATATGTGTTAATATAGAAAATGTTAATAATTTAAATTTCAATTTCAAATATGATATAAATAATTTTAATTATCAAAATATATCAAACTTAAAAAAAATTTCATATTATAAGGATAAAATTAAATTTCTTCTTGTACAACGAAGATATTCTCTTAATTATATTGAATTTATAAGAGGCGTGTATGATGTTAATAATATTAAAAATATAAAGTATATATTAAATCTAATGTCTAGAGAAGAAGTCAATGATATAAAAAACAAATCTTTTGAAACTTTATGGGATGAACTATGGAAAAGCACTGCTAAATCAAACGTTTTTAAGAAAGAATATACGAATGCTAAAGAGAAATTTTACTATTTAAAAAAATATAATATTTTAGATAATATAGAATTAACTCCATGGGATAACCCAGAGTGGGAAATACCTAAAGGACGACGTGAATATAAAGAAACAAATATGGATAGTGCTATTAGAGAATTTAACGAAGAAACAGGATTAACATCCAATGATTACAATATATTTGAAAATATAGAAGAAATAACTGATACATTTACAGGAACTAACAAAAAAATGTACAAACATTTATACTACCTAGCACTAGCAAATAGTACAGACAATTTATCTCCAGAATTATATCAAGATAATTTTGAAATAAGTAATGTTAAATGGTTTACTTGGGAAGAGGTTATTAATAATATCAGACCTTATTATGATAATAAAATTAAAATTATTAATTCTATATTTTTCTTTTTTATAAATTTAATAGAAAAATTAAATACTGTAAAAATTTATAATTAAAATTGATTAAAGAATACTTTATTATTTAATTTAAATAAATGGATATTACATATGATATTATTTTGAATACACTTAAACCTAATATTAACATATATAATATTTTTAAAAATATTTTCGATAATTCATATTTAATTTATAAGGATTTGGATAAGAATGATAATGTAACATTTTTTGATATTATATTGTATTGTTTAGATAGTTATGATAATGACGACACCTTAGTATTTTCTAATTTTATTGATAGTATATCTATGTATTATCATAAATTAAATCTAGATTTTAAAAAAAAATATTCACTTAATAAAGTAGTTGAATTAATTAAAACCAATGATATAATAATTTTAGATTTTATCTGTCAATACTTAAAAATAAACATATTTATATTTGATATTCAATCAAAAAATATTTATGTTTCTTATTATAAAACTTTCTTAAATGGATTAAGAGAAACAATTCTATTATCATATGATAAAAAGAAACTTTATCCGATTATAAATCCTCAACAAAAAAGTTTTACATATAATAATTCTGATGTTATTAGTAAAATATTAAAAAATCATGTCGAATATTTTAACACAATATATTTTAATAAAAAATTAAAAATTAAGTCATCTGATGAAATTTATTCTGATGTAAGCAATAAAGCAACTAATGAAAATAAAACTGTAGATGATAATTCATCAGATGAAGTCAATAAAGTTGTAAAAATAAATCAAACATTAATTGAATCAGAAAAAAATAATATATTTATAAAGAAATATTCAATGGATGAACTAAAAGTAAAAAAAAAAATAGAATTAAAAAATATTTTAGAGAAAGAATATAATATTATAATTAAAAATTTGTTAAATACAAGAAAAGACAAGTTAATAAAATTAATACTAGAGTTTAAATAATTATATATATTTATATATAAATATAATTATGTATAAAGATATTGTTCTTAAATTATTTATTTTACATATATTATGGAATGTCATAAAGATTATTCCACAGTTGAATAAATATTCAAAAAAAACGAAACTAAATATTTATAGATCATTGCTATGTTTAACCTTTTCAGGAATGGCAATACAATTAAGTTTTAATAATTTAAGAGACGGCATGATAAATCCATTTTTATATAAACATCCCGATTTTGATGAAATTTGTAATTTGTTTATTGCGTATATTATTTATGATCTTTACATATTTTTAATTAATAAAGAATCTAGAATTGATATTTACATACATCATATATGGTGTCTTGGTAGTTTTTTAGTGAGCAAAAAATATGATCATTGTAATTGGTTGTCGTGTTTATTACTTATCAATGAAGCAATATCAATAGTTACTGGTATTGATTCTATTGCAATGGAGGAAAATAACTTTAAATTATCTGCATACTATAAAAAAATTAGAATAAATATAATAAAATATATTCGTTTTCCGATTTGGATTACTTTTTTTCTATTTACCTTAAAACACTCAAGAAAGTTGCCTAATATTCTTTGGTGGAATTATATGATAACTATTTTCTTAATGACTATATTAGATAGATACTGGGAATTAAAGTGTGAAAAAGTAATAAATAAATATAAAAAAACTTAATAATTTAGTTTGTATATATATATATATTTATTTATAAATATATATATATATGTCAGGCCCTGATGTGTGGGGACCACATGGATGGAAATTTATACATTTTGTTACCTTAGGTTATCCTAATCATCCAACTAAAAACGATAAAGAAATATATAAAAATTTTTTTAAAGCATTAAGAACTGTTATACCATGTGGTATATGTGCAGATAATTATAAGAAACATTTATTAATAAAACCTTTGACAGATGACATATTAAATGATAGAATAAAACTAATAAAATGGGGTATTACAATGCATAATTTAGTTAATTTAGAACATAATAAAAAAATTATGACTTTTGAGGAAGGTATTGAAAAAATATTAGATTGTACTAAAGAATGTAGGTATATTGAAACGTATGAAAAAAAATCTGAGCCAGTAGAAACACATGATCCAGTAGAAAATCATAAAGATAAAATATATTTTGTTATACCCGCGGTTATATTACTAATATTTATATTATATCAATATATAAAAAAATAATATAATTATTTAATATATACATGAAAAAAAGCGAAGAGTTAAAAAAAAAAATAGAAATTATTAAGAATATTATAAATTATGTTAAAACAGAAAAAAATATAACTGATCTGGATAGTATAGAAACCTATTTTTGGGATAATCATAATAATTTAATGAAAACTTATCCATTTTTGATTTCACAGTTAGCAAGTTCAGATGATCATGAAACATTAGATTTTATGATTAAAAAATTAGAAGATATTGAAAATGGTGTTGTTACAAAAGACCAAGCAGATGAAATGGTTGGACAAAATATCGTAGATAAATATGTTAAACCAAACACTTAATTTTTATATTTCTGAAATAAACTGTTGATTATTTTCTAAACGATTGTCTTCTAAATTATTATCTTCTAAATTATTATCTTCTAAATTATTGTCTTCTGAATTAGTATTTACATAATCTACACATAAACTCCATTTTTTCTTTGTTGCTTTATCATATGCTCCTTCGTGAAAATAATAAAATATAGTTTTTACAACTGTATCTACTGCGGCAATTGTACCTGATTTACCAATCTCATCCGTGAGAATGAATGCAACAACAAATGTAGTTGTTGTAGCTATAGCTCGCCATGTAAATGTTTTTAATAATTTTTTTCTTCTTTTATAAAGATTTTTTTTTATATAGTTACAATTCATTTAGTAATAATTAAAAAAAAATCTTTATCTATTTTAAGTTTTTTATAAAAATACTTAGTTCATTGTTATAAAAATTAATCGTTTTATTTACTATTTCTATAATAGAATTATTATCTTTTGTAAAATGTTCTAACCACATTTTTGTTGATTTTATTTGAGTATTTTTATATGAATGATATTCTTCTCCAAAATAATTATTGTTTTTTATATATTTAACTATTTTATTTATTAAAATTTGTTGTTTGTTAGCAAAATTAATATTAACATATTTTATGAGATTTAAAAATTGTTCTGGTATTTTAAGATCAACAAATATATCATTAATAAACATTGTATCATCTATACTATTGAATAATGTTTCTAATGAATCAATTTCTTTTTTTATTTCGCTATTATTAAATTTAAATTTTTTACATATAATATATTTATCACTATCTATATCACGTGAAAAAGAAGGTTTGTGTATAAAACACTCTTCGTAATAATAACTTAAGAAATATATTATTTTTATTGTAGGATGTGTGAACATTTCATTAATTCTAAGTACCAAATTACTTGATTTCTTATTTATCTTAAAAGATGTTAATATTTCACCTAATAGTAATTTATAATATGCTTGTTCTGTAAAATTCATATCTGAAATATAAGGTTTCGCATTACCAAATACTAGATCTACATTATTTCCTTTTAGTTCTTTAACAAATAGATTTATTGATTTAGAAGTTCTCAAATCACCTGTATCTTTATCATCATTTTTATTTGATGTAATAGAAGTATATACTCTATGGTTAACTATATTTTTCTTGTATAAATTCATAAAATCTTTATTAGCTGTATCATATTTATTTTTTTCAGATTTAATGGAGGTATTATAAATCGTATCTTTAGTATTGTTATTCATAATCTGTCTATATTTTATGAATGCTTGTTTTACACTACCAATCCCATCACCTAAAGTGGCTATGTTCATATTTGTATCATTTGTTAATTTGAATATATGTAGAATTTCCCAACAAATATAAAATGAATTAGATAGTATTCCTGGTTCTTTTTGAATAAATTTAGAAAAATATGTATTTATATCTTCATCATAATCAGTTATAATACTTTCAAAAGGATTTACAATATAATAAAAATTATTATCTGAATCTAAATTATTTGTTATATCCATTGCATTTTTTGTTCTGTGTAAAAAAGAATGAAATCCCATGCTAAACAATGGTTGATTAATTGATGTAGTCTGAATAATATTTGATATTTTAGTTGTTTGTTTATCTGAATTTTCAGGCAATTTGAACACTAGTAAGTCTTCCATTTATATATATATATTTATATCTATAAATAAAATTATATCAATTTTTATAAAAATTGAATTAAATAATAAATATAAAATATATATATATAAATGAACGATGAATTAAATACAGTTATTTACACTAATAACGAACAAAAAAATATTGTTATGTTAAATGGATTAAGAATGGTTGATAGAAGAGAAGGTTTAAAAACTGATATTAATCAATTGTATAAGAAACTATTACCAGAGCTAAAAGATTCAAATAATATAAGTTTTGTAAATAATAACACTTCATATATTTTTTATATTTTAAATTTAAAGGTTACAAACTTATCTCAAATAGATGAATTTTTAAAATCAGATTTAGATAAAAAAAAAATATTATTTGTACAATCGATAACTAAAAAAGTTTTCAAACAGATTAGAAGTACGTACGAAAATACAGAAGTATTTTTCATTAGTGAATTTTTAGAAGATATAGCTAGTAAAGTATTTATACCTAAACATCAATTACTAAATGAAACTGAAAAAGAAGAATATTTAAACAGTTTCTCAAATAAAGATCTCGCAAAAATTTCTCAATATGATATGATGAGTAGATATTTTAATGCGCAAATAAATGATATTTTTAGAATAGAAAGATATAATTTAAATAGTTGTAAAAGTATATTTTATCGAACAGTTATTAAAGACGATGTAGATATCATATTTAATAAATTTTAAATATAATTTATTTCTATATTACATATAATGCTTAAATCAGAACTATTTAATTTAATTAAAAATAATAAGTATAACCAGTTTTTTGATTTTGTAAAGGAAAATCCAAAGTTTGATTATGATATATATGACACAAATAATAATTATTTAATTCATTTCTTAATTATTTATAACAAAATAGAAATTATAGATTTCTTACTTAAAAATTCTAAAATTAGAATTGATATTACTGATAATGATGGACATTCTTTAATTTATTTTCCTATAAAATATAATTATATAAAATTATTAGAAATATTGTTAGAACATGATAAATATATAATTGGTATTTCTATTATAGATATACAGGATAATTTTGGATATACAAGTATACATTATGCCTGTTTGTATAATAATATAAATGCTTTTAAAATATTATATAATTACAACGCAAATATATATATAACAGATAATATTAATAATTATAATATTTTTGAGACTGTAATACATTATAAAAGATATGATATGTTATTATATTTATTAGAAAAAAATAATAAAATTATATTTAAAAATATAAATGGAGAAACGCTATTACAAATTTTGTTGGCTAACGAAATGTTTGTTATTATTGAAAAAATATTTGATAAAAAATTTAACGTAAATAATCAAGAATATAAATATGGGTTAACCGCATTACATCAAGCTATAATTTTAAATCAATTTAACATAGCTAAGATGATTATAAATAACGGAGGAGATATTAATTTACAAGACTATTTAGGTAATAATAGTATTCATTATGCTATTATAGAAAAAAATTTTAAATATTTGGAATATATTAATAAATTTAAAGTTAACTATGAATTAACAAATTTAAATGGAAATACATATTTACATTTATTGTTAAGTACAGATTATAATATTACTGAAAATGATAAGTTTAATTCATTTAAAATATTATTAAATTTTATAAAAAATACAGATCTAAATATACAAAACAATGATGGTATTACTTGTTTACATATAATGGCTGAAAAAAATTATTTATCTAATGATAATGTTAAAAATATCTTGAAAAATAACAACAAAGTACTTAATTTATTTATCAAAGATAATATTAATGATTCTGTTTTAGATAAGCTAAATGATACAGACGATTTACTAAATTTAACAACTGATATTTATTACAATATTCTAATAGAAGAAAAAAATAAAGATATTTTTGTAAAAAAATGGGAATATTATTGCTCTACAAATAATTTAAAATTAATTATGAAAGAATTAAATAAACGCACAGGATCATCATCGGACATATGTAAAAATAAAATTAGAGACATTCTTAAAAAAAAAAAAAGAAGCATCCCAAAATATAAAAATATTAAAATTACAATTGATAGTGGTATTTATATGAATGATTTATTCTATACCGGATCGATTATAGATATTTTATTTGGATTAATATGGTTAAGGCAAAATTATTCAAATTTAAATTTAATATTAAATTATCCTATAACTATTAATAAAAATTTAAATAAACATTATGATTCAATTGGACAAAATGTAATAAATGATTTTAATAATATTGAAATAATGTGGAGTTATCATAAATTAATTTTACCTGATAATTTTAGAAATGTTTTTAAGACAAAAAATACGAATGATTTTTGTGTTATTCCAATAGGTATTGAAATAAATAGTAAATCTCACGCAAACATAATATTGGTTGATAATATTAACAAAACTATTGAAAGATTTGAACCAAATGGAAAAAATTACCCAAGAAACTTATATTATAATTCTAAACTACTAGATAATTTATTAAATACACTATTTGATTCATTACTTGATGATTATAAATATTATACACCAAAAGATTATGAACCAATAATAGGTCTACAGATTCTTGAAACACTTGAAGATTCTAAATTTAAAAAAATAGGTGATCCAAATGGTTTTTGTGCTATATGGTGTATATGGTGGATACATCAAAAATTGTACAATAAAGATATAGAAAGTAAAAAATTAATTGAATTATTAATTAAAGAAATTAAATTTAAAAATCAAAGTTTCAAAAATTTAATTAGAAATTTTAGTCAAAATATAGTTACTTTAAGAGATACATATCTAAAAAAATATAATTTAGATATTAATGAATGGATATTAGAAAATTATACTAATAAACAATTTTTAGAATTAGAACAAGATATACTTAATATTATATAAAAAGTATTATACAACTGTTGTGCTATTTGTTGGTGAAGTTTTATCTGTAGGAGAACTTGATATTGTTATAGATGTATCATCATCATTTGATGTGTCGCTATTTTCATAATCTACTACATCATCAATATATTTTATATTTTGTAAAACTTCTTTTTCTGTAGGATTTTTTCCATGTAAAGTATAAAAACTTTTTTTAAATTTATTAACTCTTTTATTTTTAAGCTCTGCTTCTTCGTTTTTTTTATTTTGTTTTTCTATAAACTTTTTATTTACATCTAAAATCATATCTTTTCGTTCTTGATCATTTAACATAAATATTTCGGTTGGTCTTAGATTATTTATTTCTGGTTTAACTAAATCCATATTTTTGTTATATTTAGAATTAAAGCTGTTTTGAATTTTGTTTGATATAAAAGGTGAAATTTCAACGAGTTTGTTGTATTCTTCTTTACAATATTTCATAAATTCATCCGGCTTTGTTCTGTCTAATGGGTGTCGAATTAATTCTGCATTAATATCTCTATAAAATTTACCCCATGAAAATGCGGCGACTCGGTGCGCCTCGTTTATTTCTGATATTTTTAAAAATTGTGATATTGTCGTAATAATACCTGCTAATATAGACAACGTTCCTATAGTCATATTAGCATAAGGTTTGACATCATCAGAAAAACGTTCTTGAGCAAAGTTAGCAGTACCTGTAATTGTTGATATAATTATAACAGGTATTGTATACAAGGCATTTTTTCTTTGATATACTTCACGTGATTTTGAGTGCATCCATTGGTAACATTGAGCTTTGTCAGCCCATGCTTTTAAAAGTAGTTCTTCTTCTTCTTTCCAATAGTCCCTTTTTAGTTCTTTAATAGTCATATTATATAAATAAATAAATATGTATTTATATAGTATTAATTATATTATTTATTATCATCAAGTAAAAACTTTAATATATTATTATTATCTAAATCCAATATTACGTTATTGGTAAAATCAACTAAATAATCTAGGAGTTCTTTAATTTGTGTATTGAAATTATTATAATCTATTATAATATATTTTTTTTTATTACATAAAGATAGTTTTAAATTATTTGAATGAATATTTTTTTTATTTGATTCATGTAATATATTTTTAGTATAAGTATCTAACAATTTTATAAACTCTATTATTAGTTCCATATTTTTAATGTTTGTAATAAATAAATTTTTAATATTTGATTTATCTGGAATTTTAATCTTTTTTACCTGTGCTATTTTGTTTTTAATTTTACTTATCAATTCTCTATTTTCTATCTCCAAATCTTCCAATGATATTAGCGTTAATACAATATATTCACCTAATTCATTTAATTCTTCTGAAATTTTTTTAAAAATTAAATTTTTTTTATTTTTTAAATTTTTTTTTTCTATATTTAATAAATCTGTCTGAAATTTTAAGAATGTATTTGTTTTTCTGAAAAGTTGAGATCTATTTGAATCAAATCTTAAGTACATTTTATTGATATCTAATATTTTTTTATCAATTATTTCATTTATTTTTTCAAGCCTTGATATTGCCTCAATTATTTTATTTAATTTTGATTCCAAATCAAGATTATCTGTTTTAACTATTGGTAATTTTTCTAAATTAAAATTATTTTCATTTTCTGACATATTATTAATATAGATAAGTAAAAATATTATTATAAATATTGTCTACCATAGTATAATTATATAATAAAATTATTATTTACCTTATTTTCTACATTTGATAACTGTTTATAATATTTATCAACTTCTTCATCGCTTGGATAATCAGATAACATGCCAATACATTTTATCTGTGTATCTCCTTCGTTAATTCTTGTCTTTACAATCAATATTTTTACCAAATCATTCTGATTTAAGTCTTTTTTTGTTTTATTATGTTTAATGCTATCAGATATTTCCCATATATTAGTATCAATGTTATTCTTTGATACAAATACTATGATAGGACCATTAGTTGCTATTACTAGATCCGAATTTAGATTTCTAACAGAACATATAATAGCATTATTTTCAATTGGAACACAGTAATTACATTGATAATCTACATTAACAGTTACATATCCAGATAAATTCTCTGGTAACATTATACCATCACTATATTTTATAATTTTGTATATTTCCATTATGTATCCATATTTATTACATTTTTTTTCTACCTTTTTTCGTAATACATTAAATAAATGATCTGTTATATCAGAGTTTAAATGATGAGGTGCCAATTGTATTCTCGTATATTGTGTTATAGTTTTATATGGAGTTATAATACTATTTAAATCTAACTGATCCATTATAGTAATTGACATTTATTATTTTATATATAAATCAATTTTTTAATTAAAAAAATATATATATATATATATATATGACTTACGATTTAAACATTATCTTTAGGGATATGTTAAATATAATAAAAAAATATCATCCTGATATTAAAAATATTTGTTTACAAGAGCTCGAAACTTATATTAAAGAATCATGTCCTCGCTTAAGTGAAAACATTCCATCTAAATGTGATCTATCTAAATGTAATTAATGTATAAATTAATTTTTTATAGTTTTATTATCATCTATCTAAATGTAATTAATATATAAATTAAATTTTTATAGTTCTAATTGTATTGTTGGTAGTTCAATCTCTTCTTCTGAAGCAATTATAAGTGTATTTTTACCACTTATATTTTTCTCATTAAGAATGTCAGATAGCAAGCAGTTTTTATCTGTTGGCATAAAGTTTGCATATAAAATTGTAGAATTTACTAGTATCATAGTAATATTTATCTTAAATTTATTTTGATAATATTCAATTAATTGTTCTAAAGTTGAATTATTTGTATATTTTAGTTTCTCCCATGTATTTAATGTAGTATCTCCTACTTTAATAGTAGTCGCTTTGATTGGTTCTGCTGGAATTAATGTATTATCAGACATATTTACAAAGTATGATTTATATATTTCAATGTTATCATTAGCTTGTAAATATTTATAAAGTTCCATTGCTATTAATCCAACAACAGTTGATGTAGTTGTTGCGACTGCGGGAATGATTTTTCCAGCAATTCCTTTCGTTTCGTATTCACTTACTTCTGGAATTTTATAATTTAGTGCTCTGTTGTTTGATGTAGCAGTAATCCATTTAATATGATAATTTGTATCATCATCTTTTTCGAAATATTGTGGAATAAGTGTGTGATCAAAAGTTAAATTACTAAATAATAACTCTTTTTGCTCTTCTTGTATCTTTTGACTTTTCAGTTCTTCATCATTTTTTGCTATATTCATATCTTTTGGATTAAACTGTTCTGTTTTAATACCTTTTATAATTGTAATTACTTGTTCTAATGTAAAGTTATCTTTAATATTGTAACAATTACATAAAACTTTTGTTGTCGTATATATAAATTCATATGAATTTTTATTTAAATTTAATGGCTTTGGACATTTTTTCCCATTAGACCAAAAGAGTTTATTATCTATTAAGTGATCTTCTGGAAAACAATGTAGTAACTGTACAATACTATGATTAAATTCCTTCAGATACATTTGAATTGCCCATTCTGTACATTCTTCCCATTTACTACAGTTATGATGATATAAATACTCGTTCAAATAATTGATTGCTTTATTTTTATCGATTAGACTTAACTCTTCTAAGTAGGTCGGATCTTTAATATATTTATTAACTGTTTCAGGACCCTCCTTGAAAAATTCAAACTTATCTCTAGCCCAGTGAATAGTATGATGAATTTTATTTGGAAAATTTTTAATAGTACAAACAGGGTATTGTACTTCTTCCACTGGATCCGATGAGTTACTATAAGTTTCTGTAACAAATGGAATTACTGGTTGGGTATTTCCTTTCATCCCCATTGTACCACTTTCAAATAGTGCTAAATTATTTTCGAAACATAAATTATCTACATAACGTCTTGCCTCTGTATTATCTAGTGCATTAATAATCAGCTCTTTACCAGAGAAAAACTTTTGAGAAAAGTCATCGTTTTCATCTGAAAGTTTTTGTTTATGTGATTTAATATTAAAAGATCCATACTGTTCATTAATTTTATTCTTTGCTACTTCACTTTTCGAACTATTAATATCTTTGTTTCTGAATAAAAATTGTCTACTCAGATTGGATAATTCTATGTGATCCGGATCTGTCACATCAAGATTACCATTTGTACATGCCCCCATAAGAGCTAAATTCTTCAACCATTCGCATCCGAGAGCACCACACCCGACCATTCCTATCTTAAGGTTTTTGATTTTATCATGTAGCTCATTGCCATAACATCTTGAGAAAAAGTTATCGTTATTAACATTATAAGCTACGTCTGGAATAAAATCAAAATCGTGATAAGTCATCCATTGAGATATAGGTGTATATTTCTCTGATACACATTTGATCACTTCTGTAGATGCGATTCCACCAATTATAGAATTTACTGGTGCTAACTCCAAATCAGTTGTTTTAAAAAGAGCTTTAGTTTCATTATAAAACTGACAACAAATTGGATTCTTTAATGAAACCAAAGTATCAATTATACAAAATGAGAGTCTCTTATCATCATTTATTATTGTGGGCTTTGATAATTCTTGGGCTAAACTATTATGATTAAATTCTTTAGGTATTTTAATATAAATACACGTTCCATTTCTAAATACAAAACTTCTTTTTGGAAATAACTTAAATTCTGAATGTTTTATTTCAAAACTATTTCTTTTTGTATTAAATACAGTCCAATATGTATCCAAAAAATCAAGATCTGTTCCTTCTAAATTTTTGAATACAACTTTGTCACCATCTTGTAAATAATGATTAGTACATTCTATTTTTCCGTGATTCGAAATATTAGTTATTTGAAGTGGTTCATATAGATTATCATTTGTATCTAATACAGTATGATTTACAGCATCAACAAATACAAATCCGGCTGTACCTTGTGAATTTGTATACACCGTTTTACAATTTATTTCCCTAACAGCCTCATTTATCTTAGTTGCTACCTCTGAATTCATATTTACTAAAACGCATGTAGAATTAGGCTCTATATCATCTACATAACCTATTTTGTGACTTGTAATAGTTGTAGAAGGATTTAATTCTGATAAATGTTTGCTCAAGACATCAACACGATACCGATTTGAATTAAAATCTTCACTACTATAAAAATATCCAAACTCAGCATCTTTCTTATTGACTGTATTTTCATCTACTAGATGTAGTTCATTTATACCACTAAGTACCAAATTTTTACAAATCTCAGTGCCAAGGCCACCTTCTAGATTAAATACATAAACTACTCCATTTGCGATCTTTGATGATGCTGATTTACCAAATGTTCTCATTTGACGATCATACTTTGAATCTTGTGAACTGGTCATTAATAATAGTTAAATTACATATTTATATATATTCAATTTTTATAATAATCAGGAGGTGAATATATATGTAAAGATATGCTATCCTCTAAAGCAGTTATATTATGTATTTCTCCTCCTTTTATAAAGCCGGTATCATTTTTTTTGTATTTTTTAGTAAATATATTCTTGTAAGGCTGATATACAATTTTATCTTCCTGTAGTTCTCCTTTTAATATTTTCATAACACACCCATTTTTAGGATGATTATGATAATCTGTGTTATAATTTTTTTTCCAATTTATTAAAACTAGTTCATAATCCAAATTCTTGTAAATAGTAATTTTTTCAAATTCACTATCATTTTTGATGTTGTATTTTTCAAAATAATTGATATTCAAGGTAATCTTATTAATAAATTCTGCTACACTTCTTAAATCTATTACTCTATCTTGTATTTGTAAATTAATAAAATTTATAATATTTAACATATCTATAATTAAACATTTATATTTATATCATTTATATGGATAATACTTCAAATAATAATAGCAGTGATTCGTTAGAAATATCTACAGTTATAGATATAATATGGAACGCGCTCAATAAAGCAAGTAAACAAGGTGTATATACTATAGAAGAATCTTATACGTTAAAAGTTTTAATTGATAGATTGAAACACGAATTAAACTCGAAAAAAAATGAAAGTTGATTATTATATAATTTATAGTATTATAATGTATCGAACTTGGTCTAGGTTGATTAATCATAATACTATCAGAATTGGATTACATACAAAAGATATACATAGTATCAACAAAATTGATTCTATACATACTTATAAATTTTATAGAGAAGGAAGTAATTTGGCTAGATGTCATACCAATGAAGGAATTAAGTATATAGTATCCAACCAAACAGGTATTATAACACAAATAAACTATGATCTACTTTGTCATATCAATAAACCCGACTGGTATAATCATTTGAATAATTCAGAAACTTGGCTTTGTCATATTGATACTAGTAATTTAACTTCACGTGGATATTATAATGTAGACAACGAACTTTTTAATTATAAATAAAGTTTTATTTTAAAAATTCATTTATTGTTGAAATATATTGATCTGAAGCATACCTTAGGTGTTGAACGTGTTCGCTATTCTCAATATATACTTTTTTTATATTTTGTAAGTTTTCTGTGTTTTTATCTATTTCTTCGTGTAATACAATTTTATCAGATTTATCATTTAATATAAGAGTATCTTTATTATCATCAAAAATTATATTATTATAATTTTGTTTATTAAATATATAGTGATATTCGTCTTTATTTGGTAAAATTTGTTTTTCAATTTTCCAATAATTGTTAACAATACTTTGATACATTGGAATAAAAAATTTAGGTTGATTATAGGATTCAACAATGTAGTTAGATACGCACATAGGCGTAGGGAACATTGGTGCGCTATCATATATTATCATACTGTTTTTAAGATTTAAATTACACAAATTATAATACAATAAAGATCCACCTGATAATGAATGAACTAAATCATAATTTAAATTATGATTAGTTTTATCATTATATATATCTATCCAACCTTTATGTGTTACAGCTGTTTTCAATGGATATGTATATAAATTTATATTTTCATATCCAAGCTTTTGATACATAGCTTTGTATTTATTTAGGTGTTTAACATTAGAATTAAACCATCCTATTATTAGAATATTCATATAATATTATAAATATTTTTATTTTAAATATTTAATTTCTAATATTTGGTCCGCTGATAGTCTATCTGATGGTTCCCATTGTAAGTACTTTCTGATATAATTATTAAATTTAGGTGATATTAGTATTTTAGACTCTAAATTTTCTGGAGGACCAATAAATTTAATTAATTCGTGTGACGGACAGCCTAAAACTTTATAGTGTTTTAATGCCAACGAGTAATTTGATTTTAAAACTGAATTATCGTTTTTAACTCTAAATAATGGTTTTCTTGTAATTAATTCATATATAATACAACCCAATGACCATATATCTAATTTACATGTATACATACCTGTTAAATATATTTCCGGTGCTCTATACCAAAGAGATACAACATTATTACATTTTTTTACCTTATGTTCATAAGATGATGAACTAAAATCACTAACACATATATCTAGTATTTCGTTATCATTATCTACTTTTAATAGAATGTTTTCTGGTTTTAAATCAGCATGAACTATTCTTTCTCTCTCTAAAAATGTTAATGCTGTTAAACAACTATGTACTATATATTCAACATCTAAATCACATCCTGTTTTATAGTGTTCGTATAAATTACTATCATATTTTTCCAGAACAATAAATATATGATCGCTTATGATAAAACTATCATACAAATAACATATATTTAAACTATCTTTTAGTTTTTTTAAAAATTTAACTTCTTTAATACCGCACTTTTTATACTGTTCAGAATTTTTTATTATCTTTGTAACAAAACGCTCATTATTTTTGTCGAAAGTATCGAACACATTAGAGTAAGATCCTTTTCCTAATTCTTCATTTAGATAGTATCCATTTATATATACAGGCGATGTATTTAAACTAAATCTACAACTACTATCAGTTTTCCATTCTTCATCCAACATATATATATATATATATAACTTAAATATTATAATTCATTTTTTTTTGTACTATTAATTATATGAGCGTTATTAAAAATTCGATTGCACTTATTATTCCGGTACATCCTCCTAAATTTGATTATATCGATAATTTAAAAAATAAATATAACATTATTAATAAATGCTGCGATATAGTGTTTGTTTTTTCAAATGAAAAGGAATTTAACGAATATAATGAATCTATATACACACACGATTTTAAAACTATAGTTTTACCTCCAACTTATGATACAGGCAGTATAGTAACTTTTAAAAAGTTTTATGCTTTAAACATTTTAAAACAAAGCTATGATTACTATATTGTATGTGATGTAGAAACTGACATAGTGGATGTAAATTTTACATATGAAAATATTATGATGAAAATTAATCAATTTTATGATCATAAAAACATTTTTTCGGGAGAAGTTCATAGTGAAATTCAAAAAATTACCGAAGATAACTGTAATATTTTTAAAACCAATGACGATAAAGATAAATTAAAAAAAATAACTAATAATTACAAGTTATATTATTGGTGGAGTGATTTACCCATATACAAAGGAAGTCATTTAGAAGATTTTTTCAGTAAAATAAATTATGATATACACTTAATATGGAACCATTTTGATCATAAAATATATGTTAATTATTTACTATTATACCATAATTTTAAATTTATTAACATAACATCAATAATTGGTAGAAAATGGAGTTTAGAATCATATTATGATGATAAAATAATTTGTTTGGAAATTTTAAAAAAATATTTTTATACATTTTCTTGGGTAATAGAGCCTTTATTTAATAAACACAAACAATTTTTTGTCAAAAACGGAACTTTTTTATTGTATCATTTAGATAGATTTAAAGATTTAAATTTGGCGGTGTGTAAGGAGTTTAAAAATATAACTTCTTGTAACAATTTAGAAATTTTAGATAAATCGGATATATTTAAAGATTATGAGGTTTTAAAAAAAAAAGATTATACATGTAATGATTTATATTTGAAACATTTTTCAAATATTTTTGAACTCGAAAAATATTTTAAAGATTCTAATAGTACAATGGTGACATATGATATAAATACTTTAGTAGGATATTTTAAAATTCATGATAATTATATAGGCAATTTACATAATTATAATAAGCCACCTATTTTTGTAAATTCAGAAAATTTTGTTACAGTAAAAAAGATTGTTAATAAATATAATGAAAATATTATTATAGTTCCGACATATATTCATCATTTTGATCTTTGTTTAAAATTATTAATTTCAATAAAGAAATATATTTTAGATTTAGAAAATATAGATGTTTATGTAATTTTATCATCTGTTCATGAGTATAATCTATTTATTAATTTAGTAAAAGATATTGATTTTAAAATCAATATTATATTGTATGATGAATCTAATAATATAAACAAGTACTCTTACCAATGTTTTAAAAAATTTTATAGTTTACTTAAATTAAATTATAAATATGCATTTATGTTAGATAGTGATTTTGAATTTGTAAATGATACTTATCTTATTGAAGATATAAAAAAATATAAAAATATTATACATCTTAATAGATCAAAGGTCCCGCTTGATATTGAAGTTTTAAATAATACTAATAAATTACTAAATACAAAATACGAACATTTTCCATTAGAGTTACCTTGGATATTTGAAAAAGAAAAAATATTAAAACTTAACTCTGATATCCCAATTTTAACTTTAAAAAAAAATACTTATTTAAATAATGAAATTATTTATGAAATTATACTTTATCGTTTATTTTTATTAAAAAATTTCAAAAATGAGTATAAAACAATAAAAGTAAGTGATTATGGTTTTATCTTTGATTTTGATAAGAATAATATAAATTTAATTAATCACAGTTACACTATAGCAAAATATAATATTAAAAATATTTTTGAAAATACTAAAATGATAGTACATAATGATAGACCATAATGATAGATAATCTTAAATTATATTCCAACAATATTTTTTGTATCATTAATTATATGAGTATTATTAAAGTTTCACCTATAGCGCACAATATATTTAAAAATATGATAAAAAAAACAAATTATAAGTATATAACATTTGGACTTGATAGTGGGGGTTGTAGTGGATTTCAGTATTATTTAAACCCTAATAACGATCCTGTAAATAAACTTGACGAAATTATTGATATGAAACAATATAAAATAAAGATTAATAATTCTGATTTATTTAAATTAATAGACACAGAAATTGATTATGAAACTAACTTTTTAGAAAGTAAGTTTGTGTTTAAAAACCCCAATTCAGAATTTACATGCGGGTGTGGTAAATCATTTTCTTAATTTATTTTTTCTGTGCGGTAGTTGTTTTTTGCTTTTTTTTATTATCACACTTTTGTTGATCACGATTTTCTTCTTTTTTAACCTGTATATTTATGAACCCTTGCCAGTAACCGACGCTCAACATAATTAATATTTATTTCTAATAAGAGCATCTTTCAGTTTTTATATATATATATATATATATATATATATATATATGAATAACTATAAATCATTTGATAAGTATATTAAAAATTCTGTAAAAAATTGCTGGAATATTATTAGAGAATTTATTAAAGCGTTTAACGTATAACACTATTTTTCAAACAATATTTTATGTATATTTAAAAAGAGTAAAAATATAGTAATAAATAGAATTGAGAATAACAAAGATTCAATCACATCCTTTTTAAACGAATACTTTATAAAAAAAGATATGGCAAATGCGAGAGATGTATCAAACTTTTTTAAACCATTGATATAATTATTTATAAATTTCATATATGTTAACTTAGATATTTTCTAAAAGTCATGCTATATCTACTATCTACAGATGTATCTTTTGGAATTTCATGAGTATAATATTTTTGAGAACTTCCGGACATTATAAAGACAGAATTCGATTCTAATACAAATTTTAATTTTTTACTAGTAATGTCATTTTTAATAACTATATTTCGAGTACACCCTAAAGAATAAATTATAATTGTCGGGTATTCTCCAAAACTAATGTTATTATCTTTATGTGGTGCGATAATATCATTACCATCTTTATATTTATTGATTAAACAACTATTAACCTCTACATCAAATTTTTTACTTATTTTATTCTGTAAATTTAACAAAAAATAATCGTACTCTTCAGATTCCCAGCGTGGGTAGCGTTCTTTCCAAATTTTACAGAAATAATTTTTATTAATTTCATACCATAGTTGTTCTCGGTCTATTTTAATTTCATTCTTTTTTTTTCCTCCTTTGTATGATTTCATTTCTAAATATTTAAGAATAGTATTGTAGTAACTTTTACTAAATACATCTGTGTGATATACAAAATTAGCAGTTTCATTATTGTAATTGTCACTTACTTCCATTATAATTATATATAGCTAAATAACTTTAAATTTCAATTTTAAGTTTAATTAGCTTAAAATATATTATAATATAATTATATGAATATAACAGAATGTAATAAAAGAATAGGATATGTTGTAGGAGTTTTTGATTTATTTCACTATGGTCATCAAAATATTATACTTGAATCTATAAAAAGATGTGATAAAGTTATAGTAGGTATACACACTGATAAATTTGTAGAAAGTTATAAAAGGACACCAATACAGAATGAAAATATTAGAAAAGAACAAGTATTACAATTTATAAAAGATAAGAATATAGATTTTGAAATTTGTATAATTGATGATAATCATATAAAATTGATTAACAAATATAATATTAACATTATTTTTCATGGTACAGACTGGGAATTAGAATCTTATAAAAAACAAATAAAATATTATGAATATAAAATGGACCAACGTAATATTAAAGTAGAATTAATTGACTATACTAAAGGTATTAGTACAACTGATATAATAAATAAAAGTGTTAAAGATTTTAGGCATAAAAAGTGTTTTTTATTTGATTTAGATAATACTTTATTATTAAGTAATAAACCAATGAAATATGCTCCTGAATTAATAGATAATTTAAATAAACATAACAAAGATATTTATTTAATAACTAATAATAACAGATACTCTCCAGATGATATATATACAAACATACAAAATAGTGATTTGAATATTTCACATGAACATATAATATCATCATTATCAGTTGTTAAAAATTATCTTTTGGAAAATAGTTTTAAAAATATATATTTATGGGGAACTGAATCTGCAAAGATTTTTTTGGAAAATAATGGTATAACATGTAATTCTAATTTAAATAAGCATTACGATATTATTGTTGTTCTATATAATAATAGTTTTAATTATGATGATCTATCTAGATTATGTACTATAATAAAAAAAAATAATTACATAGTAGGTAACATAGATCCATGTTATCCTGATGAAAGCAATATATTACCCGATACAGGTAGTATTTTAAAATTAATAGAACATACTACTAATAATCATCCGCTAAAAACTTTTGGTAAACCTGACCCATTCATGATTTCATCAATAAAAAAAAAATATAAAGATGATGAAATATTATTTATTGGTGATTCTGAATTAACAGACAAAAAATTAGCATTAAATTCTAACATTGATTTCTTAAGAGTTCATAAAGACGGTGATATTTCTGATTTAGGTGTCTTATTTTATTATATTAATAATACTAAGATTTATTAGTTATTTAAATATATATATATATATATATATGATTTATACTTTGATATATTATTATGGCAAAATATTACTATATTCTACAATATTTTATACACTTTACTACTTTATACTTAATATTATTATCAATCAGGTTTCAAAAAATATGGAAAAACTTGAACATCATGATGATCTAGTAAATAAACAAAGCTAAATGATTATACTATATGTTTACGGAATGTAAATGATATACGCTCATCTGTTATTTTTTTTTCTATAGGGACTTCATGTGTAAATTCTTTTTGAAATTTGCCTCCCATTTGAATCATACTATAAGAGGTGAGATTTATATCTTTTACTATTTTTTTAGTTTCTTTGTTACGGATCCTAAATTTACGTGTTGTACCATATGATATGGCTACGACACCACATTCGTCTAAATTTTTTTCATCGTCACTGTGTGCCGAAATGTAATCATTACCAGATTTATATTTGTTTATTAGAATGCCGTTATATTTTGTGGTGAATATATTATTAACTTTTTCAAGTAAATTTGTAAGTGATTCTGTCATAGGTTTTGAAGGAGAAAGCTGGTTGGAATAACTATAGCCAATGCTCTTATCACTAAAAAATCCTACACATCTACGTTGATGACACACTCTTCCAAATATTTTAATTAAAGGATATTCGTCTAATAAATTTGTGACTTCCAATACACATTTTTTAATAAGCTTTTCGTCTTGAAAATTTTCAAACTTTAGATATGAATCTTTAGTTTGTATTTCCATTTAGTATTGAGTTACAACTAGTGTTATGTATATTCAATATTTTAAATAAAGTTGTTAATAATTAGTTTAAAATTAAATTAATTATTATAAGGGTTTTACCTCCCAGTAGGCACCTGCGACGTGATTCAGGTCTATGGACAGTTCAACTCAGCCGGGAGCGGACGCTTATACTCGCGTCCCGAGTGTGTGCCCCCTGCGGCGTCAGTACCGTGCGTGCCCGTCCGGGGCCGGTGCCGGGGCGGGTGCCGGTGCCGGTGCCGGTGCCGGTGCCGGGCGCAGGTGTCGGCCCGCGGGGGGCGTCAACCTCTGCACCAGCCCTGCGATCCGGGTGCGGAAGATGCCGTTCAACAGGCATATCCGCGTGTCGCTCGGATGCTTCGCCCCGGCGGCGCGCATCAACCGGTGCAGCACAGCGATCGCCCGGATCCGCGATGTGGTCGCCGGCGCGGGTGCCGGCGCGGGAGCGGGTGCCGGCGCGGGTGGCGGCGGGGTCCGCGTCCCCTCCTGCGCCGCGGTGAGCCGCCTGCGGTGAGCCCTCGTCAGGATCCACCCGCCTCTCGTGTGGGCAAAGCAGCGGGTTGCGGCCTGCATCAGCGAGGGGCCCTTGACCGGCCGCGGCAGGTCGATCGCTTTGCGGGCCCGGAGGATGACCGTCCACTTCACGGGCGTCGGCCCCAGGCCTGATGCACCGCGCTGCTGGTCCTGAGCGAAGAGCCAGTCCGCCACCCACGCCAGGAAGCTGGCGTCGCGCTCTTGCGCGGCCGCCTCTCGGCGGGCTCGGCGGACTGCCCTGTCGTCCACGGGCGGGGTGGACGACCGCTCGTGTCCGTCCGGTGCCGGGGCGGGTGCCCGCGGCGTGCCCCCTGTGGAGGTCTTGCTTTCTGAGAGAGAGAGAGAGCCAGGAAAAAGAAATGTCATTTGGCCGGTTACAACGCACTGCCGCGTTCGATCGCCCCAGACAGGGAGCGCTGCGCATTTTGGGTACTACCCCTGAGCATGCGTCAGACAGGGTACGAGGGGCCAGGTCCTGGCGGGGTTGGGGGTTGGCAACCCTCCGCACCCACACAGCAGACCGCCCTCACGTTATACGCCTCGACTTGTCGTTCGCTTCGCGCGAGAACAGGGCCATGAGCCCCACGGGGTTGCACGGCGGACAGCCGGCAGTTACCCGCTTCATCCGCTGCTTCAGTTCGGTCTGGAGTCAAGAACCATGTGATCATGGTGGGCGCTTCTCATACTATCCGCGCTGGGTCTCCCCTGACTCTTTTCCTCACATCCACAGTCGGAAGTCCCTACGCGTTACGACCGGGCCCTCAGCCCGGCTTAAACGATTCGCTTGGTATTCCTAACGTGCTGCCATCACCCCTTGTTCGTGGGGGCGACTTGTAAGGTTGATTATTTAGAAACCATTTGACTATTCTAATTTCAATTTTTTTTTATAATATAAAATAATTTTCTAAGTGGGTTAACAAGATTTATGATAATAAGCAGCTATAGTAATAATTAGTTTAAAATTAAATTAATTATTGTAAGGGTTTTACCTCCCAGTAGGCACCTGCGACGTGATTCAGGTCTGTGGACAGTTATACTCAGCCGGGAGTTGTAGTCTTTCCTACTGTCAGCGCCTACCGCGACGCTGTGGCCCGAGCCTCCAGGAAGGCGGTCTTGACGCGCTTCTCGAATGCTCGGTGCAGAAGCATCCGCCGCGGTCCGGATTTTGTCCACTGCTTCATTCGCTCCTTGTCCTTCTTGGTCTGTGACACGAGTATGACCATTTCTACGGCTCGGGCAAAGTTTGCGGTGACGTATCGCATTCCGGGAAGCAGGGGGACCGGGCCAGCGCGCGCACGCCTTCGGGACTCCTCTTCGGCAGCCTCCCTAAGGCGCGCATTCCGGGCTGCGGTCCGGGCCTCTACGTCCGCTGGCGTGATGACCGGTGGTGGAGTTCGGACAACTTCTGCGGTGGTGTCTCGCAGATTTTGTCTGACGAGCGTGTGGGGAACCGGGCCAGCCGGTACCTTGAGTGTGCCCCCGGTGGAGGTCTTTTGTTCATGGTGAGAAGTGCCAGGAAGTTTTAAGATACGCATTTGCACTTGTGCGGGTTTTTACGCCACACGTGGTCCACTGCCAAACCTTTCACCCTCGCGTTCATCGCGGACAGGTTGCTCACCCGCCCACAGGGTTCACCGGAAGTTCAGGGTAGTCCCCCTCGGTCTCCGTTCCCGAGGTGTAACTGTGTAACCTTGCTCGCGGGGGCCCGTGCCAACCATCATACAAGATGATGGTAAGTCTCCCCGTTCGCGTTGCGGCCAACAGCTCGCCACACGCATTCGACGCGTACGCGTTGCACTAGAGTGATAGGGCCATGAGCCCCACAGGGTTCCCGGCTAACAACCGGAAATCACCTGCTTCATCCAGAAGCTTCAAAAGGGATTCAAGTCAAGAACCATGTGATCATGGTGGGCGCATAGCGCTGGGTTCTCCCCTGAACTCGTTACCCCCCTTCAGCGACCGGAGTCTCTAGGCATTGCGACCGGGCCCTCAGCCCGGAATAACGCTCGACTAGGTGTCCAAACGAGATCGACTCTCGGTATCAAGCAGGGCGTTGAAAGCCTGCTATACCAATCAGCCTGATAGAAGCTTTTCCTAAGGAACATAAATACATTTTTTTTTTCAATTTTTTATATTATTATAAAAACTCGGTACCAACTGAAACAACTTGTCATCATGAGAACTATAGTCATCTCTGTTGAACAACCAGATAAATCCTAAGATAAAATTACAAATAAAGGTATGAATTGTCGCACCACAGAAAAAAGTAAATTCACCCAGATATACTTTATTATTTATATTATAAATATCAATTCTACAATGTCTTTTAAGTAATCTAGACATATTTTCAACCTTATATATAATATCTTCATAATTCGTTGGTTTATCTGGTTGTATATATTTATAGTTTGTTTGTATCATCGGGTATCTAATTATATTCCAATTTCTGTCCACCCACACTGAATCAAAATAATGGTCTCCGTTAATAGTTATCCTATTGAATGTTATTGCTATAAAATATATTCTTCCATTAAAAGTATAACATTTGTAGTCATATGGAATTTCCCCTTTATCTAATAAAAGTTCTTCTACTATATACCCATTAAATGGTATTTTGCCATCATACATAAGTTCATGCATATAATATTCTGTTCCCATTTTTGCTCTTAATCGTATCAGTCCCCGTAAAATCTCATCTTTATTTATTTTTAATCCAGTCTTCATATTTATATTATTATTAACAAAGTACACTCCTGCAGACTCACATAAATCAACAGGTTTAATAACATAACTTTCAGGTAACTCTTCGAATTTTATTTCATATGGGTATTTAACAAGTTGATAAGTCTTCGCAACATTAAAACCATTTAATTCAGCGTATTTTTTTGCTATGTATTTATCACATAAAATCCACCTGGTGTAATCTTTGATTTTTCTATATTTACATATTTGACTGTAATACTCAATATTTCTTTTGTAATAGTAAAAAGAATAAATAGAAAAAAAGATAGTAATTATCATTAATTATCTTTTTTTTTTATATTTTAAATGGTTTAGTATATAATTGTTTATGCTCTTTTTTTACATTCAATTTCTGATCCTTTTAGTTTATTGTGATTTTTATCATAAACAACTGAATTAAAAGATTCGCACTTAGCTTTTCTACTTTCAGGAACAGCACCAGGTTCTAACACTGATTCTCCGTAATGACTTGGATCAAACCACTCCATATTAGGACCTAAACCTTTGCCACACAAATAATTTTTAATTCTTTCATCATATTCTTTTCTGAATAAATCATAATACTCAATAGCAATACCAGTACAAGTTTTATATTGTTCTATCATATCTATTACAAATTGTACAGTAATTGTACTTATGGTTACACTACCACAACTTCCTGTAACTAGAGAAAGAGTACGAGATTTAGCTGCTTTACTATCGTCGATATATTTATCTTGTTCACTTTTAGGAACAAACAGTTTGTGTATATTGATAGTTTCTGATGCATAAGATAATGGACCATATAAATGTTCCGGTACTTTTACATATTTACCAGCTATAAGATACACAGGAGCTTCAAATGGATGATGTTTCTTTGCTGGTTTCCCATGTATTTTTATGTAATCTAACCCATTATATTTTCCATATTCCATCGCATCTACATCTAAAGGGACTTGCCAAGTCGCACTTTCAAAAATTCCATCTTTAGTAGTTTCTATTAAACTAGAACTACCGAGTATATCGGTCAATGTATTGTACTTGTTTTCAATATATTGTTCAATTCCGCTAAAACTTAAACCACCACCTGATTGAAAGTTTTCTTTTTTCTTTAAACTATTTAGCAAAAATAAACTTGATATATTCATTACACCCAAAATTCCTAAATATAATTTATAGAATTCCATTATATATATATATATATGTATATATATTATTTTTATTACAATCTAAATGTTATATATATAAATGCTGCTTAGTTACATATGTATATAAATGGAACACATCACACTAAATAATACATTTAATACCAGAGATTTAGGTGGTTATGAAAATAAAAATAGCAAAACTGTTAAAAAAGGACTGTTATATAGATCAGATAAATTGTTTGGTCTAGATAATTCTGATATAGACAAATTACATAGTTTAGGAATAAAAACGATTATTGATTTTAGATCAGTTAGTGAAAAAAAAAAATATCCAAATCCTACAATAGAAAATATAAAGTATTTAGAGCTGGAAATAGATTGTAGTAAAAATATGGATTATGAAATACAATCTATTTTAAATAATACAAAAAATCCAAAAACGTTTTTAACAGAATTAAATAAAGATTTTATATTGAAATATTCTTATGTATTTTCTACATTTTTAAAATATATAATAAGACACAAAGAACCTACATTATTTCATTGTTCTGCTGGAAAAGATCGTACTGGGTTAGCAACAATATTTATATATCATATCTTAGATTTACATTACGAAGTAATTATGATGGATTATCTAAATTCAAATATTTACCTGAAACGAGATATTAAGATCCTGTTAGAAAAATTTGTGGATAATTTAAATGTATCAGCTGAAAATGTAATTAAATTGAAGCCATTGTTAGGAGTAGATATTGTTTATATCAAAGCAGCGTTAGATACTATATCCAAATATCCTAATGTTTCGAATGTAAAAGATTATATTACTAAATATTTAGATATTTCAGAAGAACTTCAGAATGAATTTAAAGAATATCTACTTGAGTAGATTTATTATTTTTACTACTAATTTCATATTATTTAATATACAGTTTTTATTTATATTTTAACACATATTTTAATATATTCAAGAATATTATATAAAATAATAATATTGCTGAAATCATATTAAAATCAGGATATAAATCTATAGGATTAACATTTATTACTTTTAAATATACAAGATATAGTAGATAATATAATATAATTATATTAATATCATCATTAATATCAAAATTTGATAATGAGATTATTAAAGGAATTGTATGTTGAACAATATTTTTTCCTTCGATTATTTTTGGTATATTTTTCAACCATTCTGAAGCAATAAGATTTCCTACAATTCCAATAAATATAAATATATTATTGAAATATTTTTTTAAATTTAATAAGTAAAAAATTATCATAAACCACCATCCAATTGTTGTCGCATAATTAAAATCTGTAGGTATATATTGTAACATTTTATATAATAATTGATATTTTATTTAAAGAAAACCTAACAATATATTAAAATGAATACACTAACGTGTAAAATAATATTAAATAAAGAAGAATACCCTATTTTAACAAAATTAAAAAAATCAGAACTTAATGGTGTAATACTTGAAATTTTTAATACAGGATATAAATGTATTTATCCAAAAGAGATTAATACAAATATTAAAAATAATGAATTACTAAATAAAATAAATACATTAGAAACTACTTTAGAAAGACTTATCGGTTTATCATCTACCAGTAGTAAAAAAGGCGAATTAGGAGAAGCACTCATAGAAGAACAAATAACACAAAAATATGGTGATATTAAATACACTGATATGTCCAAAACAAGTCACAGTGGAGATGCGTGGATTAAATTTGACTCATTAAATGACAAAATAATGTTAGAAATTAAGAATTACACGAACAAAGTGAATAAAGATGAAATTATAAAAATGAAAAATGATATGAAAACAAATAATATAAACTGGGGTGTTTTCATTTCATGGAATTCGGGTGTTAATAACTATAGAGAATTTGATATTGACACATTTAATCATCAAGGCCAGGTATATACTATTATAATAATATCGAATTTATCGAATGATGTTGATAGATTAGATATGGGTATGCAATTAATTAAGAAACTTATACAAAATTATTCTAATTCTGAAAAATTTCCATGGGTTACAAATAAGATAAAATCTGATTTAGAAAAATTAAATGAAATTATAATGATTAATTATCAGCTAAGGGATTGGTTTAATGAGATGGAAAATTCAATAAAGGGATCTCTTAATAAGTATTACACCAAGCTAAGAGATTATCAACTAGAGATTGACAGTTTAGTAAAAAATATTACAAATAATATTAATGGTACAATTGAAGAATCAATAATATCACCTAATTTTAATTTTGAAAATATATTAGAAAAATACAAGGATAATAAAAAATTACTACCAATGTTATCAAAGATAATTGATAAACTCCAAAAAAATAATATTTACATGACCGATTTTAATGAAAATAATTTATATAAAGATCAAGAAAAAATAGGAAATATTAAAATACAAACTAAAAAAATATTATTAATAATTCATAAATATAACATGACATTAGAATATAGCTTTGAAAGTAATGATTCAGCATTAAATGTACTAGACTCATTGTTATAAAATAATATTATTTTTAAAGTCAACATAATTTATAGGTAATTTTACATACTCATTCTGTATTACCATATTTTTCTTTGATGTAATATTTACGAAATGAGATGGAACTTTATAATATTCGCCATCATTTCCATTTATTCCAACCGCCCCTCCACTTGTTATTGATTCAATTACACCTTCCATCTTAGGCTTATAACGTCCCGGTGAAAAATTAACTGTCATTCCTGTACGAAATAATACTAAATTAGATCTGATAACTTGACGAGTTTTACTTTTATCTACATAATCTCTTATAATATATTCAGAATTATCATCAGGTCTAATAGGTCTAATAACTGTGCCCAAGTAATTACGATCATCTTTTGGATCTTTGTATCTAACTATATCATCATATTCAAATGTCCGAGGTTCAGGGGTTGCCATAGGAACAGCTGCCTTCCGAGGTTTAGGGGGAATCGGTTCCAGCTTCGAACAATACGTACCCCGCTCTGTTTGTCCAATTTGTACTACAACCTCGGTTTCTTCATTGGGTTGAGGGGGGTTTATCCTAATGATAATACCCTCTTGGCCAGTACTAGTATGTACAACACGAGTTCCTATTTCACACCACTCTGGTTTAGCCAACGGAGCAGCTGCCCTCCGGGGTTTAGGGGCAGCCATCGGAGCAGGGGCACCTGGTATCGGACCTAAATGAATACACTCGACAACTCTAGCGGTTTCTTCACCCGGTACACCTACTCTAGCTTGGTTTGCTGATGCAAAATACTGTAAAAGTACCACCTGTATTGATCCTCCACCTGGTTCAGAGTATAGTACAACATTTCCTTCATTTAATCTACAGAAAGCTGCTCCAGCATCCTCAGTTGGTGGAGTCCGAGCAGCTGCCCTCCGATGTTTAGGGGCACCTAGTGCAATGGTAAATTTATCTGAGCCGGGTAATTTATCTTGTAAATCATCTCTAAAAACATAACCTTCGTTTGGTGTTAATAAAGGTACCCTCATTTTATAATAATAATCAAAACGCCTTTCCGCATTTCCCATTTTTTTTGAATTTAAATTTTCAGATAATATTAATGCATTTATTCTATTTTTAATATCTTCGTGTAAGTAAACCGAAAAACTATTGCTTTCTGGGTAGTTTATGTTAAAATCTTTTTTTAAAGCGGGGTTACTAAAATGAATATTACCTAAAAAGTAATAGCTTTGATCATTATCGGTTCTTTTTTCTTGTAAAATAGGATGGCTAACTTTTTGACGCATTTCTTTTATTAAATCTCGTAATATATCTTTCTTTTTAATAAACACTTTTTTATCACCGTCTATCTTTTTAAATCGTAAAGTCATACGCGGTAGATCTACCGGTGTAATTAATATAGGTTGTACTAAAATAGTGTTATAGAGAGAAGTTATATCGGGATTGATTCTAGTTATACCAAACGTTGTTCTATAAGTTAATCTTGTACCGCCTCTACTAATATCAGTTATTTGGGCAGGATTAATAATATCAAATGCTGACAAGGTTCTTATATGAATAGCATCATCTCCCATGACTATATCACCTAAATATATAGATCTAAGGTTTTCTTCATCAGATATAAATGGCAAATTCTTAATTAACAAATTTTCGTATAAAACACTTAAATGATATGCCGTTGCGCTAGTACGATTGTGTAATATATTAGTTATAAAATGGTCTTTATACAAATCCTTAAAAGGAATATATTTACCCGTTTTTACACCACATAAATCCCATGCTGCTAATCTTTTATGATGTAATGATAATAGTGGGAGTACAGTTGATTGTACGGGTAAAGATCTACGGATAGTACCATTCAGTAAATCAATGCCTCTAATTCTTGATTTATATTCTCCGGACCAGTTCCTATAAAAATGACCATTATGTTGCCATCCACCAGTTAATGTTATACACTTATTAAAAACAAATATAGTTTTTTTCCACCGGTTCCATTCTTCATAAAAAAGATTCCTAGTTTGGTCATATTGGAATATTTCCATTAGATTCTGGTAAGTTGTTAACATCTCAAATTGATATAACTGTTGTTTATAACCTTCCATCCTTGTTGATATTGAATGTAATATTTTAGTCGCTTGCCTATTTTGTGTTGAATTATCATGATCTAGTATATTATCAACCATATATTTATGAACGATTTTCATAGCTTCTACTAAAGTTGTTCTATGTTCCCCCCCACTTGCATTATACCATTCAATTGCTCTACCTACACACATATTAACTACAGCTTTAAAGTCAAATACACTACCACTTCCCTTAAACAAATTATCATAGTATGCTGTAATAGAATCAAATAATGGGTTAATTATATGAACTTTATATTCTCCCTTCTCAAAATATTTATCAGTAAGTAAAGCTGATCGTACAGCCTCGACTAGTGTTTTTATAAGAAATTTAAACATATGGTTTGACATATCTTGTATAAATATTACCGTATCTCTCTGAAAATGTTCTACTTCTAAAGCATTTATATTTTCATCATAAGAATCTTCTTTTAATAACTCTGGTTTTATTCCCTTTATTCTGGCAGTTTCCATAGATATAAGTATGTTATCCATAATAGCAGCTTTTGTATACCATAAATTAGTCGGGTCAAATGGCTTAGTCGAACCAGCTTCTGGTATAGGTTGATAAACATAAAGAGTTAAACCTTTACTTTGAATATATGAAGGATCTTCTGATTTTTTGTACTCTAATTCGGATTTTATTGTTGGTACTTGAAAATAGATTTGAATATTTTGATCATTTAATCTATCCATACGCCCAGGAATTATATCCATACCTTTAAACTCAGTTATTAATATTCGTGATAATAATAATAATTTGTCTTTTACATTTTTTAATATACTTAAAGGATCAGGAGAATTTCTATTTGCATGTAAAACTTTTTTTGAAATAAATACTAAACTGATCATTAAACTATAATAATCCGGAATTTGCTGATAAATAAATTCTTCCGGAGCATCATGATCATAATATTTAGACTCAATCGTATCTAAAAAACCATATAATTTTTTGAATAATATTATATTATTAGGATTAGAACCACTTCCTAAATAATTATTTATTTGCCGCCCTTTTTTTTCTATATATTTTGTTAATGCTAAATATAATTCTTTACATAGGGGTATTATTGTTTTAGGCGGGGTCTCGAGCCTTAATCCCTCGTGAGTTTTATAATCTTCACCATAAATTCCTAGTTCATCATTTGGTATATATTTAGTATAACTATTCATTGTAAATAATTTACAATGTCCATCAAACATTACATCCAACTGTTGAGAATCTTTATAATTTTTATGATTGTAAGCTATAAAATATACGTGATCATCAAATGTATGATCAATAACTTGGTACATAGATGATACATTCCAACATGGATTAGTAAAATATAATTTAAATCCTTTTTCATACTTACCTAATTGATCTTTATCAAAAATGGTTACTTCATCTTCAAAAAGAATATCATTTTCTCTATTAAAATTCCAATATTTAGTCCGGAAAAATGGCATACTCTTAGGACATTGTTTTTTTGCTTCACCCAAATTTGCTAAATTAGTACTATGTTCATTAGACATATTATTATTATATACTTCTTCATCATAATCATGTATATAGTAAGAATCTGAAATTATATTATAAAAATCTGTTAAATTAGCTGTATTTACAACAATTTCTTCAGGGTCAGGTGTTATAGAATTACAGTCAATATCTATTTTAGGACCATCATTTGGTAATATTACAGTGACCGTACCTGCCTGTTTATTATAATCTATAATTTTAATTGGATCATCTTTTTTAATAGTTATATCACCCCTAGTTATATCTTTGTTGTTTTTTATAATAGTATTTAAATTACTTTCACAATAGTTCATATATTGATAAGTTATTCTAAGCTCTCCTCTTTCAGGTCTTGTACCTGTTATTTTTACTAATCTATAATTTATTACATTTCCAGGGAATTCTATTCTTTTTAAGAAAGTTTTTCCATTAAAGTTTTCAGCAGACATCATATATCCTGGTTGATCCCCAGGTGGTAATTCCAATATTTTATTTGCAATACTCTTTGGATAATTATAGAAAGTTGATCCGTAGTGTTTTGTTATATTATGTGTTAAGGATTCATCATCTTGTGAAAAATCACTAACCTGTGGAATAGACATTGGACCATTAGCTCCAATAGTTAATGGGACTATGGGGACAATTAAATTTATATCTTTTCTTCCTGAACCTAAAAACACTAATTCATTTAACATAATACTTAATGTTGTATCACCTGATCTAAATTCAGCAGCATCTTTCTGCTGAGATCCAGGAATAAATCTACCAGTATAGTTCCTTTGGCTAAGGTGATAATCAAGATTATTTGAAAAATCTTTTATTCGTTCAGTGAGCCCTCGTGAAAATTTCTCGCACATTCCTCTAAAATCGTCGTAATTCGTTGAATTATCAGCTATTAAAGTTTCCAGCGCAACTAAAAAAGCTGGATTATAAATCTCTCTGATACTTGTGATATTTTGACTTTCAATACACCTTCTTAACCATTTTAAATCATCTTGAAAAGTTGTATGATAGAGTGACCAATTTGCATTAGAGCCCTGCCATCTGTAATAATCAAAATTATTCATTTGACCACTTCTATGTTGCCATTCTTTACTATTAGGTCCTGTATCAGGAACACCCGTTGGAGTTCTATATGATATACCTGTAAATAAAAAAATATAACCTGCTTTCGACATTTCATTTAAAAATCCGGTTATCATCATACCAGGATAATTTAAGTATCCATCTTTGTCTCTTGTTAAAAAGAAATCAGCTAAAATTTTGTCGTGAGGTTGATGATTAATAGGATGACACACTCTTGGATCTATACAACGGCTTCTATCTAAATGAATACCCGCTCGGTCTTGTACTACTTTAAAAAAGTCTTGAAGAGTTGCATTAGGTTTGTTAAGCATTTCGGCGCCCTTAAACTTATTAATATTAGGTACTCGCATATATTCACACCAATTGGCCGGGTGTTTATATTGTTCAGTTCTATACCCCCCAGGACTGTAAATCCTCTGATTAAACCTCTGATCAATTACATGCCCGTAGCTAGGGGGTTTGTAATCATGTTTACTCATTGGTATATGTCTTAATATTACTGTACCAGAGCGAAGTGCTTCACATTCTGATCTGCTGGTATTCATAGCAACATCTGGATGATAAACATTTGTATTTTTATTATAAACTCCCCAAAAAATAATTCCTGTATAATCATGATTAGGATCATATGTAGCACCAGACTCAAAATCCGGTAATTCTAATTCTGAAATTTTAACACATCGTCTAAAAATATTATCAGAAAAGTATTCTTTTCGTAGATTCACATTTATTTCTAGTTCATTAGTAGACGCTTTAAGTATATCTGAATTAGGATTTATATTTGTTCCTCCTATTTGTAAAATACTCATATGTATATATTAATATTAGATAATAATATTAATATATTAAAACTATATTATTTTTTGTTAATAGAATCACGCAACTTTCTAATAAGTTCTAGTCTTTTATTATTTTCTAAGTTAATACTTAAATTATATTTATTATTCTCATCTTTATTCACATCTTTATTTTCGTCCTTATTTTCGTCAAGTATTTCTTTATTAAAAGGTATTATAGGTAATTGTTGATTTTTAGTTATACCGCCAATATTATTCAAAAATTTATCATGTAATTCATTAAAAGATATAGAGTAATCGTAGATTGTTTTAGATTTTGTAGATATATTTAATCTATTAAGTATGTATCGTGTGTAATAAATTGAATAAAATCTTTTTAATACATCATTTTTCATAAATAAATTATAATCTATATTAATGTCAGTATTTTTAAAATTACCAATGTAATGGTATTTGCTATTCAAAATATCAATAGAATCTTTATCATGTTTATATTCTGTAGAATTATCAAGAATATTCTTAATTTTATGTATACTTAAGTTCATATAAACGAAATTTATTTTTGCTGTATCAAAATTGATTTTAGAATCAATACCAATAATATAATCTTTTTCAAAATTAGTATCAAAATATATTTTATCGATGTGTCTAGTATGTGACAATGATCTATCATTAAAAGAAACTACTTTATCAGGTTGTATTGAACCAAGATAAAAGAATATCTTTTTGTTATAAATTAAATATTCATTTAATTTTAAAAATTGATTGTTTTCAAACAACAACGCTAAGTACAATTGAATTAATTTTATTTTGTTCATTTTAGATTCATCATTAACATTTTCTTCTATAAATTTAATATTATTTTCAAGTGAATTTAATATATTATTATTTTTAGTTAGATAATTTGTTTTACTTAACTTATGAAAATTAATTTTAAAATAGTTCCAAGAAATTATTTTTTTTTGTTTGTAAGTCAGTAAAGTGTTATTATGTTTAATATGTGAAATACATGGTGTAAGTTCTGAATATATTTTTCTGAAATTAGAATGATACAATTTTTCATTAGACCATTTTCCTAAAAAACGAATATTACAAAAGTGTTTTTTTTTGTAGTAAATATTAGTTGCTAATTTAAATTTATCTGTATTAAGTTCATTTAATAGATAATTCAAACTATATTTTAAATTTTTTTGAAAAATAATATCATTTCTAACAGGTCTAAGTTTATCTATTTTTTCAGGAATTATACGTAATATTGTATTTAAAATTTGTTGTGTATTAGTTTTTAATAATAGTCTTAATAACTTTGTATCAGGATTTATTATTTTATAAAAATGATCTAAAAAATCTTTACAAACAGCATCTTCATATGTAGCATTAGATGATATAATATATAATTTAGATGCATCTGAATACATTTTTTCGAACATTTTATTTTCGTTATCATAAACAGGACTTTCAAAAAATATGTTATCTAAACCTAAATTGCTTTTCTGATTATCTACCAACATATTTAAATTATACTCCACGCCTAATAATATTTTGATGATTGTATCAATAATATCAATAAAGTTAATATTTATATTGATATTAATATTTTTTCTATTTATCCATACCAAATGAAGTAAACTGATAAGAACACTAATATAATCATTAGAATTTGTAAAATAAGTATAATCTATATTTTTATTTAAAAATCCATATAAATTATCTAAAACAGTGTATCTATCTTCATTTATAACTATATTACTATCATAAATAAAAAATATATTATTTATATTTTTTCTTAATAGATCATATAATAATTTACAATTATTAATAACTGAAACATATAAAGTTTTATGTAAAATATTTTCATAAGCAAAATCATGTATACCTTCATGGTCATTTTCACCACTTATGGTGATTCCAAATATTTTATGTAATGAAAAATTTTTTATTAAGCCATCTAATTCGATACATATTTGTTGTGATTCGTCTGTATTACTTTTATGATTTTGAAAATAAACTTTACTATTTGCCCACTCATCTGGTAAATTATAAATATAAGATCTATTATAGTCAGGATTAACAATATATACTATCGAATTACCAATCAATTTTCCATCAACTATCATAATATCATTCCATACAGATGATTTAAAAAATGGAACACTAGGTGGATATATTTTTTTTTTATTAGTAATATTACTGTCATTTTTAATAAAATGATGTTTATGTTCATCAATATATTTTATGTTACTATTATTATTAAAATATGTCATACCATAATCTTTGTTTATATTATAGTCTAAACAGTAATTTTCTTTATCATATACACTTGTTAAATTTGTGTTAATGGAATCATTTAATGAAACTACTTTTATAATGGGCTCAACAATTTCTTGTATTTTAGTACCATTTGTTGATACTAGATTATGTAACATTTTTTTTATAATAAATCTATTTAAATTATTGTAATCATCGCTAATGTTTATATTATTATATCTATACTTTTCACTTATTTTAACCAACTCTTTATAATCAGAAACGTATTTTTTAATATCATTAATAGATAAATCATTAGTACTTTTAATTCGTATATAAGTTTCTTCTGTCTGTAAATCTATATTATAATTTAAAAATTTATCAAGTGTGTGATAAAACCCATTACTTTTAATTATTTGATTAAGAGATGTATATTTATATTTTTTATCAGATAAATAAAGAGTATGTAAATCATATCTTTTAGTATTAATTAATCTTAACATATCTGAGAATGATTCATTTATATTACTTAAAAGTATAGAATTTAGATATATATTCAAGTCGTTTAATTCAAAATTTTTAATATTATATCTATTTTTAATATCATTAAAATTTTCACTAATATCATTAGCAATAATTAAACTTTGTAAAAAATCATTATATTTTGAATTTTCTTGTAAGATATTAAATGGATAAAATATACTTTTTTTTTTAGTTTTTAAATATTCTTTTAACCATATTATATCATCTCGTAAAGTTTTATGATATTTATGTAATTCATTTCCAAATATAAATGATACATAATGATCATTTATATTGGTTTTTTCAATATTCCATTCCTTGTTTTCATATTTTGCTCCAGTAAACAGTAATATTAAGTTATTTTTTCTCATTTTGTTAAAAAAAGTCTCAACATCTTCAGTATCATCATGATCTACAATACCGTAATAATTACTATCATTAAAATAATATTTAAATAACTTGTCATATAATACTATATTTTCATTATCATGTTCATCTAACCATTTACATAAATCTATTAAATTACTAAATTTATTATTTTTATAAGTTATATTTTTTAAGTGTTTAGCCCAATTTTCAGGATTAAAAAATTTTCCTGAATATTGTTTGATAGATGAATTAAATCTATTTTTTAATACATCACCATAATCAGGTGAAGAATAACTGTTATTTGAGTTAGGTAAATGACGTAAAATGACAGTTCCCGGTCTTAAAGCCTCACATATTGACGGTCTATAATTATTTATTGCTATATCTGGATAAAATTTATCTTCTGTAGGATTGTAACATCCCCAATAAATTAATGCGATATAATTATGTTCAGGATCAAAATTCATACCTGATTCTACATCTGGATATTGTAATTCATTAATTGTAATACAATTACGAATTTCATCAGTAGTTCCCTTTTTATTTCTTTTATTTATTTGTATTTCTATTGAAGTTTTAATTGGATTTCCATCGAGTAAATCAGAGCTTGAATCAAATAAAGTACCTCCTTTTTGTATCATATATATATATATATATATATATAATAAATTTTAAAAATATATATAAATTAAAATAATTTTTGTAAAATAAATTACTTTGAAATAACGTACCATGTGTATTTACTGTGTAATTCACTTTGGGCAGGATCGGGAGTCCATTTATTAGATATATGTAATTTATACTTATTAATATACATTAATATTTCTTTTTCAGTTATGAATCTTTCTTTTTTAATATGACTATGAATATGTTCAAAATAATAATAAACGGAGTCATTTGACTTAAAAATGAACGAATTGTCAAAATCGTATCTAGTATTAGCATTATCATTAACAATGTTAAAAATAAACTTAGTTTTGCCACTGACTAAAATTTTATTTATTTGTTTCCAAAAAATCTCAGTAGAAAAATGCATTAAACTATTGATTGCGAAAATATAATCATAACTTATACTTTTATCAATATACGTCCAACTAGGCTGATTACACCAGTCTTTACCAAGATCCATATAGTTATAAATTTCTTTATTGGATTTATTATTTTTTTTTAATAGTAAATTTATATCATAATCTACACCATAATAACAATTAAATTTTACAAATTTGTTAAATTTATTTTTACCACATCCTAAATCTAAAATTATATCATTTTTATTAATTTTATATTTATCAATAATATTTTTAATATAGGACTCAGAAGTTTTTACTATTTTAGACCAGGTAGGAGTACTACCATTACGAATAAATCCAGAATTATAATAAATCGGATTTAACATATCATCTACATATGTTACTGTAACTAATTTTGTAATATTTAAAACTACACTACGTGGATTAGGCTTCTTTTTATCATATCTAAAGTCAACTGGATAAAAATATTTATTACATTTACTAGGATAACATCTCCATATTGTATTATCATCTAATTCTAAAGATGTATCATTAATCAAAATGTTACTATACAAGTTGCCTTCTCTATCATAAAATTTCTTATTTTTAACTAACAAGTCAATCGTCATTAATCTTTTCGGTTTTAACTTAATTTCTCTATTTTGATTTAATGGTGTAATAATTAAACCATCGTTTTTATATATAAAATCAGTACATATCCATTTATAAAGTTCATCATTAGTATCATTAATTATATCTAATAAATGTGGTAACATAACAGATATGTTATTTAATTTCCAAGAGCATTTCGGCCACCACTTGACACCATTAGTTGATCTTATAAATTCAACAAGTAAATTTCGTTCATCATTTATTTTATCCTTAAAATCCTCAAAAGTTGTTATAGTAGCTAACTCTCTATATTTACCTTTAATAAAAGGATGTAAATTTCGTAAATACATATATCTAGCCTCAATAGATACATAATCGGGTAGATCAATATCAAATACTAGATATAAATCTAGTTCTTCAATATATTCCGCTTTAATTTTCTCAGGACCTATGTTAATACTTTTTGGTAATTCATTTACTAATATACCATCAGCTTTTTCTTTTATTAAAATAGGTGTATCTATCTTTTGTAATTCATAAGGTAATAAATGATAAGGTGGTTGATTGAAATTATAATGTTTAATATTATCGGTTAAGTTAAATTTGACTTCTCTATTTTTAGAGGATATCAACTTATAAAATTTTCTTAGTTTAACTCTTTTTCTGATAAATATTTTTAGTATATGTAAAACCCTGTTAAGCCTTAACAGATGATATTCATTACAAAGATTAATTCCATCTGCTTTTTTGACAAATGTCTTCAATAAAAAAGGTTTTATATATGGTAGAAATACATAAGCAGCTTGGTTATATTGAGTTGAATCATAATATGATTTACTTGAAGAAAATAATTCATTTATTATACTTTTATTAAATGTACTAAATAAGAAATGAAGTTTATCTATTTTAAGCATAAGTTTATTATAATTATATTTATTATTTATTAATACACCAATTATTTCTTTTGAAGTGGTTTTAATATCATTGATACGAATATTATCTTTCAAACTATAATGTTTATAAAGATACAATAATTTTTCTAATATTATAGGATCAGTACCATGCATTATTTGATATAAAATATCTTGTACATGTCTTTTGTATACATCTTTTTTTGAAAAATACTTTACTAGTATAATATGCATTGGACTTAGTTCTTCATCAGTATGACCATCAAAGTCTAGTAATAGTTTGTGATAATAATAAGAAATGTTATTATCGGTTATTATATCTAAAATTTCATTAGGATTATTACTTCTATTTAAATAATATTTTAATAACAAGTCAATTGTTTTTGTGCTAGAAACACTAAATTGGCTAAATATTTGGTTTGTACACGAAGAAATATCAAAATGATTATCCAAGTACTTTAATTTTTTTAATTTGTACATATCTGATTTAGGTTTATTAGATATAATACTCATCCAGTAAGATGGTATTAATATTTTGCTCATATCTATATTTTCATCAAATATTAGTTTAACAATATATTTATAAACCCTATCATCATTATTTATTAAAGCATTGTCTAAAACTTTAGTACAATTTGTTTTATTAATCATAATATTATCAGTAAAATATATTTTTTCAAGGGCTTTTATATTTCCAAAAGATCCGCATTTAATTAAATTCCCATTTATATCTAAATAATCAACTAATCTAATAAAATTAGAATATCCATCATCTTTAAATATAGTAAAAGCGTTCTTACATTTGACTAATTGTACCATTATTTCTCTCGTGAATGTTTTTATAATTTTATAATTTTTAAAATCATTGTAATTAATATTAAATTGTACGTGTATGTTATACAAATCTATAAATATTATTCTTAATAATTCAAATAAATCATTTTTTTCATAAGAACTATCTTGAAAACATCTAATATAATTTGTTAAAGTGTAAAATACTCGATATTTGTTATCATCAATCCAAGGATAGTTTATAAAATATAAATTTTTTGACATAAAATCTACTACTTCATGAATATCTTTCGAAGTAGACATGGTATGTTCTAATGATTCTATAGCTGTTTCAAACGAATTAACCATATTTTGTTCACTTATTACAATTGACATACTGACTTTTGTTATAAATAATTCTTTAAATCAATTTTTATATCATACTTAGTATAATGAATTATAAAAAAATAAATAAATCATTTAAAAAATACAAATTGAAAAAATCAAATGAAAGTATGGCTGATATTTGTAAACCAAAAAATTTTAAACTACAACCTCAACAATTATTTTTAGCTGATTTATTCAAACAAACAAAAATAAGGGGATTATTAATTTATCATAAAATTGGTGCTGGAAAAACATGTACCGCTATATCTATAGCAGAAAGACTAAAGAAAAATATGAAAATTGTAGTGGTGTTACCTGCGGCGTTAATTGGTAATTTTGAAGATGAACTGAGATCGCCATGTGGTAATAGTAATTATATTACTAGTGAAGAAGTAGAACAATTAAATAAACTTAAACCAAGAAATAAAATGTATAAAAAAATAATAGAAAATTCAGAAAGGAGAATTAATAAGCATTACAAAATATATTCTTATCATAAATTTACTGAGTTGGTTAATCTAAATAAAATTAAATTAACAAATACATTACTAATAATAGATGAAGTTCAAAATATGATATCAGATGGAGGTATATTTTACAGAAATCTTAGTAAAGTAATAAATAGTTCAGATAAAAAAACAAGGATAATTTTATTATCGGCAACTCCAATGTTTGATAAACCAGTAGAAATAGCATTAACATTAAATTTATTAAAAGATAAAAATAATAAAATACCTATTGGTAACAACTTTAATCAAACTTTCTTAAAACAGAAAAAAACAAAAGAAGGACTTATCTACAGATTAGAGAACGAAGATGTATTAATGAAACATTTTAAGGGTTTAATATCATATTATAGAGGTGCTCCTAAGGTAGCTTTTCCAAAGGCAAATATAAAATTCGTAAATTGTAATATGAGTGAATTTCAGTATAAAAGTTATCTAACAAGTTTAAGTAGTACAAAAGATTATATAAAAGGATCATTTAGGGATGTAGACTTGTTAAAATTACCTTTGAACTTTTTAATAGGTCCTAGAATTGTTTCTAATATTGCTTTTCCTAATAAAAGCTTTGGACAAAAAGGTTTTAATTCATTTAAAGGTACGTATTTACTAAAAAAAAATGTAAAAAAATATTCTATAAAATTTTATAAACTATATAATAAGTTAAAAAAATCAACAGGTCCTGTTTTTATATATTCCAATTTTAAAGAAGAAGGTGGATTGAAATCATTGATTAGATTTTTAGAATATCAAGGATTTAAAAATTATAAAGACTACGGTGAAGGTAATAAAAGATATGCATTATGGTCGGGTGATGAACGCCGGATAGTAAAAGAAGATATTAAAAAGACTTTTAATAATTCAAATAATAAAAATGGTGAAATTATTAAAATAATATTAGGATCACCTTCAATAAAAGAGGGTGTTTCTTTGTTACGTGTTGATCAAGTACATATATTAGAACCTTATTGGAATATGTCGCGAATAAAACAAATAATAGGAAGAGCTATTAGATTCTGTTCACATAAAGATTTATCTCCAAGTAAGCGTAAAGTTGATATATACATTTATATTGCTACTTACAAAAACATTACT
>Ga0099797_100100_pt1 | contig 52616 bp, 35 predicted proteins | sample Uncmet_Sort48C_1_FD_89871 | JGI IMG/M metagenome (GOLD analysis project Ga0099797, IMG submission 89871) | Marine eukaryotic communities from CALCOFI LINE 67, Pacific Ocean - C012_Sort48C_1 | ecosystem: Environmental > Aquatic > Marine > Oceanic | place: Pacific Ocean: Monterey Bay | collected...
ATAAAGTCGGGGGCTTGTGGATGGGAACGAAAGCTGACGGCTACATTGGGTATGCAGCTTGGCAAGGAGACCAAACGATGAAGGTGTCACAGTACACTTATATTCCCCCGAAACCATGGAATGTCAATTGCTCAGCAATTTCATCTACTTTTTGCACAGGAAACAATTGCGCTGCCGTTACCAATGGCCAATGCCGTCGATTTTATCCTACAGTTGCGAGTGGGAATGGAATGCCTAGCCCTGAACCGTACCGTCAAATCGGTAGTTATGTGTCCTCTCAAAAAGGTTGGTATATAGGTGCTGCAACTGCAAAAAAGATGACATGGTCGTTTCTGTATGGGACGACCACAAAAAAACCAGGCGCCAACATTGCCATTCCGATCATGAACACCGCTGACGAGGTTGTAGCTGTGGGACTTACTCAAATGGATTTAGGTTTTGGTTCCGTAATTGCTAAAAAATTGGCGAAGTTTGTCGGTGATGACACAGGGCTGACCGTTCTCATTGTGGACAGAAACGATGGGCAGGTATATGCTACTTCGGGTTTAGAAAAGGATTATTACAAAGAAGAAAACGGTAATCTTGTGTTGACTAAAATGAAGGATTTTGATGCGACCAACGGCGGCAATTGGGAACGGATCAAAGCTGTCGGCAACTTCGGTACACCTACTGTTTGGTCGGAGAATGGAGCCTCGTACACGAATGGAAAGTATTCCTTTCAAGTCGAAGGGCTCTTTCAAATCAGTTCGACTGGGGGCATTCCATGGAGCGTGTTGACCATTTGGGAGTAATAAGCAAGAGAATATCTTGATAGGTTTATAATCTAGCGTATAATTAAGACTCACATCGGATACGATAACAGTGGAGTTGACGGTCCGTCCGATGAAGTAACATGAGCATACAACGGTCCGAGGCATACCTCAGTCGAAGGAACACAAGGAGGAGACAGCATGACAATGGGAAGGCAAGACGAACGACGAATGGGTGGGTGATTCACCTCCGCCGCCAGCATCCCAGGATCCCAGGCTCTCCACGGGGTTCTACGGGGGTTGCAGTCTTTTTCACAATCGTGGCGGAGCGTCGGCGGACGTGATCGATTCATTCTTGTGACCTCTGTGACCACCAATCACGTACCCATCGTTCTAAGTGACTGCCATGACGAAGTCTATGATCCTTCTGCTCCTCTGTGCCGGGGCCGCTGTTCTCACGGTGGCTCAAACAAACGGATGCGATAGCAAAAGCGGGGCAAACTGTTGCTGCCAGTTTAGCTCCTGTCAAGCGGATGTATGCAGTGACTGTTTCTCGTATGATGATTGCGGCTGCCACTATTCATGCCAAGGTCACGAGTCAGAGTGCTGTCTGGGTGGAACCACTTGCCAAAGCGACGGGACCTGTTCTGGCGCCTCGCCCGCGCCGGCGCCTGGACCGGCGCCTGGTCCGGCGCCCGGTCCGGCACAGCCATGCATCAAAGGGCCTGGTGGAACAGCATGCTTGAACGGTGGCTCTGCAACAGGAATGCAACCCAATTGCCAGTGCGATTGTTCCGGGACTGGGTACACCGGCTCAAACTGCCAAACACCCGGTGGTGGGCCAGTGTGCCCGAGTGGCGAAGACGAATGTACGGCTACTCCAGGGTGTGGCTGGTGCATCAGCTCGCAATACGATGGCGAATGTAAAGCAGGGGATATGGCCGGAGCGTTTGGCGACAATGTCGATTGCGAAAAGGCTTGGTACGCGGGGCGCTACCGTACACCAACAAGCATGTGCGTCTCTGTCGTCTCAGACGACGACGTCCGATGTTACAATGAATGCCAGTACGGCGAAGGTATTGAAACATTTGTTGTTCCTGATCAAAAGACGTGCGACGCGTACGATAGCGCTCTGAATAAAATCCAAGTTCCGTTTAGTGTTCGCAAGGAAGTCCTACAGCATGTAACTGGGATCGTCGTCAACAATGCGACCAAGCTGGGTTATATGCGCCTGTTACAAAAGCGACAAGATCGGGTCGAAATGCTATCCCGGTTGAACAAAACTGCCCATGCCGCGGCAGTACGTTGGTTGCGTCCGCTTGATATGACACGCCAGTTGATTGGAGAAGGCGTGAAAGACATGGAAGACAAGGGTCTCGGGTACTTGGAGGATTCAGCGTGTGGAATATTCACTGGGCCGGCCGCCCCGTTTTGTGCGTGGGCATTCAATTCACCCATGGGCCAATATGTAAACAATGAGATTGAAAGCATACCCTTGGTTCAACATTGCGCAAATTGGATCGCCAATACGGCAGACGAGTTTGTTCCGAGTGGGGTGAGCAACGTGATTGACGACGTCGCAAGTGCATACAACGCGGCGAGTAACTTTGAGAGTTCATGCGAATCCGCTGCAAATGCCATTACCGGTGGGCTCTTCGGGTGGTTGTGAATGCGGCTGATCGGGCCAGGGAGTTCGTCCCTTCTTTGCATATCTATACGGGATCGGAGGGTACCCGTCATGAGTAATTCACACTTGAACCTGAAGGTAGGTAGGTATGTACATCTCCACGTCCACCATGATTGTATTATACCATCAAGACTACAGTGTCACGTCTACCGGGCAAGCTAAGTGTTCTCCAGAAAATGATTTGGTCTTCTTTGGACGGACGATGACTCGTACATACGGACTCACTCGTATACATACGTACCTATAAGTACTGTCACGTAACGTAACGCGATCGAGGGAGGGCCAGGCTGGAGGGGGGGAGACTTGAAGTACGTCCGGAGGAAAACCAACCCACACGAATCCTCCCCCCTACAGACAGCCAGAGCTCAAGAAACAGCCAGGCATCAACGAAACATCTATTGCACGCTTCCCACGAATCCAAAGAACCTAATAAGTATGTCTGGCTTCTTTCAAGAGACTTTGCAACAGTCAACCAGCACCGTCGCTGAAACGCCCCAAGCTGACTTCTATCAACAAAATGTTTTCCAGCAGTCATTCGGCGCCAGCACCGGCACCGGCGCCATCCATGAAATTCCGCAAGGGAAAGAGGAGGGAACGCAACTTGCCGCAGTAATTGTGACCATTCGAGCAGGCGGGTCTTACGACGATTTATTCGCGAAGGTGAAACAAAAGGCTGCAACAGTTACCCACGTCAATGTCTACCTTGCTTCGAATTGTAGTACGACTGAACTCATGGCTGCTCTCGATGAAACAGGAGGCGGCGAAACCGGAGCTAAATTGCGAGCTGATATTGCCGCTGTTGACCCTGCTAGCGTGGTTTTTAATTGGGAATGCTGTTCGGGTTGCTCGGAGCATTATATGGACGGCAACGGTACAATCGCATTGATGGCGGCACTGCTCGCCAAAGGCTTCATGGTTATGGTAAGCGATTTCAGCCTCGGTGCGCTGATAAATGATTGGAACAGTGCCGTGCTCGGCGCCAATCCGTTCTTATTGGTTGGTCAGTTCAGCACGGAGATGATGTTGCGCTTCGATCCAACCGTGCTAGCTACTTGCGACGATAGCGCGCAGTTGCAGATGCTTGGTGAGCTGTGCGCGAGTGGTGAGGCACGGGTGCACGCAATGGGTGGCACGAAGGCATTCACCGTCAATTCAGCTGTGACAGCTGCAGATCATCCAGAGGGCGTTCAAGGCTGGTCGGAACTGCAAGTACTAACCATAGTCACCACTGCTGGTGGTCGAGATGCGTCTACTTTTACGGAAGGTAAGAAGAAAAAACAAAATTTGTGTACTGTCGGTGACCATCATGGCATTGCCGGGCACGTAGTATTGCGGTTTCCGTCTGGCGGTCGTTTACTTGCGTCATGCCCACACTGGATCGAGCTTAGCAAATTAGATGTCAACGCCGAACAACTTCTTGCTGTGGCCGAGAGGCGTTATGGTGCGGAATATGCAAATCAAATGCGGACAGAGCTTGCTAGCTTTGGGAATGACACAGCTGCAAAGGCAGCTTACTCCTCGGCTCAGTCATGTGCTTTTGTGCAACAAAGTGCGCCGGCAAAATATAGCAAGAAAAAGGGATGGTGAATCGTGACAGTACATCGCACTGTGGCCATGGGGTAACTTCTTCAATATTACCCTCATGAAGCAGTGATTTGGCGTTTTGGACTTAGTTTAACTATTGAAAAGCGTTATGGAGAAAAAAAGAAAAGCGTTATGGGCTTGAGGTTACATAAAGTTGCCTTTGACTCACTTATCTCTGATTTGAAGAAGAAAAATCCGCATTGGGATAGAAAGTCGGTTGGTGATCAAGGTTCAACTGCAAGGGCTCTATTTACGGAGAAAATACTAATGGAGGATGTTGATTCATGTGATGAACACTGTTTTTAAATTAATGAAGTACAGAACAGCCCATTTATTTTTATCTTTATTTATTTTTGTTAGTTACTAAATACAAGCATCCCATTACAGTACATACAATTCTTGGCCGCACTTCCTAGACTACGCCTAATACCAGTATTCAACCAGTAGTACCCTATCTACTACAATCATTTATTTTCCGATCCACAGTTTTTTTTTTGTACTCCATTCCATCTACTTCAACATTTTTGTGTACATAGACACAGGATTGTTATGGTCAAGAGGAATGACATCGATCGACGTGTCGCACAGGCTGACGCGTGCAAGGATGTACTCGCATCGCCCCGTCTCTGTCGACTGCGGCTCAAGACGGCTCTGTTAAAAAAGCAAAAAAAAAAACAGTTTCTTCAATTTCATTAGAAATAACTACTGAACACCAATCAATCAAGAATATATACTTGGGTGATTTTGGTAGTCGTTTTCGCTCTAAACTGCGACATGGAAGGATTGAAAGAAAAACTCCTTCTCCCCCCGTCTGAAAATGTCGACGTTGAGCAGGGCCGCGCCCTTCCCCGCAAGAAACGGTGGTGCGAGGACATCAAGGACGACGTTGCAAGGCGCTGGAAACATTACGGGGATGACTGGATGTCCGGCCTTCACCAAACAACCATCTCCGCCTCCCTGTTCATGTTCTTCGCGTCGCTGTTCCCTGCGCTTATTTTCGGCGTGCTCCTGAATGAAGAGACCGAAGGCCTGCTCGGTATCACCGAAGTCCTAATTTCCACCGCGATTACTGGAGTCACGTGGAGCCTGTTCGCAGGCCAGCCATTGCTTATTGTAGGCATGACTGCCCCCGTCACAATATTCATAGCTGTGCTGTACGAAATCTCCGAAGCGACTGGACTCGATTTTTTTGTTTTGCACTGGTGGACGTGCGTTTGGTCCGCCGTGCTTCATTGGCTGATCGCATCGACCGGGGCGTGCTCGTTGGTGGCCCGTGTTACACGGTTTACTGGCGAAATTTTTGGCTTCTTCATCTCCTACATGTACATTCAACAGGCCATTTCCCATCTGTTGGACTTTGAGAACAGATTCAAGAATCTGGAGGAAGGGCATGATAGGAGTTACTACTTCAAGCACGTCGCGTTGGATGGCTGGCTGGGGTTGGGCTGCTTTTTCTTTGCCACAAAGTGCCACTACGCCAGGGACTGGTCAGTATTCAACGCAACGTGGAGGGAGATTATTGCCAACTATGGGACTGTGATGGCAATTGGATTCTCGACGCTGCTGTCGTTCTACTCCGAGTTTGCGAATGAAAAGCCTGTCCGGCTGTCAAAGAAGTGGCAGGGCGACGGGCAAGGAAACATCCAGTTGACCGGAATGGTAAACTTGAGTAGCTCCGCGACGATGTATGGGAACGAGCTCTACTGCCGTGGTGAAGTGGACCCGGGGCAAAGCTGCGAGTCACGGCAGTTTCTGACCATTTTCCCCATCCAATCTTCGGTCGTAGCGGCGGGCATTGGGCTGCTATCCGCAAGCATCCTTACGTTGCTCTTTTTCTTCGACCATAACGTTAGCTCCTTGCTGTCGCAAAACCCCGAGTTTAAATTGAAGAAAGGGTCAGCCTACCACTACGATTTTTGTGTACTGGGGTTCAACGTTCTCCTGTGCGGCCTGCTGGGGCTCCCGCCGACGAACGCCCTGATTCCGCAGGCGCCGCTCCACGTTCGCGCGCTGGCGACCATAACGAGGGACAAGAACGGCACTGAGACCTACCAGTCGGTCCGGGAAACGAGGCTCTCCAACTTGCTGCAGTCGATGTTAATTTTTGCAGTGCTCCTGGTGCCCGATGCGGTCACGAAAATACCAATGGCAGTGTTGATGGGGCTTTACTTGTACATGGGGGTTGCGTCCTTGGAGGGAAACTCCTTGGCGGAGCGACTGTTCTCCGTTGTTCAAGAGGTCAAACAGATTCGAAAGGACAAAGTGTGGATTCTACCCGTGGAAAATAATCCTGAAATAGAATGGATGCCCATAGTCTTCAAATACACAGCATTCCAGTTTACATGTTTGGTGCTGATCACAGGCATGGCGGGGGGGTTCGTAGAGGTCGGGGGGGTGGCCATCGCATTTCCCGTTCTCATCGCATTGTTGATCCCTATCCGAGAGCGAATCTTGCCGAGGCTGTTTGACCGACAATACCTTGATGTATTCCTTGACGGAAGCGTAATCTAGGAGGTCGTACTATATTAAACTTATATAGAGTTGGAGTATCCTCGTATTCTTTTCAACAAAATACTGAATTGTTGTTATGTTGCCCTCCCGTTCATTGACGTCTTTCTTCAGATTCTTCCGTTACTTGCATCAGCTGTGCATGTAACTGGGTCGACGCTGCTGCCCGTCGATTGTACTCTTGTCGGTCTGATATGTAAAGTTCTGCAGCCTCGCCGTTGTCGGCACAGTCAACATCGGGCTCATGCAAGAGGCTCTGAATTTGGAGGATTATATGTGTAAAATTCATGGTTGGCGACCAACTAGCTGACAGGGATTCATGGCAAATTAACGTGCCGAGGTCCATGTTGCAGTGAAAGATTTGCGTCATGCAGCAGACTATGAACGGACTGAACGGGTATCCGCGTGGGAAGCGGAGAGAAAACCAAAAGATGCCGCCTTCGTACGGGCTGCTGGAATGGCCTTTGATAAACAGGTCAAGGACATTGACTTTGTCCGTTTTCTTCACTGTAATGCCTGGGATGGGATTCTTTTGGAATTCCAAGAACTCTTTGTTTATTCGCCCCATACTTTTACTTGGGTATTGGTCTGTGCTTTCTTTATCGCAAAAATGAATGCCCCCAGTCAAACTGTCTTCCACCGACAATGTTTTCAAAACTCGCAAAATTTGCCCAAGCAATTTTTTGTGGGGTTCGCCCCATCGATCTCCTACGTGGTGTTTTATTACCTTGACTTGCTCAAGTATGCAGTGCTTCAGGGCTTCAAATGTAAACTTTTCTGACATTTCTTTCTTCTCGTCAAGCATATTGTCCAAGTCAAAGATGTACAGTGCACGAGTCTCGTATTTAACAGACAGTAAAAAGTTCAATACATCGGTCAATGTTGCGACAATTCTTGTTTCATCTAAACTCGTGCCAATTTCTTGCAACTGCCGGTACAGAGAACCCCAACGGAGCTTTGATGAGAGACGCTTTGCCATCTGGCATTCCACCTCCGGCCATGCTAACTCCACATGCATAGATTGTTTGAAGGAATTCAAAGCGCGGTGCATGTCTTCGATCTCAAGCTTTACGTGAATAACGGATGTGCTCTTCTTCTCACACGTCCCATAATGAGTAGAGATTGTACCCAAGTAGCATAGGTCTTCCCAATGGACCCAAAATGTTGCACCAGTGGCGTTCCAGGTCACATGTGCAGGTGGTGTCTCCTTATTCGACCCTGTGAATGTCACGACTGCCCCGTGCACACATTTCGAGGGATACGTGTATGATGAGACAGGGCAAAACCGGTATTGATCACCTGGTTTTGCAGCTCCTGGGTCAATTTGGCTCCCACCACGCGTCAGTAATGAAACCCCTTCAGACTCGTCGTGGTTTGAGCCGGATATCTCTGGGTCCACTACTGCCAAGAGCCCCGTGCTGCTACTTACAGGAAACCCAACCGCAGAACACGTGTCGCATACCACCAGCGTATGATGAATGGTGTCCACACTGCCAAATTTACGCACTGCGTGTTCAAATGGACCAAATTGCACAACACTACGAATCAAAGTAAGTCGTTTCTTTTCACGGCAATATTTACAGGGGGTATCCATGGCGTGCAAGGTCGAACAACGGCCAGTTGCACACTGCAGATGACACACGTTTGGTCTGTTTGTATTTGTCAACGTCGGGATCGTACAAAGAGACATAACATCTTCCGCGGAACAGGCTCGACGTAGCTGTACTGGTGGTTTCAGTTTAGCAGTGCCTGGGGGTTTGGTACTGTTTGTTTCGGCTACAGACAAGTGAGCAAACCTAGCATCGGTCATATCAAGCTCCTCGTTGTTCAAGCAGTAGCACCCAACAAACCTTGCATGCATGCATTCTTCACATTTTATTATAGCCACGCTGTACCATTTGTTTTTTTCCCATGTTTCTTTCCCCCCCATGTTGATTCCACTCTGAACGCCGGTAGACGAACTGCCCCCACCGAACAGCGGCGGCGGCGCTGTATTGCTTGTGGGAATAATCAAATTGCCGTATCCCGGCCCAGGCAAGGCCGAAGGTTGAAAAAACGAGCTCATTGACGGGTATTTTCTGCCAGTGTGCGCAACAAACCTGATGTAGGTTCTAGCCAGCCACGAAAGAAATAAGCATCTTTCACCACCCAGTCACCCCAAGCGTGAAGGGGTTTGAGTCCACGCGCTCCCGGTGTTGAAGCTGCCAGTGTTCCGTGTTAGTTGAAGCGTGGCGTCGTACGTCGCGTCGTTCGTTGCATTGACACGACCAAAGCATACCGAATACAACTACGATGACCCATGGACACCCTATGAAGACATAATAAGTGGATGGCGGACATAAATATAATATTCGATTCGTGGTTTACTTTATTCGCAGCCACTTTGTTTCCCCGCCCCTCTTTTTCTTCAGTGGCGTTTATAAACGGACAATGCTCGATCGCTCAGATCGCTCTGTATCACGCCGAATTTGTTCTCGCAGACGCAGTTTTGATTGAAGAACAATCGCTGCATTCCGTCCTTGAAGAATTCGTTTTTCGTAATACTCTGGCATCACCTCGTGATGTATCGTGTCCATTCCTTTATCAGAATTTTGAACATTAACAGGCGCAGCACTTGCGCGGCGAGTGGCTGATACAGGCTGCCCCATCTCAGGCGGCCCAAAACTCTCTAACACTAACTTCCCTCCGTACAGGCCAGTGCATTCTTCTTCGCATGCCGATGTAATACAATAGATCCCATGTGTGTCGTGGACGGAGTCCAATGAACATATTGGTTGTGGTCGATGGACTTTCTCTACTTTCGGTCGTTCCATCGGCAAATTTTCGATGCGTGATGCTTCAATGCGCATTCTTTCTTCTAACGGAGGCAATAGTTCCCGGGCAAAATGCTGTCGTCGTACTCTCTGTGCCAATGTTTCTATTTCTCTTGTTGGCACGCCCTCCCCAACGTCCATTCCATCCTTAGCCACACCTGTCGCGCCTTCCAAGGAACTTGTCGCGCTGGACCAGCCCGTGGAACTAAATAATCCACCCGTCATGGCGTTGCCAGGACCTACGTTTTCGTTTTCGGTTAATGTTGGCCCTATGATGTCTGCCTCCACAGATATGCGATGCATAGCACTGTGTGTTGACGTACGCACTAACATGGACGCACTGTCGTGGGTGGGACTGGTGGAGGTTATTAACGCGGGCGCTTCACCGTCTTGGCTAAGACTCGTGGAAGATATTAACGCGGACGCTTCACTGTCTTGGGTGGGCCTTGTGGAGGATATTAACGCGGGCGCTTCACTGTCTTGGGTGGGACTGGTGGACGTTATTAACGCGGGCGCTTCACTGTCTTGGGTGGGACTGGTGGACGTTATTAACGTTGGCCCATCGTCTTGGCTGGGACTCGTCGTCTCCTGAGGCAATGGAGAGGTGGTGCCGTTCGTGGACAACGGTGTTGATGGGATATGATCTTGCCCCGCATATTCAACGTCCCAATTTTCGAGTTTCTTGGTCTTCCGCTGCGAAGGGCGGTTTTTCCATTGCCACTCGGGGTCTTCGTAGTCTATTGTATCCGTATCAGTAGGTTCTATGAGGGCCATGTTGGAGATAGGTTGGGCAAAGCGCGCGCTCCCTTGCCCGTCATTTTCGTCCGTCTCGGCATCGGCATCCTCGTCTTCGTCAGTTGAATGTGGAATACGCAAGGTGTCTATTGTGGGGGCGTCTGTGTGTGCCTCCTTATCATCAGCTGGGGAATATTCAGCTATATCAGGTTCTCTAGCGCGCTCAAGATGTTTTTTTACATCGCTGGTATGTATGCTGTATGTGTCCTCAATTTGAACGTTTTTACGATGCTCTGGCTCCGTTGTCTGTTCGCGCTCGGACTCTCCATATACAACAGTTTTGATTTCCACTTTCTTTTGTCGGTACTGCCATGGCTTTTTAACATTCATTTGCGTCTGTTCGAATTCATGGTCATGGTTACCCACATGGTCCCACGACGCACGTTCACGTTGCCGTTGTAGAAATGATTTAATCTCTTTTTTCCGCTGCTCGTGTGCCAACATTTCTTTGTCAGAGTTAGCGTCTGCCCACGCATCTTCCCTCTCCAACTCTTCCACATTCTCTTCACCATCATCAAAGGTAGGTTTGTGCAGACCTTTTGCGAACGCCGTCTCGTGTACATGAAAGTCCTCTTCACCGCGGTATGCGGCCATCCGTTTATCTTTTCGGTTTTCCCAGGCATGAATTGAGCGCTTGACCTCTTCTTTCATGAGACGATGACGTGATGGACGATGTCGACGACGGCGAAGGGACTGTGCATTTTTATGTGTTGTAAACAAATCCGACATGAAAGTCTTCGTTCCCGACCTATGGGAGAAGTACATGAGCAACAGGGAGGCTAGAAGAGATAGACACAGATACGTGGTTATGGAATGCCCCCCTTCGCGGGCCGAGATGAGCGCAGAGCGACGACGCTTCGAGGTCACATCTTTCTTCTGAGTCGGCGATGTTTGAAAGAAAACACGATCGAAACCACTTTTTTTCGCCACATTGGGCCGTTTTCTATTCGTGTTGGGCATGTCGTCATAGACCGTGACATGCTAAAGGCGGCGTCAGTATCCGCTACACCTCCCGTGCGTGCACATGCCCTGGTGCGACCTCCCTGCCACATTTGCATTTCCGTTCACGTCCGTACGCATGTGAGTGAGAATCCATGAGGTAGGATCCAATCAATATTTTCATTCCGATCCATTCTCGCCGCTATCCATCCGTTAGTTCTCTCACATCGGTAGGTCGTCGTACGTCGTACGGTACAGCTAGCGATATTTGATGGAGTCTTTATTATTGTAGTATAGTCTACTAAGATACTAAATATCTCTTGTCTACTCGTCGTACTCGGCCCTATTGTCCGAGGGTCTTCACTGGATCACACGTGTGCATGAATGGCGAGTTGGAGAAGGGTGGGGGAACGGCAGCCAATCCGTGTTTCCAGCGTTGGTTGAACGAAGGACATCTGTCACAGCCACCTTACACGCTGGAATCAAGGAAAGATGCCTGCCCACGATTCATTCTCCAAGTCCCGGAAAGGCCCGTTGGTCGTCAGGAACGTATCGTCGGTGTCATTGGAGTACACGATTGCAGCAATGTTGCCGTTACTAGGGCGGAAAAGTATAGCTCCATCCCACCCGACGAACATTTCCAATGGCAGGTGGACTTCTTCGTGCACACCTTTTGGCCATGCAATGTCTTTTGCAAAAGTCGCCCAGTTCGTGACCATCGTGAACCTCGACCGAAGCATGCCACAGCACCCGGGAAGTTTGCTCATGACGCCGCTGCCATCCAAGTGATGGCCCGCTCTCCTAATCATGCCTTCACCCTCTGTTTTTCCTGCCCCTACATTCAGGCTCATGCGAATCCCTTCAGCCTCCATGTCTGCATCAGAGACAAAGAAAAGAGAGGCTTCGTAATTTCCCACGTCGTCGTTTGAAACTGGGTAGTAAAAAATATTTAGTTAGTAGATACAACTTACTAATGTGTCGGGGAGCAAATAAAACTTACGTTCTTTCATTCTTCCGCGCAAGTTCAGCGCCATTTCCAAAAAGTTTGACTTAGTGGCTTTTCCAATGCTTGACGTAGCAATGTCGTTTGTGGACACGAAGGGTACTTTTCCACTCCCTGCGACAGAGTTTTTCTTTTCTTGGACCTTTTCTTGGTCAATGACATAACACCTAGCACGTCGCTTCTTCCCGCACATGAAACCGCACAGGAGCATTGACATATACGAGCAGCTCAACGGCAATCCGCTATCAGGTTGGCCAAGAAGCTCTTTGCATGCTTCGTCATTTAAGCCATACCCGATTTTCCTCTCTGGCTGCATCGTTTTTATTTCTGCGTCTTGCCCTAGCATATTGTACACCTGGTAGTAAGAGTGGCCGTCGGCAGCAACGTGCGACACATCAAAATACAATGCGCACAGACGATCACTTTCCGGCACTACCTGTTCGTTCTCCTCTGGTCCAATCGAGATGACCACAGCCTTTACTAGTGGTTCCGTTGGGTTAGCTATGACCGCCGAGCCACTCTTGACTTTGTAGCGTTCGAAGAGTTTGAACAATTCTGGGTAAGGCGTTGACAATGAGATGTCGGTCCTTCGGTCTTCTGTAAAGCTACGTGTTACAATTTGGTCTGCCGCAGTCTCCGCAGTAGGCACGACCAGTTGGTGACCCTTACCAGGCGACACCGCTTTTTTGATCGATCCCGCCAGCCATGGGTTCGCTTTCGCAATCAGAGGAAGCCTTTCCTTTATGTGGGAGGCCAACGCACTGCTGCTGCCCTGGAAAAAGGTGACGGTTTTAACGCCCTCCATGCTCAAGTACATTTCTTCCAACTTCGAGAGGCTGTACCTTGCGGGCACATCCTCCTCCTTTGGAGAGATCTGGGCGGCCATGGTTACACTAAACGGTGTGAAGCGGACGGACGATGATCAGTGTTCTAGTTTCTTGAAATATCATATCATCATCTGATATTTAGAGTAGAGTTGTCCGATCACATATCATCACACTTTTGACTGGTGGGCTTCTGCGGGCGGGTTCCTGCCAGCGTGCGGTGGTCGCTTCTCTCCGTCTCGGTCAAAATTGCGAAACATTCAAATTCATTCAATCCATTTATGAAACGACAACATTACACAACATACGTATGCGAGGCATGAAGGCACACACCATAGGTTCATGGTCCATTCCTCCATGCCTGCTCCTCCATGAGTTTGGTAGCTGTCGGAGATGGTAGAAGTATACGACCTACATAGTCTGATCCACTGAACACTATACAAAGAGAACTACAATGTCCATTTATGAAACGACAACATTACACAACATACGTATACCACGACATGAAGGCACACACCATCGGTTCATGGTCCATTCCTCCATGCCTGCTCTTACATGAGTTTGGTAGCTGTCGGAGATGGTAGAAGTATACGACCTAAATAGTCTGATCCACTGAACACTATACAAAGAGAACTACAATGACGACTATCAACGGAGGAATCAGGTGACAATGTGCGTCGGCGCGACAGCTGCTGCCCCTGTCTGTCGCTTCAGGCGCAGAAGCCCCAGCTGCGCGGGTCTGATCTGAGACCAACCTATGTCGACCATTTGAGACACTCCCTGCTGAAGCGCTGAAGGCATGAAACACGCACATCATAATAACCGCTAATGATTCTCGGACTTCTAGTTCGACTAGTTCGACGGGACTACAGACTCGTACTCGTAAACTTTCTGCAGAAACGCGAAGAAGGCACGCACGACGGGAATGGTTCGTTCGACTACTAATAAGAGAGGGTAGGTAGGTGGGGAGGAGACACTATGAATATACACAAATTGGGGTACATTTGTGGCAGATAGATAGAATCGGCATGTTTGTAGTGATGGTGACAGTATTCTTAGGACTCAGGACTACGTCCGTCCACTCAAATACCGTTGCAGTCTGCCACGAATGACTGGTTGCTTTCTTTGTGTTTCGTCCGTCGTAGCGTGGTCGCTCGACGTGCACGCGCAATGACGTCATGCGGAAACAGGGGTGACACCGAGCACTCTCAAGGATGACAAAATTGCAACACACTTAGATCCCGATGAACGACACGTCATCCACACAGGTAGAAATGTCGGTGGCTGAGCCAGGGAGCTCAGAGGAGAGTGACGACGAGGCTGTCACCACAATAACCGTAGACGACCCTCGGTTAGAAGTCAGTCCCAGTCCTATGCTTCGAGGCCGCCGCGCGGAACTAGAGCCGCCGCCGGCGTCTCCAAAACATGGGGCCGATAAGCATGATCATGGTGACGTCAATGAGGTCCCCAACACCTGGAGCTACACGTTTACGTGGATCATTGATGCCATCATAATGACGCTCTTAAAGTACGTATTTTGTGTGGTGGGTGCAATCATAATCCACACGTCGAATCCGCTCTTCAAGCCCTCTTTGTCCATTGGCATTGCCGTGCAGCTTATTTCAACGCTCATCACATGCATCATAACGTCGTGGAAATCGAAGATCGGGATTAACATATCTGGGCCAGACATTATTGCTGCTATTTTCGCCGCGCTATGGGCCAACACGCTGTACAGGCTGAATCTTCCTGTGGAGCAGGCGTTGCCAACGCTGTTGTTTATGATATTCCTGTCGACGCTCTTGATGGCCATCATATGGATCTACATTGGACACAAACGACTTACGCGGATTATTGATGTATTGCCTCAGCCCGTGGTATCCGGCTTCCTTGGTTGCGTCGGGTGGAAAGTCTTAAAGTATTCCTGGAAAGTGTCCATGGGGCCGACGTATAAGTATGTACTCGAATCAGGGCACCCATGGATGCTGTATGCCCCGGCCATTCTCCTCGGCATTCCACTGTACTTGCTCAAGAAGAAACACATCGGCAACCCAATGGTGATCCTTCCCGCATTTTTATTCTTGCCGATGATCCTTTTCTACATCGTGGCGGCCGCAGCTGGGTTCTCCATGGCTGACTTGCGCGCGTCAAGCTGGCTCTTCGACGAAGTGCAACCGGGAAATTTCTATGACGTGTACGTCCAAGGTTACGGCAATCTAGGCAATGTTAGCGGTGTCGGCGTCGTCGCGTGCTTGGGAAACATGGCGATCATGATTGTTATTCTCGTTATCGATTCGTTGCTCAAGCTGGCTGCAACAAAGTCAAACTTGATGATAGATGTGGATATGGTGCACGAGATCAGAGTGGCTGGGTACGAAAATGTCATCAACGCGTTTGCGTTTGGCTCCCCTGGGTACCCGCAGGTGAAGTTCAACGTGCTTAGCTACGGTATTTTGCACAACACCCTCGACCGGAGAATCGGATACGTAATGGGGATCGTATGCGGGCTGCTGTGGGTGTCTAACTTCCACTTAGTGAATGTCATTCCGCGGTTTGTCATGGGCTTCTTACTGGTGTACGCGTGCCTTCCATTTATTGTGGACAATTTGATTGTGTCCTATTATCACATGAAAAAGAAGGAGTTCCTCGCTGTCTGGTGCATCGTACTCACAACGATTATCGCGGACGCTATTTTTCACAGTCCACTGGCCATGATTTTGGCTGTCGTGGTGGGTATCTTGTTTTCTCTGCTAATTTTTATCTCTCAGTACGCCCGCGTCTCGGTTATTCGGGACGTCTTTACGGGGGAAACGTACCAAAGCAAGCTGATTCGATCGTACTGGGAAGAGGCCTTACTCGTTCGCGTTGGGAAGCGCGTGTGCATGGTTCAGTTAGAGGGCTTCATATTCTTTGCTTCGTCTGCAGAAGTTATTAGTCGGATCAGGCGCATTATCGACGAGAGCAAACAGCGCCCGCTGCCCATTCGGGTTCGATACATCATTTTAGACTTCGAGCACGTGAGCAATCTTGATTACTCGGCGATCCGCAACTTCATGGAAATCCGGCGCATGCTCAAGGCCGAGAACATTGACCTCATGCTGACAGGGCTGACAAACAGTATGCACGAAAACTTGAAAACGGAAGGTATGTTCGAACGCCAGGGGCGATATGTCGTCAGAGAAGAGGACGACATGGACATTGGCACGGAGAAGGTCGAGGACTATGTGTTGAAGCGTGCAGCCAACCTGCGACACAACTGGTTGATGTTCGATTCGTTGATGAAGATACACACGGAGGCGCAGTTAAAAAGAAAGTTCGAGGTCTTCGACATGGCCTTGGGGGGAGACGTAGGGCATGATTTGTACATGTACGCCGAGCCAAAGACCATGAAGGCAGGAGAGTTTATTTGCGAAGAAGGCAAAGTAAACCACGCGTTGTACTTACTTCAGCGAGGCCGTGTTACCTCGTGGACGTCCACCGACGACGGGCAGCTCCGCCGTGTGCGAAGCATGCGACAAGGAGCGGTCATCAACGACGAGTGCATGTTCGTAGACCTCCCCGTTGCCCACTCGTGCGTAGCAGACCAACAAAGTGTCCTCTGGGCCATTTCGCAGTCGCAATTTCGGCAAATGGAACTGCGCAGCCCAAAATTATTCTTGAAAATCCACGTATACATCCTCCGGTACGCATCTCTGGTGCGCCACCGGCTCGAGCGTGAAATCAATAATATCGATCACTCCGCCAGTGCAGCGAAGCAGAAAAAAGTGAAGCACCAACGGCAAAATCATTTGTCATTGGGCTCAAAAGTCATGGAAAAAATTCGAGCTGCGCACATGCATTACAAAGAACAAGACACCTGGGCAGAAAGTTTGGGCATGGTCCGCGTGGAAGCGGACGCGGACACGCTGGTGAAGGCGGATAGTGGACACCATTCGCACCACTTCGAACACATCAAGGCAATCGACGAGAAGAGTATCCATAAGCGCAAAGGTTCTTGTGTCGAGCTCGATGACAAATGGAAACAAACGAAGCCCCATTTGTCGTCGGTCGTTCAAAAAGAGGCCATTAAATGGTTTGAGTTTCACGCAGACGATATCGACCACTCAGACGTCGACGCGTCCCAGAAACTGCTAGATCTTGGCAACGTGCAGAAAGCGCTGATGGACATTGGCTTGTTCCCTACAGTTAAAAATCTTCGACAAATCCACAATCGACTAATGTCGGACCGTGGCGTATCCGATGCGTCCCCTGTTAGAATTAAAATCGATGAGCCAGAATTCATAGAAATTGTTGGGATGCTGACCCTTGCAAAGCTTTCAAACTCGCAGTTTGAAGGCCTCCACAGTCTTTTCTTGAACCACGCTATATCCATGACTGATACTGAAACCAACAAGGACGTTTTGGCGTTGACACGCGAAGAACTCAAGTTACTCATGGCCGAAATTGGGCATCCCGAAGACGAAGTCGAGTTGGACTGCATTATGCATGAGTGGGACCTCAATTCTAAGGGGTATTTAGTGTTTGATTCTTTCATATCAGTAGTCGCGACTTTCATGAAAATTGAAAGCCATGACGTTCAGATGGAGGAAGACTTTCTGAGGTTGTGCGGTCTGACCGATGAAGAAATCAAAGCAGAAAACAGCGAAGCCAAAAAGGAGCACAAAATTACCAAGGAGACTCTGATCATCGCGCAACAGCGCCACGGGGACAAATACTCGAAATTCTCACCCGAAGTAGCGGAGGAAATGGTATACGACGCAGATTTAGACCGGGTTGATGGGAACGTGTCCCTGGATGAATTCGTCAACGCAATTGAAATGGTGGGTGCCTCGGAGCTGGAGGAAGTCGCCGGAAGCACCGGAGGCGATTCCTTGTGGCACCTGCCATCGGGCCGGCATTTGTCGATGAAGAACATCTTGGTGCCTCATAAATCCAGTGAAACAGAGGCTGATATCTTGCCTTGGATGCATCAGGCTCCTGCCGAATAAACAAGGCATGCACAAATAAAATAAACACGTTTCCCAAGAGAAACGCACTTTTCCAAAACATATTTTCCAAAACATATTTTTCATTATTCCCCCGGCCGATCGATGCGAGCGGTCATGACTGACAATCTGACAATATATGATCATTCGTTCCGGCTAGCATGGAAATAATCCTAAAACAACTTTTATTATTATATATAATCATTCAACACGATATATAGGTAGTATACAGAACGTCATACATCTGTCCGGATCTACCACGTCACGCCGCCGCCTCGAACGCTCGAACGGAGGACACTTCTTCGTTCGTCTGGGCGTGCGCTCGAGTCATGGGAGAACGTCCCTTCATACCGGTGGTCGTGGGAGTAGAGCGACTGGTGGACGGAGTATTTGCCGTGGCATATTTCGCATGCTGTTGATCGAGATCAGCCATCCATGGAGTTCATTTTACGGGGAGAGTGGCGGCAAGCGAGCGCGGCGTTTGTCCATCAAGGGGACGCCGAGGGGGCGTTAAATCCTGTTCCATTTTGCAATGCAGCGTACGCTGATTTACAAAGGAAACTTTACCGGAAAGCGCTTGCGAACGCTGAGAAGTCATTGAAGGCAGATTCATCATACCTACAAGCGTACGTTTTAGCTGCGAAAGCTCTGGTAGGTATGAACAAGACCAAACATGCACGGGAAATGCTCTCGAGCGGGCTAGAGAAGGTGGCCAGCGCATCTGGCGGAAGTCGCGTCGAGGCCAAGGTAGTGCTTGAGGCCCAAACACTTCTTGCAGGGCTGCCTCAACCCGGCGGCAACAAGACGACGAATACGAGCACCACGAAACCGGTGGTTTCTCCAGCGCCTCCAGCAGCCCCAGCAGCGCCTCCGCCGACAACAGGGCCTGTTTCGGCAGCACTGCCCGTCTCCGAGGCGGCAAAGGCACCTGCGGCAGCATCTGGGAGGAGGGGAAAACCAAAAATTACCATGAAGACGCTCAACACACCGTCTGCCTTGTCCGCTGAGGAAGGCGCGGTAACTACGACATTGACACAGGCACACCTGGCTGTGGCGGCAAAAAACTTGACGAACGGAACGGGCATTAAACAAATTGACGAGACCATTGCGCTCGGGTACCTCCGCGTCAACACTGGAAAATTCGCAGAAGCCATCAAAATCTTTGACCAAGTCTTAGCTATAAAGCCTGATATATACGCGGCGCGCCTAGGCAGAGGGTCCGCACACGCGTTAGTCGGCGATTTCAAAAACGCCCTGGTCGATTTTTCCTTTGCCGTCAAAACGTCCCCAAACGAACCAGATGGGTACAAGCGACTGGGCCAAGTCTTGGGCGCAATAGGTCGTGTGGACGAAGCGGCCAAAGCACTGGGCAAGGCAATGACGTTGGCCCCCGATGACGCTGATTCGGTGCAACAGCGGGCGACAATCTACCATAAAAGCTGCAATTACACCCGCGCAGTAGCAGACTTTCGTGCTGCTATCCACTTGACCACGCATGCGCAAATTGGTCAAAGCGGAAACAGTGCTAAATCGACCCAATCGTTGTCCGTTTTATGGAACTATGTCGGGCTGTGTGAGAACTCGCTGGGGAACAACATGGTGGCTGTAAAAGCTTACAAACAAGCCTTGAAGGAAGACCCTACTTTCAAAGAGGCGTGGGTAAATATGGCGCAAGCGTACCGTGACTTTGGTCTGGCAAACGAAGCATCCGGTGCCTTTGGGGTAGCACTTAAGAAAGACAAACGCTTCGTCCCCGCGTTACATCTGCGTGGCTTAATGCGCCACGGGGAAGGACGTCTTTCGCTGGCCTTGCAAGACTTTTTGGACGTGCTACTCGTCCAACCAAATCATGTCGAGTGCCGTTTGATGGCAGGAATAGTTTTGCACGGCATGGGACAATTCTCCGAAGCTATCAAGCACTACACACTATTAATTAAGCAAAAGAAGCCGGTCAATGTACACTCGGTGGATAATTCGGTGGCAGCGCTGCACATGTCTGGCGATGACGCCCCTGACCCAGACGAAGAGGAAGGGAAAGTGGCAAAGTTTGGGTGCCCGAGTATTTGGGCGTGGTACCAGCGCGAGATGGCTGTTCTCTTCGAAACTGGCCTGTTAGATCAGCCACTGGCTTCATTCGAATTAGGCCATATGCTTGACCCGCGATTTAAGGAGCTCTTGACGAAACGCGCACCCCCTCGAGCGCTGCTGACCGGCAAAACCATCGACGGCACAGGTCAGGCCGGGCAGAAATATAGCCCTCGGTACTCGCCAGGGTCGCCGGCCGTCAAGGTAGAAGAGGGAAATGTTGTTTTTTGCCCTACGCCGTTGACGAATGGAAACGAGCGAGTGAAGGCGTTGCTCCCGCGCGCTACCGCGTTGGGCGCCATGATGCAATTGCAATCGCCTGGCTTTCTTGCCAATCGGCGACAGCACCTTCAGTGTGGTTTTGCAATATTAGAAATGGCACAGGCCATCCGAGACGATTGGTATACACCTGACGAGGATGCAGTCAAGGTCTCGGGATTATCGTCGAGCAAACCGTACAACGTAAAGCATGCCTTTGGTTGGAGAGACTTTTATGACATTGGTGTGAAATGGCGGCAATTTAGCGAGCCCAACGATCCCGTCTTTTGGATCGACTACATGACGAAAGAAGCGTTTGAGGAAGGCTTCGGGCTGCAGACGCCCATGGTGACGGGGCAGCTAAAAGTACCTCGGTACTATCCCTACTTTGACAAAGCATTCGCCGCGATAAAACAACTCGTGGACGATCAGTGCCCTTTGACTGACGAACTCCGGCATCGTGTGTACGACGCTAAGACCGCGCTGGAGTTGCACAGTATTATGGGCCGTGATTTCTGGGTGGTTTCGCCGTGTTACCGTCTTTCATGCGGTGACGACAGCCACGATTATCTGGAAGGCACCCGGTTGACAATTGTGGCCAAAGCGCCTGAAGGGGTGGAGTTCACGACACGCATGGTAAGTAGCGCGACTTGTTTCGCTGTGATGCATACATTCTGTCTAACGCATATTTCCGCTTTGCTCTTTTCAAACCGAGTAGCCTGGGCTTCCTGGCCGCTACAAAGACTACGACGTCGAGATGACGTTCATTTACAATGCCTTGAAAGCCGAGATGCGGAGAGGTGCCGAGCGTGATGATACACGAGTCGGCGATCTGATCCTAAAAACGTTTTACTTGTGGGTCACATTTGCGCCGTTAACTCGCGGCAGCGCGGCAATCGGATATGCATCTCTGTTTGCGTTGTTTCTTGCCGCAGATATGCCTCTGAAATCATCACCGCCGGAACGTGTCCAGGCGGACTTTGAAGCGTTTCTCGAACCTCGCGCCAAGAATTTTATCCGCGTGATTCGGGATAAGTGGATTGACAGTAGTTTGGCCGATCGAGGAGATCCAATCCCATGGAAGGAGATACCGAAGGTGAAAGACGCCGTCGTCACACCTCGTGATCTTCTGATGGCTCTGAATTTGTGTGAAGAGCGGGACTACCGAGACAACACGTCTCTATCGTACGCTTCGTTCGTTCCTTTCGTTGGCAGTGGAGTCTCATGAGGACCGCCTTTTTTGAAGCTCTCGACTAGTACTTTTTAATAACAAAGAATATGGTTTTATTCATTTACAGTTCATCGATTTCGCAGTACACTCTACTATTTGCTAAATATATATATAATATCGACGAATCGTTCGTTGTTCGTTGCTAAATATCGCCATTCACCCAGGTTACATTATCCTACAACCGCAGACGCAGCCCACGAATGAACAAACTTGTCCGAGGCTAATCATGCGGACCCACGGTCGTCGTTTCCTAAGACGGTAGCGTACTTCTCGTTCAGACGCGCCAATGCTTTTTCTTTGTTCAAGCGGATTCGTTCCAGCTGCTGCGCCGATAAATACCGCTTTGTCGAGCTATTTCCACATGCGACCTCAACACTCCGCTCTCGCTTCATTCCGATAAAATTCAACGAGGGATTCGGCGGCCGGGCGTAACTGGTACCATGCCGGTGATGGGTTGCGCGCTGCGATGGTTTGCACGGTTGTTCGGTCGCTCCATGCGACACCACTGGCTTTCGAACATGCTCGTGACGCTTTCGGCGCGATTTCCCTTCTTTTACAGTCGTTTTCCATTTTTCGATGAGCGCCGTCGCCCTTTCCCTTAACTCGGCGTACGGGTGGCCCTGATCTTTTACAAACCGATTTACGACCTTCCCAATTTTGGTCTTTTCGAGCGTTTCTAAAGCTATAAATGCCACCATTAATTCATCTAAAATTGCTCGCGCGCGAGAGACGTTACGACTGGTGTCCGTAGTCTCTGTGGCTTCCTGGTTCGGCTTACCGCTTCCCCCTAAAATTTTGTCGGCCAGTGCCACCAGCTCGGTGTTCAAATGCATGACGGATTCGAGGACAACTACTTTTTTACACTCGAACAGACTCGACTGTCTTGAGGCTTTCTGCTTCGTCGGTTTGACCTTATGTGGTTTGCGGTCATATGTGCGTACGACAAAACTGTCCAGTGACATGACAGCGTTGGCGCGATAGCTCTTACAGGTGTGGTCCACAGACACGTTTCAATGGATGAAGTATATGTGTCGCCCACGCGTGCAACCAAGCTTCTCTAACCTCGTCAGGACGCAGTCCGCCGTGCGGCCACGCAACCGGACCTCTCAAGAGAGCGCCAATCAGCTGAAACGCCGTCCTGTTTCCACAGCGCCAGCCCTCATCACAGCGCCCGAGTCTCAAGCCTACGATGGTCGCCCTCGCGGTGGCCCCCCCCCCCCACGGTGTGATGCTTCGACTGGTCACTTGGCGGGTTGTTGAATTCATTATTCGTTCGACGATTCATCCGCAGCGTCGCAGCGTCGCAGCGCGTGCATGCCGACGTGCGGGCGGACGACTACTATGTAACTACAGTACTACGATGTCACCCGAGGACAGGGGTGTATCATTCATCCGCAGCTCGTCGTATGGACAACACCAGACGACCCCATGTAACCCGAGGACACCATCGATTATAAACCCGGACACGGAACACTACTTCGGACGAGCACAGGGAAGGGCGTTGTCCGCAGCTCGTCGTGCGGACAACACGAGACGACCACGCCAACCATGTGGAGCAGGTAGGCGGCCGGGTGCAGTGGTGGTGGATCGGTTATACCAGTCTATATATGGATGTATGGGTGGGTGGGGGATTTGGATGTATGTCGTCAGAGATGTAAGGTCTTGCTTGAACCGACGCCAGCACGTTCTACACTCGCCGATGCCCTGTTACGTCAACCAGCGATTGTGACGCACAACGGCTTCCGTATCGGTTTAAAGCTGGCGAGGCTGGGAGACGGGGAGGGAGGGAGGGGGGGGGCACTGCCATTCCCTCCGTAGACGATGGAAGGCAGGAGGCAATGCCAGATGGGCAGGAAAGAACTGATGGAACTGTTACAGGATACCGAGAATGGGCAGGCGAATCATGCATTGTGGTCCGCTTATTTCACCAAACGGGAGGACGGGGTTGTGATCTGCACTGCCTGCCACGTTCCAGTTCAGTTTCACGAGTCGCCTGCACGTGGTTTCACATGCAACAGGAAACCGAGAACACTTTCCGTAGCACTGATCGCGATTGGTATGCTCAGTCTCACTGCTCTAGTGTCGTTAGTCTATCGCACGAGTCACAAACAATTACCAAAGCAAACCCTCCGCTCACCACAGGCAGCCATAAATATACCTCGATCCAGGGACCTTTTTCAACCCTTTGACTGCTCTGACATTGACCTCACCTGGTCTTCGTCGGTGATTCGAGACATGTGCATAGCCACCGTAGCGAAGATGCCAATATTTGGCTCTGCCATTACGATAGAGAGTGTGTACTCGATGAAAGTACCTTACACGGTTTGTAACTCTGGTTCACATGGGCAAGGGTTGTGCACCACTGGCAGCTTGCCAAAAGGGTCTATTTTGTTTACAGAGAAGATCCTTCGTGAAAAAAACGATTCGCATATTGATTGCGACGATGACGATGGATTCAGTTTTCGCGTTCGTGACTTTGATGCATTCCGACGGTTGTTGAGCGTCCTTAACAAACCTGCGTATCAGTGCAGGCTAATTATGTGGGCTTATAATGATTTGGGGGATAGCAACAAGGAGAGTTATGTTCATGCTAGTATCAGCGTGACGAGCTTGGTCAATCATGGGCGTTACCCGACTATTGGGTACGTCAATCAAGATCTCTGCTCTAACCCCAACATATCCCGCAGTTCGTGTTTGTCGGCCAAATACTATGCTACTACCGAGCTTGTCGAAGGAGACGAATACATGGAAAACTACTGCAATGAGTATCGAAACGATCGACCATGGCTTGTGCAGTTGAAGAAAGATATGGGGTTGCTTCGCAAGGTTGCTAGGTATGGCGAATCAGATTGTACAGTGTAGTAGTCCTTTTCATATGTGTGTGTGAGAGAGGGATAAACATTTTTAGATGGTTAAATTACAATAATAACATTGAGAGAAACAAAGCAATAAACTATCATCATCCATATATTAACATATGTTTCTCAAAAAGATACCTTTTACACGTACGACGATGATTTTAGAGAAGAGAGAGACAAAAAATATAAAATTACACAAAAAACTACGAACCTGGCCATCGATATCATATACTTCCATATTAGAACCCGCCAAGTATTTGCCCAATGCCTTCGCAACATCCAAAGTAAGCCGGCTTTTTGCCATAGCTCGTGTCGAAAATAAGAGGCTCATCTTGTCCAAAGAAACCGTGGACCCCTTTTCAAAGACAAAATATATACTGGTTAGTAGAGAAGAACGTACAACGAGGGCGAAAGGTATGCACTTACACGAGTGTTTGTCAGTGAATCCCCAAAAAGTAAACCCTTCAAACCGTGGCTGCATGAAACAATTACAAAACAACTGCCGGCACACATTCTGCTGCAATGCCAATCGCTGTTCCCCCATTCCACAGACCCGGACGTCGACTTCGCTGAAATTGACCAGCAAGCCAAGTTCCGAAAATCGACGGATATTTTCTACAATGCTTTCGACGTTAACCGCTGAGACATGCAAATGTCCTTGCAAGCCCACGCCATGGACCGGCACACCGGCGTCGACGAGCTTTTTTAACATATCGAAAGTATAATTACTCTTTGCATTGACTTGATCAATGCTGTAATCATTGTAAAATAGCAACGCATCCGGGTCTGCCTCATGTGCCCACTGGAAGATGAGTGGGATGAACTCTTCCCCCAATAACTCGGTAAACAGGGTCTTTCGCAAACTCCTACCGTCGTCGCCTACAACTTCGTTCAAGACGTCCCAGGACCGCACTCTGCCTTTGTATCTTCCCACCACGGTTTTTATATGGGTTTCCATGTACCCCAACAAGTTTTCTGCCGTCATACCTTCTTTAGATCGAGTGTCCAGAAATGCTGGGTATTGGTTGTGCCACACCAGAGCGTGCCCTTTAACCGCCAAACCATTTTCCATGCAAAAGTCGATAAAGTAGTCAGCGTCGTGAAAATTCCATTCCCCCTCTTTCGACTGAAGAGAGCCCCATTTCATTGCATTTTCAGCCGTTGCTGCATTGAATTCACGCGCGAGCGTGTCACGGTATACTTGTTCGGAGCGCAACGGCCCCATAGCGACCGCAGCTCCAAGTAGGCGCGCGCCACCTTTTTCCGTCGGTGGAACGGCAGCAAGCAAACATGCCAAATCTCCTTTCACCACGGTACGGCCGGGCGACCCCTCGTCACTTACTACGGACGTCATAAAAGCATGCGTATGACTACGTCGACCCGACGACGTTGTACGTGGCAGAAGGAAGTGAGCAAACGGTCTCATCGGACGCAGCCCTCGCTCTTCCAAATCAGGTTCCGTCTAACCTGGGCAGTTAGTTGCGAAAGGACAAGTGTTGGTCGGGCGTGGATGGTCCTCGTCGGTCCACAGATAGGTATGTTGTGTACAACGATGTACGGTTATGTGTAGTCTAGTGCATATGTTCCTCGGTCAGTCTAGACTAGAAGTATTTAGTATTTATGAATTTATGTAAGGAGGGTCTTCACTGGGGTCACATCCGTGCTTCAATCGCATAATTTGTTTGGGAGTACGGTGTTCGTCAACTAGCAAGCAAACTCGACAACGATGAAGAACGGCTGTTGATCATCACTATTATATATCCTTTGCTTTGCACGTGTACATATAGATTGCTTTCGCAAAAAAAAAGGGTACAGGCTACGGCAGAGCCAAACAATGCGAGCATGTAAAAAACCTGCACTACATTCTGCATAGCAACGGCACTATGGTGTGCGCAAAGACTATACGGAAACCGATACAAGGCATTACTGTCTCCCCAGACACCCTCGTCATAGCTCATTGGAGGTCTCGTTTGCCGCATCTTTGACGCCTTCAGATAACGCTCCGCGTGGTCGCTTTTCTGGGCCTGGGCTAGTCGCAGCCGCAGAATCCTGCGATTCAGCCTTCCTCTTCAAATCGTTCCATCCAATTGTAGCATGTAGCATTTCGAGGTGTGTACGCAACATCAGGAGTTTAGCCCTGCAGACGCCGATTCCAGGACTTGCATACCGATCCATCATGTTGGCCTCTTCTGGCGTAGGAGTCAAACCGGTTGCCTCCAGTGCATCCCGAAGGGCCACGAGCTGCTCGTTTATCTGCTCAAACGAGGGAGGCGATTCTCCTTCTTCATCGCCCTCAGCACTTTCCGCCACTGCAATCACAAGATTAGCCACCAGCCCCTTCCTCATTGCAGGTTGGAGCGCTTTGCCATCGCAGTGTGTGTAAGCGTGAAGAAGGATACTCAGACGTCGCGCCACGGTCGACCCATAGTCAGACTTCGAATCCGACTGTTCCACTAGCCACCTTGCAATTCCCAAGGCACGCAAACGCTGTTTAGGTTCCGTTGACGCGGCACCCCGTACAACCTTGCTCATGAATTCGGCGTGATCAGGTGTGCTTGCGATCTGTTCCATGGCCCATTGATACACGGGTTCAAGCAGGCGTATTTCTTCCCATATTTCCATATATATCCCGTCAGCCTTATCAAACTGCCGGCGTAAAGACGGAAAAAGGGTACCTCTGAGCTCAGAATCCCCCGCCATGGACATCAGCAGTCGTAGAGGTGCGTGGACAGGCACATCAGGCACATCGCACAAATCTTTCGGAAGTCGCTCCCAAAGGTACACTGTATGGAGGCCATCTCTCTCGACTGCCCACAGGTGATTCTCCATAAACCTAGACTTATCTGCCTCGAACACTTCCAGTACTTCTTTGATAAGGTACTGCCAGACAGCGAAAGCGAAGAGAGCCGCTGGATGCATAGGAATCGCATCACTAGAGGACTTACACGTGCCTGGAACGATGAAATTTAGGACAGCTCGGATAGTTTGATCCTCTGGCCGTGATGGTCCGGCGCTCTCATCGGATGGCGAGAGAAATGCATCTGTCGTTTTAAGACTATGCTTGGCCAGTTCACCCTGGAGAGTCTTGGAGACAACATCCTTAAGAGGACCAAGGATTGCTTCCACATCACCCTTTTCAGAAGAGACTGGCTGCATCCTGCTGCTATACTTACTGGCAGCGGCAACAACGGGTTCAACACCCCGCCCAGCTAGCAGGACAGCGATTCGAAGGCATAAGTCAGCTTCTTGAAGGTCCTTGTATCCAGACTTCTCGCATATCAACTTCGCGACTGTAAGAGCTTCTGGCGGGACCTGGCCCGCCGCCGTAACTGCTGCTGGCCACTCAGAAGGCACACACACGGCCACGGGAGAAACATCCTTATTGCTACCACCCAAAGCCTGATCGGATCTGCTTGCAACAGCAACGTATACGTCGAGCCTAGCCTCCTCATGTTCTATTCTGGCCTCCATAGCACGACGGAGCTGGTTGATTGGCGCCTGAGGATCGTTCAATGCTGCGGAGAGATCAGTCGCAGCCGATTTCTTCAGTAGATCTGGCCATGCGTACTCGGCTTCCTCATCTCCATTCTCATCCTCGTCCCGGGGACGGCAACTGTAGTGAAACAGGCGCCCCTCTATCTCCACAGCGCGGAGCGGATGAGCTGGCGGTAGAGCCCGTACCGTGTCTGCCAAGGCTCTGAAAGCAGCAGCGTCCCCGATGACGAAATATCCGTCGCCGTAGTCCGCAATGGGACCGTATGCATGTATTTCGTCTAACTCCAATTCCATGATATTGCAATAGAATCGATTCGCTGGAGCATCCAAGCATATGGACTCCAGGCGAGGGCACTGGGGCAGCAGACGTGAGATCTCTGAAAAGACTCCGTTGAGCACGTCTCCCTGCCCATCACCGACACAACCACCGCTCGAGCGCATACCAGGATCCATCATCATATCGGACCACCGCGCTTCCGTCGCCTTACGAATTTGGTGGTGCTGGAGCGCAGCCCACACGTGATGATCAAAGTAACACTGATCGCGATCTCCATGGAAGGCAACGTTCCACTCTCCATCATCCACCTCCACTGCCTCCAGAGCATGGTCGGCCGGAAGGTGCCTCGAGATGGTCTGAGAGAGTTTTTCCAGAGCTCCGCCTCTGTAGTGATAGTGCAGGAACTCGGGGTCGTCGGTTCCCATTTGAGCACATATAGCTTTGAGATCAAGGCTCTGGACGCTGACCGCGCCAGGGAGAATACTTGTCAGTTGGTCGATACGCTGCGACCAGGCTTCTCCACGACGCTTCCAGTTAGAGGCAGCAGCAGCGAAGTCGACTGTCTCACTTGGCGCAGGTGCCGCCTTAGGGAGTGGTTTCAGCGTGACGGCCGCGGTTGCATCGTCGTGTGCACTACTCCAGACGATTTCGAGCGTGTCGCCGCTGTTTGCCAGTGCTCGTTCCGTTGCTGCACGCCGGGACGACCCCGCGCCGTCTTCCTGCAGTGTACGGGGGGGCTCCATGCTTCCTTCACCTACTCTAGCTGTCGGGTCTCGCAGGCCGTTGCAAAGTCCTGCGTGTGTGGATACTGGAACGCACGCGTCCAAGTCTGTATCCCGACCGGACACACGTCCATAGAAATGCACGCGCAGCTCATTCCCCCGTGCCCTCCTTTCTCGCGCGCCCACGGCCGCTGGTGGCGATGCCAACCGGCCTGACGGCAGACTCCGATTATGCGTCGATAGATCGTGTCTAGTATACAGTATACAAATATAAGTACAATATACACTTCTGTATACACTTCCCATTGTTTTCGTATACACTTCTCCCGCTTCTCTATCGTGTCTCACCTTCCTTGTCACCTCAGCCGACGTACCTGGTGGTGTGCCTCCTCGACGGGACTGTATTCTCGTCGTAGCACCGACTACCGATTGGACCTATACCTACTGAGTACATACAGAGTAGGATCGTCGAGTAATGCGGAATCAGTTTTAGTATTGTACGAGTAGTCAAACACAACACTGACTGTAAGACCCACGAGTCAGACCCATTTTGTGAGGCCAATCGAAGGAAACAACAATTGGGGCTGTGTCAAATTGGAAGTGTTCGAGTCAAAAGGAAGTGTATTGAAAATTGGGATGATGTCACACACGCAGCGAGGTGACATCCAAAAGTTGATTGCAATGCTGCAGGAGATGGAAATGGTTTCTACAGTCAAATGGGGTCTGGAAGAGGACGAGTCATAAAGACTCTGTAAAAGTACTAACTTACGAACTTCGTTAGTTCATATCATAACTAAACTAGACTAGAAGTATTTACTGTTGATCACTACTATATATCCTTTGCTTTGCACGTGTACATATAGACTGCTTTCGCAAAAAACAGGGTACAGGCTACGGCGGAGCCAAACAACGCGATCATGTAAAAAACCTGCACTACATTCTGCATAGCAACGTGTGGTTCCCCCCAGTCCCCCGATACCATAATACGCCCACTTCCGTCAGTGGACGACAGGTCCAAACTCTTCAACCCCCCATTTGGCTTCAAAACCAGCTGGAACGCACCCACTGCCAATTGCACTTCAGGGGTGACAACCTGGCCATCGTTCCCTTCTTCATTGTACCCGGGTTCACGAGTCATCGTCGCGTCAGTAATTACGATTTTCAAGCGTTTGGGCGTCACCCAGGTGCCCTCGTAGTCTGCGCCAGGCGTAAAACAATTGGACGTCCTACAATTATAGACACGAGATTTCAAAACACTTTGATAGGCAAACAGTCGGTCGATTGCAGTTTTTGAGTCCACCGGTGGCATGTTAGTTTCTTTATCAAAGTCAATGATCAGCTGGTCTTGCAGAGACAGTCCCTCTTTCGGGGGATCCTTGGGATCTTCAGCAACTGCAGCTACCATTACCGGTGGTGCGTGTGCCCCCCACGATCCACTTACAACGAGGTATTTCGTTGGACTCGCCGCAACCCTACTTCGATCGGCAGAGTAAAGCACGTTACCCATAACCCTCACTTTTAAATCGCCAATACGCGTGTGGGCGATCGCTTTCTCAAACACGACACGAAGCGACCCTCGACGCGCATGCCTAGACCCTCGCCGCACGTGGTTGGTCCAAAGTGCAGTGCGTGGGGGAGACGTTCATCGACTCGTCTATCACTTTCAAGAACCACAATACGCACAAGTCAGGAACCGGTGGACTCCCTGAAAACGGCACGAATGGTGTGTGCCCGTGGCTGTGCGATCCATCGATCGTCGAGCCTCGTCCTGTACCTATGTACTCACCGCATAAAGTACATTCTATCGTAGTCGATCGAACCTGACTCTCCCCCGTCGGTTGGTTGTTTAAGGATCATCTAGCTCACTTCGGCGTCCGTCCGTTCTTTGTTGACTGGGGTCGTGAAGTATACGATATGGTGGTCGTTACGTTGTGTGATGATCATCTATCACCAGGGGACCCCCGGTCGGTGTGAGGGAACGTGCGTGGGTAACCTTTTTAGTCCTCGGCAGCAGTTCGTCACATGGACCGGCACGGAGATGGTACGAGGTAAGCAACACCATCCTGCCCCAAAGCTTCACCACTCTCTATACTGGACTCAGATTACCCGTGTTTTTCAAAATGTTCGTTTACCGAGGATCTACCATGAAGGTCTACCGCCCGCTCTTGTTTCTCCTACTTGGTCTAGCCCGATATGGGAATAACGGCTGGAGGCAATCGAACTATTGGGATGATTGCGGACCTGCTGGCCGTGGCCGCTCTTGTGATGTGGGTGGTAACTACACAAAATGTACTAAAAGTAGTGCCTGTAACACCGGCTGCTGCAAAGAAGGGCTGTGTTTACCGAAGAAAGTTTGTGGCGGAATGTCGGCGGGCCTTTCATGGGTGTTGATTGCAGGTGTTTTATGCTGCGGTGGCTGTGGCGTTATGGCTTATCTTTATATGGTTAAACGCAAAACGAATTCTAACTACCAACCAGTTCACGCTCCTCCTGCCGTAGTCTATCAACCTCCGATGGCCGTGCAACAGCAAGGGTATCCCCAACAGCAACCCCAGACCGACTACTACGGGAAACAGCAGCGGCCAGTACAAATACCAACGGTTAACTATCCTCAGCACCAACCGCAAATGGGGTATAGCCAACAAGCTGTTTATCAGCAGCCACAGGTCTACAACCAACAAGCTGTATCCCAGCAGCCGCAAATGCCGATGATGAAATTGGCAGCACACGAGGCCCCGTCAGCCCCGGCAGCCCCACCCCCACAGGTTGCTGTCGCGATAGCCGAGCCTGCTGCACCCATGATGCAGACGATCACGGTACCACCTGGATATGGACCTGGGAAGATCTTGAAACTAAAGCTAGATGGAAAAGAACACAAGATCAAAATTCCAGAGGGAAAAACACCAGGGACCACCTTCGACATCAACTTGGCATTACTGCCAGGAGGAAAAGCACACGAGGCCCCGTCAGCCCCGGCAGCCCCACCCCCACAGGCTGCTGTCGCGATGGCCGAACCTGCTGGACCCACGATGCAGACGATCACGGTACCACCTGGATATGGACCTGGAAAGATCTTGAAACTAAAGGTGGATGGAAAAGAACACAAGATCAAAATTCCACAGGGAAAAATACCAGGAACCACCTTCGACATCAACTTGGCATTACTGCCAGGGGGGGAATAATGCATCAATGGCGCCTCTCCTAAATTGTGCTTAAGTCAAACCTGTAGCGGTCTTTCTCCAGTCACGGGCTTATGGTTGAGTGAATCGTTATGAATATGTAGATTTAGTATCTTACCCGATATGTCGTACGAGTCAGTCCGACTCTCTCGCCAGTTTTTATAGGGTAATGAAGCAGGTAAACGTGTAAGATTTAATAATGTTACTAATAATTGTATTTCTGGCAACTACAAATGCTACAAACACAACTACAGCTAGCCCCCTTAGTGCGAATCTGCCGACGATGGGCCACAAACGCACTACTGTACGTAGTAGAGAATCATATTAGTAGTTATCTCGATGATTACCGTCTATCAGCAGGTGACGACTCACGCCGGTCGTGGTCGTCACCACCAACTTCGTTTGCGATTCAACCTTTCTAGTCCTTGGCAGCAGTTCGTCACATGGGGATGGCACGGAGACGGTACGAGGTGTGCACCGCGCATCCGCACAACAACCGCCCGAAACGTTTACCACTCTTTAAATTGCACTCGGGTTACATGTGTTTTTGAAATCGCTCGTGTACCGAGGATCTATCATGAAGGTCTACCGCCCCCTCTCGTTTCTCCTACTTGGTCTAGCCAGCGTAACGGCTCTGACGTGTTGTTTCCCTGGAGAATGTTGTATGAAAGCAGGGGATTTCCGATGCGCCCAAGGCTTCGACGGATTCAAATGTCGTGGCACATCTGGAAATAACGGCTGGAGGCAAGTGAACTATTGGGATGACTGCGGACCTGGCAATCAAGGCCACTCGTGTGATTTGAGTAGTAACTACACAAAATGTACTAAAAGTAGTGCCTGTAACACCGGCTGCTGCAAAGAAGGGCGGTGTTTACCGAAGAAAGCTTGCGCAGATTTGGCGGGCCTCCCGTGGGTGTTGATTGCAGGTGTTTTATGCTGTGGTGGCGGTGGCATTTATCTGTTTAAGCGAAAAACGAAGCAAGGGTACCCCCTACAGCAACCCCAGACCGAACAGCAGCAGCCAGTGCAAATACCAACGATTAACTATCCTCAACAGCAACCCCAGACCGTCTACTACGGGAAACAGCAGCAGCCAGTGCAAATACCAACGGTTAACTATCCTCAGCACCAACCGCAAATGGGGTATAGCCAACAAGCTGTTTATCAGCAGCCACAGGTCTACAACCAACAAGCTGTATCCCAGCAGCCGCAAATGCCGATGATGAACTTAGCTGCACACGAGGCCCCGCCGCCCCCCCCGGCCCCACCCCCACAGGCTGCTGTCGCGATTGCCGAGCCTGCTGTACCCATGATGCAGACGATCACGGTACCACCTGGATATGGACCTGGGAAGATCTTGAAGCTAAAGTTCGATGGAAAAGAACACAAAATCAAAATTCCACAGGGAAAAATACCAGGAACCACCTTCGACATCAACTTGGCATTACTGCCGGGGGGGAAATAATGCATCTTGATCCCTCGCAGACGGCCCATATATACAATTTTCAACCTAGTTAAAATAACACCCATCCATTATTTATATTTATAAATTGTATATGAGAAAAAAACTTGTACTATAACAGAAATATGATTAACTTCCATGCGTATATGTGTATGATGAATATACCAAGCATTATCCCCTACTTTTCAGTTAATAAAATTACCAGTACTGCTCGTGGTCGTACGGCACGCTCAAAAGGATCCCTGGTCTGTCTTCAACCGTCGGGTCGCATGCCCCCGCAGGTCTGGCTTTTTCAACTCTCGGCAGCACCATGGCAGTCAGAGCACCTCTGTCTTTTTCGCCACTGGCGCCTGTGTCCAAACCCGTGGCGTACGGCCACATTTGCAAGCCTTTCCTCGCGTCGTGACCGAAAACAACGTGCCAGGGTCCCCCCGAGTTCGCATGTCCACGTTCGCATGTCCCCGACCAGAGCTTGGCCCAGGGTACCGCATTTACGTGTCTCTCTTTCTTATCGCGGTTCGCCCAGTTAGACTCGACAGGAAGCCATCTCGAATCCTTGTTCAGTTCCTCTGTCGCTGGATCCAAGACAAGATTTCGCAGCTTTGTGCTCACGACGTGCCGCTGCTCGTCCAGGCCCGCGGACGCATCGATACCAGCGTGAACAACGAGAATGTTATGACTTGGGATGCGAATCTGCATCGGCAACCGCTCGAGGTAAACCCGGTCCTCCTCAGTCAGTTTGCTAGACCAGTGGGGTTTGTCTGACGGCCATAGAATTTTTTGAAGCACTGCGTCCTCATGGTTTCCACGGACTGCCAAAACACGCGGGTTCGTCCGTGCCTCCTGCAGCATGGCTATGCTGCCCTCGGCGAGCAAAGGTGACTTATCACCGCAATTGCAATTTACCATGTCCCCAACGAGAACGACGATGTCCTTATCGGTGACCTTCGCCAGCTTGATCAGGGCGTTGTACTCCTTGAAGCATCCTTGGACATCTCCGACGATGACAATCCTTCCACCGTCTTCGGGCGCGCCCAGATTGACGAACTTTGGGTGAGTGGCGTCGACCCATACCGGCGCCGAGACTCCGTCCGCAAACCCAGGAACGTCGTGTGTCGGCGCTTTGCCTTTGTTTGCGAAGCGTTCGCCCATACCCTCACCTTCAGCATCGCTCACATCGACGCAAAGCTGGTTGCTCCACGTCTTCACGTAGCCAGCAGTTGTTTGGGGGGGGGTTCGCCCAGAGCCAAGTTTTACTTCATGTTCAGCAGACTTCGCCTTGTATTTCGCAATCGGCTCAGCTGTAAACCCAGCCACGCGAGCTTCTTCCTCCAACACGAGCGAGGACATGGCCCGCAGTTCTTGGTAAGACTGTTTTTCTTGGTGTCTCGAAAGAACGAGTAGGGCAGAACGGAGCGCCCGTAAGCTCTGCATTCGCGAGAGACGATCGGGGCGGCGTGTACGTGCGCGCGTGTGGTTTCGTTTGGGTAACCGGTTCGTATGTAGTGTTGCAAATAGGGTTAAGCGGTGCAGCGTACTTTTCCTTAGATGTAGCAGAAATCAACTTAAAATACAAAAATGTTGAACAGTACAAGGAGGAAGGAGTGGATGCAATGTCCTTGTGAAAAGTTTACGTCTACCTAAAACATGTCGTTGCTTTTTAGGTACTCTCATACAACTTCCGCAAATCAGCTATGCTGCAAGCCAGCCCGCTGACTGGACACGTTCCGTCGCTCTCGAGGTGTTCGTGTATGCAGGCATAACAAAAAACGAGGGGGAAAAGAACACAAAATCAAAATTCCACAGGGAAAAATACCAGGAACCACCTTCGACATCAACTTGGCATTACTGCCGGCCTAACTGCGGGGTGGGTTGCGGCAACTTGGCGGCTCTCCTATTATAGTTTCGTGAACCTGTAGCGGTCTTTCTCCAGTCACGGGCACACGCTTGAATGAATCGTTATGAACAATATTTATTTGTATATTTTCTATAATACTGTACGAGTGTTAGCCATTACATAAAGTCGTACTCGATCCTATGAATTAAATACCCCAGAAGTGCCGGAGGTAGTCATGTACACTGGAACAGCCCGGGTCGCAAAGTGGCCATAGGATGGAAATTGCTCCCAACTTAGCTGTTTTCACCATTAAAGAGTCAGCCCGCCTCTCTCGCTGCGACCGTGAAGTATACGCCATGAAAGTAGTTATCGACGATGATCATCTATCACCAGCGGGACCCCGGACGTCGTCGTTGGTCTCGCGCCACGCACCACCCACCAACTTCGTTCGTGCTTCAACATTTTTAGTCCATCGCAGTTAGTCGCAGTTAGTCACATGGGGACGGCACGGAGACGTTACGAGGAGTGCGCCGCGCATCCCCGCAACATACTACACCAAAGCTTCACCACTCTTTATATTGCAATCGTTTGTTTACCGAGGATCTACCATGAAAGTCTACCACCCCATCTTGTTTCTCCTACTTGCTCTAGCCAGCGCAACGGCTCGCGAGGAGGAGTGTTGTTTCCCTTCACAATGTTGTGAAAAAGCAGGAGAATTCCGATGCTCCAAAGGCATCGACGGATTCTCATGTCGTGGCACATCTGGAGATAACGGATGGCGGGAAGCGAACAATTATGGTAATTGCGGAGCTGGCAATCAAGGCTACTATTGTCCAACGAGTGGTAACTTAACATGTAGTGGCAGTAGTTTCTGTGATAGTGGCTGCTGTTTGAACGGGCGGTGTGCACCGATGAAAGCCTGTGGAGACTGGGTCAAGTACCTCGCTTATTCGTTGATCGGATGTGTTTTATGCTGTGGTGGCTGTGGCGCTATGGCTTATCTGTATTTCTTTAAGAGCAAGATGACTTCTAGGTACCAACCAGCTCCCGCTCCTCCTGCTGTAGTTTACCAACCTCCGTTGGCCGTGCAACAGCAAGGGTATCCCCAACAGCAACCCCAGACCGTCTACTACGGGAAACAGCAGCAGCCAGTGCAAATACCAACGGTTAACTATCCTCAGCACCAACCGCAAATGGGGTATAGCCAACAAGCTGTTTATCAGCAGCCACAGGTCTACAACCAACAAGCTGTATCCCAGCAGCCGCAAATGCCGATGATGAACTTAGCTGCACACGAGGCCCCGCCGGCCCCACCGGCCCCACCGGCCCCGCCGGCCCCACCCCCACAGGCTGCTGTCGCGATTGCCGAGCCTGCTGCACCCACGATGCAGACGATCACGGTACCACCTGGATATGGACCTGGGAAGATCTTGAAACTAAAGTTCGATGGAAAAGAACACAAGATCAAAATTCCAGAGGGAAAAACACCAGGGACCACCTTCGACATCAACTTGGCATTACTGCCGGGGGGGAAATAATGCATCATGGCGCCTGGCTGGAATTATTAGAGCTTTGTAGAGATTATATTGCACATGCGTAATACGTGAAAATTTTCGATGTTTGTTTCTATTAGAGTACCAACGACCGTCCGTTCCTTTTTTTCTGGGCTGATCCCGTAGAGAAAGCTTCGTCAACAACAACCTGAAAACATTCCCTTACTTGACAACACTTGTGCGTCTTTTCTTTGTGCTCTGATCCGTAGCAGGTGATGTGCACAGGCTATGCGAGGCAGTACATACACACAGGGAGAGTATATTTGAATAACTTCCGGACGAGCAAAGACGCCAGTTGGATCACGACAGAAAGTGCGGTCTAACACGTCCAAAGAGTCCACTTGATATAGTCACAGTGAAGGAATCATGCAATCCATGGAAGAGTTATTTCTGTTTTGTGCTCCCCCAGGATGGGTGGATTCGAGGATGATGCGATGGCATGGCATGGCATGGCGGCGGAGAGAACGTGGCGAGAGGTCGAGGCGCGTTCGTGCGGAGGTTTGCCACCGGGATGGACCGGCGGAAGGAGGGCTGGCTTGCCTGGTAGCCCAGCTTCGCACGGACGCGTTCGCAATTGATTTGTTGATTTGTGTATCTTGCGCTCACACTTTACTATGACGGAACTCCACATCGGCAACCTGCCGCTCGATGTTCGCGACACAGAACTATTTGACATGTTCGAGAAATACCGGCGGAACGGGGACATTCTAGGCATCAAAGTCATGCGGCCAAAACAAGGGAACCGCGCCACGTTTGCCTTTGTTATGTTCGAATCCGCGCAAGATGCGAAAGAAGCGTGTGGAGGCCGCGACGGGATCAAATTTGCAGATAACTTCATTTCGGTGGGTTACAGCAAAGCGGCACGGCGGGATGCTGGTTTCGACGACCGCCGGGGTGGACGGGACGACCGCCGGGGTGGACGAGACGACCGCCGGGGTGGACGGGACGACCGTCGTGATCGCGGAGGCTTTGCGGATGACGGATCATCTCGGGACCGGAAGCAGCGAGAACCGGAAAACAAACCAACACGCAGGCGTCCTGGATGGGACCACTGCGTGTTTATCGATGGCTTGCCGAGTGGAATCACCAGCCGGGAACTCGAGGATGCGATTGCCACCGTGTTCCAAGACCCCAACGTCAGGCTCCAGAAACCCAGAAGAAACGAAGCGAGTGAAGGGGGGCAGCGGCGCGCCACAATGTGGTTCCCGACGCTGGAGGCCGCTGAGAACACTATCACGGCTTTGAACGGAACGGAAATTTCCTCGGCTGCGGGTGGAACGTCCACGATGTCGTTACGGATGGCACCGCCACGACAGGAACGAGGGCGCAATGCTGAGCAGAAGCCGGGTGACAGAAAGGGAGACCGTTCGCGCTCCCCCGCAGAGCGAGGAAATGCAAGTGTCGACGCTCCGGAACCACACCCCACCTCCGTTGCTCCCGCCCCTGTTGCCCCCGCCCTAGTGCCCGCTGCCAGCTCGGCTGGCGCTGACGAGGACGACTGGGGTGCGGACGTGGATGCCCCTCCCCCCGCCGCTCCCGTGGAGGACGTCGTGCTTCAAGAAGATGCAGACGAAGAGATTGCTGCACCTGCCCCTGCCCCTGCAACCGCGGCTGCCCCAGCCCCTGCATCTGCCGCAGTCGATTACGAATCGATGTCGTTCAAAGAACTGCAAGCCGCATGTAAGAAGGCTGGGATCAAGGCAAGTGGGAAAAAGACCGACTTGATCGAACGGCTGAAGGAAAATAACTAAGCTTGCCTCTATGATACGACGATTTTGATGGATTTCGGTGCGTGTGCGCCCGCGTACCTCATACCAATTGCCAAGACCGTGGGGAAGTGTGTATATTGTCACTGCGCCCGTCTTTCAAAACAGCCAAACTCTGGAATCATGCTAAGTATGTGCGAAGGATTTAACTCACTTACTATCATACAAAACACAATAATGCTTAACTTATGATCTTTTAATGAAAAGTACAGCCTTTATTCTACTAATATTAGTACTTGATTTTCACAAATAATATATGCTTTTAAGAAGTAAAAAGTTGTACACGGTTATGGGTGGTACGCTATTACGTAATGCTGGGCAAACACCGAATACAGGGTGCACTAAGATGATGAAGATGAGAAACAAACCGAACACATCATCAGTCACGTCTCTGTGAAGCACCGCTGGTTGACGAACGCCCATCGTGATGTGAAAACACCATCCAATGAATCACTTAATAACTGACGTCGAGCCTTTTCCGCCAGCTATAGCCTCTTGAGGATGCAGAGTCGTAACATGGTCCAAACTCGCCCCAAAGGCAACAGCGGCCTCCTCGTCTTCCTCGCCATCAAGCCCGTTTGCGCGGCGGGCCTCTTCGACGCGATCTCGTGCCGTCATATTTTCCATGGACTCTAAGAGCTCGCTCATATCGATCTCTGGAAAGTCCTCATCCTCGTCGAAATCGCTGTCTTCATCCCCAACGCCCTCTGCCGTACGGGCCTTGGCCGCCATGACTTGAGAAATCTTCTTGTGATCTTTGTACAGGTTAATCTTACTCCGTAGCTCTTGGTCTTCTTCCAAGTCCACCAAGAAGGAATTAAAGTCCCGTCCTTCCCGCGCCAACGCGTCAGCCTGGCGCTTCGCATTGCGGACCAACTTTGGCCCTCGTTTTTTTCGCTCCCCCTCCATGACAACATCGTCCGTCTCCATCGATACGACAGCATTGTCCCTTAGCGCTTGCAGCTGAAAGAGCCGGCGTGCATCCATCTTTGCTCGCCGGGCCGGGTAAAACTTTCGAACGACAATAAAATCGGGCATCTGGTCGGGGGCTCCCCCACGCTTTCCCACTAACGAGGCCACGTCTGCATCGTTGAACACCATGTGCTTCAAGTCATACGCCAGCACGCTATCACCAGGGGCTAGCAGATGCCCGAGGTGGGACTTTACTGTCACCGGCGTCGTGACCCCTAACTCTGAGGTGCGCGCCAATTCGACCCATACCATGTTGAACTTGCTTGCGCGGTTACTCCCGGCCGCGGTACCTGCGTTTGTGCTGCGGCGTCTATGAACTTTGACCTTTCGGCGGTCCTGGGCAAAGTGACCTTTAATAGGTTCGTTGACTGGTTCTACGTTCAGGACAGTGCACTCGACCAGCTGTGCCGCGCTGGCAAACGGGCGGAATGGGCTTTTCCAGTACTTGACTTCGTCAAACTCGGCCGTCTGCCCGGAGAGGGGATCGACGACGCAGACTGCCGTCGCCACCCGCTCGCACAAGACTAGCGGAGAGATCTGGCCCACGTTTGATGCGAGCACTTTGGGCAGTGCCATGATATCGAACTTGCAAACCGGGACAATTTCTACCATATAGTTAAATTTATAGTTGTAGTCTGCATTCTTTAAGTCCGCGCTGACCAGCTGCTTGGCCACTTTGTGGCGCACGGCCATGACCGAGGAGACGAACTCAATGAACTTGATGGCCTTGTTCCGCTGAGCAAAGAAGAAATCGATTCCGTCTGGGAGGGGTTTGATCGACAGGGTCGAATCGTGGGCATTATGCTTTAAGATGAGCTGTTCCAGGAACAAAAACGTCTTTTTGTGGGATACCTTTTGTCGCACCTGCACGACGGCCTGCCAGGTGAGCCCCGCCGCCGTCAAGTGACAGTCGTCGCAGAACTGATTGGCCACGGTGAACTCGACGACAAACTCTTGCTGTAAGACGAGTTTGGTAAACTGTTCTTTTTGAATCTTGAGCTGTATCTTCAATCGCTTCGAGTGGGGTTCTGTCCAAATAAAATTAGCGTCTACAAGGCGGACCCCTTTGAGGCCCCGAACGTTCCGCAGCAGCAAGGCCATGAGCTCCTTGCTCTCTGGTCGTACCAGCACGAACTGGCCCGCTTGGCGCAAGTACCGTTCGCAGCCTTGGCACCGGTGGATCACCAATTCCTTGGGAATCCCGTCAGAAATGTCTATCTTAGTAGCGAGGCATCCATGACACATGTTGGCATCGTTCGGAACGATCGGAGTTGCACACAAGCAGCACAGTATTGACGAGGGCGTATGACCCGGGAGCAAGTGCGCCGCGCTCGCCACGGTCTGATTTTGCGCGGCTGGGCTGTCGTCGAAGCCCATCATCGTGAGTGACTCTTCGTGCCAGCTCGAAGGAGACAAGGCACGGATCGAGTAATAAACAGCACCTCCCGAGATCGATCTCCTGTCCTGCTTTGTATCCTCCACCCCCGGTCTCCGTGAAGAGTCGCCAGGAATGATTGCCATGACTGGCTTCCGCATCGTTCCGCATCGCTGGTTGCTTGACTTACTTCCTGGCCGGACACTCGATCTTCGCACAATTTACGGGACCAGCGCGGGATGGAATGTATACCTTACACGTGGGACATGGTTGCACAGTGATGTATCGATATACCAGCAAACATGTACACCTACACAACACACGGCCTGCGCGACGGTCCAATCGTTTGCTATAACCATGTCCTCCTTCAGAGCCCCCGAGGATGGTAAGGTACAAGCGGGCTCGTCGTGTCGTCGTGGTCTACCGGTAGGATAGCACATATCGTGGTAGTCTCCAGACATACTTGTAAATTGTGGCGTGTGGCGTGTGTTCGATGCTGTGTCCCTGCCATGACGAGAGGGTGGACGCCATGAATCAACCATGACTAGGGACATCCATCAACAATACAACATATCGTACTTATGTACACCTTACATACGACATGGCCGAACTATGGTATGGTGAACTACATGGTGTGGAGAGTTTGTTGTAAGGATGTGTTCTGGCTTGTCGCGTTGCCACTGTTTGAGAGCGGTTTCGTTTCTGCAGAATCGGGCGATGTGACCCCCTTATCAAAAGGTTGTTTTCTTGAAGTGGTTTTGGGGGGAAGAAAAATTTCAATTGTGCTGGACATGCCTCCTTCTTGATGCAATTATCAAGGATGAGTATGTGTTTTTCACCTGGGTACCTTTTGGACATCTCTATCTCAAATATCTTCCTCTTCCAATATTCATCCAGATCAGCCTCAAGTTCTTTCTGCCTTTGTCTCGGTGTTGACTTGTTGACTGTATAGTCTCCAACAGAGCAAGCATGTCCTCGAAGTGTGGTTTCAAAGTTGTGTACTCCACCACACGATGCTTCCTCTGCTTTACCACAGTGGCCATACATGCCTCATTTTGCGTTCATAGAAGGAGCTGGTTGTCTCTTCCCATCGCGCGTGTTCGCCCAACACTTCCTGAGAGGGTCGCACTGCACTCACCCAATCTAGAAACTCGGTAAACCGACTCCTCAGGTCTCGGTTTGCTGTGTTACCCATGTAGACCTTCATGAGGTATGGAAACGGCGCCAGTTCGAACCCAGCGAGTTGGGTACGGAAGTCTTTCACGGCGGAATCTACCTGCACTCTGGGCACGCAACACTTTGCTTTTCCTTCGGCAAGCACCTGTCCCATTGGAGCAGCAGATTGTCTACTTTCGAGAGACAGGTCTGACAAAAAGTACGGTGGCATGTTCTGCACGTTACCAACCCCGTGACATTTGAATTATGGCATTCTATTCTTTTTTCACAATTGTTTATATCGACTGTGTTAGTCGAACAAAGGCTGCAGAATCCCCCTGTTTGAATTTTCAAGCCATGCCGCACACACGCACTAGACGCTCGGGATGGAACCATACTCTGTTCAAACACAGGGAAAATCTGCAGCTCTGTTGACCAACACCAACCAATACATAACAAGATTCAAAGAATGTTCTGAAGGATATCGCGCAGTAGCACTTTTCGATAGACAACGAAGGATTCCAATGTCAGGGGGCCCGTGAACTTCACCACCGTGATACACGACAACACAAATTCGTGCAGGGCCACGAGCTCTCTGGCAACATCATAATAAATGCTATAAATTTTAATTTAGAATGATTAAAAAAAGCAATAATATTCATACTTTATTACCATAAAATAGGGCAATCTTCATTGTCCCTGGGTCAGCGTGTCCCGACCGATGCTCCACGCCCGATTCGAACACGACACCACTACCCCCGCCTAGGTTGCCCTTGTCCCATTATTATCGTGCGTTTGGCAGCACGGATTTATGCACCTTCAGTGCTTCTTGCCAAATCCTCCCCCCCCGCAGATAAAGCCGCTGTTGGATGAAAATGTGTTTCGTGAAGTTTGCTATTTTGGTATATCGTCGAGAAGGATCATTTTGTAGCTCCCATTGGACCCTTGGCGACAGGTTCGCCCCATAATTTGAATCTCTTCGGATGGCCAACAATCCAGTCCAGGAACAAAGAATTTGTGTTTCTGGGATGTGCTGGACTTTAAAGATGGCCACTGGGACCTGGGCTAGATATTTGCTGACACAAAAAGGGGAAGAAACAACTTTTGGAGCTTTTCAATGATCATGAAATGGCTCACAGCCGAAATTATTCCAATTTTGGTTATTTTGGTGGTGAGTACTTAATTCGTCACCCTCATTTCTTATGCTGTGTAGTATCGGGCGAAGTATATATCGACACAGCATCGTAAAACAGACGGCCCGAAGCGATGCTGTGTTGGTACATGATGGTGTGTTGGTGTTGTGTGGAGGCCAAGGTTCACACGACGTCCGCGACCTGCGTGTATTCGGGTGGCGCCATAGGTACACCCGGTGATAGCGTTGTGACGCCGTGGACGTGGTCGGGACGGATGACAGCCAACACTTGCGGGCGGGGCGGGCGGAGGACGCTGTGTGCCGGGCTGCGTGCCGGCGGACGGACGAGGGAGAGTCGATCACGGAGCGCTTCCTGTGTGTGTGAATCGTTGTCATCGCCTCGCACGCGCCTCGATTTGATCGTCCATATTTTGCCTCTCGACAACCGCGCTTACAGACAGTAGTACTGCGAAGATGGAAATCGCTTCCAGGACGAACAAGACGGACATTACCTCCACGGACGCGTGGGGCGAGGCTCTCAAGTTGGCCACGGCCTCGTCCAAGTTACTCGTTGCTTTCTTTTGGGCCCAATTTCATGAACCGAGTAAATTGGGTGGGCAGATGGACCAGGTTTTTACGACGCTGGCGCAGAAGTACAGTGGGGTTTCCTTCGTCAAAGTGGAAGCTGACAAGCACCCCGACATTACTAGCAAGTACCCGGTGTCGTCCGTGCCCACGTTTATCTTTATCCGAAACGGAGAAAATGTTGGCAAGGTCGAAGGGGCCAACCCACCGGAACTTGCCAAACGAGTTCAACTGCTCAGCGCCAAAGTGACAGTGGCAGAGGACACGAAAGAGAAAACGGCCGAAGCCTTGAATCGACGAATTGCACGGCTGATTGCCTCCGCACCGTTCATGGTGTTCATGAAAGGGACGCCGGATGAGCCCAAGTGCAAGTTCTCTCGCGCTGCCATGGAGCTCCTCAAAGAGCATAACATTCCATTCGGTTCTTTTAACATCTTAGGTGATGATGCCGTGCGACAAGGCATCAAGACGTACAGTAATTGGCCCACGTTCCCTCAGTTCTACAAAAATGCTGAACTTATTGGTGGACTAGATATTGTGAAAGAAATTTTGGAGGAGGAGGGGTCGTTGGATAGCCTTCGTGTTAGTGTCGACGCAGCCGCTCCGAAGCCTATGAGTTTGAACGACCGCCTGGCAAGCCTGATAGGGGGCGCCAAATGTATGTTGTTTATGAAGGGGTCCCCCGATGCCCCCCAATGTGGATTTTCCCAGAAAACAGTGGCACTGCTTAAAAGCAATAACATTGAGTTTGCTTCCTTCGACATCCTCACCGACAACGACGTGCGCCAAGGCCTGAAGACATACAGCAATTGGCCTACGTTCCCCCAATTCTATGTGGACAGTACGTTGATTGGTGGGTTAGATATTTTGAACGAAATGGCCGAGGATGGTGATTTAAAAGGTGAGTTGGGCCTTTGAGGGGTAGAAAGGACGTCACTTGAGCTGAAACAACGAAGAACAAAGTGTCTTAGTTTGTCCTCGCCGCAATACATAGCTGTGTCGTGGGGAACTAAGAGGGGGCAAACGCTAAGTTAAGTTATTACGATACACCTTTGAATATATATAAATTAACAGAACATATATAAAAATAGTATATTGGCTATTATTTATTTATATATATAAATTAACAGAATATATATATACACACACACAATATCAATAGGACGCTACGCTACCTACTGCAGTACGTGGATGACTGACTACCGGGCGGGAGAGAGGGGCACACCCAAGATAGACTACAACGTTCTCGGCGAGTATTACAGGGACTTGTCCTGTGCGGGCATATTCTTTTGGTATACAGCGTCGAGCTCCCGCCGTAAATTGTCATTGTCATGGCCGAGCATTTTTCGCTGTTCTTGCACTGTTCCGAGAAGTTCCTTCGTGTGGACGAGCTGCGTCTGCAGTTTCCGAAACGAATCTCCCAATGATTGCACTTGAGCTTTGTATTTACCCTGCGCCGTTCGTTCTTCATGTAAACTCAGCCGATGAGCTTGTTCGCCCCGCGAAAGCTCCTGTTGGAGACGGTGCACTTCGGCACTTTGTTGTTGCAAGTCACGGAGCAGCTGGCTGCGTTCTGTGTTCAACTTTTCGTTTTCGTTGGACATGGTCTGCTTTTCAAGCCGTGCATTGTGTAGCTCTTTCCCCAATGTTTGATTTTGTTGACTGCTCGACCGCGTCAGCTCGTGCACCTTTTGTTGCAGCTCGCGGTTGTCCACTTGCAGCTTGCGGGACATATTGTTCGCGTACTCCAACTGCTCCATGGTGCGCTTTAGCTGCGCTTGCAGATCCTCGCGCATGACTGTTGCCGTTTGACTTTCCACCGACAGTGCTTTCATTTGTGCATGCGACTCTGTTTCGACGTCCCCTAATTTCATTTCCAATTGGTGTTTGTCCATCTCGAGTTTGGAGACTTCCTCTTTCAGCATGATGTTTTCGCCTTTCATTTGCTCTGTCTCCGCTTGCGCTTGGTACCGATCGTCGCGCACCGTTTCGTAATCCTCCTTCAATCTCCGCATCATGCCACTCATGTCTTGTACATGCCCACGCATCTTTAAGTTTTTCTCCTCGGTCGGCTTCAGCATCTCGCGCATGTTCGTGTTGATTACATTTCGCAGCTCTTGCACGTCGGCGCGCATTGCCCCCAGGTCGAGGTTTTCCGCGGTCGCCTGATCTTTCGTCTTGCGAAACACATCCTGCATTTTCCCTAACGTCTCTACGTACCTCTCCGCGCGAATGTGCAATTCCCGTTGGAGTGCGTTTACGTTTTGTTCTAAACGGTCCATCTTGCCTTGGGCGTCGGCAATGGCATCATGGGAACTCTGGTCGGCTGCGTGAGCTTTTTGCACGGCGTCGTGGACACGCTGTTCGTAGTCTTGTCGCTCCGCCTGGAACGTCTTTGCTTGCTCGGCGTTTTCTTCCTGCACTTTGGCCAAGATATCGTGCAAGTGTTTATAATCGTTCTGCAACTTGACGTACTGGTCATCGCGATCGGCCAGGTGGGCGCGTGATTCCTCGGCCGCCCGCGATGCTTGTTCCACGTATTCACGGTGGCGGATCCGAGCCTCGTCAGCTAACGAGGACAGTTGTGCATGGTTTTTTTGGAGTTGTGCTTGGAACGCAGCTTGTTCAGTCGTCCGGGCCTCGTTGACCGCATTCAACGCCTCTTGTAGCCGCTGATTCTCCATGGCCATATTTTCATTCATTTCCACGGCGGTTTGGTGATTGGCGGCATGTTGTTGCGCCTCAGTGCGGGCCTGGTTATGGTTGTCCTGGTGACGCTTAGCGTCCACCTTACATTGGACCAGCTGTTGGTTAAGTTTGTCCGCCCGTTTACTTTCGTCCTCCACATTTTTCTGGAGCCGTTTCTGGCCCACTTGGCTTTCTTTCAACATGCCTTCAAGTTCCATGTTTTGCCGTTGGTGCATTTGAAGGGATGCGTCTGCGCGTTTCACCTTGAGTGTCGCTTGTTGCAGTGTCTCTTGTTGCTTGTCTAAAGTCTCGGCTTGTGTCGCACACTTCATTTCGAAATGCTGCAGCTTCGTCGTGGCCATATTGAGTTTCGAGGACCACTCATTGTTTTGTTTGCGCAATTCTGCAATCTCTTCTTGCGAGGATCGCTTCACCATTTCCAAGACACTGTTCAGTCGATTTTTTTCAGTGACCGCGTCCCGCAGTTGATCGACGATCTTGCTGTGCTCTTGCGCCATCTGTTCCAAGTCCCGCAGTAATTTCTGTTTCCCTGCCTCCATCAGTTCCAGTTCACGTTGCTTTCGCTCCAGCTCGAACTTGGTATCACGAATATCTTTGTTTTGGTTCGAATGTGTGCTGCGCATTGATAGAAGCTGTTGCTTGTGTTCGGCCGCCTCGGCGCGAACATGTTCCATGGCGCGTAGAGTTTTCCACAACGTCTCCTGCTTGTTTTGCGCCTCCACCTGGGCCTTGAGCTGGGACTTTTCAAGCTCCTTCACCGTTTCCAACAATTCATTGTTTAATTTAGTCTGTTCAGACAATTGCGCCGCCAGGCGTTCAAGTTCGTTCGTGGACAAGTGCCCATCATGGTTAGTGTCGTATTGGGCCAGCACCTCCAGCCCAGAAATATCCCCTGAGCCGTCGGTGTCCAGTTTAGTCAGAAAATTATGTCGCACCCGCTCTTCTAACGAATTGTTCGGCCGGACCGGCGTGTGCAGTGGCACCTTCGCCCCAGGAGTTGCCATGCCAACGGAAATATGGTGCAAGAAAGTACCGGCGGAGTGATCGACCTCGTCGTGCCGACCAGGTCTACTCGAAAATGCCTCGACGCCCGCCTGCCGACCGATGCATTGTGACCGACCCCATGCACCGTTCATTAGAACAAAACGACGCAATCAAGTAACGAATGAATTTTGTGCATGATTCGTGTCCTTCCTTCCCGGCTCCCCCCTATCTCCCGGACGTGCCTAGAGACACGTAAGACTACAAGACACATGCGCGGTGAGGGAACTAACTTCTCCATTATCCAATGGTGTGTTCATAAGTGTGTCTGGAACCGTCGTTCCACGCACGGTTCTTGCGCGAAAGTTACGTTGCGGCAGGCAATAGGTACGTCGTCTACAAGGATACGGATAAACGGTATAGAAAGTTGTGATTTTAAAACGTATGTATGATTAGTCTACTGGTACTATAGTCTCCTTCCCACTGTGACTATGTTGTTCGATGGCAATATGGCAATCGTCTATGTGATCCGGTGGCCAGCCAGCCAACAGGTAGTGTTATGGTTAGGGTAACTCTTCTACGACCCTAACCCTAACACCGTTCCACCGACCTCGTATCCATCGATCGATCCACTCACTGGTGGCTTTGATGACGATATGACGATCGATTGCGGCCTCTCCCTCCCTCCTCCCCTCTCTCAGGGTGGAGTGGGAGAGAGGCCAGGATGAAAGGGTGGGCAGAGGAGGCGTTGTACAAGCTGGTTTCGCTCGTATCTGTTTGTATAGGAGTTTCGATGCGGGCTGTTGTATGTGCGGCGAGGTGTGGCGGGGGCAGTGGCAGCGGAGCGCGAAGCTTCGTCCGGCGTGCGTTCGGAACCACCCCAGACGATTTTGTGGAGGCGTGGCAGGCGAAGACTCCGTTTCGCCGGACGGACATTATGGGCGTGGCGTACGATGCGGGGTCCAATGCGAATCGCGCTTCTATGCCAGAACGTGTGGTGTCCCCGATGTGGACAGAGAAGGGAGTCGCGTTTGGACGTGGGTCGCGGAAGACGACAGTGGCGAACTGCTGGTTGCGTGAAGGTGAAGGCGTGGTGACCGTCAACGGCCGCCCGTTGGTAGACTATTTCCCCCGTCGGAGTTGGCGCGAGGACGTGATTGCGCCCTTCATCGTAACGGAAACCATCGGTATGTACGATGTGGATGCTCGGGTGGAGGGTGGTGGCAATACGGGACACGCGCACGCGTTGCGCATGGCCATTGCCCGCGCTCTGCAGTCCATCGACCCCACGCACCGGGACATTTTGAAACCGGAAGGGTTCTTGCGACGGGACCCGCGGAAAGTGGAGCGGAAAAAACCCGGGCGAGCGAAGGCTCGGAAGCGTTACCAATGGGTCAAACGTTAACGGCGACGACACTCAGCGTGAAGAATGCCGAAGAATGCTGATCAGAATGGTTCCACGTGTACTCGTTTGTTCATAGTTCGAGGTACTATAAATATAAATATCATAACCTTATCTTTTAATTAAAAGTGAGGCATATCATATGTTACCACTAACTTAACGAACGTAGAACACAAAAATGATAAAAACAAACTCTGAGTTTAATGTACGATGTCGTAAGTCTTATAAAACATATCATCACATCCGAAAATGCACCCTTTGCTACTTATCCTGACTTACAAAAGGAACTAGATCGTGCAAGTGTGCGTCGTAGTCTCTCATAACTCTCCGTCCCCACCACTCGCTTACTCGACGGTGACGCTCTTGGCCAAATTGCGGGGCTGGTCAATCGAGCAACCGCGCAAATCAGCGATGTAGTACGAGAGCAGCTGCAACGGGATGACGGTGACTAACGGTTGCATGCATTCAGGGACAGGCGGGGTGTAGATGACATGTTCACACTCCTCGTCCAGCTCGTGGTTCCCCTCCTCGGTAATCGCAATCACGCTCCCTTGGCGGGCCATAACCTCTTTCATGTTGGCCTTGGCCTTTTCGTACGTGGCGTCGCTGGCGGGGGCAATCATGACGACGGGCATGAATCGGTCAATCAACGCCAAGGGACCATGCTTCATCTCTGCAGCCGGGTATCCTTCGGCATGAATGTAGGAAATCTCTTTAAGCTTGAGCGCCCCTTCCAATGCTACGGGGAAGTTGAACCCACGCCCAAGGAACAGAAAGTTCGAGGCGAAGCGGAACGTCTTGCTAATGTCGTGGATCTTGTCCGCCTGCTCCAGCACCTTGGCAATGTGGTTCGGGATCGCCGTCAACGCGGTCAAGTGTTCCTTCAGGCTCTCCTCCGAGATGGTCTTCATAGCCTTGGCGATCATCAACGCCATCATCGTGAGCACACAGATTTGACCCGTGAACGCTTTGGTGGAGGCGACGCCGATTTCGGGGCCAATGTGCAAGTAGCACCCCGCGTCCGTCTCGCGTGCGATCGTGCTACCGACCGAGTTGACGAGGCCGATGGTCAAACAGCCCTGGCGCTTCGCCTCCCGCACCGCTGCGAGGGTGTCCGCGGTTTCCCCACTCTGGGAGATGACCAACACAACGTCATTCTTCATCAAGATAGGATCCCGGTAGCGAAATTCGGAGGCGTACTCCACCTCGACGGGGATCCGGCACAAGCTTTCGATCAAGTACTCCCCGACGAGGCCAGAATGCCAACTGGTCCCGCAGGCGCAGATGACGATTCGTTGGGCGGCTGTGATACGGTCCATGACGTGCACAAGTCCTCCCAGGCGTATAAAATTCTTGGACGCGTCGACGCGGCCCCGCATGCAATTCTCGAGGACCATGGGCTGCTCCATGACCTCTTTCATCATAAAGTGTTTGTGACCCCCTTTCTCGATGGCCGCGATCGACATGGCGATCTCCTGTTCCGGTAAGCTCTTACCTTTGTGCTTGAGGTCGTCCGTGTCCCCACGGGACCGGGCCAACTCCATCAGCGCGGCAAACATGTTCTGATTGAAGCTCTCCCGTGTGGAGTGCAGACTTCCGATGGTGTACCCTCCTCGGGTGATCGTGCAGATATCGCCCTCTTCCAAGTACACGACGGTGTTGGTGTACTCGATGATGGCCGCGGCGTCGGAGGACAGAAAGAACTCGTCTTTGTCCTTGCCCACACCGAGGATCATCGGGGACCCATGGCGGGCCCCGATCAGCTTGTCTGGGTTGTTGCTATCGATAAAGACAACGCCAAACGTACCGGTCACTTGGCACAAAGCCAGCCCCACGGCCTCCTCTAGGGTCAAGGTTTGATTGGACGTCTTCAGCACGTCGTCGACGAGGTGGACCAAGACTTCCGTGTCCGTCTCACTGCGGAATTCGTACCCTTTGCTGATGAGGCGCCGCTTGATGGTCTCGTAGTTTTCAATGATCCCATTGTGCACGCAGCTCAAAGTCCCCGTCGTGTTCGTGTGGGGGTGGCTGTTGAGGTCGCTCGGTTCCCCGTGCGTGGCCCAACGGGTGTGAGCGATCCCAATGGTGGACGACAGCTGCGCCTCACGGGCCTTTGCCGCAGCTTCTAAGTTCTTGACCTTGCCGATCTTTTTGCATATTTCGAGCTTATTCTCCGGGCCGAGGACACCAACCCCAGCGGAGTCGTAGCCGCGGTATTCGAGCCGTTTGAGGCCTTTGATCAAGACTTCGACGACTTGGCGCTTCCCGACGTACGCGACGATGCCACACCCGCCGCGCAGGCGCAAGACCAGGTGCAGGGTGGCCTCTTTTTGGATGTTGTAGTCGCTCAACGTGCGGCCATCCTCGAGCTGTTTCCCGGCAAAGATCAGACGCTGCTGATCAGGCGGAATCCCTTCTTTGTCTTGAATCTTTTGTTTGACGTTCTCGATCGTATCGCTGGGTTCGACGTCAAGGGTGATGGTTTTCCCCGTCAAAGTCTTCACGAAAATTTGCATGGTCAAAGGGTGCGGACGTGACGTGGTGTGTGGAAGAACAAGGCAGACACAGTGAGGAGGACCGCGAGCAGCCAACCAGGGAATGGAGCAGAAACGTGGACTATGCGGGTGTCACGGAACGTGTTCACCCATGGACAGTGCAGCAATACAGTGGCGCGGCGACTCCTCGTTGAACCATCCATCCATCCATCCAGTCGGTGAGACCAATCCCCGTCGTCCGTCCGTCCGTCCGTCCGTCCGTCGTCGTTTTTTTGATTTTTGCATTGATAGACACATCGTACTTGTAGCTCCGTCTTACACTACATGAAACCATCCTTTTTTCAAGCTCGACGAGGATATGTGCGTAGCCTTGACTCCTTACAAGCACCCTATTAGATAGGTAAATCCATAGAGACGGTCGTGGAGATAGGTGAGTATCTGGAGTGATGACTACGTAGTATAGTACTTCTGGCGTCTCCCGTCCTCCCTCGTGTATGATAGGCGGCGTGTACCATGTAGACATGCACATGCGACGGTCAGGAATGGACATTTCCAAAGTGGACGATGGAAATTTACTGAAATTTCCATGGTGGTAGGTCTCTATGGTATTCCATCTATGCAAGTGGACATTTCCATGGAAATTGACTGAAATGTCCACTTGCAAGTTTCCAAAGTGGAAATTTCCATTCCTTATGCGACGGTCTCGATCAAATGAATGGTGACATGTTGACTTGTCCTTGACTTGTCCTTGACTTGTTCTGGTTCATAGTAGACACGGCGTCCAGGGACACGTCCAGGGACACGTCCAGGGACACAGGAAGGACGTTCTCTCGGATCCATCGCCGGCGTACGACTTAATCGCACTTCACCGCCGTCGTGCGGCCGTGCCCACCCAGTTTGCAGAGGCAGGTTGGAGGACATGGCCATACCATCACACTCCCACCCCATTTTACGCTTTCAACCACCACGGGAAGTCCATGGAATTCTTCTTTCCGCAGTACCTCTCGGCGACGCCGAACAACAGGCACACAGCATTACAACTCTGAAACAACCGATTTGAATGTCAACACGCGCGTATGCCTCAACGCTACGCTCATGTACACAGAACACCCGCCATTTTAAAGGGAACGAAGTCCGATAGACAACACGTACTTGTACTGGACTAAAGACTACAACCCTGGGTCCATTTTTGCTCGATCC